>Ga0310690_10006978_pt1 | contig 14666 bp, 6 predicted proteins | sample AusTroGonzalo_MG_2_FD_207661 | JGI IMG/M metagenome (GOLD analysis project Ga0310690, IMG submission 207661) | Bovine rumen microbial communities from tropical cattle in Woodstock, Queensland, Australia - Gonzalo_04 (v2) (version 2) | ecosystem: Host-associated > Mammals > Digestive system >...
TGGAAGACTACTGCGACCCGCTGGCAGATATTTCTCTATACTACAGCAACCACTCTGTGCTATACGAGAAGTTGTCGCTGCCCCGCAACGCTGCATCCTTCCTCTTTTATGGGAAAGCCAACACGGGAGACGTGACGGATATCTGGAAAACCGGTTCGCTCCAGGTGACGGGACTGAACGGGGCAAAGCCCGCGGAGATTCGCTTCGCCCCCCATCAGATTGCCCCCGACGCAACCGACAACAGCAAACGGGACAAACTGGCAAATTATCTCACCAACATTGCCAACGCGAAGGTTACCCAGGTGGCCGGCATAGCCACTTTCGCCGACAGCTACCCCAAGGAATTTGCCCAGTTCACCAACGAAGGACAGTTGATGGCCGGAACATCTACGGCCATCAAGCAAAGGTTGGACGTGTTGTACAAAGACATAAACAACAAAGCCGCTTCCGACATCAAGACCAAAATTCTGAACGCTATTCTAAGCAACGATGTCTCCCGTGACGCCCAGACGGGCATCCGCTTACCCGCAACGATGTCGCCCTACCCGGCGTCCAACCTTCCCTCCGGAGCTGCAGCCATGCGCTGGAACGGCAGCAAGTTTGTCCTGGGCGATGACGCTAGCCTCTACATGCCCGCCTATACCCGCTACTGTTACCCTATCCCCCTGTGGTACTACGCCAATACCACCATCTGTACCACAGAGAAAAAGGAGAACACATACTCAGCCTTGAGTGCCCTGTATACCAGTGCCGGAACCAGTTGGAACGACATCCTGGATGTGTACGAGAAGAATCCGGGAATCATCCGGCCGGAGACCAAGGGAGCCGCGCTGGTGAACCCTGTCCAATACGGTGTTGCACAACTGTCCCTCACCCTGGAGAAAGTTTCCTCTAGCAAACTGGTGGATGCCGACGGTAAAACGTTTGACGTAAACAATGATAAATTCCCGGTTACTGCGCTTATCGTGGGCGGGCAACGCATCCAGGACTTTAACTTCACTCCCCTTACGGGCAGCGAAGACTATCTGGTGTACGACTATCAGTATACCGAAAAAGCCTACTTGAGTTCAACCCAGCCGGAAGCCACCTTGCGCTGCCTGGTTCTGGAAAGTGCCTTGAACGCACCGGTTTACTTGGCCATGGAACTGCAGAACAATTCCTCAAAAGCCATTAAAGGTGCCACCGGGTGGGTGCTGGTAGGAGCCAAGTTTTATCTCACCGGCCGGCTGGACCTCTCCGATGCCGACAACCCGGGCAACGGGAAGATTTTCGAGCGCGGTTGCGTAACCACCGCCAAGGTGTTTGTGAGCAGTCTCAAAAAAGCCTACAACGTGATTCCGGACCTGAGGGACCCTCAACTCCAAGTAGCCTTTACCGTAGATTTAGATTGGGACTTCAATACCCCCATAAACTCTCCCTTGAAATGAGAAAGGCCCTCCTGCATATCCTGGTGTTTGTCCTGCTCGCAGCCCTGCTGCCAGCGGGTTGTTCCCGTGAGATGCTGGAGCAGCCCACCCTGACCGTCCGTATCCACTTCCCTTCCACGTCAACCAAAGCCACTACCGGGAGCAGCGATGAAATAAAAATCAATAACTTCCGCCTATGGGTCTTCCTGGCAGAGGACGCCGGTGACAAGACAGCCGGCACCTGCCTCGGGTACTCAAATCCCAACGTGGACCAGATTAAGCGGGAGGGCACCCAGGAGTTCGCCTTTAAGCTTGATGAAGCCGTGGCCAAGGCTAAGCCGAAGGTGAACGTCTACGCCCTGGTGAACCTGGGTGGAACCGGCATCAGTGGTAACAATTTCACAGAAAATACAAAAGAGACTTATCTGAATGATGTCGTGCTTAAGGGTGATCGCTTCGGAGTAGCCTCTCCGGTAACGACAGTTCCCGGCGGCGGCATTCCTTATTCGGCCTGCGGGAAGAATGTTCCCCTCTCCGGCAGTTTCCCGGTGCTGCAAGCCGGAACATTTACCCTCACCCGCACCGTTTCCAAGATCCGGGTGGTCCTGTGCCAGGCCATAGACGAAGCCGGGGTACTGGACAACATTAGTATCTCATCCCTTCAACTGGCTGGAAACCAGATTCCCAAGGAAGAATTCCTGTTCAATGAGACTTCATCCCCGAAGATATCCACCCAGTATGAGGCTTCCGCCATTGACTTTACCATTCCAAATCCCATTGCCGGAAACCCGGAATGCGACACATATGTTTATCAAAGCGGTATGAGCGACCAGTCCTATGAAGACTTGATTGCCAGCGGAATCAGCCAGGGCGTGCTCTCAGACTGCGGGACCTATTATCTGCGCGAAAGCGACAAACGCCTTCAAGGGGAGATTAAGTATTCAATAGGAAGCGCTACAGAAAAAACCGCCACTTTCCAGATGGCATCCGGAGAGAACTTCTCACGAAACCACGACTGGATTGTTTACCTGTACTTCATTGGCGACGTGATGAATTTCTCCGTAACATGGACGGATTGGGCTCCCGGTAACGATTATCACATAACCCCGGAAAACTGATGAAACGGCTGCCAGCATATTTTATGTTGATCCTGGCCCTGCTCAGCTGGAGCTGCCAGAAAGACCAGCTTGTAGAAGGCGGAGAACCCATCCTGTTCTCCAGCGGACTGCAAGAAGGCGGCGCAGTGCTTTCCAAAGCCGACGGGCCCAGTGCCAGTAGCTCCTTCCTGTATGCAGGCAGCAAATTCAGCCTGTATGGCAGCTGGCGGGAAAGTGTATCAGAACCTGCCACGGATATCTTTACCCAGCAAACGGTGGAGTGCCTGGACGGGACTGCCGAAAGCTGGAGCTACCACCCGCTCCGCTACTGGCGCAACAAAGGTATCTACCAGTTCTGTGCCGTGTACCCCTACAATGCCACCTGTGAGTTTGGAACAGGCAGCGACCGCCTGGTCATCAAGTACTCCATGCACGCAGACCATTATGATCTTATGGCTGCAAAGGCCAGCGTGAATCTCTCCGGAAGCAGTCACCCTGCTCGGGTTACCCTTCCCTTCCAGCACGCCTGCGCCGCCGTCCGTTTTCTTTTCCGCAACGGCGTAGAGGACAATGAAACTGTCTACTACCTGAACAGCTTCGAACTGCAGAACCTGCAGACTATGGGCGTTTTCATCTACGACTCGGACGAAGTACAAGCCACCAACTGGCATCCTGCCGACGCCCGCGGCGCCAGCGTCTTTGGTTGGGAAGCAAACGGCGATGCCTTTGTTGTACCGGACAGTTACGATGATTACTCTGCTCTGGACAAGCCCTTCAAAGACTGGAATTACGTGATTCCGCAAACCTTGTCGGCCTTTGGCAGCGCCATCCCGTCGGTCCGATTCTCGGTACGGGTTAACAACACGAGCGCCACGCCGGTATACACCACCCTGTCTCTTCTTCAGGATACAACCACCACCTGGGAGCCCGGGAAACTATATACTTACTATATCCGCATCCAGCGTAGCGCTATCAGTATTACCATGGAAGTGGAGCCTTGGGACAGCTACAGCGTGGCCACGGAAGATATCAATTTTGGCTAATGAGAGCGCGGAGAACCATATGGATTCTGGTACTGACGGTACTTGTTGCCGGCTGCAGGGACCGCTATCCCCAGCCGGCCCTCAAGACCGAACTTGAGATTCGCTTCTCCACCCCGGTAGAGGCCTCTTTGGAAACCAAGGCCCTGTCCGTGGAAAACGGAGAATGCTTCCATAACCTGCTTGTGCTCCTTACCCGCGATAACAAGATCATGCACAAAAAGGTATGGACGTCCGACCCAGACAGTTATGTATCCGATATTGTTGTGCGCGTACCCGATGTGGAGGTGGGTGCCTATGAAGTGTATGCTTACGCCAATTATGACCAGGAGGCCTGGCAGGATGTTACCATCAGCAGCACGGAACTGCTGGCGGGACCGGGCGACAACTACAATCCGGAGCGACGGCTCAGAGCTATCTCGGAGACGATGCCGACTCTCCCGGAACCCGCCGCGGGTAAATCGATGCTCCTTACCGGTCACACGGAGGTGACGGTGGGCGTAGCCAACAATGTGGGGACGGTGAAACTGCTAAGACCCGTAGCTCGACTCAATGTTTATCTGAATAATCACACCCCCTACACCATCCGGCTGGACCGCTTGGTTTTCAATAACTTCTTTGCCAACCAGGCCTATCTGATGGGGCGGGAAAACGAGGAGGGCGTACCACTTCTGCCGCAAGGAACGGCACTTCAGGCCCTTCCCGCATACGATGAGTCGGCCCCGAAGGAAGTGCCGGCAGCTGAGATGCGCAGCTGTGTATATCATACCCTGATGTATGAGATGGCCATGTCTGGAGGAGCGCCTTGCCGCCTTTACGCCAAGGTGTCCCTGGAAAATAGTGACACAAGTTATCCCTCCATGGAAATGGGAAGCGCAACGGAGGGATCTATTCTCAAGCGTTTAGACAATCAGACCGGGCAGGCATCCCTCCTCACCGCCATCTGGCGTAACCAGGAACTGAATATTGAAATCAACGTTTATTACAAGACGGTAAGTGGTGTGGTGGATTTCCGCATAGATAACACCTTCTGGACGGAAGACGGCCACGTCTCCAGCCATACTTACGACGAATGAAAAAAGTCCTGCATATTATCTTTTGGGCGTTCCTGGCCCTGATGGCTGCCTGTGTACGGGAAGAGCCCGACTCCCTCGGTGGGAAGGGACGCGCCGTTGATGTAGTGCTCTCATTCGGAGCACAGAGCCTGATGGACGTCTCGGTGAGCACCAAAGCCACACTGGGTGCAGAGTCAGAAAGCAAGATTTACAACATGTATGTCTTCATCTTTGACAATAACAGGAACAAGGTGTACGGACAATACTTTGACGACAACAACCAGTTCACCGAAACCTCCACCCTGCCTGACTGGTGGAGCGTAAAGAACAATGTTACCTCGGGAAGTACAACGAGCACTACGGGCCAGATTCATATCCACACACAGGGTCTGGACGGCTGCCATATTGTGGCCATTGCCAATATTGATGCCGAAATGGTGAACATTTCTCCAGAGAAATTGAGCGCCATCCAAACTCTGGATCAGCTGGTGAGCCAGACCAACGCCGCCCGACTGAACCAAGCCATTGTGTCCCGAAGCGCCTACTTCCCCATGACGGGCATTCTCTCCGGCGTAAAGATTCAGAGTCAAGTGGAACAGGTCCTGATTCTTACCCGCCTGGATGCCAAGATTAAGTTTACGGTGCAAGCTGCCGAAGGTAGCGGCATCAAGGCTTTCCAACCGCTCAAGTGGCAGGTGTTTAACGTGCCCCAAAAAAGCTACATTCTGGAAAGAGGGGCCTATGGCGGCGATTCGACAGCCATAGCCGATGCCTCCGAAGAGGATAATGACTTCTTTAACACCGTAGCCACCAACTTTGAGACGATGAGTGCAGATAACGGCGCCGAGGTACATGGTTTCTCCTTCTATATGATGGAAAACCGGAAGGCGCCCATTGCCACCCCCGCAGGAGGCTGGACCTTTCAGGACCGTGACCGGGAGGACCGCAGCAAGACTCCGCGAGAGTTCTTATATGCCCATCCTCTCTCTACCTACGTGGTCATTACCGGACAGGTGGAGATGGATACGCCAACAGACAACAATGCAAACGCAGTCCTGAGCGCAGACGTTCGCTACGTGGTGCATCTGGGAGATTTCAGCCACGAAAAGTGGAACGACTTCAATATCTTCCGGAACCACGTATATACCTACAAGATTTATATCAAGAGCGTGAACAGCATCCGCACGGAGGTGGCCGTGAACTATGACAGCGAGGGAAAGGAAACGGGAGTGGACACAGAAACCGAGCCCGGAGCCACCGGAAGGGTGGTAGTGGCCAAGGAAGAGGTGTACAAGTGTGACGCACACTACTGCTCCCACGTCATTAATTTCCACTACAAGAACATTGCCGATGAGGTTACTTGGTATGTGGAAACGCCCTTCAACCCCAATGGAGCCAAACCATACGTTCTGGATGACGGCACCGAACTGAGTTCGGAGATTGACTGCAAGTGGGTGGAATTCCGAGTAAACGCTCCTCACTATGACAGCGAGGGCCACTTTACTTACTGGTCTGACGAGCGGCAGCTGTATAAGCCGCGCGGTCCCAAGTCGGATACGATGGACGTCACCGAACTGGTGAAGTTCCTGCGGGATCAGAAGAAGGCCTATGACAACGGGGAGCCCAATCTTTTTGACAACGAGGTGGACGAGAACGGCCATCCCAATCCAAAGATTGCGGTTACCGCATTCGTAAACGAGTTCTACTATGAGGTGAATCCCATCACCAAGGAATACGAAAAAGACCTGTGGAAGCGCTTTGTGAACCAGAAAGCACGGCAGCTCCATGTTCTGTCGAAGGTAACCCGATCGGCCGACGGAGACAGTGAGGAGATTGCCTCTTCCTTCACCATCCAGCAGCAGTCCATCCAGACCATTTACAACGTGGACATGCCGGAGCTGATGTCGGCCTGGGGAGTAGAGAACACAGACGATGAATACGAGTCCGGCGCTACCAAGTACTACGACGGCAAGGTAGCACCCGCCAGTATTTCCACCGACCGAGGCAACGAGAGCACCACCAATGGGCGCTTGAACTCTCTCAAGGAATGGGAATTGGTGGACAAGAACGGCCAGAACAGCATCCTGGGACAGGAGAACAATCCCAGGGTAGAATGGGCCACCTACCTGAATCTCACCGCGCCCAACACCACGGCCGTACTGAGGGACGACTCTGAGGGCGGCAACCACCATTACCGCTTCCTCCGCTGGAGTTGCATGTCCCGCAACCGGGACAACAACGGGAACGGTATCATCGATGAGGATGAGGTTCGCTGGTTTATGGCCTCCTCTACCCAGCTTATGGGCCTGTTCCTGGGCGGTTACGGCATTGAAAGCGCCTCCCGCCTATACCAGCGCAACATCCAGCAGCAGACGAGCAGCGATCAGGAAGTGTGGCGCCAGCATGTGATTGCCAGTAGCCGCTACCCCGGCCGTAACAACTCCAATAATAACGCCCGCGTGCTGTGGGCCGAGGAAGGCCTTACCGGCAGTGACATCAGTTACACCAGCACCGCCGATGGCGCCACCAAGAACTTCTCTACCCGCTGCGTACGCAACCTGGGATATGACCCCGTTTCTGACGGAGACTTCTCCTATGCGCCCATTACCAGCGAGCCGGAGAACTACATTCAGGTGAGCCGGATGAAAAACGGAGAAATATGGCCAGACTCCAAGGGCTATGATAAGGATGTGTACTACATCTTTGACTGCTCCCGCATCAATACACCATCCCTGCGCTACTACACAGACCGCGAACTGGTAGCTCACGATGAAAACAACGAGGCCTCCTCCCTGTATAAGAAGTTTGAAGTGGCCTCCAAAGCCGAGAGCGAAAAGTACAAAATACCCACCTCCCTGGGCGGGCGCAATCCGCAGTACATAGACCAGATGAACGCCTATCTGGACGAATCGGATAATATTGGGAACAACCCCTTCTGTCCTAACGGCTACCGCTTGGCCAACGTACGTGAAGTGGCGGTGCTATGGAACTTTATCCCTTCCAAGGACAAGAGCTCCTTCCTGGGCAGTATCTTCTGCCACTCCCGCACCCACTGGTCCTTTGGCGTTGCCGGAGAGAAGAACAAGGGCCTAACCAGCAAGTCCTGGGGCTGGACCATCAGTAACGAGAAGATCATCATGGCCAACCAAGGACGTCAGACAACCAGCTATATCCGCTGCGTAAGGGATGTGAAAACAAATTAGTTCCCCTTAATCAAAAATCTGAGATGCCCTTGTAGATGAAGCGGGAAATCAAGACCGGATGGTCTGTTCCAACTTCAATGATGATGGTCCTGGGCCTGGCGTCAGGATTCACGGGGCCAAGTTGGCGCACAGGCTCCAGTGTTTACTCACGGGGAATTCAATACCCCGTTGGGGTTACCGTGGGGGAAACTAATTGGCTGCGTCCTTGAAACCCCAGATGCGGAGAACATTGATTACAGCGTCCCGGTTGTTGGGCGCTTTGAGTTTGATGATTCCCGTCTGACAGCCACGGGGGAAGGACCAGATGTATTCTGCGTTATTGCCCAGATACTGGTAGAAGGTACTCTCCTGGGGCTCCTGGATTTCGTAAGACAAATGAGACTGCGGAACGCCATCCAACAGATACTGCAGCTGGACACTGGTCAGTTCACAAGTGGTAGGAACCTCCACACCGTTTGTTAAGCTCTTATACAAATGAACGGTCATTGTGTAGGTTTTCCCCTTTTCAAGTATAACGCCGTTATCACTTGTAAGAGGCTGAGTATCAAACTCCAGGCGGGCATATGCGGCTCTTTTGCTAGCATCATTGTGCATATCAATACCCCTCTTTGACGCAGCACTTCCAAACCAACCCTTTAAAGTATTGGCATCTGCTCTATAAGATTGCATCTCTCCACTGAAACGACTGGCGGTAACGGTTTCTTCCACATAGCCCACGGAGCGGAGTGTAACTGAGGCATCCGTTGTGCCTTCCACGCTCTGCATCTCTGCCCAGTAAAAATTATTCTTCCCGGAGTAAGGCGCCTTGTGCTGATTATCAAATTTGTTTTTGTTATCGTTTTTGTTATACGTCAGTCCCTCTGTTATGAAATCAATCGTGGGTTTGAGATTGCCCACCCTGTCATCCGTTCCGGCGTCCGTGCTGAATCCAAACAGGACATTCTTGCCACCGACATTATTCACCATCCCGAACAACGCATTAGATCCCCACCGGTTGGTGGGATTACTCGGCAAGGCATGTGTCTCCACAAATCCCACATTGGTGAAATGCCAGGGTTGGAGCGTTACCGGCTCATAGGAATCGCCCGCCGTGAACAGTCTCACAGACACATCTCCGGTATTGCCTGTTGTTTGAAGAGCAAGCGTTACAGTTTCCTGGTCCGGCTTCACTATATAGGCCTGGCGCGTTTCATCATACGCTGGAGCCGTTCCCGTCCAGGTTAGATTATTGAGCTGGACATAAACGTCCGGATAGTCGTTATTCTCTTCCTTTACCCCAAACGTCACGGAAACCGGTCCGTTGGCGCTTCTGGGGATGGACGTGGTGAAAGCCGGATCTTTAAAAGAACTGAAATCGGTAAATGAACATTTGACAGGCCTGAAGTATTCCTTTTCGTCGGCCACCCATATATCCGTAGCACTGTTCTCACAATTGGTCTGGAAATGGGATGTGAATGTCTTCCAACGGCTTTCATCCTCAAAGACCACCGTTGTACTTAAATTCTTATAGTCTTCCCAGGTGAGGGTGCGCTTAAACTGGAAACGAGGTTTGTCCGGCTCGTTGGGATTGATGGATTTGCCATACACAACGGGAAGATTCCCCTTGTCGTTAAGCGGAGTAAGGGTCATGTTCTGCGGCTCTATGGTGAACACCAGCGGGAACATACTCTCCACCAGACCGTCCGGGATGCTGATATGGACATACTGGTCCTCCTTGGTATAACGAGGAATACGGGGATACTCGCAGACAACCTTCATGGGCTGTATGGGCTGCAGCGTGAGCACAATATCCCTGTAGAGGGGCGCCTCCTCATCATCGCTCGCATTGGGATTGGTCTTGCACTTGATGCGAAGAGTCTGAGTTACGGAGACATCCCCCGGATGATTCACCCGGAATCGGATGGAGCGCCAGCCTTTGTCTTCATTGGAGATCCCATCTCCGTCTACGGGATTATCAATTACGACAAGACCATCCTTGATAACTCCGTCACCGGATGGTGTCAGTTCGTAACTCACACTGGCTGGATTCATGTTAAGAACAGGAGTGTCCGTCGTGATGTCATTGTAGAACTTTACATACAGATGATCCTGGAGGGGTAGCGGATTACCGTCCTCGTCTTCTTCCTTGTCTCCCTCAATAAAGGTGTATGACATCCAGGGCCGGATGGCCATTCTGCGCGTGCCATCTGAGATATCGGCCAGGTGGGAGGCAGTCACGTCGGCCGACACATCGGCGCTGCCAGCCGATGCTGCCGCCTCCTCCGGCGTGGCATGACCCCGCGAACTGATCTTGCGGATCTGGATTTGGTACTTGAAGTTACGGTAAATGGGATAATACTTTCCGTTGGCCATCAAGTCCACCTTATAGTAGCACATTACACCGCCGGCAGCTATTTCTTCCGGGGTAAGGGAAGGATCTTCCGGATTGTAGTACTTGCCGTAGATGATAACGTAGGAAGGCTCCATGGTACTGCTGGGAGCCGGGCGTTCATACAGGTAGACGGCCGGTTCCTGGTCGGATTCATCGGGATCGTAACCCGCACCGGCGCCGGGATCATACGTTTTATCGTACTGAACTACTCCCTTTGCAGCATTTTTGTTGACAAAATCGCCATTCGTGGGGCTAGTATGATTGAACTCCGTGCCCTCTGGCAGATTTCCCGGATAAGCATATTCGCCATTCTCGTTATTCAGTTCATCGAATCCCAGCTCGTTAAAATGCTTGCGGTTGGGATTCCTCTTATCCGGGCCGATGAAACCTGTCTTGCCACCATAAGGGACGAAAGTGCCCCGTTTGGGAACATTTACAACGGCAAAACTTTCGGGAACAAAGTTGGAAGCGGTCGTACCATCCTCCTTCCAACTGTTTCGGATAACGATTTTGGCCCAGTTGCGGATGAGGGCTATCCCGCCCTGTTGGTTACCTTTCTCATCCAACACCGGGTTTCCGTTTTCATCCTTTTCAATCTGGAAATAGGCCAACGTTTCCGGATCTACCATGTAATCTTCATGGGGCTGACGGATTCCTCCGCTAGGATTCAGGAACTCCCCGTCCTCATTGGTGGCCGCCTTGATTTCCGGCAGGTAAATCATTTGCCAGAAGGCGGTTTCTTTGGTGCCGTTTTCGTCCGAATTGCAAAGCAGGTTGGGAAGGATGGACGATGCATCTCCAATGGTAATGGAAGAAGGCGAAGGGCCATTACCCAGGAAATGGATGGTACGGGGGCTGTTGGAAAGTTCAATCGCGGCGGTGAATTTATACACCTCCACTTCCCTGGTAAATTTAACCGGGTTATGGTTTTCATCTTCGCCGATGAATGTCCTGTTCTCCTTTTTGGGATAACCATCTTTCATGGTGGCTTCCACATACTCCTTGTAGTGCCCGCTGCTGCCAAAGACGGCCAGGTACATGGAGGTAAGGGCCGGTTCTTCTCCGAGGGCCTTGGTGTCGGGCGAAGATTCCGGCAGACTCACGGAGAAGTCGATGCAGACCTTGCCCATGGGGGCCCCGTCTTCCTGCAGGGGCTCAGGCACAAGTTCCGTCTCCACGGTGCAGGACAGCACCGGCAGCATACACATCAGCAATATGAACAGCCATTTTCTCATCGCGGGTAATCACCAAATACATAAATGTCACGATCCCCTGCGGGGAGACGGTCATCATATGAATCCCAATACCAGATATCATATACGCAACGCACCATCGCATAGTCAGTTGTTTGAACACCGGCAAGGGGCTGCACGGCCCCATTTGCACTCCAGTATTTTCCGGTTGCTCCAAAAAGTTTCACAAAACCACTTTTTTGGGTGAGCGTGGCGATAAAGTCAATCTCGGCCTTGGTGGGCAAGCGCCAGCGCCCGGCCGGATACCCGTCTTCCTGATATGTAGCGCACTTGAAACGGGCCGACCGCTGGGTGAAACCATCATAGAACTCCACACCGCCGAAACGGGAGGAAACCATAAGGGCAGGAGCCAGCATGTTCTCTGTCCGGCTTGATTCCTCGGCCGGATAGTAATACTGGAGAGGACGCTCCTCCGCTCCATCCGCCTTGTATTCCGAGATATGCTTTCCGTGACGGAACTGGGTTTCGTATTCTGTGTTTTCAGTATCTCTTTCACCATCCCCATTGGAATCATACCAATTATAATAGGTACTGGTTGTTACAATCGGAGATTGGTTTTCCAATCCGTTATTCCAGGTTTCCGGAGTGAGAGTACGGGGGTCTCCAATAATATAGTCACTATCGTCCGGCAGTACAGATACGTGAATGGTATAGCGGTTACGGTTGCCGCCGGTAAAGTTCACCGTGCGCCACTGGAGCCATTCCAGGCGGTCGGCGATGCCGACTGATTCAGTCCGCTTACCTTTATCCCAAGAAAGACCGTACTCAGAAACCATGTGTTTGGCTATAGTACCATATTCACCATCGTCATTTCTGGACGTTTTGTGCCGCCAAATCCGCTGGCCGTCTATGAACACGTAACCGTTGTGTGCATAATTCCGGTAAACGGGATAGTTGGCATTTTCGGCTTCGTCGGGATAGGGTGTTGACCTGCCATCAGGAGCCAGCTTCGGGTCCGAATTCTCCTCGGCCGTAATGTAAATGGCAGGATTCTGCGTAATGGTAACGGTTTTGCTAAACTCGCTGCCAATCCCCTTGTCCTTGTGATAGATGGTAAGGGAGATGGTGTAGGGAGAATAGTCGAAGTTGGGCGATTGATAGTTATTGTCCAGGCTATGGTCCAAAGTAATGGTTCCGCCGTTAAGCGTAAACCAGCCAGTGGCATCGTAACTGAGGTAATAGGTACCCTCCGGATACAAGGCGTCAGCCGGCCCGGTTCCGTCTCCGGAACGGCAAACAGTACCACCGTGAACCGTTCCCGATGTTTCCTGGCCATAAAAGGGCCGGGTAGCGCTCCATATCTGGTAGGAAACAGGATGGGAAGTAGTGAAACGGATGGGCAGGCTGGTTTCGTTGTACAGCACGTATTGCTCCTGATTAATGGAGAGATAGCGGGCGTTGCCGATATCGGCATGCTTCACCACCACATTCTTGTCCTGCCAATAGTAGATATAGCAGTCGATGGGATTTATCTGCACGGAGGCTTCGTCCGTATCGGCTCCCAGCATGCCCACGTCTATGTTGTAATGATACCAGTTGTTCCTGGTGAAGGAGTTTGCATATTCCCCGCCACGACGGTCCTGAGGAATAAGAATCTTGTAGTAAAACTCTTTCTTGAGCTCTTTGATTCCGTTGGCTTCGTCCTTGGTACGCAACCAGGGAAGTACCAACTTCAGATAGGGTTCGCCTTCTTTACCGTTCTCCCAGGTCTGGGGATACATGTAGGTGGGATAGGTGTTGTAATAGCCGCCGGGGCTCTGGTCAAAGATCTGCTCATAGATGGGCGCGGCGTCCGTTCCCGTATTCTGGTTCTGGAAGAAGAGCAGCGGGTTGCCCCTGTAAGAAAGGACCTCGCTCTCCGAAGCCGCCTTGCGGGGCTCTCCGCCCAGGGAAACCGTCTTCACGGCATCCGCAATATAGACTTTCATTTCCTCCACGCAGGGAGTCCATTCCTCGAAGATGGGGTTATTATGCTCGTCCGTTCGGTTGGTCTGGATGGACACACTGGCATGCGTCTTCACGGACACGGTGAGCTTGCAGGCATAACGGGACAGCTCTATGGTAAGCGGTTCGGCCACTTCCTTCTGGGTACGGCCTTTGAGATGGAGATATGCCTCTCCGCTCATCATGAACTGCTGCTGGCGGTGATTCTCCTGCGGCGGTTGGGCCTCAAAATCCGTAGTTACCAGGAGCGATTTCAGATGGGTCATGGAAAGGTCGTCCTGGCTGTCCAGAAGCGTCTGGTCCACATTGGCCAGGGCAAAGACCAGGGTCTGGGTGATGTTGGACGCTATGGGGAAAATCTGGTAATTCACCTGGTTGGGCGTGAGCTCAAGGCGGAAGGTGGCCGAGTTGCGGGTAAGCTGGTCCATCGTCTTGCGGATATGGTAGCTTGCCTGTTCTGTGGTCTTTCCGTCCGGATAGAAATAGAAGTCCACCCACTTGATATCGTTTTCGTGGAAAACGTTGTCGCCGGGTTGCTCATAGACGTCTTCGGCCTTGGTTTGGAAATCTTCATCCAAATGCAGGTTCACCTCTATCACCGGCCCGTCCCACTCCTGCGGGAACTCCCCTTCCCGGGTGCAGGAAACCACTGCCACCAGAAGAAGCATCAGGCAATATGAAAGGCGTCGCATCATGGCAGGATAAAGTTGAAAATCTGGTCTATGCACTCCGACGCGCCCTCAATTTCACGGTCTCCGTCCGGAGTATAGGCCACAAAATCCAGCGTAATAGTCTTGCCTTTGGCAACACCTTGATAAGATTCCTTCCGGTAAATGGACAGGTCTATGCGACCGCTGTTCTTATCCGGGTCGATGGTGGTTTCCCGGGACTTGTCGGGTTCATCGGAGAACCACACGTCAAAAGCATCGGTATCCCCGTTCACCAGGACCTGTAGCTTGCCGCCCTTCGGGGTGGCCACATACAGGTACGCAATAGCGGGAGAGTTGCTCTTAAGCGTCACATTGTACTCGTCTGTGGTGCCAATCCGGGAAATATCGGCCACGGAATTGTCCAGCACCTTGAGCTTTCCGGTAACCATGAGCGAGGACGTGGAGAAATCTATATCGTAGTCACTCTTGTCCCACGGCAACACGCTTACGGACAGCTGCAGCGAGCGGTTGGTAACATAATAGCCATATACCGTCCAGGTGTGATTGCGGGGGAAATTGGCGTCTGGAAGGGTAAAGGGAACTGTACCTGGGCGGGATTCACCATTCTTATTGGTTACCTTGTAATG
>Ga0310690_10006979_pt1 | contig 14663 bp, 10 predicted proteins | sample AusTroGonzalo_MG_2_FD_207661 | JGI IMG/M metagenome (GOLD analysis project Ga0310690, IMG submission 207661) | Bovine rumen microbial communities from tropical cattle in Woodstock, Queensland, Australia - Gonzalo_04 (v2) (version 2) | ecosystem: Host-associated > Mammals > Digestive system >...
TAATTCTGGAAAAGCCTGCTTCCGTAAGCGCCGCGGTGATCTCCTCCGCCGTATGGCATTTCATGCCGTCGATGATCTTCTCAAACTTCAGACTTCCCTCGTCCGTGCCGTCGGATTCATTGACGATTATGAAAATTCCGCCGGGTTTCAGTACACCGGCAACCTGAGCAAAGCACTTCGCAAGACCGGGCCAGAAATAGATGGTCTCAAACGCGGTCGCGAGTTCATAAGTTTCCTTCGGAAGCGTAAGTGCAGACACATCGCCCTGTTTTACCTCGCAGCGTCCACTCGCGATTGTTTCTTTGTTGTAAGCGGAAGCTTTCCCGACAGACACCTCGGAATAATCAATTGCCGTCATCTTCGCTTTCGGAAATCTTTTCAGCAACTCTGCTGCATTTCTTCCCCCGCCGCAACCGACATCCAGCATCTTCTCCGGTTCCGTCTGCGGCAAATGTGACATGCCCCAGTCCGCCATCTTCGCATGTCCGCTGTTCATGCCGTTGACCATCATTTTTCCCAAGAACCCTTCCGGTTTACGGGTCTGACTTACAAATTTCTTAAAAAGTCCCATCTCAAGCCTCCGTTTTGACTATATATATTGCCTTTATACGCTTCGTTTGGTTAGCCTCATCTAACCACATCATTTATACCACTCCAGCCATACAATGTCAAACAAAAACAACAATTTGTTCGCTTATAAAATAGCATTTGCTAACCTAATGCCGATTCATACTGTTCCGTACATTTTTCCCTTAATACAAACAAGGCGTCTCCGCCCTCGCGGAAACGCCTTGCCGGCAGTCTAGGTTTATTCTTTCGGTCCGGTTATTCTCTGTTCTTCAATGCCTCCGTCATGTCAATCTTGCGGACATGCTTTACATGTATCATGTTGGTGATCAGGCAGGTCGCCGTTCCGAGTACCACGATGATTGCCATAACGAGCGGTGTTACGCGGAAGTAGAAGTATCCGCTCATCGAGTTGAGCATTCCGGGCCAGATTTTTCCGAGGAGGAAATACTGAAGCGGAAGGAATACGATTACGGAAAGAATAATGATCCACTGTGTCTGTGAAAGATACAGCTTATTGACCTCTTTATTGCGGTATCCGAATACCTTCAGAAGCGATATGTTCAGGGCATTCTTGTCAATAACCATCTTCGTGAGCATGAACATAACGATGATGTAACAGATAATCCCGACTGCGGTAAGCATTACGATCAGCGAAGCCATAAGTGTCTTCATCTGCTTAGCGCTGTCCGCCACCTTTTCTTTCGTCACTACCGTACTGATAAATCGTTCATCGATACCTGCAATTTCGCCGTCGGAGAACACCGTATTGTAGTAGCCTTCCTCTTTTTCAAGATACGAATTCAACGTCTTCTGCGCTGTAAAAACATATACCCCGAGCTCGAAATCAACAACTTCCGCTACTTTTGCGTTCCATTTATGAAGCGTCAGTTTATTATCGAGCTCAATGGTATCGCCTTTATGAATACCGAGCTTGGCAGCCATGATATCGGAGATGATGATCTCGTTATCTGACAGGGATGAAACATTAAACTCCCGCAGGTATTTCGAATCACTGCCGATACCCAGAACATTTACCGGAAGCATTCTGCCGTTAAATTCGGTTTCGTAGGTACTGATCGTATCCCGCTCCGCATCGGCAGGAATCACCGAGGCATCGGGAAGCGGAGCTTTCAAAACATATTGATAATCAGACACCGCCGAATCCGGAAGCGTATCGATGTATTGATCAAAGGAAGAACGCATGCCTAAACCGAACATGCAAAGGAGTCCTGCCAGGAAAACACCGATGACAAGGGAGATGTACTGCCCCTTACTTCGAACGACCGTACGAAGGCGGAAACGATTTAAGAATCCGAGAGATTTCATCTCATTTGCATTCTTTACACGCTTTTCTTTCTTCGTATCCCTGCGGATCAGACGAAGCGGCGTGAGATTCAGTTTTCTTCCGAATACGATCAGGTTGATCAAAATGACTGCAAGAATCGGGAATCCAATCATGAAAGCCATTCTTGCGGGATCAATCGTGTAAAGCATCTTCGGAACGACATAATAGGCATATACACTCTGTGTCGGAACCTTATAGACGAATGTCAACGCGAGCAGCAGGCCGATTCCCGTGGAAATCAGTGTCACCAGAACCGGAATCGTCAGATAATGACGGAGAATGGTCCTTTTCTTATATCCGGTTGCAATCAGAACACCGACAAATGAGCACTCTTCCTCGAAAGTGTGAACCGACACCAATGCGAAAAGGAAGGCAACGATTATCATCGACAGAACCAGGAAATAGGTCGACATGTTGATATTCAGGTCAAGCTTTGAAAGCAGGTTGTTGACCCGGTTGTTATCTCCGATTGCGCAGAAATCGGTAAGAATTCCTTTATCTCCGAGTTTCTTAATGATATCCCGGTTCTCACGGTTAACCTCATCTTTGGAAAGTTCACTTTTAAACTTATACGCGTACTGGTTTATTATTCTTTCCTCGTTAAGAGTCGCGAAGAATCCGTCGCTGACAATCGAAACGCCGAACACGTCACGGTCCGCGAGAAGATCTCCCAGTTCCTTAAAGCTTACGATATATTCGGGAAGTCCGATAATACCGGATACTTCCATATCCTTCGATTCAATCGTAATATGATCGCCGAGTTTCAGATCATGCGCCTCGGCATAGAGACGGTCCAGACCAATCTCGTTATCGCCATCCGGCAGGCTTCCTTCCAGGACAAACGGAATATCAATGGAATGACGCATTTGGAACACCCGGACCTCCGACTCATCGGATGCGGTAAGATCAACATACGGCTGATATTCGAATTCGAGGGAATTTCCCAAAAGGCCGGAAAGCTCCGACTCCTCCATCGGAACGGCAAGAGAAAAGAACCCGTCCTCCAACCGGTTGTTTTCTCTCGCATCTTCAAAAGCGGCGCTGATGCCCTGATTGCCGATTACATAAGCGGCAGCCAGACTGGTCATGAGTATGATGAATAACGCGATACCCCCGTAGATTGCAATGTTTTTGAAGAGAAACCGGGGAAGTCTTTTTTTGAGAACATTTTTCATGATGACACCTCTTCCCCCTGTTACCATGCCAGATCTTTCGCAGGCGTCTTCGAAGGATTCTTCTCATTTTTCGTGATCCGGCCGTCCTTTAAGTGGATGATCCGGTCAGACATCCGGCTGATTGCCTCGTTGTGTGTCACGATCAGAATCGTCGTATTATATTCCCGGTTAACGTTCTCGATCAGTTCCAGGATTTCCTTAGAGGTTTCATAATCGAGCGCGCCGGTCGGCTCATCGCAAAGGAGAAGTGTCGGAGCCTTAATGAGGGCTCTTCCGATTGATGTTCTCTGCTGCTGTCCGCCGGAAAGCTGTCTCGGATACTTATTCTGGTGTTCCTTAAGGCCGAGGTCCTTAAGCAGTTTCTGAATGTCTAACGAATTCTTTCCGAGGAACCCGCAGACTTCAATATTCTCCTTAACGGTCAGGTCGGGAATCAGGTTATAAAACTGAAACACAAACCCTAAATGATCTCTTCTATATTCGAGCAGGCCGTCCTTATCATCCAGCTCAATCTTCTTACCGTTGATACGAATCTCACCGGAAGTGAGTGTATCGATACCTCCGATCAGATTAAGAAGTGTTGATTTACCTGCCCCGGACGGGCCGAGAACCGTACAGATCTCACCCTTTTCGAGTTGGAAACTGAGTCCCTTCAGTACATGGACGACGTTCTCGCCGATGCCGTAATCCTTTTTCAAATGCTTTACTTCTACAAACATTTCCCTTTCGCAGCGTAATAGGCTGCCCTCCTTTGTAAGTTTGGTTAGCGTTTGCTAACTATATTCCAAAAAGAAATCGGCTCATCGCCGGTTTCCTGTTCGGTCTAAATTCCTAAAACCGCATGCCATCCGGAAGTGAAGAAAAGCTCCAGCGTCTTTGCGTAATGCATAGCCTCCTCCTCCGTAAAATCATGCTCTATTGCCGCCACCACGGCATTTACATTGGTCGTAACCAGAAGATGCATCTCCTTCTCCGAAAGTTCCTTAACCGAAAGCCCGCACGCCTTCGCCTGCTCAAAATAAGTTTTCGAATTCTGCTCTTCCATCTGCGCCGCGTCATGTACAAAGCTTGCATACTTCGTTCCTTCGGAGCAACAGATAATCAGTTTAAACGCCTCATAATTCGAATAGATATACCGAAGCATCCGTTCCGTCGAGGAAGGAGCTTCTTTCATTTCGGTGTGATCTCCGGGCTGTATTGCAGCATATTCCTCCTCGGTCAGAGTATCATACAGTTTCCAGAATCCGGATGCCGCCGGCTCCACCAACGCCGCAAAAAGATCTTCCTTACCCTCGAAATGCTTATACATTCCCGAAGCGCTCATTCCGGATGCCTTTGCAATCCGGCGGACGGAGGCCTCCTGAAATCCGTACTTCTTAAACTCCTCCGCGGCCGCTTTTAATATGCTTTCGTGATGTATCTTCTTGTTTCGCATCATTTCTCCTGTTCTGTTAGGGAACACTGTTCCCTAACGATGATTAATTTACATCCTAAGAAGGAAAATGTCAACTGTTTTTTTGAAAAATAAAAATAGCAGCGGTTTTCCGCTGCTTTTTGTTTCGTTTTTACCAGTTTTGAAACCGCTTCTTCTCTCCGCGCCAATAGGCCGTGAAATCATCTCTGGTGCCTGTGAAGAACAGTCCTTCCGTAAACCGGCACCAGTTTTCGCCGTGGATTCCCGTCTTCAGGCCGAACAGCGCAGAGGCAAGCACCACGACGTGACTGTCATGGGAGCAAATGATATCGAGTTTTCTCTTTTCTCCCGGTTCTTTAAAGATTTCATCCACAATCGGTTTTGCTTCCCCGTAAAGAGTCGATCTTCCGGTATATTCCGGGATATTCCGCTGAAGCCCATAGAAATACTCAAACCATCCGACACCGAGTTCGTCCTGTGCGCGATAGGCTCCCGCAGAGCCGGAGTAGATTTCCTTCGATTCAATCTGGGGATCCTCTATATTCGCCCCGTGAGCAATCTCACGGACCGTCTGACGGCAGCGTTCCACGGTACTTGCATACAGGTTTCCTATCGGACGGTCAATACTTTTCCCTATCTCCTGCGCCATAAGGATTCCTTCCGGGGTCAGGAGCAATACCGAATAATCTCCGTTCACGGGATTATCGTAACGTTTAGCATGGCGAAGAAACAGCTTGACATTGGTATCTTCCGGCAGACTTGCCGCATCCAGTGTCATTTCTTTGCAGGGAGAATCAAACCGCATTGCATACCTCTCTTATTTTCTGCCGACCAGAAGAGTCGAGCCCTTCAAGCCGAGGCGGAGTGCCTCCAGTTTGGACGTAAACATTCCGTTGTCCGTCGGAATCAGTTTTACTTCCTCATAGCCTTCGCTCTTCAACTTATTTACGAAAGCTTCCATATCTCCGTAGCGGCCTTTTGACATGATATCATGAATGGCAAATGTACCGCCTTTTTTGAGTACCCGCAATGTTTCCAGAAGGAGTTCCTGCTTGTTATACCCGGCAATGTTGTGATACACATAGTTACTGGTTACTGCGTCAAAACTTTCATCTTTAAAAGCAAGATTCGTGGCATCTCCTTTTTCGAAGTTCGTATTCATCACGCCCTCTGCCATGGAATTGCCGATACAGAGTTCTTTTGAGAAAGAGGCGTACTCTTTGCCCCAGCGGTCGATTCCGAGAATCGTCGCATTGCGGTTTCGCTTTGCGCAGGCGATGGTAAGCGCGCCGCTTCCGCATCCGACATCAAGGCATGTTCCTCCGTCGGGAACCTTCACATAATCCGCTGTGCCTTCGATGATCTGCTTTGACAATTGCCTCTTACCGTTATAAGAAAACTGCCGGTATGCACGAATTGACCACTGTGTTCCTTTTGCGCATGCTGCCGTCGCAATCGCAAGTACCACAATAACGATAACTCTCACCGGCGTCGAGGCTTCCTTCGTCAGAAGAATCGCCGCAATCAGTCCGCAGACAAGTACTGCCGTTCCTGCTGCCAGGCCGTAGATCATCCCCTTCGGGACCCAGTTTTTGTAATCCGGTTTCATAACCATTTAACACCTCCGTACTCTTTTTCAAGTTTTATTGTTCTGCTCTTCCCTCTCATATAAAAGGTCAATCACCATCCGCACGGTATCCTCAACGGTCCCCTTCTCACTCACGGTAATATCTGCGTACTTTTCATACAGCCCGCAACGCTCGTCATACATCTCCCGCAGAGTTTCTCCGTTCTTAAGGATTACGCCTCGTGCTTTCAGGTTTCCGAGCCGCTTTCGCATCTTCCCGAAACCAACCTTCAGATACACCACGGTTGCATTTTCCTTAAGATGTCTCATTGCGATATAGCTATACACGACACTGCCGCCGGTAGCGATTACCGTATGACTTGCGGAAATTGCAAGAACCGCCTGCTCTTCTTTTTGGAGAAATGTTTCGATGCCCTGTGCTTCGATGATGTCCCGTAACCGGCATCCTTCCCTTTGCTGAAGAACAATATCGCTATCGAGAAAATCCATTCCGAGAAGCTTCGCGAGAATCACGCCGGCAGTGCTCTTTCCGGAAGCCGGCATTCCGATCAGAACAATGTTTTGTTTCATTCTCTTCCGTCCTTTAAGGCGTCTACCATATCCGCCCGGTTCACGCGTCCTCTCACAAGAAGAAGCGAAACCGCATAGGCGAATACCGTCAGCAATGCTGTAATCAGGATGCTCACCGGCTTCAAGGATGCCGGAATCATGATGTTCTCCACTTCGACAAATTCGACACAATACCACACCATAACCCCGTATGCCGCGGCAATTCCCGCCGCGATTCCCGGAATCAGCAAAAGGTGGTTCGAAGAAATCATCATCGAATTGATCCGGCCGTTCTCCATGCCGAGTACCTTCAGCATGGAAATCGTATAGGCATTTTCCGAAATCAGCGTGTTGATTGTCGCATACAAAGCTGCGACGCAGACAATGACACCGATGATCATCAGAGCATATATAACGCCTGCCATCGACTCCTTCATGTTCTCCATCTGCGTCCGATAGGTGGAGTCGGTAATCATCTCGGTTGCCTCCGCTTCAATGTCCGGAAGCGCTTTCTTAGAAAGCACGGCGTTGTAGCAGTCTATGGGAAGTCCGGAAAGGTCCGAAACAAGATCTTTTGAGCCCACCAGATAGCTTTCGTAACCGTTTTTGATGACACCTTGAATAGTTACCTTATATTCCTCCAGTGTCGCGATATTCCGGAATGTGAAGGTATCCCCTTCGTGTACATCGAAGATTGCCTCGCATAACGTACTGATATAGAAGCCGCTTTCAATGTCGGCCCTCTTTCCGTCCGTTGTCTTCAGATTCCAGAGTTCACTGTCTCCGTCCATTCCCATTACGGTAAACCGGCGGGACTTCATGTCTTCATACTGTAAGGCAATAACCGTCTCCCCGTCCGGAACGTTCCCCTGCTTCAGCGAACCGAGGATGTACTCGTAGGAGAAGGAGCCGAACTCTTCGTGCGCTTTGTCGCCGACCGCCTCCACCGAGTCTAAGAAGGAAAATGCGAACGCCACAAGCATAGCTCCGAGCATAATACCGAAGAAGATTACAATGCTTCTTCCGGGGTTCCCGATCAGCTGTCTCACCGCAAGCTTCCGTTTCACCGGCAACTTCTTCTCTGCAAGAATCCTGCGGGACTTTCCGTCATTTCCGACCTGGCCGGAAAGAAGCGCTACGGTATCGGCCTTCAGGAGGCTTCGTACACGAAGCATGGATGCAATATAGTAAATCGCCGTCGGAATCAGAATTCCCGCAAGCGCTACCCATATGGGCAGGCGGAATGCAGGCTTCATCGGCTCGTAATCCGCGAGACCGATTGCCCCGAACGGCTTTGCGAGCAGCAACGCCGCAACTGCGGTAAGCACGCCGCCGACCAGTCCGGGAATCACCGCGAAAAGGCTGTAGTGCCGCATCAGCTGTCCACGCTCATATCCCATTGCCGAAAGCGTTCCGATCAGCTTCTGTTCGGCGCGGATACGCCGTCCGAGAAGGATACAGACCAAAGCAACCGTCAGGAGCGGAAATACCACAAGCTCGATCCAGGACGACATCAAAAACATGTCCGCCTGCTCGTATACGAACGTGATTCGCTTATTATTGTCCGCGTTCAGATACCCGGAAACGAAATACGTCTCGTTGACTTCCTTTCGGAACGCCGCCTCATCGCTTTGTTCCGAATAAATCACCTTATAATTGACGGTGCCTTCTCCGAATACTCTGTTGAACTCTTCCTTCGTCAGGTACGCAAGGAAGAAGTCCGACACGTTCTTATAGTCATCGGACACATTCTCGACCAGATAAAGGTAATCCGGACGAAGAAACGTTCCGGCAACCTTATAATCCTTCCCCTTAAGCCGGATGGTGTCGCCGATTTTTACCTTATGTTCCTCCGCGTAACCGGCGGAAATCAGGATTTCTCCGTCATCCGAAAGGTCATGACCGTTTTGAATCTCGTAAAGGTCGACCTTTTCGTTCGGTGTGAACAGCCTTACATGGTAAGAGCCCTCATCCGCGGAAGCGGTATGCTCCTTTTCCATCGTCAAAGCATACTTATTCTCAAACTCCGTAACTGCTTCGCCCGGGATTTCCGCATACGCGGTAAATGTGGCGTCCTCACACCGGTACTTCTTAAAGAAGTCCTCTCCGTACGCCCGAATTCCCGTTCCCGCGATATAGAAAAGGTAAAACATCAAAAGGGTAAGCATAGTAAGAACCGTCGCCGAAGCATAGAACGGAATGTTGCTCCGGATATTGCGGCGGTAACGTCTGTTCAGTTTCATCGCGGGCACCTCACAGTTCGATCTCGTCCGCAGAGCGGCGGCTTGCGTTTTCTTTAACCGAGGCCACCTCGCCGTCCTTAATGCGGATTACGGTATCCGCAAGCTCGGCAATCGCTTCGTTATGTGTAATGATCACGGTTGTCGTGCCGTACTCCCGGTTGACCTTCTCAACAAACTTAAGTACCGAGCGGGACGACTTCGTGTCAAGCGCTCCGGTCAGCTCGTCGCACAAAAGAAGCTTCGGATTCTTCACCATGGCTCTCGCGATTGCAACGCGCTGCTGCTGTCCTCCCGAAAGTTCCCTCGGAAAACGGTACCGGTACTTCTCGATATCAAGCGCCTTAAGAATCTCCTCGGTGTCAAGCGGGGATGCGGCTATCTCGGCCACAACCTGCACATTTTCCTCGACCGTCAGGTCCGGAATCAGATTGTAAAACTGAAATACAAAGCCGATGTTCTTCTTACGGTATGTTGTCAGCTCTTTCTTCGAAAGCCCCGTAATCTGCTCCCCGTCTACCCGGATGGTGCCGGAGTCAAGGCTGTCCAGGCCTCCGATCATGTTAAGAAGCGTACTCTTGCCGGACCCGGAAGGTCCTAAGATCACGCATACCTTTCCCTTTTCAAGAGAAAAATCAACCCCGTTCAGCGCATAAATCGCCGCTTCGCCTTCTCCGTACTGCTTCTTAGCCCCATTAATTTCGATAAATGCCATACTATATTCCGCCCCCGCAAAGCGGGTGCTTTCTTCCTTCCTCTCCCTTACGCGCGGAGAAACTTTATTACATTGTCCAGTTCTGTGAAATCAGCTGTTGCTTCACCATGCCGGCGTAGATGCTGCCGGGTTTCTCGGTAAGCTCCTTCGGGCTTCCCTGCTCCGCCACCACGCCGTCCTTTAACACGACAATCCGGTCCGCACCGGAAACCGTACGCATACGGTGCGCGATGATCAGAACAGTTTTGTCTTTGATAAGACGGGACAGGGCTTCCTGGATGGCCGACTCATTCTCGGCATCGAGGGATGCCGTTGCCTCATCAAGAAGGATCACCGGGGCATCCTTTAAAAAGGCTCTGGCAATCGAAATCCGCTGCCGCTCGCCTCCCGAAAGCTCGCTTCCGTTCTCACCGATGTTGGTATTGTAGCCCTCCGGAAGAAGACTTACAAACTCCTCACAGTTTGCGAGTTTCGCAGCCGCAATGACTTCCTCGTCGCTTGCGCCCTTGCGGCCGATCCGGATATTCTCGAGAATCGAATTATTAAAGAGCGTAACGTCCTGGAACACGATTGAATACTTCTGTAAAAGCGTCTCCGGATCGACTCCCGCGATATCGACGCCGCCGAGCCGGATGGTTCCCTCCGTTGCGTCCCAGAACCTTGCGGCAAGTCTCGATACCGTCGTCTTTCCTCCGCCGGACGGTCCGATCAGCGCCGTAACCTCACCCTGCTTTGCGGTAAATGTGACGTCTCTAAGCACATCGGTATCGTCGGAATAACGGAAGCCTACATGCTCGAATTCGATATCATAGCCGCTGTTGTTAAGCGTCTCACTGCCGGTCTGAACCGGATGCGACATCACTTCATCAAGGCGCTCGCACTGTACGCCCGTCGCGATAATCGCCGCAAAATTCTGAAGTGTAATCTGCATCGGGTCATAAAGTCTCGATACAAGCATCAGAAACATGAAAAACGTCAGAATCGTAATCTCTTTATCCGCAAACAATATGCCGCCCACAACCGCGGTCGTTCCGATTCCGAGTTTTAAGATGATGGCAGCCGAGTTGACGTAAACCGCCATTTTCAGCTCCGTAAACAAAGCCATCTTCTCAACGGTTTTAATTTTCTCTTCAAGCCCTTCCATGTAGCGGTCCTGCGCGTCGTTTGCGCGAAGGTCGCGGATCGACTCAAGGCACTCCTGCACGCCGTCCGCCATGGCAAGCTTCACTGCCGTATTCTTTCTTACGGCACGCTTTTCAAGTCCCGAGCAGGTGATAATGATGACAAATGCCACCGGAATAACCCAGAAGCTTGCAAGCACCATGCGCCAGTCAAAGAACAGAAACAGGCTGATTCCCACAAGGCTTGTGGAAATCACCGCCCCGATCAGTTCGGGGATCCAGTGGGACGAAGCCGTCTCAATCTGGGCACAGTCGCCCATGATGTTGGTAGTGAGGTCGGCAACGTTCTTCTTTCCGAAGTAAGAAAGCGGAAGCTTCCGTAATGTCTCCGCAAGCTTCGTTCTTCGAACGCCGCTCTCCTTATAGGTCGTGAAGAACGTCGCGCCGTACTGCACGTAGTTTGCTACGGCGATCAACAGTAAAACCGCCGCGCTGCAGCCGATATAAAACGGCAGGCGGTCGGTTGTCAGGTTATCCTCTAAAAGATCTTTGATCAGCGTATAAAGGATTCCCGCGGACATCATAAACGTGATATTTGTGCAGGTTACGCTGATGCATGCCCGGATCATGTCCTTCGCGCCCTGATCGGAAAGCGCGTATTTATGTTTCAGCCATTCTTTCATCTCAAGCACCTACCTTCCATGCGATAGTACGCGTGTACTCGTCGAACATGCGCTTATAAAGCCCGCCCTTCGCCATCAGGTCCGCATGTGTTCCGGACTCGGTAAGCTTCCCGCCGTCCATCACATAGATGCAGTCGGCATTCACAACCGTACTCAGCCGGTGCGCGATCATGATTACCGTCTTTCCTTTTGAAAGCTCGGCAAATGCCTGCTGCACCTTTGTTTCATTGTCCGGATCGGCAAATGCCGTGGCCTCGTCGAGGATCAGAATCGGCGCGTCCTTAAGAAATGCTCTCGCGATGGCAATCCGCTGCTGTTCGCCGCCGGAGAGATACGTTCCCTTCTCTCCGATCACGGTATGAATACCGTTCGGAAGCTTTTCGATAATATCCATGCACTGTGCCTTTTTAAGCGCTCCGAGAATCTCCTCCTCGGTTGCATCCGGACGGGACAGCTTCACATTTTCCGCGATAGTGGTCCGAAGCAAACGGCTGTCCTGGAAGACAAATGATACCGCTTTCATCAGTTCCGCGGAAGCGATATGCCGGACATCCACACCGCCGATGCGGATGGCTCCGCCGCTCACATCAAAGAAGCGGACCATCAGCTCCGCAAGGGTTGTCTTACCGGAACCGGAAGGACCGACAAGCGCCACATGCGCTCCCTCGGGGATTTCCATGGTGACATCCGAAACGGCATCTCTCGCAGCGTCCTTATAACGGTAGGTTACGTAATCGAGTTCCAGCGAAAAGTCATTCGGGCGGATACCGTTCTTATCTTCGGGAAGCGCTTCGAGAGCGACAATTGACTCCACACGCTTCAATGCGTCGATCAAGGTCATCTCCGCTTCACCGGAATAGGCGATCTTCGTAAGACACACCGTAAGAAGCGGTGTCACGATGATGTAGTACATGATGTTCAGGATATCGGTCGCGGTCGTTCCGTCCTTTGTGACAATGTAGGCCGCAAGCACGAGGAAGACAAAAATTGCGTTGACGCAGGTCATGAATCCTGTCATCGGCTTTCGAAGCATTATCGTATAATCGGTGGTCCATTTGCCGAAGCTGTCGATGGAAGACTTAAACCGCTTAAACGAGTTGACGGTCTGTCCGAAGGTCTTTACGACCGGAATGCCGCGGACATACTCCGTTGCTTCGCTGCTCATTACCTCAAGCGCGTCCTGGTATTCCGTCATCTTCTTCTGCATGTTCTTGCCCATCATCGAGGCAAGGCACAGAAATCCGATTACCGCAGGGATAATGCAGAGTAATCCGATCTTCCAGTTAAACGCGAAAATCAATACAAGAATTCCGACCGGCGTCACCGAAGCGACCGCCTTGTCCGGAAGGTTGTGCGCGATAAACGTTTCGGTTGCCGCCGTCGAATCGTTGACGATACGGCGGATCTTGCCGGTACCGTCCTCGTCAAATACGCCGAGGGGCAGCGTGATGATCTTCCGCATCAGGGAACTTCGCATATTGGCCTGAATCCGGAATGCTGCAATATGCGTACACATCAATGCGGCAATGTATACGAGTAACGATCCTACGGTCCATAAAACCGCACGCCAGGCGTACCCGGTAATGTCTGAAGCGTCGTCACCTCTCACGGCGATTCGAATGATTCTCCACAGGTCATAGTACGGAACAAGCGCCATGGCAGCGCTCACACCCGCCAGTATGCGCCCGATAGTGATCAATATGCGGAAATTGCCCGCATACTGTCCGATCAGCTTCATATGATCGAATTTTCCTGCTTTACTCAACTTACTTTCCTCCTTTTTGATTAGCTTTTGCTAACCCTATCACATAAGGGAAGGCACACCGCAGTGTGCCTATACCCGGATAATTACGCCGTCTGAAGCGAAACCATATGCGCGTAGATGCCGCCTGCTGCCATCAGGGAGTCATGCGTCCCCTGCTCGGCAATCTTTCCGTTCGTAATCACAAGAATCTGGTCCGCGTCACGGATGGTCTTTAAGCGGTGCGCAATAACAAGAAGCGTCTTATTCCGGCACAGTTCCGAAATAGCTTCCTGAATGGCTCTCTCGTTGTCGGCATCCACGCTTGCCGTTGCCTCGTCGAGAATGACAATCGGAGCATCCTTCAGAATGCATCGCGCAATGGAAATTCTCTGCTGTTCGCCTCCCGAAAGAGATGCGCCGCCCTCTCCGATTACCGTATCGAAGCCCTGGGGCAGCTGCATAATGAAGTCATAGCAGCGGGCTTTCTTCGCCGCTTCCATAACTTCCTCACGGCTCGCCTCGGGTTTCGCCATCGCGATATTGTTATATACGGTATCCTGAAACAGATACACTCGTTGAAATACCATGCCGATATGGTCCATCAGCTGTCCCATCGGTACGGTACGGATATCTCTTCCTTTTACCAGAATGCTTCCCGACTGAACATCCCAGAACCGGGCAAGCAGCGATGCAACCGTTGACTTACCGCCACCGGACGGACCGACCAGCGCAGTCATGCTGCCCTTTTTCATGGCAAATGACACATCGTGAAGTACCGTTTTATCGGTATAGCCGAAGGATACATGTTCGTATTCGATTTCCGGAGAATTCACGGATTCTTCGATGGCAAATGTGCCCTCGTCCGGCATTTCCTTCGCATTCATAACTTCTTCGATACGGTCAAGGCTCGCTTCGGTCACGGTAAGCCGTGCCATTTGTCCGTAGTAACTTTTAATGGCAATGAACATGTCAAACAAAAACAGGGCCATTCCGACCATGTAGATGTCGGATATTTCACCGCTATTATGAAGAAATGCCGCAAGTGCAAGCACCAGAGACGTACCGATTCCGAAGCAGAGGTTCAGCCCCCGGGACCATGGTGTATAGTCAACCTCGAAAGAAATGCTGTCCTTACAGCTCTTTTCAAATTCCTCCGTAAGGCGCTTGGAGCGCTCACCCAGGAGGTTGTAGGATTTGACGATACCGATACCCTCTGCGAAGTCAAGCACCTCTTCCGTGAGAGCCTCGCTGCATTCCTGTTTGCTCTTCGAGTGAGCAAGCGTATTCTTCAGCATCCCGTTTCCGATCAGAATGAAAACACCCGTAACCGCAAGGGAAAGAATGCCGAGACGCCAGTCCATGAAGAACATCATCGTTATCATCAGTGCCTGGGAAATCAGAAAGGAAACAAGTTCCGAAAGGACACCCATACAGTTTTCCTCGATAAAAACCATATCGGTAGCGAGGACGGAACTGATCTTTCCGATATTGCCCTCGGTGTAATAGCCCATCGGAAGCT
>Ga0310690_10006980_pt1 | contig 14661 bp, 10 predicted proteins | sample AusTroGonzalo_MG_2_FD_207661 | JGI IMG/M metagenome (GOLD analysis project Ga0310690, IMG submission 207661) | Bovine rumen microbial communities from tropical cattle in Woodstock, Queensland, Australia - Gonzalo_04 (v2) (version 2) | ecosystem: Host-associated > Mammals > Digestive system >...
AAGAAAGCTGGGAGAAGAAAAGATTTGCATATTTGAAAAACGAGTAAAAACCAACCAGAAAGATAAATTCAGAATGATATTAGATACCGAACTGCAAAAAAGAAGAAAACTGCTAAAAGAAAAGATTTGCATATTTGAACAACGAGCAAAAACGCTCTTCGGCATCCCGACAGAATCAGCCGAATAGTCTTGACTAAAAAAATCACATAAAAATCTTCCGCTTTCATCTTGTGAAAGCACCAGGCCGTAACTTTGCAGCGTGATTCAGAAAAGAGTCACGCTGTAATTGTTACAGCAATAGTATTAACCAACTAAAATCTTATTATTATGGCACTTTGGAAAGTAACCGTAAAGCGTCAAGTCAACAAAGTTGGCTTGCGCATGGAAGAAGGAATGTCCGTAGAAGTGGTAACGGCATCCACATTAAGTCCCTTATCTACGAACTTGTCTAAGAACATTCCGCTCATCAATGATCTATTTAAGACCAAATACGGCATCGAGCCGGGGCATTATGTCAATACCGGTTATATGACAGCCGAAAGAATCTCTTGACGGACAAATAACGTTGCAGCGTGATTCGAGGAAAGTCACGCTGCTTCATTTAATAGACAAATTAGAACCTACATATTATACCGAACAATAAAATAATCATGAGCCTCTTTTCTTTCTCCCAACGCGTAGCCATAGACCTTGGCACGGCCAATACCATAATCATTTCAGACGGAGAAATCGTTGTGGACGAACCTTCCGTAGTTGCCATACGCAAAAGTGATGACAAGATGATTGCTGTCGGCAAAAAAGCCAGTCCCATGCAAGACCGTGGCGAAAGCCGCATATACACCATCCGACCTCTCCGCAAAGGTGTCATCGCCGACTACAAGGCGTGCGAGGCGATGATTCGCGGAATGATAGACCTCATTCCCTGTCGTTCACGCTTCTTCACGCGTCCGATTACAATGGTTGTCTGCGTGCCGTCAGGTGCCACTCCCGCAGAGATACGCACCATCAGCGACTCGTGCCAGCATGCAGGCGCAAGAGAACTGTACTTGATATACGAGCCGATGGCTGCCGCACTCGGTATGGGCTTCGACATCGAGGGACCGCAAGGTTGCATGGTGGTGGACATAGGCGGCGGAACGACTGAAATCGCCGTCATGTCACTGGGCGCGCTTGTGGTCAATGAATCCATCCCGGTTGCAGGCGACGCTTTCAATCAGGACATTGTTCAGTACATGGACAAATCATACAGCATGCGCATCAGCGAACCGACTGCCGAGCGCATCAAAAAACAAGTCGGCTCCGCGCTTATGGAACTGCAGGATCCGCCGGAGAACATGCTTGTTATAGGTCCGAACAAGACAACTGATTTGCCCCTCAAAATGCCTGTCAGCTATCAGGAGATAGCGCATTGCATGGACAAGAACATCTCCACGATAGAAGTCGCCATACTCACAGCTCTGCGCAAAACGCCGTCCGAACTCTACGCCGACATTGTAGGAAACGGCATCTACCTTACCGGCGGAGGGGCATTGTTGCGCGGTCTTGCGGAACGGCTTTCCGGCAAGATGAATATCCCCTTCCATGTGGCGGAAGACCCGTTGCATTCAGTAGCCAAAGGCACCGCCATAGCACTGCAGAATCTGCACACTCTGACGTTTCTGCTTCACAACGAATCATTAGTGTAAATTCTACCACAGACGACAACTGCAAGCGGGATGGATATTTAGCCTTGATGCTTTGTTGGTTATATTCCATGTCTTACAAAAGATTCGGCTAGAAAAAAAATGAATATATTTTTTCACGGCAAAACAGAGTTTTTTAGACAAAAACGTGTTTTTTGTTTGCACAATCCGAAATTTTGCAGTACCTTTGCACCCGCTTTTGCGTAAAAGGGGATGAAGCTATCGCCAAATGTCCGGCTTTTTATCATCTGAAGCAAGTCTCTTTAGCGCGGATGCAGTGCCTAATCGTATATCGGTAGTACATCAGATTTTGGTTCTGAGGGGCGAGGTTCGATTCCTCGTTAGGCAACAAAAGTCTCAACAACAGGGGCTTTTCTTTTGAGAAGGGACTTCAGTCCCGCCCTTGAAAGACAGTGTGATGGGATACGGGCAGCCACACCGACTGACAGGCAGCCGCCGCAGTGAATTTCTGCCCCATATTGAGTAACACAAACACAACAATGAAAACATTTGAATTGAACGGCACCCTCCGTGCCGAGTTCGGCAAGAAAGCCGCGAAAGCTCTCCGCAAACAGGAGTTGGTTCCCTGCAACCTCTATGGTCTGGGCGAAAACATTACTTTCACCGTCCGCAAAGATGATGTGCGCAAACTCATTTACACTCCTGACACACAGGTTGTTGCGCTTACAATCGGCAGCACGAAGAAAATGGCAGTGGTGAAAGAGTACCAGTTTCACCCCATCAGCGAGAACATTCTGCATATCGACTTCCTCGAGGTGAACGAGCAGAAGCCTGTCACCGTGGAAATCCCCGTACAGCTTGAAGGTCACGCCGAAGGTGTGAAAGCCGGTGGTAAACTCAGCCTCGAGATGCGCAAACTGAAAGTGAACGGCATCTACACACAGATTCCTGACCGCATCGTTATCGACGTTACCAACCTCGGTCTTGGCAAGAAACTCGCTGTCAGCGACGTGCAGATGGAAGGCCTGCGCTTCATGAACGTGAAGGACGCTTGCATCGCACAGGTGAAGGCTACACGCGCCAGTGCCGCCGCAGCTGCCGAATAAACACACTGACTGATGAAACACCTGATTGTCGGGTTAGGCAATATCGGCGACGAGTACGCCAACACCCGGCACAACATAGGATTCCGCATGTTGGACGCTTTTGCAGAAGCGTCCAACGTTGCATTTGAGGACCGCCGTTACGGCATGGTGGCGCGCTGCCGCGTGAAGAATGCCGAGCTGCTGCTGCTCAAGCCCTCCACTTTCATGAACCTGAGCGGCAACGCCGTCAGATACTGGATGCGGGAGGAGAACATCATGCTCGAGAACCTGCTGGTGCTGGTGGATGACCTGAACCTGCCTTTCGGCACTATCCGCATCCGCAAGCAGGGCAGTGCGGGAGGACACAACGGACTGCGGCACATCGAGCAGGTGCTTTGCACGCCCAACTACGCCCGTGTGCGTTTCGGCATCGGCAACGAGTACACCCGCGGCACGCAAATCAACTTCGTGCTTGGCGACTGGACGAAGGAGGAGGAAGAGCAACTGCCTGAACGACTGGCTGTTGTCCGTGAAATCATTCCCTCCTTCTGCCTGCAGGGCATTGAAAAGACCATGAACCTCTATAACGGCAAGTGACCCACGACCAGAAATACGACCGGCAGCCCTCTGCCATGCAGACATTATGGCATCACCCGTGGGTGGTGGCTGCCTGCAACATACTACTGATACTGGCTGTTTACACCCTCTCGCGCCTGTTCTTCTATCTGACTGCCGGAGACCTGTTTCCGGATGTCACGCCGGCGCACCTGGCCGAAATGATGGGCGGCGGAGTACGTTTCGACCTGACTGCCGTACTTTACCTCAGCAGCGTCTATCTGGTACTCATGCTGATTCCGTTCCGTTTCCGCGAGCGGCCTGCCTACCGGACTGCCGCCAGATGGTTCTTCCTCGTCCCGAATATCATCGGTGTGATTGTCAATAGCATTGACATGGTGTATGCGCGTTTCTCGGACAGACGCACCACCATCACCTTCTTCAGCGAGTTCGGCAACGACAATAACCTGCTCCGCATAGCGGCGGAAGGCATGGTGCAATACTGGTATGTAAGCGTTTTCTGCATCGCAATGCTGATACTCCTTGTCCTGCTGACACGCTCCGGGGCAAAGACACAGTCGCCCGCGCGCAATGCGGTTTATTATCCGGTTGAGACCGCCCTGCTCTGCATCTCGGTGTACTTCACTATCATCGGCATGCGCGGAGGCTTCGGCGCATACACACGCCCGATAACACTGAGCAACGCCTTGCAATACACCGACCGGCCGCGCGAGACCCTGCTCGTGCTGAACACGCCGTTCAGCATCATGCGCTCCACAGAGGGAAGTGTCTATCACAATCCGCACTATTTTCCGGAAGCGGAACTGGCACGGCACATGACTCCCGAACACGGAAACGGGCAGGTGATTCCGCACAAGTTGGGAAGGTACAATGTGGTGATTGTCATCCTCGAATCGTTCTCCAAAGAATATACCGGCTATTTCAACCGTCATCTGGACGGAGGCGCATACAGCGGCTACACGCCGTTTCTGGACTCGCTTCTGGCAAACAGCATAACCTACACCCGTTCTTTTGCCAGCGGACGCAAGTCAATTGACGCGATGCCGTCAGTGTTGTCCTCCATCCCCATGCTGATTGAGCCGTATGTCGTCACGCCCTACAGCACCAACACCATCTCGTCGTTAGCCGCCTGCCTGAAGAAGAAAGGCTACACCACAGCCTTCTTCCACGGCGCCCCCAACGGCAGTATGGGGTTTCAGGCCTATGCACGCTCGGCAGGATTCGACGCCTACTACGGCATGGACGAATACCGGCATTTCTGCCGTCAGAACGGGCGCGACGCGGAGGCCGACTTTGACGGCACATGGGCGATATGGGACGAAGAGTTCCTCCGTTACATGGCTCACACAACCGGCACGATGCAGGAGCCGTTCCTAACCGCAGTCTTCACAGCCTCCAGCCATCATCCGTTCCATGTGCCGGCGAGATATGAAGGAATGTTCCCCGAGGGCACACAGCCTATTCACCGTTGCATCGGTTACAGCGACATGGCTCTGCGCCGCTATTTCGACTTTGCGAGCCGTCAGCCGTGGTTCGACAACACGCTGTTTGTCCTTACTGCCGACCACACCAACCAGACCTCACATCTTGAATACGCCACAGCCAAAGGACTGTATGAAGTGCCGATAGCCTTCTACATGCACGGCTGGCAGGATCGGCGGACGGACAGCACAACCGTTATATCACAGACCGACATCATGCCGTCCGTACTGGCGGCACTCGGATATGACGAGCCGTTTTTCGCCTTTGGGGAGAACGCACTCACACAACGGAAAACGCATCCATACGCCGTGTGCTACAACAACCCTGTGTTCCAGATTATGTCCGACAGCCTGCTCGTGCAGTTCGACGGCAGCATGGTTACAGCCGTCTTCAACTACAACAACGACCCGCTGCTGAGACACCGGCTGCCCGTAGAACACGTGCCTGCGGACATGATCGCCTATCTGAAAGCGTATATACAGCAATATATAGCACGTATGACGGAAAACCGTCTGACTATAACCGGAAATCCATAAAATCAATCCGACTATGGCAGTAAGAGTGGACAAATACCTGTTTGCGATGCGGATTTACAAGACGCGGTCGATGGCGGCGGACGCATGCAAGAAAGGGCGTGTGACGATGAACGGGCAGCAGCTGAAGCCCTCGCGGACGTTCTCGGAAGGCGACAAGTTCTCGGTCAGGAAAGGGCCGATAACCTTCACTTACGAGGTTCTGCGTCTGAGCGAGAACCGGTTAGGGGCGAAACTCGTGCCGGACTACATGCGCGACATCACCACAAAAGACCAGTTGGAACTGCTTGAACTGGCGCGACTTGCCGGACAAAGCGGCAGAGACCGCGGGACGGGCAGACCGACCAAAAAAGACCGCCGCGACATCGAGCAGTTCGTCAGCGACGACTGGGACGAAACGGACGAACTCTGGGACGACGAGGAATAGCATCGTCCGCAAACACAAACGGATTACAGTTTTTACCATGAAATCTAAACGAGAGAACATTGCCGAATACATCCTCTATCTCTGGCAGCTGGAGGACTACCTGCGCGCCTTTCCGGAACAGGCCGGACACAACACCGAACTGATGGAAATCAGCGACATGATGCACAGCGAAGGCATCATGCAGGGCGGACATCTGCAGCTTGCCAAAAACGCCCTCGGCGAAATGGAGGACCTGCACGACGAACTGCTTTCAACCGAAGCGCCGTACAAGGCCGTCATACAGCATATTGAGCCGTCGCTCAACCTGCTCAAAGCCAAGACCGACCGCCCCGCCATGTCGGATGTGGAGGCGTGCCTCACGCTCCTCTACCAGGTGATGCTGCTCCGTCTCAAGAAACAGGAAATCTCGGAGGCGACGGAAACCGTGGTCAAGGATGCCACCCAACTGCTCCGTTTCCTGAGCAAAATGTACTACGATGACCACACCACAGAGATTTAAGGAAGTACTCGGCTGGTTCTCGGCCAACGCACCGTCAGCCGAAAGCGAACTGCACTACGGCAGTCCGTTCCAACTGCTGGTGGCTGTCATGCTCAGCGCACAATGCACCGACAAGCGCGTGAACATGGTCACGCCCGCCCTCTTTGCCGCCTACCCGACCGCTGAAGCGATGGCGGAAGCGGACACGGAGGACATTCTCAAACACATCCACTCCGTCAGTTATCCCAACGCCAAGGCGCAACACCTGAAAGCCACGGCCGAGCGGCTTGTGAACGTGTATCAGGGCCGTGTCCCCGACACCCGCGAGGAACTGCAGACTCTCCCCGGCGTGGGGCGCAAAACCGCCAATGTGCTGTGCGCCGTACTCTGGCAGCAGCCGACCATGGCAGTGGACACCCATATCTTCCGCGTCTCGGAGCGCATCGGACTGACCACAGGCAGCAAAAACCCCTTGCAGACCGAGACACAACTGACCCGATACATCCCGCAGGATATTATTCCGAAGGCCCATCACTGGCTGCTGCTCCACGGCCGCTACATCTGTCAGGCGCGCACCCCCAAATGCGACCAGTGCGGTCTGACCGCCTGGTGCCGCCACTACCATCAGCATAAAGCCTGACCGCCGCCGTATCGGAATCCCCCGCCGTATCGGAATCCCCCACTCCACCCGACTGTAGAGACGGTGTGTACACCGTCTCTCAAGAAAAGTGCTTCACCACAGAGACGGTGTACACACCGTCTCTACAAGATGCCACAATAACAACAAACCGGCCGGGAATCAAATGGTTTCCGGCCGGTTGTCTCCACACGAACGGCCGGCCTCTTGCAGGCCGGCCGTAACATGTTTACCGTACAAGACGTCCCGTCATATCGTAGATACGTCCTTCACGCACGATGTAAAGCACGCCGTCAACAAGGACTTTGCGTGATTCGCCTGCGGCGGCCGCATCCTCCTGCACTTCCTCCAGACCGGTCGCCTGCGTGAAGTGTGCCGTGTAGGTCACACTGCGGCGAACCGTGAACGAATAAGACTCCTCTTTTATCTTGTCGTCATTGGAATCGGTCCAGTACGAGAACTTGTAGCCGTCCTTCGCCGTAGCCTTGATGGTAGCCTTCGCGCCGACAAACATCTTGGCGCTGCCGCCGCTTTCGCCTACGCGGGCACTACCCCTCTCTTCCTGTCCGTCCGCCACGCGGGCACGAACTGTCACCTGACGGTCCTTGCGGTGCAACGACTTGATGACGCCCTGATTGCCGTCCTTCGCCCATTCCAAAGCGCCACAGATATGCGACTTGGCATCCGTTGTGCTGATGATGCGCAGGTAGTCCTTCGCGCCCCAGAACAACTCGCCCGTCACGTGGTCGAAGGCCATGGACTGCTGCTCGGAGGTCACTTCCGCCTCCACACTGCCGGTCTCGCCGACCAGTTCCAGCGTCACCTCTTTCTCATCCTCGTTCATGTCGGTCACGCGGTACAGGGTACCCGGATTGCCGGCTTCCAGAACATACATGTTGCCCTTGCCGTCAATGGCGATAGCGATCATTGAATGAACCGTCTTGTCAAGTGTGAACTTGCCGACTTCCACCAGTTTCTCCTCCTCATAGTCCGCCACATACAGCAACTCGCCGACAACCGCATACATCAGGCCGGCTTTGAAGTCATAGGCAATATCCGTAACGGCCTCCGAAGTGGAGGAAATAAGATCAACGATTTTTGTTTCATCAATCGCTTTGCCGTCCGCAATCGAGTCAATCTCCATCGCCTTCACCTTCGTGTTGTCCAGATAAACCCAGACGTTATTGTCGGCATAAGGCATGTAGTCACCTGCTTTCACCTTGCCGGCGCCCGGCGTGCTGGCTTTGGCCACTTTAGCGCCGTGGTCCTCCATGCTGAACGATATGAACTTGCCGTTGTTCACGCCATACCAGGTGGCGTCAGACTGCGGCTTGTAGTAGAACATCGCCTTCAGGGTCTGGTCGGACTTGCCGGTCGTGAAGGTACGGCGGGCGCCCATACGGGCTTTCGGATCCTTCCAGTCGCTATCATCCGTCCAGTAGGCAAACTCATAGCCGTCGGCAGGTTTGGCCGTGACAGTCACTTCCGTTTCGTTGCCGAACCAGCCTACGTTCTGGAACTCGTCACCGCCTTCCGTGGTCAGCTCATAGGTGCCACTGCCTTCCTCAACCGACTCGATGCGGAGCGCAGGCCACGAAGTGAACTGGATGTCCTTCGTCCAGGCCTTTTTTAAATTGTCGGCCACCTCGTCATCGTCGTTGAGGCGGATGGCCTTTTCATCGTCCAGAATAGCGGAAGTCGCCACATCGCAATAATGGTACTCCACAGCCTCCCAGCTGCCGATGGTGGCAACCGACGCTCCTTTGACGGTAAGAGCGGAGCCATTGACGATCAGCTTATTGGAAGCATCGCCCGTAAGAGAATAATCAGTGCCTTTGATTTCTGCTGTCAGAGCGTTTATCTCCAGATTGGCACCATTCACTGATACTTCGTCCTCAACCGTCAGTTTCGGATTATCGGTACCGCCTTTTATGGTCACAAGTTTCTTGCCATAAATCAGCATTCCGTTATAAGATGGGTCAGACTTCACGTTGCACGTACCATTCACTATGATGGTGACATCCATCGCCTCGTCAGTACTACCTATTTTAATACCTACTGTGGTGCTTTCTATCTCTACAGCATTGAGGCTGAGGGTGTTCGTTGCCGGGTCGAAGGTAACAAAGCCGGTGTTCTTGATTGCGGAGTTGTTCTCTTTGGTCATGGTCAGTTTGTCGGTGCAGAACTGTTCTTCGCCGACGAAGACCTCATACACCGTGAAGTCCGGATTCTTCTTGAAGGAAGCCGTGTAGGTCTTGTCCTCTGTGCCGACCGTGATTTCGTGTGTCTGCTCACCGCCGTCACTCCATTTGTCGAACAGATAGCCCTTGTTCGATGTTGCAGTAATGGTAATCTTGGTACCTTCGGGATATTTCTTCTTCCCTTCAGGAGTTACTTTACCGTAAGAACCCTGACCGTCAGCCACTTTCACCTCAATCTCATACTTCGGCTTCGGCTCTACAAATGCGAACATGCCTTTCGGAGCCATAATATATTCATTTCCTACCCATTGAACATCTCCCTTGGAAGCATCAATCACATAGAACTTACCGGCCATGTCGTTGTTATAAAGGATGAAACGTCCTACTCCCTGATCATAAACAAGCGCCGCTTCACCAATCATGCTTACAGGCAGTTTGGCTACTTTCTCCGTGTTATCTTCTGTCAGATTGATACGTACCAGCCAATAGTCACTGCTAAATTGCTGAATCGTGTACAACTCACCTGATGCATCGGCAGCAAGAACATTTGAATATAGCAAATCTATTCCTTCCGATACGGTGAAGAACTTCTTGTCTGTGAGATTGAAACCGCACAATACACGTTTGCCTTTCAAATTGTCATAACCTATTGTATAGAACGTACCGGTCTTCTCGCTATAGACCAAACCTGCGAACTCCAAATAACCGCTTGTCGGAGCTACTATTTCCACACTTGATCCCAACTTGGTCGATTCTTCGGGAGTAAATTCTGCTGCATAAACAGAAACCTCACCCTTCAAACCATCATAATCCAAGTAATAAACATTGCCATCATAGAACGTAGCAGCCTTCAGGTCAGTAGCAGGTATTGTAGCTATTTCAGAAGACAAACCATCGCGCAGATTAGCAGCTATTGGCCTGATTTTCTTGTCGTAGTCAATGACATACAGCGGAGTCGTCGTATTGAAGTCACGCATAAAGTGAGCTACGAAAGTCTCATTGTCGGAAGATATGGATGTGCTCCTTACCGGGTCTGTGCTATATTCATCGTTGTCCCAGTAGGCAAATATATAACCTTCATTAGGCATTGCCGATATTCTGATACTGGTAGAACTCCCGTCGAACTTATACGGATTGGAAATATCCACCCAATCGCCGCCGTCCTCTTTCTGCATAACCACAGTTCCGGCATCTTTAGGATCCGCTTCTGCAGACACGGTAAACTCGCTTTGTTCAAACTTGATGTATTTGCCCTTTACTATATCACTTCCGTCCTTCGGCGACGGTTCGTCGTCTGCCCATTCTGCTGTCAAAGGACTGCTAATCTTAACGCCCTTCAGTTCGTGAGCCGGCTCATAAATACAAGCCTCCTCACCCTTTGCCCACACATTGGTCGCTTCAATAATCAACTTTGCATCTGAACCGTCGCCTTCAATACCATAGTTGCCCGAACCAGTGGACTCGAACTTGATTGTACCGCCATTTGCTATTGTAACCGTTGACTCGTGCTTGAAGGCCGTTGCCGCAGCTTTGAAGGTATATGCCCAATAATCCGGATGCATAATAACCGGAGTCCTGCTCAAGAGTGCCGGAGTGGTGCTTCCCCCGTTAATCTGACCGCTTGTTCCCGAGAAGGTCATGACTACAGGAGTGGAAGAATCCTCCGTATCTTCGATGACGATGGTCGCATCGCCTGATTTATAAGAAACTGATGCGCTAGAGAAAGAGAGAGTACGGGTCTCTTCATCGTAAGAAATGGTTCCACTAATACCATCCGAATAAGAAACAGAGTATTTATTGTCATTCAAACGAACCCCGTTTACCCATACAGGATACTCTTTCGTATAAAAATCATACGTACGCTTGTGAGTATCGTCCTCTTTTACAAACACTTTTTCGAGCACATTGCTCGTCGGAACTTTAATGTCATCAAACGGACCTGCAAGATCGCTGGAATAAACATGCAGACCTGCGCCAATGAGAACAAGATGGTGACATGTAAAAGCGGCCCCATCATCTGCGAAACTGTTGTCAATGTCTGCCGACACACCGCCGGTAATTGTCAACGGGAAGTAGGTGTCTTCATCCGTCTTGTCATACCCCTCACGGCATATAACAGCACCCATCGGGCTGCCGCTACCATCATAAGTCCATACTCTTATGGACGATTTTTTCTTGCCTGCGGTAATAACCAACCCTTTTCCGGCCGGAGCTTTTGCAAGCCACAAACCGGGGACATACCATGTTTGAATCTGGCACTCGCCAATTACATTGATCGTGATGTCTGCACCTGTCTGGTCAGACTCAATGTAAATACCTGCATCGCCAATGCTGTTGGCGCTGATTTGAGCATTTTCCAATGTCAGTTCATGCTTGCCGGCATCGTAATAAATTTTTCCGGATGTAAGAACATCATCCTTCACATCATCCTGGTTATCGGCCGTTATCTGCGTTGTACCGATTCTGATGACTGCTTTATCAGCCAACTCAGCGGCTTTAACGCCCGAAACCGAGAAGAACATTGTGCAGCATATCGCTGCCACGAAAGTGAGTAACTTTCTCATAATGTTTTGGTTTTAATAGGGTTAATAATATAAATTAATGTCTGTTGATTGCAAAAGAAGGGGTATCCGCCTTTACAACTCCACAATTTGCGTACAAAGGTACAAAAAGAAACGTAATCCTGCAAATAAAAATACAAGTATTCCACAAAAAAACGCGCACCCATATCCATATATATAATTATAAGGGGTAAGTTTTTGTATGCATTTCATCATAGAGACGGTATGTATACCGTCTCTACAAGCGGGCATATACACAAGCGGGCGTATATACAGGCGGACATAAAGAGAGCCATAGCATGCTATGGCTCTACTGCGGGACGGAAACGGACCGCCGTTATCTGAGCAGCCGCCCCATCATGTCATAGATGCGGCCGTCGCGGAGGATATACACCGTACCATCGCTGAACACCTTGCGCACACCTCCGGCCGTCACGGCGGACACCTCGTCCAGTCCGGACGCCTTCTTAAACGTGGCGACATAGGTGACATTGCTCTCCGCAGAGAAGGAATAGGTCTTTTCCCCTATCTCCATTTCGCTTCCCTTGCGTTTCCAGCAGACGAACTTGCAGCCATCCGCCGGCTCGGCTTTGATGGTGACTTTCGTGCCGGCAAAGACTTTGCTCTTATTCACCGACACCGACCCCATGCCTTCGCAATCCTCATCCACTTTCACCGTCACTTTCACGAGCCGGTCCATACGATGCATGCCTTTAATCATCTTCTGCGCGCCGCCCGAGTTGCCAAGGTCGCCCGCAATATGCCGCTTGGCGGTCTCGTGGTCGATGACATAGAGATAGTCCTCCGCGCCAAGAAGCAGTTCGCCTGTCAGATGGTCGAAGGCAAGCGAACAGCCGGAGATTCCAATCAGCCCGTCGATGGTGCCAACCCGTTCCAGTTCCACCTTGTGACCAACCTCGTCCATTTCCGAAACGACATAGAGACAGCCCGGGTCGCCCGCAGCCAGCAGATACATCCTGCTGCTGCCGTCCACCGCGACACAAACAGGACTGACCGTCACGCTGTTGTGCTCGCAGACACCGATTTCAACGACCTTACGGGGATCTCCTTTGTAGTCGATGCGATAGAGTATTCCTCCTGCCAGACCGTACATAACGCCCTTTGAGAAGTCGTATGCCATGTCCGTGAAAGTCTGTGTCAGGGTGAGCAGTTCCTCCACCTCGGAGGCATCCTTCACAATCTTCTTCCCGTCGGTGATACCGCTGAAGGACAGGCGCATCAGTTTGTTGCCATCCTGATATATCCATGCCGAGCCGTCGAAATCACCCGCCTGCACATTCGCTCCGTCCGGGAAGGTGGCTTTGGCGACAGCCGCTCCGTGGTCGCTCAAGTCAAAGGCGACAAACTTGCCGTCGTTCACACCGTACCATGTGGCGGACGATTGGGGATTGTACCAGAACATGGCCGACAGGTTGTCCTCTCCCGCCGTCTTCGTGACGGTACGAGTGGCCTGCTTGAAGTCCTCATGCTCCGGCTCGTTCCAGTGCGAGTCGTCGGTCCAATAGCCGAAGGTGTAGTTGTCTGCCGGTACTGCCGTAACGGTAACTTCGGTATTCGCCTCAAACCATCCCTGATCCGTGAACTCGTCCGTTCCGGCCGTGATGGTGAAGGTTCCTCCCTCTCCGCCGACCATTGTGCAACGGATTCTCGGGAAAGGCTTGATGACCACAGGATTTGAATGCCCCTTTACAATGCCGCCTGCATCCTCCACCTGCTTGTTTGTCTCGTTAAAGGCAGCCCCTGTGGGCGCAGTTATGGAGCAGTAACTTAATTCAACCTCGTCCACTTGCACGAAAGCCCCGTTGTTACCCATTACCTGCATGTTTGCGCCACGGAAAGTAACGTGGGCGTCATTGATACCATATATGCCGTATTCATTGCCGTCCAAACTCATATCAACGCCATCAAAGGTGACGTGCGCCTGCTCCAGCACGAAGGCGGAGGAATTGTAGTAACTCTGCGTTCCTATGTCACCGTTCCCGCAGAATGTGACATCGGCATTATGAACAGAAACAACAGCCGTACCAACAACCATACCATAAGAGGCCAGGTTGCTTGTATTGACCAGTCTGACGGTAAGCGTCAGTCTGTCCTCCGCCATGTCACCAATCGTGAGCGCGTCTTCGTCAGAACCTACGGACAGGCCGTTCAGCGTGAGTGTGTTGGTCTCCGGGTCAAATTCTATGGAACCGGAGATGATTGCGGAGCAGTTTCCGCTATTCAGTCCGCCGGACAACGAGGTCAGCTGGCGCTGCTTGTTGTTAATCCATATCGGATATCCGACAACACCATCCTCCATCCCGAATTCGGCGGTATAGGTGGTCGGGGAAGTCTCTTCCAGCGTGACGGTGCGCGGGTTGTCGGTATTGCCGTCGGACCACTGAACAAACTTGAACTCTTTCGTCTTCGGGAAAGCCTCAATATCGAACTCATCGCCAATCATATAACGCCCGTCCGTCTTTCCGGATTCCAGGAGGACGGCCGTACCCTTGTCCTCATCGCCGGACTTGACGCCGACTGTGACGGGACGCGTCTCGGGAACCATCTGGAAGATGCCGTTGCAATAGCCGGTATATTCCTGCAAACGTGTGCCGCGGCCCGTATTCACGTCAATAGACAAGAGGCAGGGCATAGCGCTGGACGAGGAGTTGGCAATCAGCGCACCGGTCTTGTAGTCAAAAGCCATCGCGCAGCTGAAAGACTCGAAATAGAATCCCGTCCAGCCAACCGGCGTAACAGCGGCAGTCTCTTTACTGATTTTGCAGAACATGGAGCCGTGACGGAAAGGAGATGCCTCTTTGTTGTGGGTCTCCCCGGCCTTGAGGATGCCGTATAATTCGCCCTGACGATTAGCTGCCATCAGATAAATGCCGAGAGAACTGTTCGTGTCCGCGTTCTTGATTTCGCCTATTTCCTTAATGCTGTATCCGTTCAAGTCAATCTTGACCAGATACTGCTTTTCGTCGTTTTTACGGGCTACAGCGTAAAAATAGCGTTCATCAATATTATATGTGAGC
>Ga0310690_10006981_pt1 | contig 14659 bp, 12 predicted proteins | sample AusTroGonzalo_MG_2_FD_207661 | JGI IMG/M metagenome (GOLD analysis project Ga0310690, IMG submission 207661) | Bovine rumen microbial communities from tropical cattle in Woodstock, Queensland, Australia - Gonzalo_04 (v2) (version 2) | ecosystem: Host-associated > Mammals > Digestive system >...
TAGCAAAGCCCAATATTAAATCTAACAAATGGATTAATATGGGCATCGTCGCAGTGGTTGCTCTCAGCCTTAGTCTATTCTGGAACCGCGACGACAACCTGCATCGCGAGTTGAGCATGACGCGCAGCATTGAGAAAGGACAATGGGACAAAGTCCTAGAGACAGCCAAAGGCGTAAAAGGAGAACCCACCCGACTGATCTGTATGATGCGCAACCTCGCCCTGTTCGAGAAAGGCGAGACAACAAGCCAAGGCTATCCTGAAGGTGCCAAGCGCCCTGCCGCTCCCTTCACCATACACACCGTCCACACGGCTGGCAAATTGCTCTATCTGCAGTATGGCATCCCCAACTATTGCTATCGCTGGTGTATGGAGGACGGCGTGGAGTATGGCTGGAGCGTCGAGAGGTTAAGACTGATGACGATGTGCTCACTTCTAAATGGTGAGCTTGTTGCAGCCCAGCGCTATGTAAACCTCCTGAAAAAGACCGATTTCCACAAACAGTGGGCCAAACGCATGGAGGCTTGCATCCAGGATCCGAGTCTCATTGCACGTTCACCCGAATTGAGGCATATCCTGCCCCTATTGCGAAGCGACAATTTCCTGACTGCCGACCAATCGCAGCAGGAACTCTTCCTCATCGAGCATATCCTCAGCACCCAAGGAGAGACTCAGGAGCAGATCCGCCTGGCTGAGTTCACCATGGGTTATTATCGTAACAACCGTCAGAAACTTGTAGAACAATGAAGCGCGCGCTCTATATCCTCTTTCTCGTTTGTCTGCTGACGGCTTGTGGCAGTCCGCAGATTCCCACTCAGTTTAAGGAGAGTCAGACCGAGGTGCCCATCTATCCCGACTATCAGGAGGTCACCGTGCCTGTGAACATTGCACCCCTGAACTTCGAGTTGCTGATACAAAGCGATGAGTCGGTGGTACGTCTGAGTGCAGCTGGCGAGGAAATTATCTGCGAAGGTCCGAAGATTCGTCCAGACATCGACGACTGGAAGGCTCTCACCGCCAAGGCCAAAGGCGGAGCCATCCAAGTGGAAGTCTATGCCAACATTAAAGAACAATGGGTACGTTTCAAGCCCTTTAACATCTATGTCTCCGCTGACCCCATAGACCCCTGGCTCAGCTATCGACTCATTTCTCCCTCTTATGTTTCGTATGAGGAACTGACACTGAACCAGCGTTGTCTGGAGAACTTCGAGGAAGAGGTATTTGTGGACAATATGCTCTGCTCCACAGAGAGCGGAGGACAATGCGTCAACTGCCACAGCTACCAGCAGTGGAACCCCGAGCGCATGCAATTTCATGCCCGCCAGACCCACGGTGGCACACTGATTGTCTACGATGGCAACATAGAAAAGATAGACATGCGCCACGACTCACTCCTATCGGCTGGCGTCTATCCGGCTTGGCATCCCACAGAGAAGCTCATCGCCTACTCCACCAACAAGACGATGCAAGCCTTCCATACAGCAGCATCCGAGAAGATCGAGGTGCTCGACTCAGAAAGTGATCTGATTCTATATGATGTGGACCGTCACGAGGTGACAACTATTGAGAAAGGACAAGATGAGTTAGAGATATTCCCCACGTGGACACCTGATGGCAAGGCACTCTATTTCTGCAGTGCCCACTTCGATTATCAGGCCGACAGTGTGGACAGAAGTGAGATTACCATGCGTTCCCGGGAGGTGAAATACAACATCTATCGCAAGTCGTTCGACCCCAAGACACGGACGTTCGGCCCCCGCGAGATGGTGTTCTGTGCCGACACCTTAGGCAAGAGTGCCACCTTCCCACGCATCTCTCCAGATGGCCGCAGACTACTGTTTACGCTAGGCGAATGGGGCTGTTTCCATATCTGGCATCACGATGCCGACTTATGGATGATGGACTTAGTTACCAAGAAAGTCCGTCCGATGGACGAAGTAAATAGCGATGACACGGAGAGCTATCACTCTTGGTCGAGCAACGGGCGATGGATTGTCTTCTCGTCACGCCGCTACGATGGTGTGTTCACCCGTCCCTTTATCGCCCATATCGATGCTCAGGGAAACGGCAGCAAGCCTTTCGAGTTGCCAGCCCGAGATCCCGATCTGCACCGTCAGTTCCTGAAGAGCTACAATGTGCCTGAGTTTATGAAAGGTCCTGTAACGCTGACGCCTCAAGAGGCAGCCAGCAAACTGAAGGACGACGGCACTCCAATAACCTATAAATCAAAATAACACAAGAGATATGCAAGCAATCATCCTCGCGGCTGGTATGGGCCGCAGACTTGGCGATTACACGAAAGACAACACCAAATGCATGGTGCCTGTCAATGGTGTCAAGCTCATTGACCGACTCTTAGAACAACTCTCCAAGCAGTCGCTAAACCGCGTCATCATCGTTGTGGGCTATAAGGGTCAGGAGTTGCGCGACTATATCGGCAACCGTTATGACGGTCAACTCAACATCGAGTATGCCGAGAACCCCGTCTATGACAAGACCAATAATATCTATTCACTGGCGCTGGTCAAGGACAAATTGCAGGAGGATGATACGTTGCTCATCGAGAGCGACCTCATCTTCAGCGACAACATGATTCCCATGCTCATTCAGAACACCTACCCCAACCTTGCGCTCGTGGCAAAATACGAAACGTGGATGGACGGAACAATGGTAAAACTAGACGATGATCAAAACATTGTGAACTTTATCTCAAAGGACGCTTTCGACTATAACGAGGTGGATTCCTATTATAAAACCGTCAACATCTACAAACTCTCACGTCAGTTCTCACAACAGAAATACGTGCCATTCCTTGATGCATATACAAAAGCTGTTGGTAATAACGAATACTATGAGAATGTATTGCGTATCATCTCACTGCTCAACAACCACGATATAAAGGCTCTGCCCATCGGCAATGAGAAGTGGTATGAAATAGATGACAAGCAGGATCTTGACATCGCAGAGGCTCTGTTTGCTGACGAAGAAAACGTGCTACGCAAGTACTATGGACGATATGGAGGGTTCTGGCGTTTCCCACAGATGCTTGACTTCTGCTATTTGGTGAATCCCTACTTCCCCAGTCAGCGAATGAAAGACGAGCTACGTGCCAACTTCGATACCCTACTCACCGAGTATCCGTCAGGAATGAAAGTAAATACTCTCATCGCCAGCAAGTGCTTTGGTGTGAGTGAATCATATATCGTACCTGGCAATGGTGCTGCAGAACTCATCAAGATTCTCATGGAAGATACCAAAGGAAAGACCGGTTTCATTCGTCCTACCTTCGAGGAATATCCCAACCGCTACGATAAAGACCTGCAGGTCACCTTCGTGCCCCAAAACGAGGATTATCGCTATACGGCCGACGACCTCATGACGTTCTTTGCCGACAAGGACATCCAGCAATTAATGGTTATTAACCCAGACAATCCTTCAGGTAATTTCATCCCCAAATCTGACATACTTTGTCTAGCTCAGTGGTGCGAGGAGCGCAACATCCGCCTTCTCGTTGACGAGAGTTTCGTCGATTTCAGCGAGGACTACGCCACCAATTCTTTGCTCAGCGACGAGATTCTCGAGGCCTATCCCCACCTGGTGGTGATGAAGAGCATCTCCAAGAGCTTCGGTGTACCTGGTCTGCGTCTTGGCATCCTGTGTGCTGCCGACAAGGACCTCATTGTACGTATTAAGAAAGAAGTAAGCATCTGGAACATGAACTCGTTTGCTGAATTCTTCATGCAAATTTATAATAAATACGAAAAAGACTACCAACGTGCCTGCGACAAATTTATTGCCGAACGTACCTGTTTCGAGCAGCAGTTGCGCCAGATTCCCTATCTGCGTGTCATGCCCACCCAGGCCAACTATTTCCTCTGCGAGGTGTTACCCCCATACAAGGCCAGCGAGATTGTTGTCCGCACCCTCAAGCAGCACAACATCTTGACTCGCGACTGCAGTCTGAAGCCCGGTCTCAACCCCAATAAGCAGTATATGCGCATTGCCGTCAGAAACCACGAAGACAACACCCGACTGGCAGATGCCTTAAAAGCCTTTATCAAATAAACGATTATGGAAACAAGCAAAGTTTCTGTCATCCAGCAGGAGCAGATAGACCAACTGAATATCAGTCCCAAAGAGTGCATCGAATGGGTTAAGCAGGGTTTCCTCATGAAAGATGAAGCCCAGATGCCTGCCAAACTGAGTGTTCACCCTCAAGGCGAGGACTTCATGACCTCTATGCCTTGCCTGCTGCCTAAGCACAACGGCAAGAAATATTTCGGTCTCAAGCTGGTAAGCAGAATAGAAGGACAGACACCCACATTGAAAAGCGACATCACCCTTTATGATGCCGAGACAGGCCGACTGCTGGCTGTAATGGATGGTGACTGGATCACAGCCATGCGCACAGGTGCTGTTGCAGCATTGGCAGCAAGAACCTTTCAGCGCTCTGGCGTCGACACCTATTCTATGATTGGTCTTGGCAATATCGCCCGTGCCGTAGCGCTCTGCCTCATTGCCGACAACAGTCATCGCCATATCAACATCCGACTGATGCGCTATAAGGATCAGGCAGAACAGTTCATCGAGCGCTTCAAGGCCTACGACAATGTAACGTTCGACATTATCGACGACCCCAAAGCATTCCTGTCTGAAGCCGATGTGCTGATTTCATGCGTCACCGTTGCCACAGAACTGCTATTCCCTGATGACACATTATTTAAGAAAGGTGTAACAGTGATTCCCGTTCATGTACGAGGTTTCCAAAACTGCGATCTATTCTTCGACAAGGTATTTGGCGATGACACCGGCCAGATTCAAAAGTTCAAATACTTCAGTCAGTTTCGCGAATACGACGAGATTCATCAAGTTCTGCTAGGAAAGAACCCCGGTCGCACAAATGATGACGAACGCATCCTAAGTTACAACTACGGCATTGCCCTGCACGACATAGTTTTTGCCTCGAAAATATATGAAAAGGCTTTGTCGTCATCATCAGGCTTTGAATTGAAGAAACAAGATAAAAAAATCTGGGTTTAGCCCAGATTTTTTTGTATTTACTCTTTTTTCTTATCCTCACGCCCGAACAGCCATTTCTTCAAGAATGGACTGATGCGAAGAATATTTGACGTGATGATACAGAAACCGATAACGATGATGCCCAGAATGACAGACAAGACAATATCAATCACGAAGTTGTGGGGATAGTTCTTGAAGAACTCACCAATCTGGGGCAGATCGGGCATAAAGAGGAAGTGTATCAAATAGATATCCAGCGTGCGACGACCGATGTACTGCAGCGAGGCGCCAATGGGCGACAACTTGGTGACATACTTCTGATAGTGACGGAAATACATCAGTGTCACGGTGAGCAGACCGAATCGCGAGATTGTCAATGGGATAATAGCCCACTGCATGCGCAGGGTGTGCCACTTCAAAGCGTCGAGCGTAGCAAAGATGACGATGACAATGATGATGGGGAAGAACCAACGCGAGTCCATCAGTCGCTGTGCCTTCTCCCAATACCTATGCACGATATTACCATAGATAAAGAAAGGGAAATAAAGCAACATCTGACCCAAGCTACTGTCCATCATGAAGTAATAGAGGTCGGTCTTCACGCCTTTATAGCCCAGTGCCCAAGAGAAATACTTAGGCTGATAGTGAGTCTCGTAGAAGAACAGCGAGACAACGAACAGCAGGGTGATGGGTATCCATGACTTGATCTTCAGTTTACTTTCTACATAAGCAAACAGATAATAGGCGATGAACATGTAGAGCAGTACGATGGTAAACCAATAGCCACCCTTGAAAGGCGAATGGAAACTAGTCTCCGCCGCAGGCCAGAACTGCTTGTTCAGCACGGCGACGGCAAACACGAAGAACACGATGGTGGGAATGGTCTGCACACGAATCTTCTTGAGTACCAGTGTTCCAAGATTACGAAGGTCCCACACCTGCGAAGCCTTATAGGCCAGGAAACCACTGACAAAGAAGAACAGCGGCATGCGGAACAGTACCAAGAATGGGATGGCCGACGAGTTCTTCCACTCCTCGCCAAAACCCATGATAGCCACATGATAGGCCACGACAAGAATCATCGTAAAGCCGCGAAGAGCGTCCAACCACTCCAAACGGGGTTTCTTTATCACATTATTCTCCATAATTGCTGCAAAATTAGTGAATATATTTTGAACTTCCAATAAAAAAGCGTACTTTTGCAGAAAAGAAGCGGAAATAATCATGAAGCAATACGATTACTTGATTGTAGGAGCAGGTCTCTTTGGTGCCACCTTTGCCTATCTGGCCAAGCAGGCCGGCAAACGCTGTCTGGTCATTGACAAACGCCCACACACTGGCGGCAACGCCTATTGCGAGAACGTGGACGGCATCCATGTACACAAGTACGGCGCTCATATCTTCCACACCAAGAACAAGGAGATTTGGGACTTTGCCAACAGCCTGGTCACTTTCAACCGCTACACCAACTCGCCCATCGCGAACTACAAGGGGCGTCTCTATAACTTGCCATTCAACATGAACACCTTCTACCAGATTTGGGGCGTGAAGACCCCCCAGGAGGCAAAGGCCAAGATTGAAGAGCAAAGAAAGGAAATGGAGGGGCGCACGCCACAGAACCTCGAGGAGCAGGCCATCTCGCTGGTGGGCCGCGATATCTATGAGATACTCATCAAGGGCTATACTGAAAAGCAATGGGGCCGCAAATGCACAGACCTTCCCGCTTTCATCATCCGCCGTCTGCCCGTACGCCTAACGTTCGACAACAACTACTTCAACGACCCCTATCAGGGCATTCCCATCGGAGGCTATAATGTGTTGACGAACCAACTGCTGGATGGCATTGAGGTGCGCCTTAACACCGACTTCCTCGTCAACCGCCAAGAACTGGAGTCGTTGGCAGAGAAGACTGTCTTCACGGGTGCCATCGACGAATACTTCGACTATCAGTTGGGTAAGCTCGACTGGCGCACCCTGCGCTTTGAGCACGAGCGACTCGACACTCCCGACTATCAGGGCAACGCCGTGATGAACTTCACCGATAGCGAGACACCCTACACCCGCATCATCGAGCACAAGCATTTCGAGTTCGGCCAGCAGCCCTTCACCGTTATCAGTCGCGAGTACAGCAGCGAATGGACAGCTGGTGCTGAGCCTTTCTACACGGTGAACGACGAGCGCAACAACCAGTTGGCGGCCGAATACAAAGCACTGGGCGAACAACAGCAGGACGTGATCTTTGGCGGACGACTGGCCGAATACAAATACTACGACATGGACCAAGTAATGGCCCGTGCCTTTGAGAAATGGAACGAACAACAATGATTGATATCTCCAACATACAAGATACCACCATCGACGGCTATCACGTCAGCAAGCGTCTTCGTCAGTTACAGATGTTGGAGCTCGACCTTCTGAAAGAACTGCTACGCGTCTGCGACAAGTACCATCTGCGCATCTTTGCCGACAGCGGCACGTTGTTGGGAGCTGTGCGCCACCAAGGCTTCATTCCTTGGGACGATGACATCGATATGGCGATGCCCCGTCCTGACTACGACCGACTGGCAGAGATTGCCTCAACAGAGTTCAAGCATCCCTATTTCTTTCAGAACACCTATACCGACCCACTCCACGTGAGAGGACACGCCCAGCTACGCAATAGCGAGACGACGGCGATTCTCGAGACAGAATACGACCTGGACATCAACCAAGGTATCTTCATTGACATCTTCCCTCTTGACGGCGTACCCGATGACGAGGCCCAGCAGGAGAAGGACAAGGAAGAAACCAAGCGACTGCTCAACGTGATGCGCATGAACAGACCGTTTGAATTGCCCGTCACTTGGAACCCCATGAAGATGTGGCGCTATTATAGAGAGCGTCAGCAGGCACTCAGTTACCTGAAGCAGAACCACATGACAAACGAGGACTGCTTCAAGCGTTTCGAGGACACGCTTCGCGCCAACAACTACGACACATCGGCACGAGTGGGCACACTGGCCTTCTATTACCGCCGCTACAAGGTGCATAGCATCTACGATGGCGTGGTGATGATGAAGTTCGAGGATATCGAGATTCCCGCCCCCGCGGAGCACGACAAGTTGCTGCGCATCTTCTTTGGCGACAACTATATGACGCCCATCCATGAGGCAGCCGCACATACTGGTCTTATCTTTGACACCCAGCACCAATACAAAGAGGTGCAGGCCGAGTTGCGGAAGCAGCACTCATGGTGGAAGGACTTCTGGAAGGAAATCAAAAAACGAGTGAGATAATGGCAGACAACACGCTGAAGGAAAAGACATCCAAAGGTTTGTTCTGGGGAGCTATCAACCACGGAACGACGCAGGTGCTGAACCTGCTCATTGGCATCTTCTTGGCTCGTCGTTTGTCAAAGGGCGACTACGGCATCATGGCTGTCATCACCATCTTTACATTGGTAGCCGGCAGCATTCAGAGTGCAGGTTTCTCACAGGCATTAGCCAACATGAAGAAACCCACGCACAACGACTACAACGCCGTTTTCTGGTTCAATATCCTGGCGGGCTGCGCCATGTATGCCATTCTCTTCCTCTGTGCACCCCTTATCGCCACCTTCTTCCATCAGCCCGTATTGGTGGAGGTATCACGCGTCACCTTCTTGGCTTTCCTCATCTCGGCTTTCGGCATTGTGCCCAACGCCTATCTATGGATCAACCTCAGGAACCGCGAGTTGGCCACAGCCAATTTCTTCGGAATGGTCATCTCGGGCTGCACAGGTATATGGATGGCCTATCACGGTTTTGCCTATTGGAGTTTGGTATGGCAGCAGATTGTCTATATCACTATCGTCAACATCTTGCGCTATTACTATACGCGCTGGACGCCCACCCTCCCTGTGGACTTCAGTCCCATCCGACGTATGTTCAGGTTTTCGGTGAAGTTACTGATCACTAACATCCTCACCACCATCAACCAAAAGGTGCTGACGTTTATCTTTGGTCATATCTTCCATATCGATACCGTGGGAATTTATAACCAGGCCGACAAATGGAACACCACAGGCAGTTCGTTTATATCGAACACCATCAATCAGGTGGCACAGCCCGTGCTGACAGCCGTCAACGACGATGCCCAGCGCGAGCAACGTGTGTTCCGCAAGATGACACGCTTCACGGCCTTCCTCACCTTCCCCGCCATGTTTGGTTTGGCTATGGTGGCCCACGAATTTATCGTCATCACCATCACCGACTATTGGGTGAATTGCGTGCCATTACTCCAGATTCTGAGCATCGGCGGCGCCTTCCTACCCTTCTATATCCTGCACCAGAACATGGCCATCAGTCATGGGCGCTCGGACCTCTACCTCTATTGCACCATCGGACAGATCATCATTCAGCTGGGCATCATCCTGTTCTTCTCGCATTGGGGCCTCACCACGATGGTCACCGCCTACAGCATCTTCACGATACTCTACTTGCTGGTATGGCAACTGGTCACCGTCCCACTGAGTCATATCAGCATCTGGCAGACGATGAAGGACATTCTGCCCTTCCTCTTCATCGCGGCCTGTTGCATGGGTGGCACCTATGTGGCCACGCAGTCTATCACCAACCTGCCGTTACTACTCGCCGTGCGTATCATCTTGTCGGCTTCGCTCTATTTTCTGGTGCTCCGCCTACTGCATGCCGAGATACTCAACGAATGCCTGGCATTTGCCAAGAACAAAATCAAGAAAAACAAATAGCCCGCTATGGAGAAGCTTCTGACCCTCATCATCCCCACCTATAACATGGAGCGCTATCTCCGCACCTGTCTCGATTCGCTTATCACCGACGACAGTCAGGACGCGCTGGAAGTGCTCATTATCAACGATGGCAGCAAAGACACGTCATCGACCATTGCCCATGAATATGAGGAACGGATGCCCGATGTCTTTCGCGTCATCGACAAGGAGAACGGCAACTACGGCTCGTGCATCAACCGAGGGCTGAAGGAAGCCACGGGACGCTATGTGAAGGTGCTCGATGCCGACGACCACTTCGACACCCCATCGCTGAAGCAGTTCCTACAGGCCATCGCCGCCATCGACACGGATATGATCCTGACAGACAACACCATCTTTGGCGATAACGACATCAGCAAGAAATACTACGGCTTTGAGTTGCCCACAGGCGAGTCACTGGTCTTCGCCGACTATGGCGACCAGCTCAAGGCCGACATCCAGATGCACAACGTGACCTACAAGAGGGCACTCTTCAGTCAGTTCGACTATCACCAGACGGAGGGCATATCCTATACAGACCAGGAATGGATCTTCGGCCCTATGGCCCGCGTCCGCACCTTCACCTATCTGGCGTTGCCACTCTATAAGTATCTGATTGGTCGCGAGGGACAGACCATCTCGCCAGAACAGATTCGACGCTCCAGCAGTCATGTGCTGAAATTGGGCAACGACATGCTGACGATGTACCTGGAGGCCGACAAGACCGAGCCCGCCATCAACAACTACCTGTATTTCCGTCTGTGCCGACAGATCAAGAGCCTTTATCGCATCTACCTGGCCGAGGCTCCCGGATTGGAGTTAGACGGGATGGCAGCCTTCGACAAACGACTGAAGGCAGAACTTCCAGAGTTGTATCACAACTGCGGACAGGCCACGATGGGCCCTTTCATCCGCATCAAGTACGTCAGCTATTGGCGTCATCATCAGTATGCGCCGCAACCCATGTACTTCTATACCATCTTCAACGGCTACACCAAAGCCCTGGTTTGGTGTAAGCGCATTCTGAACATCCACCACCTATGAAAATTGCCTTCCTCATCTCCGCCTATACCGACCCTGCCCATCTCAAGCGCTTCATCGCGAGTCTGCCTGAGGAGGCGCATTTCTTCATCCATGTAGACAAGGGGGCCGACGAGGCACCTTTTCGCCAACTGTTGACCCAGTCTCATGTGCATTTCATTGACAACAGGGTTCGCGTGATGTGGGGCAGTTATACGCAGGTTCAGTTTCAGATGGAACTCATCCGTGCCGCCTTGAGTACAGGTGAAGCGTTCGACTATCTCTTCATGCTCAGCGCTCAGGACTATCCCGTGTGGAGCAACGAGCGCATCATGGCCCATCTAGAGGCAAATAAAGGCAAGAACTATCTTATGGGCATGTGCTTAGTGGGACGTCCACATGCTGAGACCTTCGAATACACGCGCTATCGTTTCCTGAACAACTACCCCTGGAAATACGGCACACTGAAGAGTAAATGCCGCGTGGCCCTTCGCAAGGTTCTCACGCCCTTCCTCAAGAAACCTATCGACTTCACGGCCGACGGCCGCCACTATCGCCTCTATAAAGGCTCTGACTATTTCGCCATCACGGGCGAGTTGGCAGCCTATGTCCTGAAGACCTACGACGAGAGTCCCCAGTTGCGTCGCTATTTCAAGAACGGCTTCGCGCCCAGTGAGACCTTCACCCATACGGTGGCATTCAATTCGTCCTTTGCCAATAGTTGCATTCTCTATACACCCCAACAACAAAGTGGCATCAGGCTGGAAGACCTGACACCACTTACTTATATCGAGTATGGTGCTAAAATAAAAGAGTTGACAGAGGACGACTACGACGCCATCATCCAGAGCGACAAGATGCTGTGCCGAAAGTGCGTCACAGGCATCAGCGATGCCTTACTCCACCGCATCGATGCTCAGCGCGAGGCATAGAAGCGGCACACCAACGGAACAATGGCTTTGGGAACCAAGTCCTCTATATCAACACCGGCCTTAACCTTTTCGCGAATCTCCGTACTGCTCACATTCATCAAAGGCATCTCAATGGTGCCAGGGTATCCCTCGCGCGGATAGACAATCACCTCATGATGCTCCATGATTTCCTGCCAGTTGCGCCAACGCTGGAAGTGCGCCCAGTTGTCGCCGCCTATCAGTAATGAAAATGTACAGTCAGGATAGTCCTTGCTCAAATGCTGCAAGGTATTCCATGTGTATGAAGGCTTGGGTAGACGAAACTCATAGTCGCAAGCCTTCACCCCTTCCACGCCCTCGAGTGCTTTCTCTGCCATCTGCAATCGCAGTTGGTCATCCAGCAAATCAGTAGCATTCTGCTTCAACGGATTCTGTGGCGACACCATCAACCATACCTCATCTAATGCACATTGCCTTAGCACGGCCTGTGCCAAGGCAATGTGTCCGTTATGGATTGGGTTGAAGGAGCCTCCAAAGATTCCTATGCGTTTCATCCCAAGAATGCTTTCACAATTTGAAGAGTCTCTTGCTTAGCCGTCTCCAGGTCATCGTTCACAATGACGTGGTCAAACTGCTTTGCAAAGGTCATCTCGTACTCAGCCTTGGCCAATCGCTCAGCAATGGCCTCGGGTGTATCCGTAGCACGACCTTCCAAACGGCGACGCAGCTCTTCCACCGAAGGAGGCTGGATAAACAGGCTCAAGGCCTCATCACCATAATATTTCTTGATGTTGATGCCGCCTTTCACATCGACATCGAACACCACGTTCTGTCCTGCCTCACGTTGGTTCTCCACCTGCTGTTTCAAGGTGCCGTAGAAGCGATTCTCGTAAACCTCTTCATACTCCAGGAACTCATCGTTCTCGATGCGCTGACGGAATTCTTCTGGTGTCAGGAAGAAGTACTCCACCCCATTCTGTTCTGTACCGCGAGGTGCACGACTGGTGCAGGAGATAGAGAAATAAAGCTTCAACTCAGGATGCTCCTTCATCAACCATTGCACGATGGTTGACTTTCCGCTGCCCGAAGGAGCAGAAACGATTAACATCTTTCCTTTCATATCAAAGCGCGTTCAAAACCTGTTCCTTAATCTGCTCCAGCTCGTCCTTCATCTGAACGACGATGTTCTGCATCTCGGCCTGGTTACTCTTCGAGCCAGTGGTATTGATCTCGCGACCCATCTCCTGAGCGATGAAGCCAAGCTTCTTGCCCTGTCCGTGTCCATCACGCATGGTCTCACGGAAGTACTTCAAGTGATTGGTCAGACGCTGTTTTTCCTCGCTGATATCCAACTTCTCGATATAGTAAATCAACTCCTGTTCCAGGCGGTTCTTGTCGTACTCCACACCAGGAATCTGCTGAAGTCCATCCACGATGCGCTGACGAATCTTCTCCACGCGACTCTTCTCGAACGGCTCAATCTCTGCTAGCAGACGCTCGATGTTGTCAATCTTCTCGCCGAACTTCTTCTCCAAGGCAGCGCCCTCCTGCTTGCGGAAGTCCACCAAAGCCTTGATGGCACCCTCTACGGCCTGACGAGCAGCAGCCCATTCCTCTTCCGAGAGTTCTTCCTGCTCGGTCTTCGTCAGCACATCGGGCATACGTGTCAACGTATACAGCCAGTCTTGAGGCTCGGGGATGCCCACCTTCTGGGTTAAGTCCTTCAACTGGCGATAATAGTTCTCTACCAAAGCGGCATTCACAGGCGTAGCGTCCACGCCAGCATCCTTCTCAATCCAGAGGCTGAAGTCCACCTTGCCACGCTCCAAAGAGGCAGCAATCATCTGACGGATCTCCATCTCCTTCTCGCGATACAGGGGAGCGATACGTGTCTGCAAGTCGAGTTGCTTTGAATTAAGCGACTTAATTTCCGCACTAATCTTCTTGTCATTAAACACTACGACCACCTTGCCGTAGCCAGTCATTGATTGTATCATTGTTTGCTTTGTTTTTTATTTCAAGATGCAAAGTTACTACTTTCTTCCAAATTATCGGCATCGATAACTAGTTTTCTGCAAAGAACACAGAATTTATATACATAGGAGAGCCAGCGTTCCCGAGTTCTACCGCTTCAAATCCTTTGCCACCCACAGCACCCATTCGTCAATATTGTCTGTGAGGCGCTTGGGATAAGGGAGGGTCATTCGGACATCGGGAGCGATGCCTGTGGGGTCAACGCATGTGCCCTTTTCATAGCGGGTGGAATATGACATGGGATATTGAATGGTGAGACCTCGACCTGCGGGGGTAAAGTGAGGACAGTTGCCTGTATCGACGCAACCCAGAGTGTTGTCACGCCCATAGATTTTGGTGCGCTTGCTGGCCAGACGGGCATCCAATACTAGTTGCTCTCCAGAACTGGCCACGCTGTTGTCGACGATGATAGCCGCTTTCTTGGGGAAGGTGCTGATGGAATCGTAATGGAAAGTTGCCCCTTCTTCTACCCAAACAACATACTCAGGAGCGTGGGCAAAGTCTGTGGGAAGCGCGAGTTCTTTAAGCGTCTCTTCATTCAACCCGATTCTTCTGATGGAAGCCTCCGTGTAACGAATCATGACTCCATCTCTCGAACAATCAGGCGTGTCGAACAGCAATTGCATAAAGGGCTGATAGGAATCATCCTGTCCGCCACCATTGCCTCGAATATCAATAATCAGATTGGGGCATCCGGAGTTCAGGTATTCGCGAGCACTCTGCTCCGCCCATTCTTGTGTATTGTCGCAAGAAGGAAAACGGATAAGCCACGTCTCGTCATCTACTTTGCAAGACATCGGTTGAAGATGATATTCATCCATCTGTTTCCTATACTCGATACGTTTCCTCGCGTATTTAGAATAGTTGGCACTGACCTCTTTATTCCCAAAAACGAAGAAATGGAAATCGCCGAACCAGGCGACGTAGGCACA
>Ga0310690_10006982_pt1 | contig 14659 bp, 18 predicted proteins | sample AusTroGonzalo_MG_2_FD_207661 | JGI IMG/M metagenome (GOLD analysis project Ga0310690, IMG submission 207661) | Bovine rumen microbial communities from tropical cattle in Woodstock, Queensland, Australia - Gonzalo_04 (v2) (version 2) | ecosystem: Host-associated > Mammals > Digestive system >...
CGCGGGGGCATCTGTCTGCGCTGGGTGGTCCTCTGAGACAGTTTCAGGAAGGTAATTATACGCTGATCGGAATAAAAAGGGCTCTGATCGGCTTCTGTATCACCGCAAAAGCACCGTTATTCATTTTGAACGTTCGGCGGACGTGGAGAGAGCTGGGCAGTCCTCTGAGACAAAACGAGAAAGGGAACAGCCCACTAAACCGGACATAATCGCGGCAGATCGAAGCGCCCATGCTTCCGGATCGGCCCGAAAGGATTGTTTTACCGGGAAAACGGAAGACGGCATAAAACCGCTGTGGTATGATGTTCGGGACAGGTACAAAAAAAATGCACGTGCATATCAGTTTCCTAGGCCGGTCTGCAGTGCAATCCTTAATGCGTCTTTCATCCGCACTGTCATTTTATCCGTTACGTTTCCAAAATACAAGACGGAATGATAGTGCCGTGGTGATAATTAAGGGTTTGCATTTTGCGATAGTAGCCGCTGAGAAGCTGAAAAGGCATGTTCACGGCTTTTTCTGTGTGCCTGTCCGTTCCCGCAATCTGAGGGAATGACAGCGAGAATATGGCATGCTTAACGATTCAGCAATAGCCCCGCCTGCCGGCACTGTTTTAATAGTGCTCGCGGGGAAATGAACCGCGCCCGGTTATCAGATACGACGTAAAACCGGGGCCAGATGGTGATTTCAACCATACGCAAGGAATGGAAAGGGCGGACGTACTGGGCACGCAAGTGCCGGCCTTTGTTCTTCTTGTCTGGGCAGTACTGGACATACCAGAGAAGGACCGAAACGACAGGAACGCATACGAAAGAACGCAGACGCAGTTGCACCCCTGTTAAAAGAGAAGGCTTCAGAATGTCCCCAGTCCTGCAGGATCTTCTTTTGTATTTCTGTGGGGTTGGGGGCAGTCTGGGCCCTCACTCCGCCCGCCCGAAACTCGCACCGCAGTGTGTTCCGCCCCTGTTGGCGGTGGCGCCCGCCAGTGTTCCGCCGCCGTCACTGTTCACCATTGGCACGTCAGCCCGGCGGCAGGTTGTTCATGCTGAACGGGCAGGCAGCACAATGCACGGCAGGAAGATCCGGGAGCGTTTGCGCTGCATGTCGGCAGGATCTTGCCGGGCGGCAGGTCAATCCGGCGGGGTTTGCCTTCCGGATCCATGGCGGGAAGATCCCGCGGCGGGTGTCTGTCTGGGGCGGATCCTTTACCGGATTGGAAACGGGCGGGGCGGTTCTGGGAATGCCCTGCAGGCCGATAAGGAAAGGCAGCGCCTTGCGGTGTGCGTGTGCTGGGCGTCGGGCATCCTGTGGCGGGTGCATTGCCGGTTCAGGTGTTCAGGATCCTGCAGGCCGTGCCGTCTGGGGCATGCTTCCGGGAATGCTTTGGATGATTCCGGGTGATTCGGATCTGAAACGCCTTTCCCGGATCGGCTCAGAATGAGGATGCTGTTTTATGTCTCTCTGTGACTGTTTCGGAGTGATTCGGGCAGGGGCTTATATGGGCCTTTGCCCCCTTTTTTGGGTAGGGGGTTATAGGACCATGGGAGCGGTGCACGTAGGTCAGGGCATCGGTGGCAAGGGGGTGCCCTGAATCGGGGCATAGGGGGGGCGGGTGTGTCTGGCTGTCTTGCCGGCTGTTCTTCCGTCTTCCGGTTCGCTGTCTGCGGTTCTGATCGGCGTGCCGTTCCTCTTCCAGTGTTCCCGCCTGTCTGTCATTCATGCCGGGCTCTTCCCCGCAACAGCCTGCGATTGCTGAGCCGTTCCCGGTGATGTTCGGGGCGGTTTCCGTGATGGCTTCCGTGTTCCTTCCGGTTGCCGTTCGCAGTGCTTTCAGGATCCTGCCGGATTTGGCTGTTCCCTGCCTTTCCTGCGTGCGTCTGCGTTTGGCATGGGTTTTTATATCGTCCCTTTGCCTGCTGGCCGTCTGCTGGCTTCTCTGAGCCCCTGACAGTGCCCGCCTGCGGTCTTTGATCGGTAGCACGTGAAACACTCCCATGCCGGCAGAAAAGAAAGGCTGCATGCTTCTCTGGTGTGTTCCCGTCCATGCTCTGAAGCTTCAGCAGATGGGCCTGCCGTTTCTTCTCCGGAATGCTTCAGCCCTTTGCCTGGTATCCGGCAATGCTTCCATGCCGGGCCGTTCTGCGTGCCTGTGATGGTCCGCCAGTCTTTCCCGGATCTGTTCAGCCTGTGGCCGTTTTCCGTGGCTCTGCGGGCCTGCAATGATGGCCTAATATGTTTATGCTGCGTTCCTCTTTCTGTGGCTCTGTGGCGTTTCCTGCGTGCCCTGCTGTTGTAATCCCGGCATTCCGTCCGCAATGCATCCGCCTGCTGTTCTTTGCGTGGATCCGGGAGCATTCTGCATAGCATCGGGCACCGGATCGCATGGCATTGAAACAAAAAGGTATCCCCCCCTTTTTGGCATAGGGGTATTTCAAAGTGAGCAAAGGGGCCTGTACAGGTTCTTTTATATGCGGGCCTGTTTCCGGGACGTTGCCCCCGTTGGGTGTCGCGTTTTGCTACTCCCTTTTGTCTTCTTCCCGTCAGAAGGTTGCCGCAAGTATGCCGGGCATATGCCTGAAATATGCCTGCCGTATGCCTGCCGTGTGTTCTGATCGGATATGCAGCGCGCTCATTCCGTGGCCTTCTTCGGGGCGCTGTGGCTCTGTCTCTGCATTGCCCTGCACCTTTGTACGGTGTCGGATCTGCAGGCGCTCCCGGGCTTTCTTTCGTGGCTTTCTGCGTGGGCTGTCCGCCGGTTCTTATTGCCGGTAAAGGATTCCGGCAGGCGCCTCTGATCGGACAACAGCAGAGGATCCGCAGGCCGGTTTTTATAAACTTCGTGTGCCTTGTGTGTCTGTTTTTGTCTCGGATCGGTTGCAGGATCCTGCCGGCGTTGGATCCCTCAGGCGCTCCTTTAATGGCCTTCAGGCATTGCCGTCTGTGTGTTCCAGGGAAGCAAAAAGCACTGCCGCGGGTGAGCCCTCGGCGGTGTGTTTGCGCTCTTCCCGGGGGTTTTGTCCTTTGCTTTCTCCGGCAGGATTTGCAGGCTTCTCCGGTGCCTGTTCAAGATCCCGTTTGCATGGATCTGCTATCATTCCGGCATCCCGTTGCGCTGCATATTGCACGCCATTCCGTGAGGATCTCCCGCCAGTGTTCGGGGCTTTTCCTGTCTGATCGGGTGCAGGATCTTCCGGCGGTCCCGGTTTCCTTCAAGGGCAGGCCGTCGGCGTCTGTCTCTTGGATCCGGACGCAAGGCAACGGCAGAGGATCGGAAAAGAGAAGAAAAGCAAGATAAAGGCCTCTCCCACTGTCGTGGGACAGCCCGCACCAGATGCCGGGCAAGCCCGTCACGATTCCCGCATGTTTATGCGGTTTTTTTATGTCCCACTGTTCCGGATCGCGTGGGCTTTAGGTGTGGGATTGAGTGTGAACATGAAAACGGGCTTTTTTCGGCGTTTTTTGCCGTGTAAAACGTGAAACAGGATCCTGATCGGCAGAATTTCCGCGCAGATTTTTTGAACGGGAATTATTAATTTCCGTTTTTATTTTTTGAAAAAATATTTTTGGATCTGAATGAAATCTGAATGAAATCTGAATGAAAACTGATTCGATTTTTGCGTTCAACAAGATCCTGTTTTGAAAAAAATATTTGTCAGGATCTTGCTGGATTTTTTTCATTCTGTCTTCGGTTCTGCATCGTTTGAGCGTTCGCGCTGGGTGCCGTTCTCCGTTTGCTTTTCCTGGTGCTGTTGCTCCGGATCCGGAAGACAATGCCAATAAAAAAAGCCTTCCGGAATGCTCGGAAGGTTCTTTCATTTTCGTTCATCTTTTATCGTGATTGTTACGCCGTCTTCATTCACTTTGTACGATTTGATGAATTCATTTTCCTTGTAATACTTCAGATATCTTTCCAGAATTTCAAGCGCGCGTTTTGCGTTCTGTGTTCCGTACTTCCCGGCGGTTTCTACGCCGCACTTTTCAAGGATTGTTTTGTACAGGATCCGGAATGATGGCGATTTTATTTTTTTGTTCTTCAGCGCGTTTTTCTTCTTCAGAATCGTTATCAGCAAATAATCTTCCATGCGTACTGTCATGTCGGTTTTATTTACCGGAGCCTCTAGCAGAACAGAAGGCAGCATACTCATTTGGTGGCGTTTCCTTGCGAACTGCAGCAAGGGCGGCTCACTCTCAATCGTTATGCATAAATCCGTTACCTTGTCAGGGTTGCCGGGGGTGCCTGCCTTCCACTTCGTTGCGATCGTAACAGGCAGCAAACTGCTTTCAATGCTCACATACTCATAGTTTCCTTTTGCGATTTCATTTTCTTTTTTGTTGTCCAGTTTAATGAAGATCCTCTGAAGCTTCCGCGCCATTTGCAGAATGCTCTGCAGGTTGGCATTGCTCGGCTTGCTTTTGTTTCCCATGGTTCTATAAATCATCGGGAACGTTACCACCCTGTTTCCGGCGTAAAAATTTGCACCTATTGCAAGGTAAAATCTTTTTTCAAGCGGTGTCAGTTCTTTGCTGAACTCTGCCGGGAGTTCTGAAAAATCTGCTAACAATGATGCGGTTATCTGTTTGTCTTCCTTCGGTCCTTTTTTGTTTTGCTTTGTCAGCGTGTCATAGTTTCCGCGAAAAATATTTTCTGATTGATTCGGTATAATGGCGTTCCAATTTGAGCTCACTTTATCCACCGGGAAGCTGATATTTTCAACCTTGTTCCTGTCTATTTTCGTTGTCTTGTTTGAAATCTTCTGATATTGGTTTGTGATTTGTACATGCAGCGCCTCAAGAAACTCTTTTGAACTCATGGCGGAAAGCATGTTTTCATTTCCCTGCAGGTCTTCCACCGCTTTATCAAATGCCGGCATGAAAAACTGTTCCAGAAGGTCAGCGGCAGAAAGGTTTTTTTCTATGTGCATTATTTCGTTTCCTTCTGCGTCTGGGTTTTGTTCCGCGTCTTTCGCTATGATCGCGTCCAGCTCGTCCAGAATGTTGCCAGCAAGATCGTGCCCCGCTTCCATGTAATGCGTGAATTCAAAGTAATCTTTTTCTTTTTCTTTTTCGTTTTCGCTCATTGGTTCATATCCTCTCGCAGGTTTTTTATACGCTCATACGTTGCCGCGTTCTGTTCCCTGTGATACCTGACACATTCATTAACAAACTGCGTCATATTCTGCCCACTCATTGCCGACATGGTCCTTATGTAGTCTTCATTCTCGGAAGTAAAACGCATATTGATGTGCGGCATGTAACAGCCCTTGCGGCCCTGTGTCTTTCCTTCTGCGGCCCGGCTCCGTTTCTCTTCCGGGTCTGCTTCCAGCTGTTCGCCTTTCCTCAGTGTTGAACGCTGAAGCGCGGCCGCTGTGTCGTTAACTTGTGTGTAAATCCTCTGGCGTCCTCTGCCGCGTTTTATTTTCTCTTCGTGTGCTTCGTGTGCGTTGGTTTGCTCTTCCTGAAAAATGTTTTCCGTCAGGATCTTGCTGAAGTCTTTTTTCATGCCCTGGTATTTTCTCCTTTCAGAATGTCCATGATGGTTTCGTATAGTCCCATGTAATCAAGTGCCGGTTTTGCTTTCGGGCAGTAGGTGAAAATGTTTTCCTGCATTGCCATGGCTTCTTTTATCGGCACGCCGTTCCGGATCGTTGCCAGTAAAGGAAACCCAAGGGCGCCCGCTTTGGCTTCAATAACGCCATGCAGATGCCTGTTTAGTTTCGGGCGTCCATCGTATCGGGTTATGATCGCGCCGGCCTTGTATGACCGTTTCCGGGCCTTTGCCATTCGTTCTGTGAGGTCTGCAATGTTGTACAGACCCTGAAGCCCTGCCGGATCGGCTTCTGTTGGTGCTATGACCATATCCGCAGCATACAATGCCGCGTACACCAGAACGCCGGCAGACGGCGGCACGTCTATCAGAATCAGGCTGTACCTGTCCCTCACTGTCTCCAAGGCTTTAAGGATCCGGAGCGCCATGCCCCTTTCTTCTGTGATCGTTGACAGATCCCGGCAGGCTTCCATGATGTCAATTCCTTGCGGGGTTTCCTGTATTGCCCCTTCCGCTGTTCCGCTTCCTGTCAGCAGGCTATACGTTCCCGCCTGCGTCTGCTTTGCTCCCAGTATCGCAGTAAGGTTTGCCTGCGGGTCCATGTCCAGCGCGAGAACGCGCGCCCCTTTGAATGCTGCAGCTTGTGCCAGTGCTGCGGTGGTAACTGTCTTTGCCGTTCCGCCTTTGATCGCCGCAACGGTTATTATTGGTGCCTGTTGTGCTGTGGTCTTGCCTTTCATTGTCTCCCTTTCCTTTCGTGTGACAGTCTGCAGGACGTCAGGACGTTTATTTTTGCCCTCTGCGGCTCATTCTGCACGCTTCCCTGAATCGTTCCTCATATCCCTTTAAAGGGCTTCCTGTGGGCCTGTGAGAAGGCTGTATGCTGTCCTGCGGGTGTTTCGTTTTGCTCTGATCGGCATGCGGTTCTGCTTTGGCGTGTGTTTTTTTTCGTAGTCACAACGTCAGCATATCGCAGACCCCTGCCCCCGGGTGGGTGCCCCCCCTTGGCTTCCGGTGGCCATGCCGTAACAGATCTATTTCCTTTTGCCTTGGCTGTTGCCGTGCTCCGTTCTGGATCCTCGCGCGGATCCGCGTTGAATTGCCCGTGATTCGTTGCCCTGGTAGCACGCTTTGCAATGGCGGGGCGGATTATCCTGCCTGCATCCGTTTGGCGCTCTGTGGGCTTCTGGCGGTGTCTGGCGTGGGTCCTGCTGTGGTGCCCGTTCCGTTTCTGTCAGAAGAACCGGCGGAAAGCGCCGCCTGCGTGTTCGTGTTCTCTTATTCCGATGGTCCCATAATCTGAGAATTCCGGGGTTTCGTGATTGTATACGTACACATAGGGCCGGCAGTTCATGACGTCCCGGCGGTCCGCTTCCCATTCTTCCGGATAACCGGAAACGTAGAATAATGCCGTAAACCTGAACGCCTCGCCGTTCGATAGGCTGTCATGTCCCTCTATCGCATAAAAGGGCAGGCTTTCCGGGGCTGTCTCCCGGAATTGTTCAATGGCCCGGAGTGTGTACGGATTCCCTTTCATGAGCGTTCCTTCAGGATCGGCGGCCGTCCATATGGCCCCCTCTTCTCTGAATGTCTTTGCTATGATCGGGACCCGTGACAGGTTCAGTAATTCCATTCTTACCAGTGCTTCGGCTTTTTGGTCTTCTGTTGGTTTTCTTTCGTTCATATCATTTCCTTTTCCGTGTCTTCTATAAAAACCCTATACCCCCGCCTCTGCTCTGGGGCGTGCGAGGCTCTGAGCATTGACGGGGGAAATACTAGGGCTTCAGCTGGTCATGCCTGACGGCACTGCCTCTGCATCCATTCTGCAGGCATACCCGAACAGAAACGCATCCGTGATTATGTAAAACATTGCTTCGATCTGATCGCCGTTCGCCTTCTTGAAAGCGCGCAGGTAGATCTGTTTTATTTCGTCCATGTTGATATCTTCAGCGTGCGGGATCTGAAGCACAACTTCATCAATCATCTTGTAAACTTCTCGCATATTTTCCTTTCAAATAATCGGAAGACACGACTTTCGGACATTTTTGACCGAAAGTACCGGCAATTATTGGGTGATGCCGCCGGGTGTGTTTCCCTGGTAAACGTCTTTTTGGATCTTCCACAGGTTTATTTTGCCGCCTGTCATGTTTCGGGATGGTGCCAGCGTTTCCGGAACATGTGCCGTTACAGGATCGGCAGGGGTTTCTATTTCTATACCATTTTGTTTTTAGCGGGTTCAGCCTGCCGCCCGCCATGCTTCGGGGCCGTCGCAATGCTCCCGGAGCAAGTGCAGTTTGCGGGAATGCCGGCAGGTGATTCTATTTCTATGCCGTTTTGTGTTCTCTATTCCGTCTCGTTCTTGAGTGCTCTGCCGACGTCTCCGACTTCTTCAGTAATCGCCTTCAGAATTCCGTATTCTGTTGCGAAGAGCTCACCGAGCCATACCCGCAGGTTTTCCAGAGTTGCATCCGTAGGTGTGTGTTCCTTCATCATTGCCAGTAAGGCGTCCAGTGATGTGCTCATGGCGTCGATCCGGATCGCACTCCGTTCCAACTCACAGGATGCCCAAAACAGGCGGCCTGACTTGGTATCATTCCAAGGTTCGTACTTGTTTCCCGCTTCAGTCATGCTGCTTTATCCTTCCTTTTGCCGTATCGCATGAATGCTGATACCGGGCACCTCTTGCCCACGCCAGCATCATGAGCTTGGCAATCGCTTCCGCAGGATCTTTATATTTCAGCGTCGTATACACGATTTCATTCGGGAGAACATCGAAGCGCGCGGATCTGTTCGGATCGGTGCTGTGGATCTTCTCATACACTGCATAATCAATTTTCAGGCGTTCATTGATGGCCTGCATTTTTTTATCGGTCATAGTAGAATATTCTTACCTTTCTATTGTCTTGGAATGGGTGGCGCTGTGCCCGCAGCGCCTTTTTTCTTTTGTCTGTGGCATCCGCCTATTTCCAGTAAGGAATGCGGCGTGATGCGTGTTTAGGGAGCCCTGTTACTGCTTCGGTGAGGGCGGTAATATACTGCCGTGCGGCTGTGATCGCGTCGGCGTAGGGCTGTTTGCCCCCGTCTGCGATGTATTTGTCATGCCATCGGTGCATTGCCTTTTCTGCCCCGTTTTTGCATGTCTCAGCGCTCTTTATATCCGTTTCCTGTGAAAGGTCCGGATGTTCGCAGCAGAATACTATTTCTTCGTCCATTGCGTCGTGCACTTCCAGCGCGTCCGCTAATTCGTCTATGCATGCGTTTTCTATAAGCCATGCCGGAAAGTCTTTTTCCGATCCGGTGGCGTAGGAACAGCGTGCAAGGTACCGGATTGCCATTTCTCTTTCATCGGGTCCGTTCGTGTATGTCCCGTGTACCAGGTCACACACAAACCGGGTGATGATGTTTTCCGGTGTCGTGTTGTTCACGTAGGCCGTTTCATAAAGGCGTTTCACGTCGGTTTCTGACAGTTTGAGAGTGAACGCGCGCGGCCGTGGTGCCTTTGAGTAGCTCATAATGCTTTTTCCTTTTCGTCGTAGGAATACATGAGGTTGCAGTGCTCCTTCTTATACTCCCGCAGGGCGTTCAGCGCCTCTTCTTTCGTTTCCGGATCCTTCACCCGTTCTGTGTATTTCTGATAGCAGGTTTCAAGCTCTTCCTTGCATGCTTCTATCAGTTTTGCAGTTTGGGCCGCTGTTTCCGGGCCCTCTTCCCGCATGTCTTCCTGCAGCTGTTCCAGTTCTTCAAGGCACAATGCTGCGTCCCGGATTTCGTACCGCTCCGCAAGGTATGCCGTGAATGTGTTCTCGTTCATCCATTCAAAACCGCACCGCTCAAGCCATTCCCGCGCCTTCTCGCGTTCGTCGGATCCGTTGGAGCGTGTGCCCCCTACAAGATCCCCGACAAATGCACCCAACAGCGCGCCGGGCGTCATTCCGCTACAAGCCGCAATCCGTAACAGCTCTATGCAATCATCGTCAGACATGGGAATAAATACCCGTCTTTCTGCCGTCGTGTCTGTGTCTCTGTTCATGTTGCCATCTTCCTTTCTGATCGCCGGAAAGTCTATTTTGCTCTCCATCCGTAACCAGGATCCGGCGCTGGATCTCTTACCGGATCGTAGTTTTTATTCCGTTCATCTCGCCTGTTCCAGTGTTTCCGCAGGTCCTTTGAACTGTGCATGCTGTTTCCGTCTATCATTGCACCGCCGCACAAAGTGCAGGCAATGTACTGATATTCAAAACCTATCGGGCCGTCTACGGTGCCGGATCTGAGCCAGTTTTCAGGCGCTCCGCAGAATGGGCAGGGCTTTAATGTGCTCATGCTTCTGCCTGCCCTTTCCCGCGCTTGGCCTGTTCTTTCCGCTTTGCCTTGTCGCAGGCATGTGCGTACCGTGTTCCCCTGGTAAATGCTATTCTGGCAACCTGCATAAACAGTTCTGCCGGCTCTTCATACTTCTGTATCAGATAAATCATCTCAGACGCCAGCAGGTCATAGCGTGCGGCCCGGTGTGGGTCTGTTTCATGGATCCGCGTGAACTCTTCAAGATCCTTTTGCAGTGCCGTTTCAATCTTCGTTCTTTCTTCGTTGGTCATTGTTCAATTACGGGGTCCTTTCATCCCCGTTTTTTTCCGGATCGGGGCGGCGTTGTCCCTGATCGGAGTGCCGCCCGGTCCGTCTGGCGTGCTTCAGCTCATTCCTGCGGCACTCTCACCCGGGTATGCTTTCGCCTCTGTTTCTTCCGCTCTGTCAATGCAGACAATTAAAGAAGCCAATATAAGATCCTCAACGGTTGAATGCAGGACGGTCTGCAGGTCTTCAGGCTGTAAGCACTGAACGCCTGCTTTCAGCAGATCCAAGGCCATATCCGCAGGCATAGCTGTAATAACTTTGCGTGCTTCGTGTGCAATGTCAGCGTTCATAAAATCCTTTATCACTGGCGTTCACCTCTACAGGTAGTTTTCTATGAGGTTCAGAGCCTCGTGCAGATTGTCAAAAGCCTCTTCAATGTCGTTTGCCTGGTCTTCCAGCGCGGCATAGCGTTCCGATTCCTTTTCGGTGAGGTCCCGGTCATACTCGGCGGCGCGGTCTTCTATGGCTTCCATCTTTTCTTTTAGCGTGTCTTTGAGTCCATCAAGCTGCAGCGTTATCTTTTCGATATCTGCATAGATCCTTGCAAGTTCTTTTTTCATGGTCTGAAAATGTCCTTTCTTTAAACTTTGTGTGCATTGTATGCATGATTGCCTTTAAAGGGTCTGCCGGATCTGTCCGGCGTCTGGGTCTGGGTCCGTGGTTCTGTCCTATGGTGTGAAGTTCTGCATGCTCTTGCCTTCCTTTCTGTCTGGGTCCGTGGTTCTTGTATTTCTTTTCTTTCTGCAATGCACGTAAAAATAATAAACTATGTGTGCATCGTATGCAAGAAAATAAAAAAGAAAACAGGTTTCCGCCTGTCCTCTTCAAACTTCCTTGCATGAAGCGGGCCAGTAATAACCCTCTAGCAGATCCCGCATGAACTGCACCGCCTCACCGGCTCCCCGGTGTTGGATGTAATACAGAACTGCAGTTTTGAATTCTGCCTCAGTGATGTATTTCTTTTCGCTTCTGCTATCGCTGATCGGTATCAGCCTTTCATCCGGATCCGTTGCCGTTTCGTTCTGATCGGGCGCCCAGTCCGTGAAAATCAGTTTGCCTTCTTCATGTTCTTCATGCGTATTCCCAGCATGCGAAGATAAAACAGTGTTCATCATGTGCGTTATTACCTCTCTTACGTTTCATGATTTGTTTCATTTTGCTATCCTTTCTGTTTCATCTCCTGTTATTGCCTTTCAGGGTGTCAAGGTCCGGCAGTTGCCTGCTGTTCGGCCGCTTTCCTGTTCCAGTACTCGGCATCTGCTTCCCGGATCCGTGCCCGGTTCTTCCTTGCATACTCCCGGAAATACTCGCGGATGTGTTCGCGGTTCTTTTCGCGCCACTGCCTTTGGTATTCCCGTTTTGCCTGCCTTCCCGCTTCAGTCATTGGCATGTGCTCCTCTCCTTTCTACCTTTCCTTCTCTCCTGTTTACGCAACCCTTTCCTGTCTTGAAATGCGTTTCTTTCATTGTTTCTTTGCCTTTCTTGGCTTTATTGTTACGTGAAGCGCGTATTTTGTCTATTGTGAGAAATAAATATTTTATTCATCAGATTATTGCCGCCGCTGGTATCCCTGCCGTGATGTTCTTTGTGGGGTTTTCCAGAAGCTCATTGAACAGATCGCACCGCGGATCGTACCGGAAAAACAATTCATCAGCAGTTAAACCAAAACGGTTTTTTGATATCACTAATTCAACGTTTCTAGGTACGGCGGCCTTCTCCTTGTTAAGTTCTTCTTTCAGCTTTTCTTCTCCGCCTTTCTTACCGGCATATTCTGCTTTTAACTTCTTCAGGGCCGCCAGCTGCATGCCCATGACGCAATCCGCGGAAAATTCAATGCTGCCGCTTTCCTTCAGGTTTTCAAACCCTGCCGACGTCGTATAGCTGTTTCTGTTCACTGAACTAATGGCAAATACAGTTATATTCAGATCCCGCACCATTTGCCGCAATACCGTTACTGTATCGTCTACGGCTTCCCGTCCGCTGTGGCGGTCATTGTCCGGCATTATGATTTGCAGGTAGTCAATAAAGACAATAGGCCGGTTTTCTGTCCGCTTTATGTACTCTTCGATGTACTGCCGGATGTATGAAACCGTCTTGGCGTTGCATTCAATCAATGAAACCCTGTTCCCGCAGCGTCTCCTGTACTCCCCTGCCGCCAGCTGTACCAGTTTGGGATTTCTCCCGCACCGGATATCTAAGGCCGTTAAAGGGTTGTCTTCGTATTCTGTCGGCGGTTGTCCGGGCTTGTCTGCCCCCTTCCTGTCCAGTGCATAGCATTCCCTGCTCAGGCTCTTTGATAGCAATTCAAACCGGGACATTTCCAGGGAGAAAAACAGAACTTCCTGCCCGCGCTCTGCCAGTCTGTCCGCAAGGGTAAGAGCAAAACTTGTTTTCCCAAGGGACGGAATAGCAGAAAGGACATATAAACCGCTGAAAATGCCGCGGGTCTTCTTATCGAAAATGGTAAAACCTGTTTTCACGTCGGTTCTGTAGTTCTTCATATCCTGAAAAAAACCGTCTTCAAGATACCGTTCTGTATTGTCTGGGCGTGGATCCCGTAGCCGATCCGCCGCCTTTAGGGCACCCTGTACCGCTTCCCAGAATGCAGCGCGGTCTTTCTGCAGCGCTTCATTAGGATCCTTTGCTGTGCCGTTCAGGTCTGCCGTTATGCATTGCAGGTTTGCCGCTTCAAGGGCTTCCTTCAGCTCTTGGGCGCCTTTCCTGCCGGGTCCGTCACTGTCTCCGGCAATGATGAACACTATTTCATTGTCTGGCCTGTCGGCCGCCAGCCGTTCCGCAAGGGGCTTTGCATTGCTCAGACTGTTTAACGCTATTACGTGGGCTTCTGGTTCTACTTCGATTATTGAAAGACCGTCAATAGCACCTTCTGTTATAAAAACTTCGTGTGCATCGTGTTCATATGCGGCCGCAAGATTCCAGAATGTTTTATAGCCTTCTCCCGGCGTGGCGTCCATCTTTGCATACTGTCCATTGTCGTATATGGCCCGGCTCACATAATGAAACGGTGATACCGGAATAATCAGGCTGGCGCGCGGGTGCCCTTGTCCTGTCGGATCGTCGGCGGGGTTGTAGCCGATCTGAAACCGTCGGGCGGTTTCCAGGGAAATGCCGCGCTGTATCAGGTATTCATATGCCGCCGGATCTTCCAAGCGGTTTTCACATTCCGCATAATACTGCAGATAATTCTGCGGCTCTGCAGGGGCCTTTGCGGGCTCTTGTGTAGGTATTTCCGTGTTCGGTGGTACATACTCCGCAAGGGTTGGCGTTTCGCCCGTCCTGAAGTCTGCAGGGCCGTCTATTATTTCGATTCCGCATTCCCTTGCCAGCTCGTTCAGTGCCGGTTTGAATTCCAGTTTCTTTATCTGCCTGTATATGTCTATGACGTCCCCGGATTTTCCGCATTTGTGACACGTCCATGTGTTCGTGTCGTAAAGCTTCAATGCTCCGGTCCCGTGCGGTCCTTCTCCGGATCCGCAGAAAGGGCAGATATACATGCCGTTGCCTTTCGATTTCTGCAGGTAGTCCGTACATGGCACCCGCTCCCGTATTGCAGGGATTGCTGTTGTTGTGTTCATTGTTTCCATGGTCTGATTTTTCCTTTCATGCTGTGAAAGCCTCAGGACCGTATAATAGGGGTGTCCTGTTCCGTATGGTCTGCGGTTCAGGATCCTTTCACGCGGTAGCATGCGGCGTTCGTTGCGCTCTTGCCTGTTTGGGTCCGGCATCGTGCTGCCGCGTTTTTACTTGGCCTTTCCCAATAGGCCGTTATGCCATTAAAGGAAACCCTGAGGTTACCTTCATATACAAATGACGGGCCGTAACCGTCAAGGTTCACGGACCGCATTGTTTAAAGTCTTTTGAGACTTTAATACTTTAGCGTTAATGCATGGTGTTGAAATGGCTTAATAAAGCCTTTTTTCGTGGGTGCCTTCCACAAAAAACCGTACTTTTACCACAAAAAACCGTACTTTTACCACAAAAAACCGTACTATTTCCACAAAAAACCGTACTTTTTCCCTGCCGTTTTCCGCGCAATACATGCCTGCAGGACCATACCGCAGTGCATGGGCATGGCCTCTTTTAATGGCCTTCGGGACCGTCTGGGCCGTCGGTGCTGATACATATTTCATCAACCTTCATGCCCGGCACCAGAATGATTATTCTTTGGGTGTCTCCGAAAAGCTTTTTCAGAATCCTTTCTCTGATCGGAATGCACCGGAGAGATAAAGCGCTGTCCTTTGCCGGTTTCTTTGATACAGTAATCTTCATTTTGTTTTTCATTAGTACCACCTTTCAGGCAGGGTATTCCTGCAATAGGTAGCCATGACAGGGCGTATAATCTGACGGTTTCGCCGAAAAAAATTTTATTTTCCTCGTTCGGCAGAGTTCTCCGCGAGATATTTGTGCACTAAACGGCGGCGGTGTCCGGCGCTTATATGGGGGGGATGTCTCCCCCGATATCCGGG
>Ga0310690_10006984_pt1 | contig 14658 bp, 13 predicted proteins | sample AusTroGonzalo_MG_2_FD_207661 | JGI IMG/M metagenome (GOLD analysis project Ga0310690, IMG submission 207661) | Bovine rumen microbial communities from tropical cattle in Woodstock, Queensland, Australia - Gonzalo_04 (v2) (version 2) | ecosystem: Host-associated > Mammals > Digestive system >...
ATCTCAGGTGGCGATGATGGACTTCTTTGTTTACTTCGTGGCCTTCCCCCTGTTAGGTCGTAATTATGATGCTGCCGTCCTGTGTGCAGGCATGTGTGGCTTCGGCCTTGGTGCAACCCCCAATGCCATGGCCAACATGAGTGCTGTATGCTATAAATATCGCTATACGGTCAAACCTTTCCTCATCGTCCCCATCATTGGTGCCATGTTCGCCGATCTGATCAACACGGGAATGATTACCATCTTCCTGAACTTCTTGTAACGATGCTGGTTTTCGGTTCCAGTCAGATAAGTCACAATTCACTCTCTGCCGCCATCGGCATCTGCATATTCTCTTCTTCTAATTTGGGGTAGGGGATGGTCTTTGCCCCATGATCCTGCAGCCAGATATGGTTCATAGTAAAGGCTATTGAGTCCAGCGTCTCTTCACGTTTCGATGGCTTCAATTCGCACTCCCAAACGGTAATACAATGCCACCCCATACTGGCCAATGTACGCTGTTCCTCCCTGTCCCGCTCCTTGTTCCTGCGAATCTTCGCCACCCAGAATTCCCTGTTCGTCTTCGGAATCTTACAGCACTCCGAACTCTCAATGGTCAATGGTTCATGGTCAATGGTCAATAATACTCCGTGTCCATGCCAAAAGCATCCATTCACAAAGATACACGTCCTGTACTTCCTCAGCACCAAGTCCGGATGCCCGGGCAGCCGTTTATAGTTCAGCCTATAATAAGGGCATAATAAAAGCATAGCAAACATGAGGGCATAAAAAACAAATGGCGTGTAACTCATCAGAGCTACACGCCATTCTAATTATGTATTAATGGTTCTTACTTCACCTCCTCAAAATTCACCGCTGCTGTATATCAGCAAGTTACAAATCCGTGGTACAAATAAGGTACTATTTTTCTGCTGTTTTATAAACGGGAAATCAGCAGATTGCCGATTACTTGTTGCAATCTTCTGTGCTGATCAATACCTCCCAATGCCCATCTTTATCTTCACCAATACGTCGAATAACGCCTTTTTCCTTTAATACTCTAATATTACGTGTAATAGTTGATCTGTCAACTCCTATAATATCTTTTAGATCATCATATGTGATATTATTATCACTTATCATTGCTTTAACAATAGCAGTCTGTGTCTTATTAAGCTTTAGAGGTGCATTTGCAGGTGCATTTGCAGGTGCATTTGCAGGTGCAATATCAGAAGTAGCCTTAGGAGATGGTACTGGTAACACCAACTCTACTTCGTCAACATCAAGTTTATTCAGCAGCTGTGGCTCCCCCCAATTGGTTTCTTTCCATGCAGCAATAATCTTGGGGAAGCCGGAACCAACATTCTCACCAAAGCCAATCATACGGAGCATATTCTGAATCTTCGGATTCCGAGCCTTGGAGTTACCACCCCGATAGATGGCCTCTACAGGCAGTTTCAGCAGTCCTGGGTTGCGGAAGCAGAGACGGTCATCATGCTTCTCTATCCTCAGAATACCGGCATCCATCATTAGGTCACAGTGAATAATGGCATTCGTAAAGGCTTCTCGTACAGCCTCATGCTGTGGCGTGTCATCGTTTCTTTTCCCTCCCTTTTCCAATTTGAATGGTCTCGGCAGGTCGAACTGCACCTTTGGCGATACAATACGAAAGAACTGATAGAGATTGTTCTCCCAAAGTCCATCGTATGTAAGGCGATCATGATAACGTTCGTCACCCACCAGATGACTCATATCCAAATAGTCCATACGGAAGTTTGCGAACCTGTCTCTGATGGCGAGTCCCTTGCCAAACATCATCAGGCCTGCCAATGTGAGTCCTTCTTTACCAGTCGCCCTATCCTCGGTATATCCACCAAGATTTCTGAGGAAGGTCTTGTCATCAACTCTGTTCCAAACGTGGGTACTATTCTCCTGTCTAAACTCAGTACGATATTGGCGCAAAGAGTCTGGATCAATATCATCCATACCATAGTATTCTATCAGGATGCTATCGTTACCGTCAGCGTTTGAGTCACGTATCATAGCTTTAACCTGGGCCTCGGTACAGTGATAGTCACCTTCATTGTTGCGTCTATATGTTCCTTTATATACATTACCATTCAAATAGATTGGCTTTACTCTCCAGTCTGCCTGAGGGACACGAATGCACACAATCTCAACACCACCCATATTGACAATCTCTACATCGCTGTCAACAAGAATGTTTTCGTTCACCTTTTCACTGTTGATTGTGTTCCAGAAGTCTGTAACAATCTTGCGTGGATAGTCCACACCGGGTATTGTGAATCGCTTACTGATGTCCTTCTCCTGCAGGTCTTCATCCACGCCAAGAAGAATTAATCCGCCAATAGTATTGGCAAAAGCCGAATACGTCTGCCAGATTGACTTTGGAACCTCAGACTTCGCTTTCTTGCATTCAAGTGTCACTCGTTCACCTTTCAGCAATGTATCTTTTATCGTTTTCTCATCCATATCGTTTGCAAAGTTAATCAATTATTTCGACTCTCCTTCATTTCTAGTTCCCTATTAATTTGTTCTGACACTTCTTTACCAAGATAAGCCTTATAGTCCTCACCGCTCTTGGAAGTTCTTATGATAAAGCAGGAACCTCTACTATTCATGTAAACAGGGAATTCATCTCCTTTACTATCTTTCCATATGAATTTTGTTTTAATACAGCTGTCAACCTTAGGATTCTTCTCGTTTCCTGATGTATAGCCTTTATTGATGGTTGAATACAAAAAGACAAAAAGCCCACCTTCATCTCTGTGTGCATTACGTAGTAATATTTCTCCATTATTCCATCTGCACTTTCCGTAATATCTACCATCGATTTCCTCAGTTTCTCCCTCATATTCTTCTAAATCAGGATTGCCGTATTTCTTGGAAATGGAGTTTTTAAGATTGTCAAAAGTTGCTTTGTCCTGATGTGATGTAAATAGCACAACACTAGTAACAGTAGTTGTTCCGTTATTCTCCTCAAGTTCAAAATTGAACCCACAAGGCACACCACAAAACATCACGCGTTCTATTCCTTGGCGTTCTTTGTCATAATAGTCAAATTCTTCCGTCTGTTCTGCCAAGTTTTTGATTATCTCATCCTGGCTAACTCCTTTCATCTTTACGCCAAATAAAGATGGAGTATCCTCACTGGTTCTACTGTGATTACAACCAAGTATTATCAATAACGAAACGACATATATAATGGAATTTCTCTTAATCATATTGTATTTGACTTTATAAAAGAATCGCCTTGTTTATACTGTCTGTTGTTATTTATTAGGTTATAGTAAACTGCTTTTCTTTCCATGCTGATGCTATTTTTTCAAGATTCGATTATTGCTTCAAAGTCTCCATAAAAATCCCAAATTATTGATCAATGGCTATTGCATTCAATTAAGTAAACAAATGGTTCTACTTGCTTAACTTTTTTGGACAACGACTTTGACTCAATGTTGTTGGTTTTAGGCAACTTGATTCCAATGTCGGAACTCTTTATGAGACTTAGGAGGTATGATATCTTTATGGCGTAATTGGCATTCTCAGCATCAGCATGCTTCGCACAAATAATGCCAACGACATTTCCTTTATTGTCATATAATGGTCCCCCACTATTACCTGGTTGCACTGCTGCAGATATTTGATACATGGAATTATCGCCTTTGTACCCTGACGCAGCACTAATGATTCCGTCTGTCAACTTTACCTCATTTCCCATTGTCTGGGTCATAGGATATCCAAGGACAAAGATGTCGTCTCCGACCTCGGGCACACTCTTTCCAAGACAATATGGAATATCATCAAAACCACTAAATTTCTTATCTACAATTTGAACAATAGCAAGGTCGTGTTCTCTGTCAGAAGCTATTACATAACCCTTAAAGGTGTTTGACAAGTCCCCATTTACGCCTTTAATCATTATTGTCTTTGCACCATTAATAACATGGTAATTTGTCGCAACATAACCATCAGCTATAGCAAACCCTGTGCCTGTCCATTCTGCCTTTTGCACTTGTTCATAAACTAACGCAGAAGGATAGTCTTTAACGAAATCACATTTTACATACCAATTATAATAGTTATTACCTCCTTGCCTTAAGGTTATCTCAAACTTATAGGGATCTTCTAATATCATTTTTCCATCGTCAGCCCATGATGATTCTCCACTCTTAACAACAGCATACGCATTAGACTCGCCAATTTGAACAAATTTTTTCACCCAATACCCCCATGGATTATTCTCATCAATGGTATATGCTAAAAACTCGTCTGTTCCAGGAGTTCGTATAACTGCGTAAAATGTTGATTTAGAGCCATTCGACGAAGCATGGTCGTTTTCTCTGTCAACAGCCATACTATTGAATGTTACATAGTAAATACCCTCTATTGGATCTAGGTCTGGCAATCGTGAATCAAAGTATCTAACGAAATCTTCTTTGGTCGGTTTTTCTGGCCAAGAGAATTTATTCCCTTGCATATCCTTCCATATCAGATTACCGTCTCTATCATAATAGGTACCCCTTTCCCCATTATCATCAATGCAAACTATTAAAGAAAGATCTTCTTCAATTATCACGGTTTCATGTCTTGGCTCTACTATAACTTTGCCTTCTAGATCAACCACTCCCTGTTTCTTGTTTTTTTCAAAAACAAAACGTCCCTTATATGATTGGGATAGTTTTTCAAATTTAGCCTGAATTACAACAGCACCAGTTGTATCAATCTTTCCATATTTCCCATTCTTTTGAAAAGTTGCATACCCATCACGGAATCCGTATACCGAATCAGCATCAACAGTTGCAATCTTATCTCCTTTTTTGTTAATTAACTCTATTGTATTTCCGCGGTTCACGAATGCACGATTAGACGCAAAACCAGTCAAAATTTCATCAAAGTTTAATTTTTCTACAATCTTTCCATTATTATCAATAAATCTCCATTTATCATTGATTTTGACACGTGCAAGACCTTCTCCAAACGCTCTTGCATCGTCATAAATAGAGTCAATTACCCAAACTCCTGTAGAATCCACATAGCCGCATTTATTGCTTGTGGCAACAACCATTAATCCTTCATTCAACCCATTGACTGCATCATATCTACACGGTACAATAAAATCACCCTGAACACTTACATATCCTCGATTTCCGAGTGTATCTTCGATAACAAAGCCATTGGCATTGTCCGACCATACTTTTTTGTAAATAGCAGGGAGAACAATCTCTCCAGATTTGCTAATGATGCCTTCTTTACCATCTTTGGTTCTAAAAGAAGCCACTCCGTTATTAAACCGATATACCCAAACAATCGATTTGTCTAGTTCTACCACATATTCTCCATTTGTATTGATTAAACCTTTTCGTTCACCAATCTTTGCATAGCATACGCTATCTCCAAAGAACCAATATGTTTCGTCAAATTGAGGCTCTATAACAAGTTTGCCGTTTTCGTTGATAAATCCACACTTTCCACCAACTTGGATTCTGTATAATTCTTTGCTTTCTATCTGTTCTTCTCTATCTGTAGACGTACACGCAGACATAACTGAAATAACAACAGAAAGAAATAATATGCGAAATAAATCTTTTACTTTCATATTTTTGTATCTTTGCTTATTATATTTTGTGTTTCTTTAATTACCAACCGGCACTCGTTTCCGCTGTCTTTGCTGTGGCTGTGTTGTTACCTTTTCCTTTTTAGGCATTGAAGAATTTGCTCTCGTAGTGTTTTTTTTATGTATTGTGCTGACGCCACCGAGCGTTCCCGTGAAATTCTCTTCAATTGCAAAAGATAGTAATATTTCGAGTTCTTGTTGGAGTTTCTTAATATTTAACTCGGTTCCTTTGATTTCATAATTCTTAATTATTTCTTTTTGCCCTCTCCAAGTTATTTCCACATTATCATCTGTACTGCTCAAATTCAATTTTCCTTCATTATATGGTTGGTAAAAAGATGCGCTTGAAAAGGGGATTTTGACCGTCTTTATTCCATCTCTCCCAAAACTATGTTTAAAGTCATATGAGATTCCTGTATCATTAAAAGTAAAAACGAAATTACCGTTTTGCAATTTTAATGTAATTGCTTTAGTGGAGCCATAGTACCAAGTGTCTTCAGATCTAAAGCTATATTCTTTTAATGTTTTAACGACATTGTTGTATGCAGTTCTAATATCGACACTCGGACTAATTGTGTGTGACAATTCACCCATAAAGTTCTCGTTTATTAAAAATTCTTGCAGGGATGTTAGAGAATTATATAAAAGCATAGATGGAGATTGCTCACCGACAATTTGATATTCTGTGAGATTCCTGGTTTTTCCTCTATGAGTGAGTGTCATCCCATTGTTACATGTAAAACGAATAGTTGACAAATTATCGCTCGATATTCTTAAGGTTTTAATAGGAGCCTTTAATATATAGATTCCACTTTGGTAATATCTGGGGCTGTTAAACTCATTTCCATCGTCGTTAAAATATAAAAAGAGATACCCTTCTTCAACTCTAATTTTAATACTCCTTGTACTATATTTGATATGTTTTAGAAGCGAATTGTTATCATAAAAGGCTCTGATCGCTTCTGTATCAGAGGAAAAAGAATGCGTCCTAAATATATTGCATATTTCTGTGAATACGGCTTTCAGCGAGTCGCTTTGAGCAGAACTCATCACTGGCAACAAAGCAGAAAACACTATAATAATTATTTTTTTCATCACAATAAATTTTTTGAATTAATAATTTTCATCACATCGTTCACGCCATACATGATAATCTTTATCATATTCTCTATATCTCGATTTTGAGAATCACGACTGATAGCCCGTCGATGGTCATCAATTCTCGAGAGCTCTTCAAAAGAGAAAAGATTTTCTTCTAATTCACCGACATAATCATAAAATCGATTTACAACAGTTGTGAACTGATGGGGGCTTAGAGGTAAATGCCTATGAGAATCCCCATAACAATCACCACGTTCAAAGTCTTTCAGTAAAATATATTCGTTTTCAATAGACGTATATATTTTTTTAATATCTTCGTTTCTTTTATTCATAACGTTTCTCTATTTGGCTTTTTTACTATTCATATTAACTTGGAACTGTTCCATCGTCTTCAAATGCTTGAATGCTACTTCTTTTCTTTTTTATTAAATGTCACCAAGAACTCCTCTAAATACACATTGGGATGTTTGGGAATCTCATACGGATTCCATGAATTCCTTGTTGTATAATTCTTCTACACTTACTTCAAGCAATTTGGAGATTCTTGCAAGTGTTCCCATATCTGGCTGTGAGGTATTGGTACACCACTTAGATACCGTTGATGGAGTAATGCCCAACTGGCCAGACAGCCATTTGCTCGTTTTCTTCTTCTCTACAAGAAGTAATTTTAGACGATTAATATCTTCCATATGGTTAGTTCGTTATTGTAATTTCTGCAAAGTTAGTGAATTTTTCTCAATTTATCGCCATTTTGTTGGAAAATCGAATCCCCTTTGCTAATTATTTATGGTTATTTTGCAGTTAGCGGGTCTGTTTTCGCTAACAGGCCCGCTAATACAATGTAAGGAATAGGCTATAGACTCCATCCTTTCTTCTTTGTACCATCCCAGTTGGTTAACTCGTCGGCATTGCCATTACTGCCACCTACGGACTGTCCACCCATCGAGACTCTCATCTCTGATGCTAGTTGACCGATTCTGAGAACAGCAAAATCCCATTGGTACTTGGTGATACTGCCAATAGTGGTTTCTGCCATGTCAACAATACCCTTGGCTGCAGCAAGACGATCGCTCTCTTTGCCAGGTTCAAGACCATCCATCTGGCATTTGGCAATAATGCCTTTGCCGATGACTTGCTCATCATCCCGACTGAAGATAGAGGCTGTACTGTGCGCCCACTTGTTGAAAGCACGGATGGCATCGTCAATCAACTGATTAAGAAGAGTCCAGTGCTCAAATGCTTTGGCAAAACCAGACTGACGAATGAACGCCTCCATATTATAGACCTTCGCTTCTGCTTGGTTTGCCTTCTGCTCATTCTGAGATAATAGTCGTGACAGTTCCTGAACTTTACGCTCGGCATTATCGGCCCTGTTCTTTTCACGGGTGACAGCCTTGTCGTCAAGTTCTGAGATACGCTGCTTCAACATCATGTTCTCTTTTTCGGTCTCTAATGCCGTTACTACCCTTTGTTTGGCAACGATATACATCTGTTTGCCAACATTGGTAATGTGGTTGCGGTGAAGTTTTGAAACGCTAAGTAACTGTTTCTGGAGCGTACTGACGATGGCCTTTGCCTTGGCATTACGTTCTTTCTGCCACTCTTCACGTCCAAACACGGGAATGGGTGTGCTTACATCATTGTTGATGCGACGAAGTGCATCATCAACGAGGTCTTTTACAGTGATGGTTTTATCAGATCCTTCAAGTTTAAAGGGCATGTCGGCAAATGGTACTGCATCAAGATTCTCCTCCTTGATGCATGTGGACATCAGTTCGTCAATGGCTTTCTGAAGTTTGGCCAGCTTTCTGTTGCCATCTTCAATGGCTTTTGATAGAGCGTTGGACTCAGTTTTCTTACGCTCTATATACTCAGCAGCCTCCTTAGCCTGGAGTTTTTCTTGTTCTGCCTTGAAAGTATGAGCATCGCGCCATTTCTTATCACTCTTTTTGCCGCGCTCCATCTTGAAGGTATTGGCCAGCATGTCCTGAAGTTCTGACATATCGTGGCGATTGAGGTTGATACACTGGCCTGTCTCATGGTCAGTCCAGTCAAAGAGATAATGGGCATGATGGTTCCAAAGAAAGATGGTACTGCCTTCTGGCGTATCAAGATACTTGCCTTGCTGATGATCTTTGTCTGTAACCAGATGTTCATGACCTTCGTCGAGATGTGCCCAGATACCTCTTGTCTTGATACCCCAGCGCTGCTCAATCAGCTGGGCCAACTGTTGCATTTGCTCCATCGTTGTCGTCTCTGTGATGACAGCAACCCCTTCGCGGATAGGCTCGGAGTTCTTAGGCATCTTCTTGGGCTTTGAGGGGTCAACACCCCAAACCTTGTTGCCGTTTTCGTCGATAGCGGCTTTTCGGCAGAAGTGCTTCTGAGAGTAGCGTTCCTTGGCCTTGTGGATCTCATCAGCCACGGACTTGAAGTCATTGGCTTCCCAACTCTTGTTTAGGTGTGAATACTCAGGATGAACATGCTTCATCTCCTTTTCTCGCCTATTGTGCTTCTCGGCACCATACTTGGCAGCGCAAATGTGAATCGATGTCTTTTTTGCCATATTTCTTCTATAATTATGATAATATACATTTATGTATTTATGTAATTCCAATTTTATGAAATTATGAATTTCTGTATTTATGTAATATTGTATTCAGTAGAAACCTTGGTAGGTAGTTCTTCTGATAAAAGAGTTCAGGTAGAGAATTTCTCCTTGGTCGGGTTCTTAGGGCAGAAAGTCCTAAGCGGGGGTCTGGGGAGGGTCACACCAGCGGTAGGGCTCGAAGGGGAGAAGTCGCTCCCCTCGCGGTACTTAGGCAGAGCCTGAGCGGAGTCCAGAGAGGTCACTCTGGCACACAAGGGTTGGCATAACCCTTAGTGTGCTACCAGTATTCCGTTGGAAACAGTCGGGCTGCGCACGGTGTGAGGCGTAGAACGGCTGTTCCAGCGAGATGCTGGTAGAAGGTTCGCATGGCGATGAGCAATCGCAACTCTGTTGCGTCGGAAGGGGGGCATAGGGGGCAGCATAGCCCCCATAACGGCTAGTACCATATCGTTTGCTATAATGCATAAACACAGTATTACTTCCTTTCCCTTTCATTTGCTACTATTATACTCATCCGTTCTGTCAGGAACGTGTTGATACTCCTAATGATGGCCTGTGGATCAAACTGCCCGTAGAACCTCTCGTAGAATCCTGCCTTGAAGTTGAAAAAGAACAATACCATCTCTGCTGCTTTCAACCATGTATATCTGCTAGTAATGACGGTGGCAGTAAATTGCAGTTGCTCTTTTGTAGCATCTACTCTCAGACCACAACTTAGGCTTGCGTCGGCTATGAATGGAACTAACCACTTTGCAGCAGAAAGAGGCCCATACATACAGTCAATCTGATGCAGGGTAGGTGATGGATATAGGATGCATATTTTCGGATCCTGACATATCGGTATTTGCCGATTGACACTGAAGATTCGAAAGAAATCATCCCATGTCGGGTATTTCTGTAACATTTGGGACGTGTTTGATGGGAATGCCTGATATGCCTGCTGCACAGTCAAAGTCGTTGATGGCCTCGATAGCCGCATTGCAGACTTCTTGCCTTCTTCTATCACTTTCGTTATTACCTGGCGTACTATTTCCGTTTCTCTCATGGTTGTTTGGTGTTAATGGATGACTCTCCCAGTATCGTTCTGAGAGGAAATTATTGAAGTTCTTCCTGTATTTGGTATCTGGAGTGGATTTGACATAGAGGGGAATATATGCAAAAATGGCTTCTTTATCTTCTTCACTCAGGGCATCCCATAGGGGTTCTATGAATTCCTTTTTCCCTACAGGTTTCCCATACATTTCCCAGATAGTCTCATAAGAGATTCCTATTCCTCCATTGATGATGATTGCGTCAGCATTATCATCATCTTTACTCTTATTGTTATTATTAGGATTACTATTACTTAGGGATGCGTCCGCATGCGGTGGCATGCGATCGCATGCGATTGCATCTTCTGGCATGCCATCGCACTTGTTCGGATAGCGTTTGCATGCGTTCGCTCTGTTCTTTCGGCATTTCTCCTCGTATTTCTTAGAGTCTCTGTCGATCTGTGCGCGAAAAAGCGCAAAAACGGCTTGTAATGCAGAGTCTGAAGTTGATAGTGGGTCACCTGTATTGGCATAGCGTAGTAATCCCTTGAACAATACTCCAGCTTGCTCATCTGTTAAGCATTCTACGGCTGATAAACAGTCTAAATGCAGTATGATACTTGCTCCTTCTTTCATAGTTGGTCATTACTTGATCCTTTTCTTATTTACGAATTGACTTGCCTCCAACATGAGATCTGACTTGCTCTTTCTATGGCTTTGCTGTAGCCATTGATCAATCTCAGACTTGCGGAAAGCAATACTTTTTCCCTTCTTGTGAAAAGGAATGAAGTGAGTACTCGTCCATCCATAGACCGTCTGTTCTGCCGGATGGCTTGGAAGATAATCGCATAGTCCTTTGAGGTTAAACCACTCATCTTTCTCCTCATTATTAGAAGGAATTGTGAGATTGTCAACCTTGCTCTCAATGGACTCCAACTTTTGTGCGATGGCTGCCAGCATCTCTGGCATGGCATCAAAGGAAATTCTTTCGTTTTGCATAAGTTTACCTATTTTATTTTGTTTAAATTCGAATAATTGCAGGGCGTTTTTAGCCCTTCGCTTATGCAAAATTCGTGTTTTGTTTTGAAACGCAACTTGCTGAAAATGAGATAAAAATAAGCAAGCCGTATTAGAGACTTGCTTTTCTTCATTATCCGTATTGGCTATCCGTATTGAGTTGCGGTTTTCCTACTGATGGTATGTAGTTTATTTGATTAATGCCACTGGATATATCTATCGTTGATTAGGTAATTGTTGCGTTGATCTTTTCCAAACTGCTGGGTTAGGAAGTCACGAATGTCAGTGTAATCCGTATGGTCAGCAATTGGTTTCCATGTGGATGGTGGGCCGTCGTAGAGTTTTTTTGCTTCATCGAAATCATACTCAGTCGAGTAACCGTTCTTGCCAAACATGGCTTTTGCCCATTCTCTAAACGCTGAAGCCGTGCGTCCTTTTTCTATGAAGCCTATCTCGCGGAACCATTGATAGACTATGTACCAATGTCGTTGCTGAGTAAAGAGTAGTGTCCCTTTTCTTGGCTCATATTCAAGTAGCGTTTTAATTCCCATTCCGACTTTATCCATATCGAGGCCTTCACGAAATATTTTGTGGAACAAAACCAGAGCAGCTTGTTTGTCAACAGATATATCGTCTTTCTCTTTTGGAGGTTCCTTGGTTTCTGTTTTTGATCTTTTTGCCACGGCTTCTTTGAAAACATTAAAGAAAGCCATGCCTAACTCATTCTTTATTCCACCCATGTAAAGTGCCCGTTGCTCCAGATAGCGAAGTTCCTCCTCTTTCGTAGAGTTGTCAAAAGCAAGCAGATAATAGAGTATACCAAGAACTATGTTTCGCTGATACACCCATGTTACCTCATAGCGATTTCTCTTGCTGAAGAAATGCCAAAGTCCTCCGGCTTCCTTCTTAAGAGTTTTCAGACGGTTATCAGAATTGATAACGCTCTCTTTAAGATTTTGAGCCAGATTAAAGGCGCGTACAATAGAGAATTCCTCTTCTTTGAGATGGTTCAGACCATATTGCCATCCCCAGCCAGATTGGTACATGGCCATTGCTGCTTCATAAGCCTCTGTTGTTATGGTATCAACTCCTTTTATGGCATCCTCAGAAGTATAATATTCTTTGCATTTCATAATTTATCGGACTCAGTGGCATTAATATTCAGTTTGATTGCATCCGCTGCCTGTTCTTTTTTCTCGTCCTCAACCTTACTATAAATCTGTGTCGTGCGGATATTGGTATGGCCCAACATCTTGCTGACGGTGTATAGATCTGTGCCGTTTGAGAGTTGTAAACAGGCGTACGTGTGGCGGAAACAGTGGAATGTTATGTGCTTGGTTATACCTGCTGCTTTTATCCATCTGGATAAGGGCTTTGAAATCCATGAAGGGGCAGGAAGTCCACCAAATACCAACTCGTCAGGATGGCCAGGCTCTCCACAGAAGAAATATGCCTGGTCAGATATCGGTGTGTACTCCACACCTTTTGTTTTCTTTTGGGTGAAGTTGATGCGATAATGCTCGCCCTCCTTGGTAATCTCCTTCCAGGTCATCTTCATGATGTCGCTATGACGTAAACCTGTTAGACCAGAGAATAGAGCTGCCCTTTTGATGACGGGATTCTCGCATGGAGTTTCCACTAATTTGTTCAGTTCGTCAAGGGTCAGATGCTCTCGTCTGCTTTCTTCTGCTTGGATGTTCTTTGACTTTGCAGCAATGTCGATGGGCAGATAGCCTTCAACAAATGCTTGTTTTAGTGCTGCCTTGAATATACTATAGTACGAACAGGCTGTATTGGTGGAAATGGTTCCGTTCTTATTACCGCCTTGTGGGGCTCTAAGGAGATACTGCTTAAACTTCTCCATTAGGTTTAGGTTGATGTTGGCAAATAGAAGCGGCTCGTTACCATTAAATTCATAAAGAAGGTCGCTGACACGAAACCATGTGTTGCACATTCCTTCATTGTTATAGTGTCTGCTCTTTGCCTCATTCCGGAAGAACTTGATGAAATCGTATTGAGATTTCTCCTTTTGCTCTGCAATAGCCGCATCCATTTCTGTGTAGAGTTCTTGGGTGTCGTACTCTTTTTGCCTGATGGCCCTGATATTATCAGCATAGATGCAGGATTCCTGATCGATGGGCGATTTGCACATAATGATTCCATTGACATCACGTTTGGGCTTATAAGTACTATTCCCCTCTGAGTCAGTTCTTGCTGTACGCTTCTTGTCCCAGATGGGAGTGGTAATTACTCGATTGACATATTCACGAACCCGTTGCGGTTTGTCCTTTCCAGGAGCAAAGACAGGATATGACTCTATGTAAAGGTACCACTCGTCGCGGTATTCCGATTTGCGGAGTTTTACAGAGGATTTTGTATTGTGAAGTGCTTTCTTCATGCGCGTACATTATTTATATAGGTTATCAATTTCCTTCTTGGGAACATACACGTAGTTGCCAATTTGCCTTGTAGGGATGGAATACTTCCTTATTTGGAGATATGCGGTACTGTCGTTCATGTGATACTTCTCACACATCTCGTTGATAGTGTAACAGTCCTCTGGTTCCAAACTGTACAACTTCGGCTCTGGCTTCTGTTTTTTAATCTGCTCTGAACGTAAGGGGAACATCTTCATCAGTTCCTCTTTGCTTACCCGAATCATCTTCTCACCTGCATTGATATGAGAAATCATCCCTTTTCGGATGAGCCTGTAGAGTGTGAATCGGCTGATATCGAACAATGCGTAGGCTTCCGATACTTTGATATAATCACGGGACTCAGGTATCTGTTTCACTATTGCATCAAGTCTTTTGTGTCTTTCCTCCTCGTCCTTTCTGCGTTTATATGCTATTCTGGAGCATTTGGGAGAGCAATACCATGATTCTATGGTCTTGGCCATGAAGGTCTCGCCACAGATCTTGCACTTTCTTGTTATTTGAAACTTTGCTGCTGCCATATCCTATATTCTTGGTTTATAATCTTATTCAAATATTTTGTTGCACTTTATCTACTTTTTTGTTGTGGTACAAATATGGTGCAAAATTACGATAAAAATATCAATCTACCAAGAAAATATCAATAATTAACATAATACTAAAAACCCGCACAAACTCAGTGTTTATGCGGGTTTTCTTATGATTTACTTATTGTTGCTTATCTAATCTTACTTCACCTCCTCGAAGTCGGCATCCTGGATGTTGTCGTTGGGGTTCGACTGAGCCTGCTGACCACCCTGGAAGCCTGCACCCTGACCGGCATCGGCACCGGGCTGAGGACCAGCCTGT
>Ga0310690_10006987_pt1 | contig 14649 bp, 10 predicted proteins | sample AusTroGonzalo_MG_2_FD_207661 | JGI IMG/M metagenome (GOLD analysis project Ga0310690, IMG submission 207661) | Bovine rumen microbial communities from tropical cattle in Woodstock, Queensland, Australia - Gonzalo_04 (v2) (version 2) | ecosystem: Host-associated > Mammals > Digestive system >...
CAAGAAGAATAGCAAGCACATAGCAACCGTAGATTCGCGTCTGCTCCCACCATGATAGGTCACGTTCCACCTCCTTAATCTGCACGTCTGTCTTCGTCACCAGCTTATCCACGTAAACGATGCTATCTTTACGCTCGACTGGTTTCTGAAATTCGACGGGCTTCTTCTGAGGTTTCGTGGCCAAGGTGTGGGTGAGCGTTCCGTCCGCATTGATACGAGCGTCAGACGTGGCATAGTCGTTCTCCAGATGGCTAACGCTGTCTGCCGTAGTCCTCTCGGCTGTCTGTGCAGGTATCTCGACAAGAAGGGTGTCCGTGACATAGACGGTCTCTGTCCTCACCTCGACCCTTACGCTGTCCTTCTGCGTGTGTTCGCTCACCATGTCCTTATGGCTCCTGCAGGAACCAAAGAGTGCGCAGAGACCAAGACCAATCACGATGGCCACCACATATCCGATGGCAGACAGACAGCCTACTGCCTGTGCCTCCTCCGGCTTCATACCCTTCATCATTTCGGGGCTGAGCCAGTTGTCGTTGGGGTTGTGAAAGTCCATCATATCGTCCTGTACTCCTTCTCGCTCTCCTGCGTCGTGTGCTCAGTATTGCGCTCGACATAGATTTTGATAACCTCGCGGACGGTATCTCCACGCTCTCCGAGAAAGTATGTGCGACTCGTATCGCGTACCTCCGAATGCTTGAATGAGTCAACGAGTGCCGTCTGCTTCTCGAATATACTCTTCTGCCACGTCGACGTCGCATGCAGTATAGAGTCCATGCGCTCGGTCATTAGCTGAACGCGGTGTACCTCGACGCTGCTTTCCGTACTGCGCTGTGTGGTACACGAGCACAATATGAACGCAAGCGTCATGCAGGCTATCAGTATCGGGCCACAGCAGCCCGAACGTGAATCCTTATTGCGGTCATAGTACCTGCACACCATGACCCAGAATCTTTTCATCGTCATCATAATCCAAATTCCCTTTTAAAAATACGGTAATAATACAAACGGTCTGACAGGCCATTATAGCCGCCATTGACCTTTTTGGTGATTCTCTTCACTACTTCCGTGCCGATAGTGCCGCCATCGTCGGTATCAGCAATGGCACTGAGCTTACTCCTCCACCAGAACCACATGGCCGACTTGGTATGTCCCGGCTTCTGCGAAAGCCATTCGGGATGCTTCATCAGGTCGCCAACGCAGAATCCGCTATTCTGGTATGCGCGATAGTTGGCCGTGCCGGTTATCTGAATGAAGCCACGACCCTTATATTTCTGGCCGTCGCCGTCTTTTGCTGGCGTGTTGCCAAGTGCCTTTGCCTTTGCCCCAGTGTCGTATGCCGCACCACTGGCCAGCTCTTCCGTATAGCGCAGCGCACCGCTTTCGTGGAACACCTGTGCAAGAAAGTGCACGAGGCGCTTGTTGGTGTTGATGCCAAATCTCTCATTCCATTCGTTGAATACCTCGACGAACTCCTTGACGTGCTCCTTGTGTACGTTTGGTACGGCACGCATTAGCTGTGATGTTGTTATCCTCATAGTCTTATCAATTATCATCGTTCAATTCTACCCCATGGCCTTCGCCACTGTTCTCCCTCAGTCGGTTCTGCAGGAGCGCGAGCACCGTTTCCTTGTCAAGTATCTGCGCCAGAGCTGCAGCGGCCTCGTCCATGCGCTTGCGCTGTTTCTGGTCAGCTTTCTCCTTCACGCTCCATGCCTCGACGATGCAGAGGACTGTAGCGAAGACGATAGCCGCCAGCGGCACGTAGTACGCAGAGTCCATAAACATAGCCCAGGCGAAGTGTATCATCGTGTCCATGAGGATTCCGATGATGACCAAGCCCTCGTAGATTAGAATCTTGGTAAGGCTCCGCGAGGCGGCATAGCTCGTTCGCTCGTCACCCCGAAGCTTGGCCTTACGCCATCCGCTCACAAAGTCTACGCCGATAGCTGCAACCACTATCAGCATCACGATTACGGCAAGCATGTACATGACACCCATGCCTTCAAAAATCAACTCCTTCATTTCTCGTATTTTAATTGTTAATTTTATAGAATCATATCATTATGCTCGTATTAAGTTCGTATTAAGCTTCTTCTTCTTGATTAGCAATAGCATCCTTCTTTTTCCAACCATCTACAAGGCATTGATTAATGTATGCAACAGCTTGCAGATAGAATCCTGTCAATTCCTCTACAGTGGTAAACTCATGGTACACAGGTTTTCCTTCTTCGTCCTGACCAAGTTTGAATGTTGTTGGCAGACTCTGTCCGTTGGTAATTGTTGCCGAACGCTGTCCTTCCGAGAAGTTACGCTGGTTCTCAGCAGACAGCCACACATGGATCCCACTCCAGACAAACCCTGAAAGAATCTTCTCGTCGGTATCCTCGTCAATGGCGGCATGAGCCGCTGCCGTGATGTCTGCCTGCTCTGGGTAGTGGTCAAGGGTCGTCGAGTGCGTCAGGTACTCATAGCCGTCCTCTACCTCCCTGATGCAGACGTTCACCGTCAGGTAATACTTCTTGATTCCTGCTGCCACCGCTACCTGCGGCGGTCTCTCTGTTGATTTCTGCTTCATAGTTTTCAATGTTAAATATTAATTGTCCTTTATGTTCTCTCACTGTAAGCATCTTATCCTGGTACAGGTATCTTTCCGTCGTCATGCTGCTATCTGGTATGGCGGTTTTAGCTCCCTGTACCTTGCTCTTGCCCTGATGCTGCCATAATGCCCTCGGATGAAGAAATACTTGTAGAGCCTGCAGCCCATCATATCAAGTATCTCCTTACGCTTCTTGTAAGTCTTCTTGCCATTGCAGAATCCGAGGTACGAGTTGATGACCTGCTCTATGCGCTTGCAGTCAAGTGTACTTAACTCATCCTTGTTATCCATTAGTCTTCTGAACCCTAAAGCTCTTTCCGCGAAGCGTGCCCAAGTTCTATTGGAGAGGTACAGCCTGCCTGGTTTGATATAGGTGCCGACAAAGGAAACACCGTGACTAACCGGCTGTAAATATCGCTTGTCGCTGTGCATAGTCAGTTGTAGTTTGTCACGTAGAAACTCTTCCATCTTTGGAATGGCTTGCAAGAGGAACGCTTTGTCGTCGCATATCAGCGTCCAGTCATCCACAAATCGCGTGTAGCTGTAGCGTCTTCCGCTGAACACCCTGATGATGTACTGGTCAAAGAACGACATCAGGAAGTTGGCAAACAGCTGTGTTGTCAGGTTCCCGATAGGCTCTCCCTTGGTTTTGTCACAGGTGAACAGCGATTTGTTGGGTGTCAGCCCCTGCCATAGCGTGATGCGTGAATTGAGCAGGCAGTCCTCTTCCGGATGGTGCATGACCACGGCTTGTGTTATCCGAAGCAGGATGTCTTTGTAGTTGCCATGATAGCGGCGGCTGATGAACCTCTCAAGAAGATACCATAACAGATGCTTGTCTATAGACATGAAGAATCCTGACAGGTCGCCCTTGAATACCCATGCCTCACGCTGGTAGCCGTTGCTGACACGGTACATGCCATCCACAACGCTGCGCACGGCGGCATCTGTGCCGTAACCCTTGCGACAGTTGAACGACACGTTGCCCTGACTGACAAAGCGTGCCTCAAACAACGGTTCCAGGCGCAGGCATATCCAGTGGTGTACGATGCGGTCTCGGAAGGATGCTGCAAACACCTCTCTCAGCTTAGGGTACTGCACGATGAAGCATGTCGATGTCGTGGGCTTGTAGGTGCCGGAATACAGCTCCCATGCAAGACGAGGCAGGTCGCCAGTGGCTTCTTGCATGTACTCCAGTGCCTGCTTGGAACTCATCTTTCCGTGCAGACAGTCGGCGTATGCCTCTTCCACTGATGTAAGGAAGTCGCTGGATAAGCCGTCGTATGCTGCCACTGGACGCACAACGTAACTGTTGTTCTTGTTGTTGTTGTTGACTGTACCATTGCCGAAATGGACGTACCATGCGTTGTTGCTGTTGTTCTCAGTGGCACTCCAGTAGTAGCTGTCTTTCTGCGACTTTGCATCTTCGTAACTTCGGCGGGGTGTGTTCCTCGCAAAAGTAAGTCGCCCATTCAACGGATTATGTAGCACTCTGTTCATAATATCAAGTCATCTATTATTCACACCCTCGCCACTTATATAACCGCGCCACGCCACAAGCTGCGCAATTATGTTCCTCGCCAGCTTCTTTGCCTTGTTGTCGTCGTCACGTCCGATGACTCCAAGGTGCAGAAGGATGGTGAAGTCGTTCCGAAGCTCGCATGTCAGTGTCATGGCCGAGTTGATGTACCATGTCCTGTCATCACTGCTGCGCGAAATGTCAGCCAGACCGATGCTCTTTGACACCTCTGATGCCGTCATCAGCATCTCGTCGTAGAACTTCGCAAGCCGACGTGGAGCCTTTGTCATCATCGAGGCGATGACAAACTTCATATTCGCGCTGGCCCGATACACGGGAAGCTCCGGCAGCGTCTTCCTTCTCTTGGCTTTCTTGGCGTTGCTGTCTGCGACCGTAGCCGCTGGAACCACAACGCCGTCTTTCTGCCTATTGTCTTGCATGTTCACTGTATTTTCGTTTGTTCGTTATAGGCAGCGGCGTATGAACGCCACTGCCATTAGGTAAAAGGTCATGCGCCTTGCGGCGTATAGGTGAATGCTGCCACTGGACGCACAACGAAACTGTTGCCCTTGGGGCCGGTGTTGACTGTACCATTGCCGAAATGGACGTACCATGCGTAGTTGCTGAGGTTCTCAGTGGCACTCCAGTAGTAGCTGTTTGTTCCAAGCTTTAGATTTCCAATGTTTAGTCCAGCGCTGTTGTATCGCTTCAGAACGTTGGCCATCAGCGGATAGTTTGCGTTCGTCACACTATTGTCCTCGTTAGCGTATGAAGCAGAAGGCGAGCCGTTACTGGTTTTGTTGCGAGACGCATGATAGAATCCGTAGATTACTGCCAGTGTACCGATATTTGGCAGATACCAGTTCTCTATCTTATATTGGTCATCAAGCACCTCTTCGTCTTTAACGACAGGCTCGTAAAGGTAGCTGCAATAAGCAGGCAGGTAGAAAACCTGCGCAAAACGCCCGTTGCTGCTGGCGCCAAGATACCCCTCAAGAGCTGTAAATGCATTTGTCATCGTTGTAAGCTCTGAACGACTTTGTGGTAGGCGAGATGCCGTAGCCAACTGCTTTGCGGAGCGCATGTTGATAAGATTTGCTTCCGTCACTTGCGACCACTTGCTGCTATCCCACGCGCCTGCTGCTGTGATGGCAGTCTTACAAAGATACACGTTGCTGTTGTACGTAACAGTAGATCCGACGGCGTAGGTTGCCTCGGTACTAAATGCAGGTGCAGTGAGGTCAATGGTGTCCCAAAGATTCTTCAACCAACCTCTTATAATAGCCTTTGCACGAGATGTCATGTTGTCTGTCTGTGATTTTGACAGGGTACCGTCAATTGTACTGTTATTGTTTCCGATATTGAAGTCTGTCAGCGAGATACCGCCACTTTCAGCGCTGATGGCCGTTCTCATGCTTGACGGTATTCCACTTGTGTCGTTTGGATACACACCCCAAACAAGAGATCCTACTTCGTTTGCACACATTACATCGACAACATACTTGTCATTATTCTGTGCAACTTTGATAGCATAGCCCACAGGAGTCTTAGCAATTTGGCACTCATCGTCAAACGTCCCGTCGGCAAAAGCAAAGTCGCCACGTTGTGGAAGTCTCTCAAAAAGTCCGACCTTCCAACGGCGCACAAAGGTAGTAACCGTACCTTCAAACTCACATTTGGCTGTCAGTTGGAGTACCTGTCTTGTCTCGTCTCCAGATTCGTTTAAAGCTGTTATAACAGCATTGCCAGAATGGTTGTCGGTAATGGTGATGCCGCCAGATGTCAGCGACTCTTCCTCACCACCGTTTCCGTCATCGACAATAAACGCCCATGTTATATCCGGTTTTCCATTCGCAACACGGATGTCATTACCTACACCATCTTCAGCCATTACACCAAACTTGGTGGTACCAGTTTGGGTGAAATATTTCTGGCCTGTGATGCCAAGGCTTGTTGTCTGTACTTTGGTATAGTCAATGTACAGGTCGTTCGACTGTGAGGTAATGTCGCCGAAATGTTCCATCAGATATACCACTTGTGCCAATTTCAGTACAGGATTGTTGTCAATGGCTATGCTTCCGCTCATTGAGCACTGTTCCGTTGCTGCCAGCCACATCAGCATGGCTGTGCTTACATTCGTCCAGTCGACATCCGTCAGCGTCAGCGAGGTCAGCTGCCGTGTTGTCTGCTGTTCGGTGTATATCAGCGTTGCAACGTTCTTTGATGCTGCTATTCCTGGAATGACTGCCGTGCGTATATTTCCAGCCCCCGCTATCGTAAACGTTGAGAGACCAATGAGTCCTGTGAGGTTCAGCGATTCCAACGTGGCAGGCAGGTGTACGGTAGCCAGCGTAGCCGTCTGCGGCAGACGTACCGAGGACGGTGTGCTGCCACGCATATCCACCGACTGCAGGTGGGTGCAACTTCTAAGGTCTACCTCACCACGCAGCGTATCAACACCGCGTACCGTGAACTCCACGATATTTGTTGCCGTAACGTTGATGTTCTGCGTGACAAACAGGTTCTCGTCGGTACCGTTGGCATTGACAACAACCTTGCGAAGTCGCTTTCCTGCAAACTCAAAGGTTGTCTGCTGTGCTGCCGACAGTGCAATGTTCATGTCGCCAATCTCCGAGTAGTAGTTGATGCCGTGGATGCTGATAACGGAGTCTGACGAGTTGTAGAACGACTTATAGGCGAACGTCTGCCCTGCCTGTACACGGACACGGCTGGCATTGTTGGCGGGCTGAACCGCACTGCTGCCCTGAGAAACACGTGGGTACAGCCACTTGGCAGGTGTCAGCGTGAAGGCAAACGTGCCACCCTCGGCGCCTCTCCATCGCAGTGCTCCTGATGATGTCGTTCCTGCGGCAAACTCTCCGAACTCGCACCATGAGGAAATATACATCACGCGGTCTGTAAGCCACTGCCATTCACTCCAATGCTGTGTGCCGTTCGACTGCGTGATGGCTTGTGCCGAGTTGTTGATGTATGTTCCGTCAGCTTGTGCCACAGCTGCACGCTCATAGACCAATCGGGTCATCTCGTTGTAGGCGACGGCAGGGAAGTAGTTCTGCGCCTGTAGAACCACAGACTCAAGGTAGCCCATTGCAGAGCCGCCAAGTGCTGCCATAGCTGTCAGCATACGGCGCATGGTTGTCGTCAGACGGTCACTGAAAGCGGTCTCTAACAGGTTGAAGAGAGCATTCCTCTCGCCCTGCCAGTAGAACTCGCCATACTCATTCTTGTCGTGTTCCTCGACATAGTACGGCTTGCGCTGCTGTCCGATGTTGTTGGTCTTGATGGTGGTGTCGAGGTCATCCTGCATAAAGCGTATCTTCAACGTCACGGGGTCAACATACAAATAGGTGTTCTTCGCGCGGTTGTCCGTTCCTGCAAAGAACTTCACAAATGCCGAATGGAAAAGACCGTCGTCCACATGCATATAGGTCTCTGCGTTGGCAGCGAAGTGTGCCGTCCGCACATCTACGGCATCGTTGGTGACAGCCAACGGCGACAGGCTTGCCCATGATACGGTGCTACGGCTCAGCTCGCTGGCAAAGGTCTCATACTGCGTTCTCATGTTCAGCGTAGTACCGTCAACACTGGCAGGAACCCAGTTGTCTGTGACAGAATCGTAGCGGAAGAGGTCATACTTGGCAGCACCCAATACATTGTCTGCCTGCGTAGTCCAGTAGGTCATCACGCTGGAAGGCTCTACATACATACCGCCATCACCCTGTGCCAACGGTGAGCGAGCACGAAGCTGTGATAGCGTGCCGTCATAGAAGCGGAGGTTCTGCGAGTGCAGATAGACAAAGTTCCAGAAGTTCTTGATGGCGTTCAGAGCAGCGGTATTAGAAGGATATTCCTCGCCGCTAACCTTTGTAGTCACGCCGAAGCCAAAATTGATGTTCTTGGCACCAGCGAGCATCCAAGCCTCTTTCTCCGCGTCGTAGGTTACTTGGTCATTCCAAGGTGCTGTGAACAGAGCCAGCGGACGGTCATTGTCTGCGCCTTCCACCATCAAGAACGACGGCGTGGCATTCTTGTCAAAGCCAAAGGTAGGCTTGTCGCCCTTTCCTGCGCCAAACGTCATCAGGTAGCGGAACGTCCACGGGTCGTTCGCTGTCTCACGATGGAAGAACAGGAATGGCCGCTCATAGACTGCCAGACGTGCCGACGGCTGACGGGTTATCTGTGACGGTTCGCTCAACTGACCTTGAGCTACCATCTGCTTGTACAGGTCGTTGTAAGCACGAGCAAGACTCATCTTGTGACCTTGCATGGAGCTGGCAAAGTTTATCTTACCGACCAGTTTTTTGGCTGCTGCCTCTCCTGCTTGGATGGTGTAGCCCGCGCCAGCCTCTCCTACCGTTCCGTCTTCGGCGATAAAGACGGTGTTGTCCGTAATCTTGTATTGCTGATTCCAGTCTTTATAGGTCATGGCAGTTGTTCCCTGACCTTGGTTTTCAAGATTGGTCAAGATTCCGCTGATGTGTGGCTCGTCATGAAGGTGTATGTCCAAGCTGACACCTGTTGTCTTTCCCTTGTTTTCGTCCCCGTAGGCAGGCAGATGACCCGTATGGCCGATGACGTTATAGCCAGCGTTCTTTGCTTTTTCATAATCAATGGCACCATCCTGACCTAAGATGTCATTCTTAGCTATCCACGCCCGCTTTTCTGCTGTTGTCGGCAGTGCAGCACGGTAGTCACGCTGTACGTCGTCAGTGGAAAGTGCCTTGGTGTAGCAGCGGATTCCATAGATGGTAAGGTCTGCGTCAGTGCTACCTAACAGCAGCTTAGCGGCATCTGAGCCTATAAAGCTGTCTGTAGCGTTGTACACTCTGGGGTTACTCTCGTCTCTTGTTCCATAGTTAAACTCTTTTTCAATGGAGTCGTCAACGAACAAGCGGACGTAATTCAGTCGAGTCCCTGTCGGGTCGTTGTCAGGGTTCAATCCATAGACAATGTTGATGGTCAGGCGGGTGCGACGGTCTTCAGCCCATGATGTGCTTTGGTCTTCACGGACTCGCTCATTCTTTGTCAGTAGCGCGGCCTCTGTCGGCAGTACCTCCAAACCGTAGATGTCGTGGTCGTTCTCGGTGTTCATGTAGTCACCAAGACGGATTATTGGAACTTTCTCGTTAGTGATGTTCGATGCCTTGAAATCCAATTCTATCGTTGCGCTGCGACCATTGAGTAATGTATCCGAGTCTGTCGGGTTACACAGCGTTACCAGCGGATTGATGTCAATAGCCAAATTAGAACCAGCTCTTACAATAAACGCCCCTTCATTATAGCCGTCTGACACCATGCTGAATGTTTCCCAGCCCTCCGACGAAACAACCTGCCCCGTAGCGGCATTGATAATAGTCCTCGGATTAGCCTCGCTGTTGGAGCGTGTTGACGGCTGAAATACAAATGTGGGATTGCTGACAGGTGCGAAGTCTGCGTTGTTCGTAATGGCGAAGAACATCGTGTCGTGCAAGGCGTTGCCCTCCAAGTCTTCAATGTGCATATAGGCATTGATGGTTTCCAACTGACTGTCAATGCCAAGCTGTGTAGACAGTGTCTTCTCGGTTCCTGCCACTGCCGTCTCTTCCCATGTGGCGTAGGTCACGGTCTGTCCTGCGTTGGTCAAACGGAAACGCACATTCATAGCTTGCGAAGCAGCCCACTTGAAGAAGCTGACATCAGTATAGTTCTCTATACCACTGGCGATGTTGTTTACCACAACGGTGGGGGTGTCACCTGCCACCATATACTCGGTCTCGACCCAATCGGTCTGAACCGTTTCGCTGACATACAGCTTGGCACGGACAACATGGTTGCCTGCCGTCAGAATGTTGTCGAGCACACCTGTAGAAGGCGTTAATTCAATAACCTTGGCAACACTCGCATAGACGGCAGTACCAATTGGGATAACACAAGCTGACGTTGTCTCATAACTATAATCGGTTACGAAAGCGGAATTGGCATAATGACCGAATTGCAGACGCAGTGTCTTGTCGGCAGAGCCACCGATATAGTAGCGTAGTTCCAGCGTATTGCCACTGACTGGTGACGCAACTGGTGTAGCAGCCACCAACGACAACGCTACCACATTCAGTGTGAGAATAGTCCATTGGCTTGATGTTCCGTCATCACTTACCATTCGAATGCGCACATAGTTGTTGCCAGACACAAGGTATGGCTTCAGACTAACACTTGTGAACGTCTGTAGATTTGACTGAATACTAATGCTTCCGCGCGAAGTCCACGCCGCACTCTGCGAGGTGCGCGTCTGAATCTGCATCTGCAAATCCTCACCGACATCTTCTGTCTGTCCTGATGAGCCGTAGGTTATTTGCGATATTCCCTTGACGTTAATCTTAACGTCATCAGTTGCCTGTGTAGCCGAAGGAGAACTCTGTAGTGTGAGCCTTACACTATGCGTATCTCCGGACAAAGATGGAAGGGCCGCGCTTTTGATAATCAGCGCGAGACCTGCCTCTCCCCACTTGTCGGAATCCGACATCGAATACCATTCAAGGTTATCCTCTTCACTCTTGAAGCCAAGCAAGACATATCCATCAGCATTCTCGTTTGGAGAAAAACGAAAACTGCCTATCTTGCTGTCTGCCTCTTCCTGCAAGTCGTGAGCTTTCTGTTTGATGACTCGCTCTATCTCTCCATGGTTTACACCCCATTCAGAACCAGGAGGTACGGATGTGCCGAAGATAGTAGCTGCACTGCCGGTATTGTTTGTGCCGCCCCAGTCTGACGCAAACGAGAACCCTTGTATGTTCTCTCCAGTAATGGTTATCTTATCATTTGCCATATCATATATATTTTATTATGTTATCTACCAAGCTTCCGAACGGAACCACCCTTCCGAACGGAACCATGCACTAAAAAGCTGAATGACCTTCTTTGTCATCATCATCAGTCTGCGACGAAAGCTGCTCATGAGGTAGCCGCCTCCCAGCCGGCATGTACGGCAAGATTGTTCTCGATACTCACCTGATAGGTGTAGCCGTCTTCCCACTCAGGTTCCGATAGCCAACGAATACCTGAAGGAAGTGTAAGAGCAAAGGCGTTTCCGTCGACTGTGAACTGTAGTTTGTACTCATTCTCCCTGCCGGAAGTACCTGCAAGAAGAGTGATGTCAAGTGACTCTACAGGAGTAGCCCAGACGTTCAGCACGTTTGCCTCGATACTGACCGTTGTCTCTGTCTGTGCAACCTGCGACGAGAAGATTTGCTGAGACATCTGGTTTGTACGTGTCAGAAGAGCATCCAGTTCGTCGGCGTTGTTATTCACCACATCCTTGACCTGGTTGGCATCCTGACTCGTCCAAAGGTTTCCAGCAACTTTATTGGCGTAGTTGATTCTTGTTGTGGCCATATAATTCTATTCTTTAAGTTTGAAGTCCAACACATACGGGAATGTACCTGCGTCTGTCAGCACAAAGTCCAGAGCGTAGTCAAAGCCGGTATGTAACGGGTTCTGGGATTGAAGCAGTCCGCTGCGTGCAATGGTGTGGATAATGTTTGGCAACTCATAGGTCGCAAGGGCAGAGCGGATGGCAGCCAGCTCAGAGGCATGTGCTGCCACGTCGCCCGGAGTAATGCTCCCCCACGGATTGGTCGTCTTGTCAGAACGGGTGCTTTCCAGCATCCGCATAGTCAGGCGTACCACGCCATTGCTATACTCGCGCCTATCCTCGATGACGCAGGAAATCTTCTCAGCCATTCTCCGAAGTCTTCTTCAAGTAGTAATTTACCCATGCAAACGGCTGTCGAGCGTCAAGATAGTACGTGTCGTATTGGTGCTCGTAGGCCTCATGCTCGAATACGATGCCACGATATGCGGCCTTGCGATCACGACAGATGGCAAAGCGAACAGCCCACTCGATGCCGTACCACCAGAAGAACAGCGGAGCAGCCAGCAGTGACCACCAACCATAGCCGGTTAGCAGGAAGAACAGCGTCAGAACGATACCCACAATGTGTAGCTCCACCTGTTGGGCAGCGTGAATCATCTCATGGTTCAGGCATGGCAGTTCGTCGAACCGCCCCACGTCGTTTCTGACAAACATCCAAGGCCAAAGGCATATTGACTTGAAGCCTTTGAAAGGAAAGTAGTTGTTAAATACGATGTTCATAAAACTTTTATATTGTATCTGTTATTATTACTTGCCAATAAGTTCCGTCGTATACAAACAATGCTGTCTTGCTGTTAAGAGTAAGGCTTGACACCGCAGTAGTGCTGTTTGGCATGATGATACTGCCTGCAAGTCCCGCATTTACTGTAGTAGCCTTTACTATGCGTATTGTTCCTGTCTTTGCATCGCTTGGAAGAGTAACAGTGGATCCGTTTATTATTATTCCACTGCCGATGATGTCTGCAGCTTCTACATTGCCAGACGCATTCAAGTCTGTGCATGCCACCTCGCCAGTATTGCCACGAAGTATTATCGTGTTGTTTGTTGGGCTTCCAATAGCTATAGCAGGCTGCAAACCTGACATTTCTATTTTCCCGACAGGATTGCCGTTTGCGTCTCTTCCAAGAAGGAACACACGCGCCTCTTCAAATCCAGAAACGTCAGCATTTGCATGACCTATATAGCTCATCGTCTGTGACGAGTTGTATTTTCGAACGCCAAACGTTGCCACGTCTTGCGTAGTAGTAGTTATATAGGTGGAATCATCAACAACTGCGTCAGCGTCCCTTATAATAGCCAGACCTTTCCAGTTGTAGTTTGTATTATTGTATGGCGTAAGGCTCTCCACGATACAGCTTCCGTCGGATGTTTTTACCCTTCCCACGATATTGCCATTCATTGCGGTAAAGTTGTTCATTGTTACGTTTCCGTTCTCGTCCACAGAGAACTTGCTATTACCGTTCCCGTCATCAATAATGACCCTTGGATTCTGTGCCGTTCCATTCCATGTCAACTTTTCGGCATTGAGGTTCACTTCATTTGCATTAAGGTTTATCTGTTTTGCTCCGCTGAAGTTGATGATGCCACCGTTGTCTATTGTACCTCCGTTTCCGTCAGATTCTCCGTTGTCGCTGCCTGCCGTGAAGTTTATCTCGCCGCCCTTGAAATTCAGCTTATCGGAAGCACCAAGGATGATGTCCTTACCCCTGAAATCTATCTTGTCACCCCGTAGCTGCGCACTGCTGTAATAATGTCCGTTAGCGTCCTGCTGGATCGACAGCCCGAACAAGGCCTGCGTCAGGGTTACATATCCGCCCTGCCCGTTGTTGGCTGTTGCATCCCACACCGTAGCCTGCGAGAACAGATAGGCAAAACGCTGTCCGAGCGAAAGTCCTGAAGCTTCAATAGTCCCTTGGTTAATGCCGAACACTGTAGCCAGTATCATATTGCCAAGGTTTTCAATCAGTCCGCTGGTGCTTTCCTGTAAGTACGTCCATCCCGTCCCGTCATACATGGAAATCTCAATGCCTCCCTCCAAAGTCTCCTGGGTACCTGGAACGGTGAACACGACGGGTGTCGCCTTCAGGTCATACTCCACAAGCTGCTGTGAGCTGATGTCCTTTGAACGGTAGACGTGGAAAACCTTGTTGCCAAGGAATGCCAGCAGCAAGTTAAGCGTTGCGTCAAAGCCGCTGATAGCCGTAGACGGTGCATTGGCAGCAGTTACCTTGTTGCCATTGGTGACGTTCAGCGTAACCGTGAACGGCCATTTGGCATCGGTATCCTTATAGTCGGTGTACAGTTTCTCGACAATGCTTGCCAGCAAGCCGGTTGGATCGCTTGGGTCTTGTGGAATCTCATACTCCTTCCAGTCACTCTGAGCTGCCGTTGCTCCCTTTGCTTTTGCCACTATACAGATATACACCTTATACACACCACTGGCATTGTTGGCAGGGATGCACACCCACAGGTCGCCGACTTTGTAAGGAGGCTGTGGCAGCGTAGCACTGACAAACGTCTGAATGTTGGTCGTTGACAAAGCTGTTTGCAAGGCTTCCGCTGCAGAATAGTAGTTGTTCCACATGGACGTGAAGTATGCACCGTTAAAGGTGCCCGATACTGCCGTCGCACTACCTTCCGTTGTCTCTCCGTTGCGCAGCATGGCAGGATGGCCGGAAGAAATGGTGGACTTGTAGTTGAAATTCTGGTCGGGCGTATGCGATAGTGTGTCAAGGTAGGTGTATAGCGCACAATAGGCACTGTCGTAAGCCTGTAGCGTTGCGTCGTAGTTGCCCGATGTCTCGTCAATGTGTGAGAGAGACAGCTGTGCGACAAAACCAGCGTTCTGTGCCACCACCTTCTCCCACTCGCGGATAACCGTCTTCTTCTCTTCTGCCGTCAGCACGTTGTCGCTTCCCATCATCTGAAGCTCTATAAGAGCCTTACGTCCAAGGTCAGCCAGCAGAGATGTACGCTCCTTGTAATAGTTTGACCATACAGCCTTGTAGGTTGCTGCTACAATCGTCGTGTCATGCTGCAGGTCGTAGAGCATGGCAGGGTCTTCATTCTCCCCATAGAGCCAGTCACGCAACGCTAAAACGGCTG
>Ga0310690_10006988_pt1 | contig 14648 bp, 15 predicted proteins | sample AusTroGonzalo_MG_2_FD_207661 | JGI IMG/M metagenome (GOLD analysis project Ga0310690, IMG submission 207661) | Bovine rumen microbial communities from tropical cattle in Woodstock, Queensland, Australia - Gonzalo_04 (v2) (version 2) | ecosystem: Host-associated > Mammals > Digestive system >...
TAGAAGCCTTGGCGCTCTGCATATACTGCTGATACTGCTGATTCGAGAGACTTAGCACATCGCCATCGCTCACTAATAAAGTCTGTTTACGTCCCGTAATGGGTACTGTCGATGATGTACCACAGCCCACTAAAATGGCTGCTACCAACGACATCAATACAATCTTGATATTTTTCATACGTTTGTTGAGTTATTATTTCGTTATGCAAAGGTACGAATAAGCGAGAGAAAAAACAAATTTATTTGAGATTTTCCGAGCGGAAGTACTTTAGAGCGAAGCTCAAAGGTACGAATAAGCGAGAAAAAACAAGAGAGGAATGCTCTCTATGGGGCATTCCTCTCTCAACTCAACAACAATCTCTATACTTTTCTCTTTCTTTACTTCAAACCACGGTTTTGGAGTGTGGTGTTCAGCAGAAGCTCATACTTCTTATACTGTACATCGTTCAGGATGTAGTGCATATAGCGCATATCCTTCTTCACTGCCATTTTTACCATGTTGCTGCGCTCGTCGTTCTGTGCGTGTGCTGCCAGCATCATATCGTTGCAGAATGCATTGTGGATGTCCTGTACAGCTTCCATCTGGTCGCTATTCAAGTCGAGCACTACGGCCAACTTACGCATATTGATCGTCATATCGTAGGCCTCAACGCTCTTTACAGCACTGTTGTTCTCATTCTCAGCAAACGATGTGGTCATCGTGAACATGGCTACTACCATCAAAACAATCTTTTTCATACTCTTTTTCCTTTCTTCTTTTTAACTCGGAGCCTTCGAACGTGTTGTGTTATCCTTTGTTATCCTGTTTGTTATCCTTCGTTCTTTTTTACCTTTTTAATTATTACCCTTTTTCTTTAGTTTTACCACTAATACCTTTTCGGGCTCCTACCTATTGATTAATGTGTTGTTATCCTGTCGCAAGGATTTTGTTCCTTTTGACGATGCAAAGGTACGACGATTTTTTGAACTGACAATGGAATTTGTGGCTGTTGTGTGCGCAAACAGCCTCTTTCTTGACCAAAATCAAATGCGTATTCATTTTTTCTACAGATTTTGAATGTGTAGACTTTTCTTTAGCGTTCATTACCTATTTTATATACTATTTATAACCAATAACGTCGTGTATAGATACAAAAAAAAGCAAAAACGAGCCTTTTTAGTCCATAATTCACTACTTTTTTGTATCTTTGCACGCAAAATAAAGGAAAAAAGATAATGGACAACAAGCAAAACAAGTACATCAGCGTTAGTTATCAACTCTTTACCATCGATGGCGATGGAAAGAAAGAGTTGGTAGAAGAGACACAGCAGGGTCAGCCCTTCCAGTTCATCACCGGTTTCGGTTTCTCACTCGACAGTTTCGAGACCCACATCGCAGCATTGGACAAGGACCAGACCTTCGACTTCACCCTTACCCCCGCCGAGGCTTTTGGCGAATACTACGAGGAGGGCGTCCGCAAGCTTGGTCGCGAGTTTTTCGAGGTTAATGGCAAGTTCGACAGCACAAATATCTATCCTGGTGCCGTCATCACCCTCAGAGGTGAGGACGAACAGCACTTCATGGCCCACGTCACCAAGGTTGAGGACGACGGTGTGACCCTCGATACCAACCATCCCTTGGCAGGCCAGACTCTGCAGTTCAAGGGCACCGTACTCGAGAACCGCGATGCTACAGCCGAAGAGATACAGAATCTGCTCACCCGCATGAGTCACGAGTGTGGTGGATGCGGAGGTCACTGTGGTGGCGATTGTGGTGGCGACTGCGAAGGCGATCACGACCACGAAGACGGTTGCTGCGGAGGCGGTTGCGGACACTGCCATCACTAATAGTTTTTGAGAATTAAGGTTTGAGAATTAAGAACTGAGAGATATGAGGAATACATTTGGCCAGCTCTTCACACTGACCACCTTCGGCGAAAGTCATGGTGCAGCCATTGGTGGTGTGGTCGACGGAATGCCTGCCGGCATTGAGATCGACATGGACTTCATTCAGAGCGAACTCAACAGACGCCGTCCAGGACAGAGTCGTGTCACCACAGCCCGCCAGGAAGCCGACCAAGTGGAACTGCTCAGCGGTGTGTTCGAAGGCAAGACCACAGGATGCCCTATCGGCTTTATCGTGCGCAACCAGAATCAACACTCTCAGGACTACGAAAACCTGCGCACTCTGTTTCGCCCCTCTCACAGCGATTTCACTTACTATAATAAATATGGTACGCGCGACCACCGTGGTGGAGGCCGTTCTTCTGCTCGCATCACCATCAGTCGCGTGGTTGGCGGCGCACTAGCCAAACTGGTACTGCGCCAGATGGGTGTCACCATTCAGGCCTACACCTCGCAAGTAGGCAACATCACTCTTGAGCCTGACTATCACCGCTACGACCTCTCTCTCACCGAAACCAACGCCATGCGCTGTCCAGATGCTGAGAAAGCCAAAGAAATGGAACAACTAGTAATGCAGGTCAAGGCCGAGGGTGACACCATTGGTGGCATCATTACCTGTGTCATCAAGGGTTGTCCCATAGGGCTTGGCGAACCAGAGTTCGACAAGTTGCATGCCCAGTTGGGTAGTGCCATGCTGAGCATCAATGCCGTCAAAGGTTTTGAGTATGGAGCAGGATTCGCAGGCGTCACCCAGCGTGGCTCCGAGCAAAATGACGTCTTTGTGCCCGCTGACGATGCCCAGCAAGGATCAGGCATCACTACAGCCACCAATCACAGCGGTGGCATCCAGGGAGGCATTAGCAATGGTCAGGACATCTATTTCCGCGTGGCATTCAAGCCAGTTGCCACCCTACTCCGCCCACAGGACACGGTCGACCTCGAGGGAAATCCCACCACCTTCACCGCTCAAGGTCGCCACGATCCGTGCGTTTTGCCACGTGCTGTTCCTGTGGTAGAAGCGATGGCTGCAATGGTCATTTTGGACAGTATTTTGTGCAAAAATTCCTGCAACATCTAAAAAAATTCGACTTTTTTATAAAAAACACAAGAAAATCCATTGTCAAATGGATTTTTTTGTGTAATTTTGCATTTGTAACGTAAGGGGTTTGTGAAAATCCACGTTGCATTAGTTAAGTCTAGTTTAGTTTTTGTGTTGGTTGAGGGCTGCCGATTGGCAGCCCTCATTTTTTATGGTTCGCTCAAAGAGCGGCTGCCGATTAGCAGCCCTCATTTTTACTTATCTCATTCAATTTTTCGCCCTCTGAAGTATGCATCAAAGGCATCCTGTCCATAACCATCGCCAGTGTATTTGAACGATGAAGCCATGGCCCCCTTCACCTTTTCACCACAATAATACACGTTGATGGCATCCTTGGCATATCCGCCACCCAATTCCTTGAAAGAGCCAGCCATCGCGTCGAGTTTCTTATCGCCATAATACACGTTCATATTCGTTTTGAAATAGCCGCGTCGTGGAGCTGGTTCCTCATTTTTCGTTCCACGATTCCGCCAAGAGCCCGACTTCTTCAGGCGGAACGACGCTGGATCCACGTTCTCCAGCACATAACCATTCATATACACATTACTTCGGTCTTTTGCATAGCCAAAGCCTAAATCCACAAAGCTACGTGCGTCGGCATGCATCACGATTTCATTGTCGAAATATACTCGGCCATGATCTGTCTCATAGCGTTGTGCAGTACTGGTCATGGTCCATCCCATCATTGCCACCAGCAACAAGGACTTGTGTAAAAAACTCATCTGTTTCATTGTCGTACACATTTTGTTGATTATTTGCTTGCAAAGATACATCTTTTCGCTAAATAAAAAAATGGGAATTCCCTATTCTTTCACGGGAATTCCCTATAACATAGTATCATGAAGACCATCCCCCTCCTAAGAAAATTATTTTCTTCGCTTTCTTTTCATTATTTTCACGTCGTGAAAATAAATAATCACGTCATGAAAATATAAAATCACGTCGTGATTTTAATTAATCACGACGTGAAAATAACTTTTTCCCTACATATAAAACAAGAATTGATAGATATATCGTGCCTTCCAGGCAGGGTATAACTTCCACCCGCCCTACGCCTCCGGCAGAATATACTTCTGCTGAACGGCTTTGGGGAGTTTCGATGCTATGAGTTGATGAGACTCCCGAATCCACGCCATGACTTGCGAATCGGACAGTTGCTCGTAGTACACATCACTCCAATGCTTCTTGTTCCAATGATAGGCAGGCGCCACTGCCGAGAACTGCGCACGGAGTTCCTCATTTCTTTCCGGCGATAGTTTCAAGGCAAGTCTTGGCTCAGAATTCTTCATATCATACTTGCCACCGCCTATCCACAGGCAAACAAAGATTTTTCCTTCCAAACGAAAGGTGATGATGTCATCACCAAACGGCTGATCCTCTGTCACACCTGGGAGCGACAAGGTGTATTCGCGTACTTGTTCGATATTCATAAGTCCTGATGATGTTAGTGTTTACAATGATTCTATGGTTTTACTTCCACCTTGCGCCCCTCCACAATATAGAGGCCGGGCTTCAAACCACGAGTGGTGGTGGCAGCACGACGCACAAGGCGGCCACTGAGGTCGAAGATGTCGGCGGGATGCACATCGCTGACACAGGCATCGATACCGTCAGTATCAGATGCGACCTTGAGGGTGCCCTTGGAATAAAGGTCGGTGGTATCCCAACGGAGTCCCTCGCCAGGCGTGGCAGGGATGATCTCGGCAAAGGTGCCTGTGGCGGTGCCCGTAAAGACCTTAAGGGTCTGACCAGCGGTGCGCGAGACGGCAGCCATCTTGTCGTTCAACTGCAGAATGGCACCACTCACGAGTTTCAAGCCACCCTTCAGGGTGAGACCCTTATCAGTGGCCAGCGTGTCGCCCACCTGCAGAATGCCACCCTTCTGAATGGTGACAGCCCCCGTGAGGGTACCCTTGCCTGCAAGGATGGCACCAGAGCGCACGGTGATAGCGCCAGCACCCGAGTGATTGCCATTGACGATGAGGCGGCCCTTGGTGACCACGGTGGTGCCACTATAGACGTTGGCACCCGTCAGGCGCCAGTCGCCCGAGCCTTGCTTCTCGATGCTGGTAGTGCCGGCGTGAGTGTTCTTCTGGTCGTAATCGTTGATGACGCCACGGAAAGTCTCGTCGGTATTAGCGCCTCCGACGACCCATGTACCCTTGCCTGCCGTCTTCACATCAAAGCCAGCGAGGAAGGTGGAGGCATCGCCCGAGAGACCACCTAAGTAATAGGTAGAGTTGGTCTTGGCGCCATGCACGGCGGCATTGCCCTTGAGTTGCAGAGTGGCATTCTTCACACCCACCCCATTGCGAATGGCAAACTGACTGGAGCCGGCATTGCCCGTGCCCTTCACAATCAACTTTCCTGTAAAGCCGTCCCAGTTGCCCTCGATATACTCACGCACATAGTGGACATTCCATGTGAGAGTGCCCTGACCAGAAACGCGACATTTATTACTGTTCCAGAGGTCAAAGTCGACGGTGCCGTTAGCCCCCTCGGGCACTTCAATGGGGAAATTGTAGGTGACGTTGCCCTCGTTCTTGCCAACGGTGACAAACGTGCCACCTTGCATCACGAGTTTCGAGGCAGAGCCAAGACCTGCCTCGGATACCACCTTGGTATTGAGTTTCAGCATAGCACCCTGCATGATGACATTGCCATTGAACTTAAAGAAATCCGTGGTGTTGACGCCTACGGTGCCCTGGCCAGCGATGACGAGGTCGCCATTTCCCTCCATACTACCATTCATGGTGACCACAGCGCCCTTATTGGCCACAGCAAAGGCGGTGGCATCATAGAGACGGGCAGAGCGGTTGGTGATGGTCGAGGGGCCGGTATAGCGATAGGTGCCGCCATCCATCACCCAGTTCTGGGCGAACTCCTGACTCTTGCCCAGTCCGCTGGCCACCTCACCATTCTTCAGCGACGAGAACTCATACACGCCGCCATGCAGTACGGTGGCTCCCTCATAGTGCTGGTCGGAGGCGATGGTCAGCGTGCCTTCACCTCCTTTGTTCATCGAGGCAGAGCCACTGATATAGCCTGCGCCATCGAGGGTCACATGGGCATCGCTACGCACCACCACAGCCGTCTTGGGTGTGGGTTCAGCAAGGGTGATCACCTGGTCGTCAACGGGATCGATGAGCCATTCGCCCTCACCATCGCCCGTAAAGGCGTCGATGTCGATGAGATCGGTCTGCTCTGGGCGAGTCTTTACGCTTAACTCTGCTGTGTAGTTTGACTTCTGGTCGCCTTGATAGGCACAGACGCGAATGGTATAGGTCGTAGCAGGCTGCAAAGGGAATTCGGATTGACTAATCACAAACGTCGACTGGGTGGTCCTGCCCACGGGTACAAACTGTCCGTCCTGCTTGATCTCGACAATAAAACCATCCTCATCCTCGGTATAGTCGGCCCAGGCGAGGGTCAGACTCTGAGGCGTCGAGGCGGTGAGTTGAAGCAGTTGGGGGGCACGGAGGAAGAACTGGCGATTCTCGCGCGTGATACTATTAATATAGTTTTCGATGTTCACATAGCCGTTGTCGGCCTTCGTCATCGCATCATTTTGGTTTTTGTCGGTACCGTTGGCCTCCTCCCACCAGTCGGGCATGCCGTCATTATCGGTATCAGTGGGCTTGGCGCCAGCAAACATGGTCCATTGGGTGGGTACGCCGATGGGCAGTTCGTTCTCGTTGGTGATGAGCTTGCCCTTCTTGCCAAATGAGAGGACCTCGTCGACCATATAGCAGTCGGCCAGGTCGCGATATGGCAGCGAGGCACCGACATCGGGAAGCAATTTCGCCACGAGGTCGCGAGCAGCCCATTTCTCTAAAGCAGGATAATCGTAGGGTTGAGACTGGCGATCTCCACCACCATCGCCAGTAAACTCGGAGGGATTGAGCACGCCATCACGATTGGCGTCCTGCCAGTTGTCTGCGCCATAGAAATGAAACTTCGCATTACCTCCATCCAGGCAGTTGCCACCACCATCGGGTCCATTCACAAAGAGGTTCGACTCAATGTTGGCGAACGACTCTCCCTCGCTATCGCCACCCATATTGTAGGCGTAGTTCTTCCAGTTATAGACGATGTTGTTGACATACTGATTGATGCCCTTCACCTTGAAGTTACGGGTGGAGTTATCGACCAACAGAATGCGATAGAGCGAGATATTCTCGCCCTGCATCAATCCGCCAGCAGAGTGTGTCATGAGACCTTGGCCCACGATGCTATTCATGAGGGTGATATTCTTGGGAGCCGTACCTTTATTATCCCAGTTCACGGAGAAGTTTTCGTCCTGTCCCCATGAGAAGGAGCAGTGGTCGAAGATCATGTTCTGACCATTGGCAATGCCACCAGCATCCTTATCCTTCGTACCCACAGCACCCATACGGAAGCGCATATAGCGCACAATGATATTGTCGGAACCCGAGAACGAGACACCGTCGCCATAGACGGTGATACCTTCGCCAGGAGCGGTCTGTCCGGCCACATAGAGGTTCTTGGCAAACGAGATGCGGGAGTTGATGCGGATAACGCCAGCCACATCAAAAACAACGATGCGGTTGGGCTGACTCACAGCATCGCGCAGAGAGCCGGTGCCAGAGTCATTAAGGTTAGTCACATGATAAACGGAACCGCTGCGGCCTCCGGTGGCGAATCTTCCCCACCCTTGTGCATTAGGAAACGCGAGTTGCTGAGAAGAGGCCGTCACGCTACTCATAAGTAGCATGACGGCTATGATTTGTCTTGGTTTCATAGCTATTGGTATAAGAATGGAGCCTTATTGGATAGCTCCGATGATTTCGTGGATATCGGCTACGCCGTGATTGTCGAGCCAATCGTTGATACCGTCACGCACCTTAATGGTGATGGCAGGATCAAGGAAGTTGGCAGTACCAATCTCGATGGCTGTGGCACCACACATCAGGAACTCGATAGCATCCTTGGCACTACTGATGCCGCCCAGTCCAATCACGGGAATCTTGACGCTTTTGGCCACTTGATGAACCATTCTCAGGGCCACAGGCTTCACGCAAGGGCCACTCAGTCCGCCAGTACCGATAGAGAGGGTCTTACGGCGCTTCTCGATATCGACAGCCATACCCATCAGGGTATTGATGAGCGACACACTGTCAGCACCCTCAGCCTCGACGGCACGGGCTATCTCGGTGATATCGGTCACATTGGGCGAGAGTTTCACGATGAGGGTCTTGTGATAGGCCTGACGCACAGCTTTCACCACACTGGAGGCGCCGGCACAGGTCACACCAAAGGCCATACCACCATCCTTCACATTAGGACACGAGATGTTCAACTCGATGGCCTGGATATGCTCCAAAGCATCCACGCGGGCAGCACATTCGGCATAGTCCTCGGGCGACGAACCACTCACATTGACGATATAGTTGCCACCCGTGGGCAACAACTGGGGATAGATATGCTCGCAGAAATAGTCCACACCCTTGTTCTGCAGTCCCACGCAGTTCAGCATGCCCTGAGGGGTCTCAGCCATACGGGGATAGTCATTGCCCTCACGAGGCTTCAGGGTGGTACCCTTCACGATGATGCCACCAATCTCTGAGAGTTCCACAAAGTCTTGGAACTCCAGTCCGTAGCCAAAGGTGCCCGAGGCTGTCATCACGGGGTTCTTCAGCTGCAATGCGCCAATATTTACGTCTAACTTTGCCATAACAGTCTATTGATATTAAACACGGGACCTTCCTTACATACACACACATTCGTGGTCAGAGGATTGTCGTTGCCAGAATGCGACGCACCATCCTTAGATGATTCACCAGAGGCCTTCATCTTCTCTACACAGCAGAGACAGGCCCCCAGACCACAAGCCATCAGGTTCTCGAGCGACACCTCACACGTAATGCCTTTCTCATGGGCGAAGCGAGCCACCGCCTTCATCATAGGCGTAGGACCACAGACTTGTATCAGGTCGAACGATTCCTGCTGGAGCACACTGTGATTGGTCACAAAGCCTTTCTCGCCCATAGAACCATCCTCGGTAGTCACCAGCACACGGCCATATTTCTCAAACTCCGACAGCATCAGCAGGTCCTTGGCAGAACGGGCACCTAGGAGGAACGTCGGTTCTGCACCCTGCTCCTTGAGCACCTTTCCCAGATAGAGCAACGGAGCCACGCCTACGCCACCACCGACTAATAGCGGAGAGTGATGCTCTTCAGAAGGACAATTGCTTTCTGGCAAGACAGTGGCAAGTGGAGAGAAGCCATTACCCAAAGGCAGCACGCAGTTCAGCGTATCGCCAGCCTGAAGCTCTGCCAAGCGACGGGTACCATCACCTACACAAGCCACCAGGAGCCACAGCTCGTTGTTCTGATAATCTACGAAATGAATGGAGATAGGGCGGCGCAGGAAGGTCGACGAAGAGCCATCGACACGCACCTCTACAAACTGTCCAGGGTTCATGGGGGGCAGCGCATCGTGCTGAGTCAACTTTATCAGCACATAGCGCTCATGCACACGCTCCACAGACCGCACAGTTAGGTCTAGGATATGTTTTTTCATTGACACCTAATTAAAATAATAATAATTGGGTGCAAAGGTACGAATAAGCGAGAGAAAAACCAAATTAATTTGAGTTTTTCCGAGCGGAAGTACTTTAGAGCAAAGCTCAAAGGTACACTTTTTTTTAATTACTTCTTCGCAGGCACAAAACTTTCCCACGTCTGATCATCATAATAAACACGAATCTCAGTAACGTGACGCGCAGGTTTGTCAACTATTCTTACCTCTTCACGAACAATTTCGGGTCGTGTATTTCTGACACTATTGCTAAAAGTAGGTGTCGGATGACTCATTTGGGGGGTAGGAGACGGTATCGCGTCAAAATCGAGAGCCTGATCTTGACCCATCGGAGGGATAAAAAGCCCATTTTCTGTATCCCCAGCCGACTCATTCGAGGGGGTAGAGGACTGCTGATACATATCACCAAGACCAAACATGAGCCATTCGAGACTTATGTCAGGAAATTTCTTTTTGATGCTTTCTATGATGTTAATGGTGGGGCGGGTGCGATCGTTAAAGATGCCACTCAGGGTGGCGGGAGTCGTACCGATGTAACTAGCGAACACTTGTTGAGTCATGTGTTGCGCCTCCATGATCTGTCTGATTCTGTCCTTCATCTACTAATCAAGTCGTTTTTGGGCCCTCATGGGGCGTTTTACTTTCAGTTTACAAAGGTAAAGCAAAAAATTGAGTCGTGCAAATTTTTAAAGGAGAATTTATGATATTAAACTTTAAATTTATTGATTTATATTTGTGAAGTTAAAGAGATAAAGGCGAGTTTTCAGGCTTTACATTCGCAAATCTATATTTTGAAGATTTAAATAGATTAAAGGAGTATATCATGATTATTTCGTAATTCACTGAGTTTTAATAGATTATTATGTAAAACGGGGCATTTAAGAGTCCTTTATTCAGGATTTTAAAGGGGTTTATTGGCGTAAAACGCTTGAATACCAAGGATTTCTTATAAAAAGGCATATATAGGGGATCTTAAGTATATATTCATGTTTCAACTTTATATTTAAGTCGTAATTAGTTGATTATTAACACATTAATAATTTGAAAATGTAGTTTAATATTTATGCATTCAATGTTTTAAATCTATTAATTCGAATTTTAATATTTTACTATTTAAATTATTAAAATCAGAGAGTTTACATTTTAAAATATAAATATCTGCATAAATATATCACATTTTTAAAACTTTGAACTTTCAAACTTTAAACTTATAAACACTAATAATTGTTAACACTAAATCGGAGAGAGGCGAAAAATTGCTATTTCGCCATAACTTAAAAATTCTGAGCGAGCGGTCGAGAAGCTCCAAATTTTTAAAATATGAGGGTAGTTATTTGGGGCTAACTGCCTGAAAACACAGGCATTTAGGCATAAAAAAAGCACTCCTGGCGAGTGCTCATTCTAGACGAAAAAAGGCTAAAAAATAGCCTTTTTAATGCAATATGTAAAATATAAGTTCTTTCATTAGCTCCTCTGGAGGGGTGTTTGGGTTATCCAAACCCTTACTTTTGGCATCAATCTCGCGTAGTTTGAAAATTATCTGCATCGTTTTCATCGCAGAGAAATTTCTCATGCCAGTCATGTAGTCCTTGGCAGCCCACGGAGATCGCAATTCCAACCACTGTGCAATGGCCTCCTGGCTGCCTTTTTGTGGCGAATACCAAGCAACCATCAAAGTCTGGAAGTAATTAAAGAGCATTGGGAGAAACGAGTAGATGTTACCAGCCTTCGGATTCTTGTCAAAATAGTTGATTATCTGATTTGCCTTGAACACATTTCGGTTCACAATGGCGTCTCGCAACTCAAAACCATTAAAGTCCTTGCTCACCCCTATTTGGTCTTCCACCACCTGTGGTGTGATACGTTTATTGTTCTCCGGCAGACTGATCAGCACCTTTTCCAGTTCACTGGTCAGGCGACTCAGGTCAGCACCAATAGCTTCTGCAATGAGCTGAGTGGATTTGGGATCAATAGACGCCTTCTTACCCTTGCAGTAATTCTCAATAAATGCAGGCAAATCACGCTCTTTCAGCTTCTGACTCTCAAACAGGACACCAGCCTGCTGCACAGCCTTCACATAATCACGTTTTCGCCCGTCTATCTTACCATTTTTGTGGCAAATCACCAGTACCGTACTCGGCAGGGGCTGTTTCATATACTTCTCCAGCGCATCGGTATTCTTCAGATTCTGCGCCTCTTTTACGATGACCACCTGTCTTTCCGCCATCATAGGATAGCGGCGGGCAGCATCGGCAATCTGCGAGGCAGTGACGTCACTACCAAAGAAAATCGTCTGGTTGAAGTCACGTTCCTCGGGCTGCAGGGCATGCTCTGCGATATAATCGCAGATCTTGTCGATATAGTACGACTCATCGCCCATCAGATAGTACACAGGCTGAAATTTTCCTGCCTGCAACTCCTTCATGATGCTGCCATAAGTCACATTTTTGGTCTCTGCCATCTCTATTTTAAAAGTTTATTTGTAATTTTGCAGTGCAAAGATACAAAATATATGGAAATAAACCTACCTCCATACGACATAAAATTGCGTGAGCAGAATGGAAAACGCCAGATTTACGATTTCCTGCGGCGCAGATACGTGGCACTGACGCCCGAGGAATGGGTGCGCCAGCATTTCGTGCATTTCCTCATGACAGAGAAGGGCTATCCCAAGGGACTTCTGGCCAACGAGGTAGAACTGCGGGTAGGCGACAAGAAACTGCGCTGCGACACCTTATTATATAATAAGGCCATGCAACCACAGATGATCATCGAATACAAGGCCACGCACGTAGAAATCACGCAGCATGTGTTCGATCAGATTGCGGTCTATAACCATCTGCTGCATGTAGACTATCTCGTCATCTCCAACGGCCTTCAACACTACTGCTGTCGCATGGACTACGAAAAAAGGGAATATTCCTTTTTGAAGAATATTCCCCATTATTCAGAGCTTTTTTAAAGGCCCCTACGAGCCTCAAAAAGCCTGTTTTTAAGCACTTTTTTTAAGTCTTAGACCATATCGTTGGCGTCGGTAGCCTTCTTCGAGTTCGAAGTCTTGCGCACACCAGCACCAGCAGCACGGCGACGTGTAGTCTTCTTCTCCTCTGCGGGCTTCTCGGTCTTTACACCAGCCAACTCAGGATCGATGAGGATACGTCCACAGTACTCGCAAACGATGACCTTCTTGTGCATCTTGATATCCAACTGACGCTGGGGTGGAATCTTGTTGAAGCAACCACCGCAGGCATCACGCTGCACGTAAACGATACCCAGACCATTGCGGGCGTTCTTGCGGATACGCTTGAAAGAGGTGAGCAGGCGTGGCTCGATCTTTGCCTCCAACTCCTGAGCCTTCTCCTTGAGCTTATCCTCCTCAGCACGAGTCTCTTCCATGATTTCGTCGAGCTCATTGCGCTTCACATCCAGGTCAGCCTGCTTGTCGTTCATCACGCTCTGGTTGGCCTGCAACTCATCCTGCTTTTCAGCGATGCGACGCTGTGCCTCGTTGATCTTCTTGTTGCAGAGCTCGATTTCCAGGCTCTGGAACTCAATCTCCTTTGACAGGGTGTCGTACTCACGGTTGTTGCGCACATCGTTCAGCTGCTGCTTGTAACGGTCCACGCTGTTCTGAGCCTCGATAATCTCAGCCTTCTTCTGAGAGATGGCACGCTCGAAGTCGCTCACCTCAGCCTGGATACGCTCCACACGGGTGTTCAGGCCTTCGATTTCTGCCTCCAGGTCCTCTACCTCCAAGGGCAGCTCACCACGCAGTGCTTTCTTCTCATCAATAGCCGAAAGGGCTGTCTGCAGCTGGAAGAGGGTCTTCAGTTTCTCTTCAACTGACAAATCTGTAGGATCTTTCTTTGCCATAATTCTAATTGTTTATTTTGTTATTACGATATTTTCAGTATCATGTTGCGATTCAGCGACTTAGAAATACAGAATAGGATTCGTATTCGTCTCAGCCATGTGGCAAGCCACACCAGGACACTCACGCTCGATAATCTCGCGGAAGATCTCCGTGGTATACTGCTCACTCTCATAATGCCCGATGACACAGATTTGAATCTCCTGCTCATGCCCGAAATACACATGATAGTGCATCTCGCCAGTGATAAAGGCATCAGCCTTCTCAGCAATGGCCTCATCAAGCATAAAGTCGCCAGCGCCACCACAGATAGCCACCTGTCGGATAGGGCGCTGCAGGAGTTCGTTGCACATCGCACACTTCACGCCAAAACGCTCTTTCACCATCGCGATAAAGTCTGCAGCCTGCATGGGCTGAGTCAGTTCTGCCAACACCAGTCCTTGCTTCTCTTCTTCTGCAGCATTCAGCACTTTTGCACCCAGTTTCTCAGCGATTTTATAGTTCACCCCACCCTTGGCGTTATCCAGGTTGGTGTGCATCGAAATGACGCAGACATCATTCTTAATCGCCTTGCGCACAGTGCGTTGCACGTCATTCAAATCACTCACCTGCTTCAATCCACGGAACAGCAGCGGGTGGTGACTCACCACCAGGTTGCAGCCTTTTGCCACAGCCTCGTCGATGATCTTTTCAGTCACGTCCAGACACAATAATGCCCCTGAAACCTCCGCCTCTGTTAATCCAATCTGCAAGCCAGCATTATCGTAGCTTTCCTGCAGCGGCAGGGGCGCGAATTGTTCAAGGGCGCTGAGCACTTGTTGTATTTTCACGCTTTTATCGCAATTTAAGACTGCAAAGTTACGACTTTTCTTCGAGAAAAACAAAAAAAATGGCGAAAATAATGAAATTATTTGTGTATTTCATGACATATTCGTATCTTTGCAACATTGAACTTAAAACAAACAAATACTCAAATTACAATAACACCAAAAACTAAAAAAACTTATGACCAAGAAAGAACAGACTGACATGAATCGCAGGCAGTTCCTCAAGCGCTTGGGCCTCGGAGCAGGCTCAGCAATGGCACTGATGGCGATGGAGCCTCTGAATGTATTGGCGAAGGAGAAGAACGAGAAACCAGCCGACAACCGCATGACCTATCGTGTGCAGCACGGCTCTGGCGAACAAATCTCACTTCTGGGCTTCGGCATGATGCGCTTGCCCAACAAT
>Ga0310690_10006989_pt1 | contig 14648 bp, 14 predicted proteins | sample AusTroGonzalo_MG_2_FD_207661 | JGI IMG/M metagenome (GOLD analysis project Ga0310690, IMG submission 207661) | Bovine rumen microbial communities from tropical cattle in Woodstock, Queensland, Australia - Gonzalo_04 (v2) (version 2) | ecosystem: Host-associated > Mammals > Digestive system >...
TAATCTTTGCCTTGTAATCCGTATATTTCCCTAGTATCTGCGTTTTTATGTTTATATACGAAGTAAGGAAATGGATTAATGATAATTGCTACCGCTTCACTTATAATAATTTCTAATAAAAGTGTTTCTATTGTATCAATGTTATTTGATATGATATTACACATAAAGAATAATATAAGTAATGGTAGTATAATGCGTTGAAATCCTTTTAATAGTTTTACCCTTGTTCTATATTTAACGCTGTAAGCATCTATAATATAAGAGCATAAAGCATAAAGCCCAATAAATAGGATCAATAAAGCTACTAACGCCCAACCTGTAAACTTTAATGTATCTTCTTTTACAAATAAATGATATTTGTTATTTATAAAGATTATAGGTAGGATAATAGCGAAGAATAACCACCCAACCGCTAGGCATAGAAAAGTGGATTCTCTTTTAGCAAAATCAACTAATTTGTTTTTTAGGTCTTGCATGACAACACCCCCTATGCTAAATCATTAATTGCTTCAATGTTCTTAATTGTTTCATCTACTGCTTGTTGTGTTGTTTGTTCTTCTTGAATTTCTGCTTCTTTTTCTTCTAGTAATTTGTCAGTGTCTAATAATTCATCTTTTGCTGTTTTCTTATAAATGTCAATCACAGCATTAATTGTTTCCATATCATAGCCACTCTTTTTAAGTTCAAGTAAAAGCATATTACAAATATTATCAACGCTAGAAGTTAAACCCTTTTTTAACGCTTCAATTTCAGTAGCGTATTTTTCTTTAAATTCATCAATTAAGATTTGATTTTCTTTCTTAACTTCTTCTAACGCTTTATTTGTCTTTTTTCCTCTATAAGTATTATAGAAAATAGAGATAACTATTGAAAGTATCCCCATAACACCAACACTAGCTACGAAAGCCTCTACTGCTGATGCACTACCGCCTAAAAATTGTTTTAATAAATCTATCATATTTTTAACCCTCCTATTTGTTATATTTTTATGATATTTTTAACGATTTTGTGTTTTTTTCACAAATATTAAATAAATAAAGGGCTTAACACCCTTTTTTCTTTTTACCTTTTGGCATATTTTCATCTCCTAATCATACCCCATTGCATCATCAGCTCTACTTGCTGATACTAGGCAACACCATAATATAAATAATGTAATCATTTTTACTCAATATAATCTTCTATTGTAGTATAATTATCCAGAACGGACACAAATTGGCTCGTTGCATCTAAATAACTAGAAGATACACTCATACCTGCAAAAACAATAGTAGGATCTCCACTTATTAACTCAGCATATAGCCACGACAATGTTATTTGTCTATTAGATTTTAAACTTCCACTTACTATCAATTTAGTGTTAGTTCTAGCAATTAAAATATCATATATTTGTTGCCATGTTGTAATAGGTGTAGAATCATAATTTTCAATGACTGCTGATATTCTGCCGTTCCAGTCGTGATTACTATTTCCTTCATCTACTTGAATAAATAAATGATGTTTTTTCGGTTTGTTAGTTAAGTCGTTATAATTTCCGCTAAAATTAGATGTTCCTGCACCAATATTTGTTCTTGCATTAGATTTTTGTGTGTTATCTAAACCTTGTGCGTTTGTATCATATCTAACATATCCGCTTGTATCAATACTTCCATCGTTTTTTACTAAACCGCTTGTATTTGACTTTTTAATATAGTTTGATAAGTCAATTTTACTATCTACTTTTTCCCAATCGTTATTTACCCATATATATTCATCATATACATTGTTGCTTTCAAGCGAGTTATTAGGCATAAAGTATATTGTGCCACTATCCCCTGTTGCAGGCAATGAATTGACAATTTGTGTTTGAATTGTTGAGACACCTGGTTCTCCTTTTAAATTCGTAAAGTTAAAAGTAAGAGTTGGTGCTGCATCTGTTCCAGTTTTAACAACGCTAACGCTAGGAGTTCCAACGTTTGAATCAATAGTTGCACCTGCTGTAATTGTAGGTGTAATTCCGTTAGTTCCATCAGCACCTCTTAAACTTCCTAGTGTAGTTATAACAGCATCACTTCCACTTATACTTGATACATAACCATAAGTTCCATTTGCATCTATGATTAAATTTTTTACAAGTAAAGTTTTTCCTGTTGCTACTTGAATATTTGCTATCGCTATTGTAGTAGTATTTCCTGCTGTTGTGCTTAATGTTCCACTAGTTGAATAAAATGCGTTTCCATCTTTTCCTTTAGTTCCTGCCATTCCATATTTCATTATTTAGCACCCCCATTTAATGTTTTAATTGCTTCTATTAATTGCATAATAATTGCTTCTTGTTTTTTTGTTTGTTTCTCTAATGCCTCTATTCTTTCTTTATAGGCGTTTTCTTTGTCAGTTAAGTATTTTCCTAGTGTTTCATTATTAAAAGGCAAATAAGCGATATTTTCACATACCTTCCATTCGCCATTTTCTAAATAGTGAAATACTTTTCCGTTCTTTGATTTCTCATTTAATTGTTTGAAAAATAAATCTGTCATAATCTATCCCCCCTATAAAGCAATTGGAGTATATGTTCTTACATCGGTATTTCCGCCATACCACCATTTAGGAGTTCCGCCATAAGTATCATAAAATTGCATAATAGTATATCCATCATTTGTGCTGAATTTAAAGTAGCATATTGTTTTTGTGCTTCCATCAACATAAGTCCCTTTTGCATCTAAATAAATACCTTTTAAGTTGTTTTGGCTTATATAAGAATATAAAGCATTTAAGTTTGAAAATGCTGTTGATTCTCTTGTAATTAATGTAAGAGTAAATTCATAAGCTCCACCATTTTGAATTGGTATATTATGTTGATATAATTGACTTCCACCACCGCCAATAGCATTACCATCATATAGTAAGCCGTTTGTTTCATCTAATGTGATTTCGTGTTTTGTTTCTACTCCACTTACTAACTTTGATGCTGTTATTGTAATGCCGTTTGCATCTGCTTTTATTTCATAATTTGTTTGGTTGTTTGCATCAGTATAATTTGTATATTTTACCCCTACTTCACGACTGCTACTATCATTATTGTTATATACATAAGTTTTGTATGGAGATGATGATAAAGCACTTTGAACGCATTTTGGTAATTTAGTATTATTAATTTCATTTACTTGTGTCTTTAAATTATTAACATCTTGCACTACTTCGTTTGAATAATTAATGTATGAATCTAAATCGTTAAATACTGCGATTTTTTCAATACTAATTGTTGCACTTGGTAATTGTGAAGCATAAATTATTACCTTACCATTCACTTCATCTATCCCTATTGTGCCACTTAAAAATTGTGTATCACTATCATTTGTAAATACTGCGATTGCGTTTGTAGCTCCGACTAAATATCCGTTTGTTAATTCCCATTTATAAGGATATGAAGCATCGCTATTTGCTTCCCAATCAGTAGTTAAAATATCAATAGTGCCACTTTGTGCTTTTATTTCCATATAAGCATTATCTAAATTGCTTAATATATCTACTTTATCAGCAATTCCATTTGTATCATTAATTTGTGCGTTTAGTGTATTAAAATCAGTTTGACTAACTTTTGAATTAATCATTGATAATATGTTTGCATCTTCGCCTAAACCACTTAAAGTTGAAATAACTTCTTTTAGTGTATTAATGATATTGTCATCATCGCCATCACTATCTCCGATTAATGTTTCTATATCTTCAACACGACTTGTTAAAGCGTTAAAATCTGTTGTTGTTGTATAATCATTAAATAATGCATATACAAGTTGTAATGCATCATAAACGGCTTTTGATGTGATATATAATTGACTACCACTTGCTGTTGGCTCTACTGATTCAGTAGCGTAATTTTCTACATTTCCTAAACCTACATCGCTTTTTGATACATCTACATCTCCACTTAATGCGTGTCCGTTTACTTTTTGTGTTTTATCTACTTTCGCACTATTTAAGTCATTAATTTGGTCTTGTAAGCTACCCTCAACGCTTCCATCTTGCATATCATTGATTTGATTTTGTAATAAAGTATCTTTTGCATCAATTTCTGCTTTTGAATAACTTAATTGTGATTTAGTGTAAGTATATGTATTTACACCATCAAAACTAATTCCACTAATATTAAACAATGATCCATCAGTTGTAATCTCTAAAAGTTCTACATCACTATCATTTACATAAGGTATATATTGATAAGTTTTACCATCATAAACTGATACAACTATACACCCCTTAAATTGTGAAGCGTTTGGATCATAACTTTCTACTAGGTTGTAGTAGTGTTGCCCTAAACTTGCACTATCATTGTCAATAAAGGTGTAAATCTTTTTTCCTGCAATTTGCCCTGCAAGTGTAGTGGCAGTAGTTCCTGTTTCTAAACTTGCATCGTATTGAGGCAATACGGATTTGATAACATTTAAGTTTGAATTAGTAAATGCTTGTTGAATACTAATTACTTCTGTTGATACTCCGCCTACATCAATTGTTGCTGTTGTTTGAATATAAGGGCTTAATTTTAAAGTCCCTATTTTGTCAGTATAATCAACGGATAAAATCGCACTATATTTAACATATAATACATTATCTATTGTTATACTTTTACTTGCTGTCATTATTAATGAATTTAAAGTAGTTTCTACATTGCTTATAATTCTACTTATTCCCAATATAACAGCGTAGTTTTGTAAGCCTGTAAAACATGCACTAGGTATAAGCACATTTACGCTTACTTGGTTGTTAGAGTTCTGTGGTATATTTCTATCGCAAAAATCTTTTTTGATAGTTCCATCAGAATTTAAAATTATTTCTTTGTTTATCATTTTTTCGCCCTCCTTTTTGCTATTGATAAACTTTTTATATACTAAAAAAGAGGAGTATTAACTCCCCTTTATTTAGACAGCATTACCATCATATTTTACTATTAAGATTATTCGTTCCATTTTATCTTTTTTAATGCCCTCTATTTTTATTCTTTCGCCATTTGATTCTATTGTAGAGTTCATATTATAAGGAATAAAAGGTAATCTTCCATAATTACTTATTGTAATTGTTTTAAATTGTGCTTCTGTATAAAAATAACATTCAAAATCATCTATTCTTCCATCACTATCACAATATCTTAAATAAACATTTACATTTGTTGATCCTGTTTTTGTTTTTTCAATATCTATTGCATAGTTATCTAATGTATGGATAACTTTGTCTTTATAAGTTGCTCCACCCGACTTGCCTACAAAAACTACTTCGGCTAAACAATAACCCTGTGGATTAGAATCTCCTGTAAAATCATCCCAACACTTAACTAACGCTTTTTTATAATTCATATTTATAACAGCGTTCGCTACGATAATATATCTATCTACATATTTATCGGTAGGTATTCCATATAGTCGTTTATCTCTATTAACATTAATTGCACTATTCGTTGCGTTATATTCTTTACTTAATGTATATCTTACTTTAAGCGTATTTACATTGTATGCTTCTACTTGTCGTTGTGTGATAGTCCATTTTTTACTATTTAAAGTGAAATAATCGCCTAACTCAAATAAACTATTTAAAGTTGTAGGTGTTGTTGTTAAATCTACCATACAATCTAGTTGCATTTCTTGATTTCCTAATCTATTAATTAACGCTTCTTGGCTATCATAATATTTAGTTGCATCTATTGTTCTATCACTTTGATTTTTAATTACTGATACATCCCTTACTAAATTACTTTCAAGATTAGTTTTTTCAATTTTAGCTACGCTATCGCAATATGGCTGATAATTTATAGAAAATAAAGAATATTTTGAGTAATCTTCATTTAAAACATCATCATTAACTAGATTTAAGTTAAAAAAGTCATTGACTTTCCAATCTCCATCTTTAATTGTATATACTAAATTGTTAGTCCATTCTTTATTGTTTGTATCAAATCTTAAAATAGGATAACTTACTCTAACATCTCCATTATTTATTATGATATATGGATAACTATTTTTTGTTTGTAAGTCGTGTAATATATTGTAAATTGCTGTATGGCTAAATAACCCAGAAATTCCGCTTTTATATCTATCAAATAAGCCATATATTCCTCTTTCGCCACGAATAAAATATAAGTGCTTTGCTTGTTCGCTTATTGGCATACTATCAAAATATGATTTTTCTACAATATATTCTGTTATATCTTCTTCTCTACCATAACTATAAGGCAATGTTATTGAAGAAATACCTACTGTCTGTGCGTTATTAACATAATAACTTTGTGATAGTGTGCTAGGCACTAATATTTTTACTTCATTTAAAGTATATATTGGCTCGTTTGTTATAATATGCCATTTACTAGCATCATCTATTGTTAAATCAGTATTTCTTGCAGGTAAATATGCCTGTTGTATATCGTTGTTCGCAATTCCATTTTTCATTAGAGATATGATGTTGCCACAATTAAACTCACTATCTCTACTATAAGTAATGCCTTTAACCATGCTACCCAACGCATTTAAACCACCGCCCTCTACATCATTTGCGTTTGCTATTAATTCTGTTCCATGTTTTTCTCTTGGTATAACATCTATAACTATTTCTATAATTTCGTTTCTTGATGTATATATACTATAATCAGTCGCTACTACTATACAATCGTTTTTGTCTGCTATATCATTCAAGATTTCTCTTGCTGTTGATTGTCCATCCCATAAGAAATCACACGCACTATTTGAAAGTTTGCTTGACACTCCATTTGCTAGTGTTAAACTTATGCAATGGTTTATCCCACGCCCTACTTCATATTTTATTTGTGTGTTTATTTTATCAACAATTAAAACCATTTGATTATATAGTGTTTGATTTCCTAAACTTGATAAATAAGTTTCTGCCATTCCGTTTATTATAATGTTATCTAGTATCTTTGTAGGAGATAAACAACTTATTTGATAAGTCCAATATTGCCCTTCTAATTTCTCTACATAACTAAATAAGCAAAAAATCTTATTAAGTTTTAATGATGTATTGTGTGTAATTCTATAATTAACTTGGTCGTATTTTCTAAAAGATAAACGTGTTGTTGATTTTAATTGAAAATTAAATTGGTCTAATTCATCATCTATTGTGTCTTTAAAAGGTGTTGCGACTATATAATTTGTTAATTCAGTTCCGTTTACATATAATTGGATCATATTATCTACCTCCATTTATTGAGGCATATTGTGTTCTTGCCATTGCAATTTCACTTTGAACGCTGTTTCTATGCATCATTCTTTGATAACTCTTTGCTTGTAAACCTACATTTACACCTGTTGCTACGATAGATGCAATACCACCAACTACACCACCAACGGCAAAACCCATACCGATATTTAAGCCCATATTAATAATATTCATTGTTTCATTAAGTTCAACTTGTGCGTTTGAATCTTGCATTATATCGCCATAGTTATTTTTATAATAATTTGCAACGCTTTTAACTGCTCCATATAATCCTAAACCTACAACACCCTTTTTAAGTGTTGATAAACTTATACCCTCGTTTGTTTTGCTTACTTCTTCAATATCTGGCGTATTTGGAGTAGGCGGATTAAAAGGCATATCGCTTCCGTTTGGATTTATAGTGTTTGGTGCTTCTGTATCCATTTTGTGTGTTGCTTTGGCAAATATTACCATTGCAGTAGTTCCGTTATTTGTATATGTTGCCATATTAAACACCTACCTTAAATTGTAAAGATAAAACATTTTCCCCTGTTGTTTCATCGTAAATATGTTGCCCTCTTACACATACTAAATTACTTATTGTTTTTGTATCGCTTCCTATAATACTTTTAAATGTATATTTTTGATTGCTTGTTGCAAAACATTCACTTAATAATTGTTTAAATAAACTATCGTGTGCTGTTTGTGGACTTGTTCCATCTAATTCATAAATTAAAACTAGATTAATTGATAATTGGTCGCTACTCTTTGTAAAAATTGTAGGTGTTCCGTTATTTAAAATATTTGTATCAGTTCCACCAACGGCTTCTTTCATACAATATGGTTGTCTAGGTTTTATTGTTATATCGCTACCGCTTCCTAGTGCTAAACTATATGTTGCACCTAAAACAACTTTTTCAGCCATTTCAATTGATCCGTTCATAGTCATTAAACATCTAAAATCACTTTCAATCGCATTGTATGGATTTGTGATTATAGGACTTGTTAAAAATAATTTACATTTATAAGTTCCTAGTGTTTGATATGTTCTTGTTAAAGATTTAAAAATTAAAATAAATAGCTTTTTTGCTAATTCTCCACCATTTATTTCACTTTGTATATTAATAACGAAGTTTTGGCTGTATTTATCTTCTATATCATTGTTTTTTGTTGCACTACCAAATAAAAAATTAGCTTCAATTAAAAATGGTGTTGCTTCTTGGAATTGATAATCTATTTCATTATGTATAACGCAAGTGTATCCATCAAATATTTTAACTGCTACATTGTTTATTGTTTCAGTATAACTTGAAATGATACTATTTGCTGTTGTTTGTATTAAGTTTACTAATTCATTACTAACCATCTACATGCACCCCTTTTTGACTTGCTAATCTACATACATCATATATTGCCTCATCAAACCATTTTTCGTTTGGATTCTTTTTGCCATGCCAACGTGGACTAATCCAACGTTCATTTGTGTATGGCATATAATATGCTTGTTCGCTTCCTGCATAACATATCACTTGATCCATCCCTAAATGATAACCATTTTCCATACGAATTGTTGATTGCAATAAACCTCTTGCGTATCTTACAGGTGGTTTTGGACATCTTAAATGTGCGTAAACCATAAATTGTTTAGCCACTAATAAAACATCTTCTTCTATACCTTTGTTATAGTTTTGCCAATATTCATCTTGCCACCATACACCCATAATCTAACACCTCACATTTAAGGTAGTTTTGACAACGCATTTTCTTAACATAACTTGTTGTTTGTTGTCATCTTGTTGTTCTAAACTTTCAATTATAAATTCTTTATCATCATATATGATTTTCCAATCAATAGTTATTTCATCTTGCATTAAACTAATTGTTTCAAGAGTTCCTTTTGTTTGTTTTTTTCTTCTATTTTGTTCTCTTTCTTCTGTTGTTTGAAATGGTTTAGTTTCCCTACACCATATAAACTTATCACTAGGTATCCAACTAATTACTTTTACACCATCATATACAGGTTGTTTTAATTGTGCTTTTACAGGATAATCTTTTCTACCTAAATAAATCTCTAATCCCATAATTAACACCTACCTTTAAAGCCGTTTCTTATGATCCCATATTGTCTTAATGTTTGGATGATTTCATTTGTGGCTATATCTAAATCTCTACTTTCGCCTAAAATATGCAATTCGCCTTTTAGTAAACATGTTAAGCCATAGTTTACTACTGCATCTTTTATACATTCAATTTGCTTTTCGTTAAGTTCTTCATTAATACAATTTCTAAATCTACTAGCTGTTTTATAAACGTATTTTTCCCAACCCAATATTCTAGCATCTGCAAGTCTATCGTTTGTTATGCCACATTCTCTAAAATCACTAGCTAAATCTTGCCCTGTTCTTTCTGTGAAATCATTTTGTGTAATTGTTATCATAATTAAACCCCCTTTTTCGCCTGTTTTAGCGTGTTTTATATCTAGTCAAATATTTTATGGCTTCTTAATCCTAAACCCTTTATAAATTGCTTAAATGTTTGTCTTTCTACTATCATTTGTTTAGAGCATTGTAAACTTCTTGCACTATTCATTGCTTCTATAAAACTTTGTTCATTTACTACATCATATACGCCTTCATATTGCTTATAAAATGCTTTAAATTGCTCCATTGCTTCTTTATATGTTGGACTTTGTTTTACTGATTCTTTCTTAAATTCTCTTTGTTGAAAGAAATAAAATATATATCCGATTGATTGTAATGCTAAACTAATCACTACAAAACTTAATTTGTCTTGATCCTTTGTTCTTGATTTCAAGTTATTTAAACTTGTTTTACTTGCCTTTATATAATCACAAAAATATTTTGTGTTAAATTCTTTGTCATTTCTTCTTGTAATAGAATTTTCATTCCATTTCCATATATAAGTAATATCATTGATAAACTTTGTCTTTTCCCAACTTAACGCAAACGCTATGTTGTTGAAATATGCATCCTCACAATATCTTAAATGTGGTCTAAATGCTATTTCGTTGTCTATCAAAAACTTTCTATTATATAATTTGCCATGCATCCACGTTTTATCCTTTGTATGTGGCAAATAAATTGTTTTCTCTTTGTTCTTTTGTCCTGTATCTTCTAAAAAGCCACTTGATAAAATCATAGTGTTTTCATCTACATTGTTAATTAATGTTTCAAGTGCTTTTGTATCAAATAAATCATCATCGTTGTCTATAAACATTAAATAGTCGCCTTTTGCATTTTCAATTCCTACTTGTCTTGCTAGTGCGACACCCATATTTTTCTCTAATTTTAAGTATTTTAAATCTAGTGTTATATCTTCTAAACCCTCAACACTAAAAGGGCTTAAATCATCTACAATAAGCACTTCAAAATCAGTTTTGCTTAAAGTTTGATTTTCTAATGTTTGTAATAAACCTTTACGCATTGTCTTTGATAACTCGCCTACGCTATCATAATGTGGAATAATTACACTTAATTTCATTTCTTTTCCTCCTATACATAAAATTAAAGAGGGCGTATTAAAACACCCTCAATAATCCTATTATTTAATTTATTATGCTTCTGCTTGTTTCTTAACATAGATAGCTTTTTCGTATCTCTTTAATACGAATGCATCATAATACCAGTTAAGAATAATCTTGTTTGCTCTTGAAGTTTGGTTTGCTTTCCAATCAATAAACTTGTTATCATATAACTTTAATGGCTTAACAACTGCTTTCTTATTTACAATCATAAAGTCAATGTATTGATGTTTAGTTGAATTGTAAACTTTTGCTTCAATGAATCCTGTTGTAGAGTTAAATTGAATACCTACTGATAAGAATGTATCAGGCACGATAACAACTTTCATTCCATCGTAAGTTTCAAAAATAGTGTCAATAGTTTTAGTTTCAATGAATCTATATGCCATTGCACCTTTAAGTTTCATATAGTTAGTAGCAGAAATGTATAATACACAATCTACTAATCTACCCTTTGCATTGATTTGTGATGCTTCGCCTAATGCAATTGCGTTTGCTACATCTGATCCAGCTGTAAGTGTTGCTGTTGATGTTGCGATAGAGATTTCAGTGTTTCCACCGATAGTTCCTAATACATATTGGTCAATTTCTTCAGTTGCTAAAATAGCTGAATCTGACATAGCACCTAAAACTGCTTGTCTCTTTGATTCTTCATCATCCATCTCCAAATGTGTTATCATAAGGGCTTTTTATCCCCTATTTCTTATACTTTCGTATAAGTTCGGCATACATTTTCACATATAGTGTCCCATACTCGTGGAGAGATTATATTTATTCACTCTCTATGCTCTACACCGCCATAAGCCTTACGCAATCTTATGGTTTGGCTCGGTATTACCCTGACTTTCGTTTTAGGCTTCACCGATTTTACGGGATTTTAAATCGACAAGTTAATGATTAGTGGAGGCTAATTAAATAGTCTATCGATTTCAATTGGAATAACTCTATCCTTTGTTAAAGTCATTGTTTGCCATGTTAAATTATAACCAACAGTATTATATCCTGCTTGTCTGTTATAATCACTAATTCCTAATACATCTGGAATTGCTACTTTAACAGCATTTCCACCTGCCCATGAATAAGTGTTTTCGTTTAAATCTTTTGTTAAGTTTCCTAATGTTAATTTCTTTTCAAATGCTCCTAGATAATTAGTAGCTAAATCAATTGTTGTTACTCCCATTTTATAATCCTCCTATAATTGAAATTTCTTTTTGATTTCTTCTTGCTCCTTTAATTGTGCTTCGGCGTATGCATCATTGTCTTGTCTTACAACGCCCATTGATCCAATACCTAAATCAGCATCCACTTTCCATTCAGGGTGTGCTTCGGCTATTTCGCTTATAGTTTCTTCGGTAATTTCCATACCTTTACCTTTTAGTAAAGCGAATATATCTTCATGGTATTTCTTATCAATGCCTAAATCATTCATTTTATTTACTTGCTTAATTGCTGTAAGTTCAGCGTTTAGTTCGTTCATCTTGTTGTCTTTTTCAGCAAGTAATGAATCTTTTTCACTTAAAGAAGCATTTAATTTTTCAAGTTCTTCATTGTTTGAAGCCTCTTGATTTTTAGATGCTTTCCTCATTCCTTCTGCAATAGCGTTCTTTTTAGTTTCAGCTAATAATGCTTTAACTTCTTCTTCGGTATAAGTTTTAGTCGCCTTTTCTTCGTTTGTAGTAGGTTTTGTTTCTACCTTTTCTTCCACTTTTGCTTCTTCTTTGATTACATCTTCCATAATTTCCTCCATTTACGCATTAAGGACTGCGATATTCTCTTATTTTACGCATAAGTGCGAATTTTTGTATAAAATAAAAAGAGGTTTCAACCTCTCTTATTTAACTTATTTTGTTTGTTTTCTTTGGCATTTTAAATTCTCTCGTTGTTTTGTCTAAATAAACTTTATCTGTCAATCTCATAATTGCTTTCTTTTCTTCTTCTGTTCTACCACTATAAGTTCCTGTCTTTTGATAAACTAATTCTGTTATGTTATCTGTATCATCTTTTGTTCTCTTATCTTTGTGAAATTTAACATCTTCAATCTTAATTCCCATTTTATCTAAAACAGGTTTTGCCTTTTCGTATTCTTTTGTTGTGTTTTCCCACAATTCTTTTGTTGATACAACACCATCAAATTCATCTTCACTCATGTTTCTAATATCGCTATCATCATATTTCTTTCCTGTTAAATCATCATTGATAATATTGGCTTTATTAGTTTTGCTATCTATATATTGTCTAGCTTCTTCTCTTGTTTTCCATAATGTTCCATCGCCATTTATATAAGCTACATAATAATTGCCCTCTTTTGTAATATCATAGCCTTTATAATCTTCAGTTTCAAATTGCTTGTCTAACGCTTCTCTTTTGATTATCGCGCTTTCTCTTTCTCCGCCAAAAAGAGATTTTTTATTATCTACCCATACATAGCCGTTTGGAGCTGTTGTAGCATCAGGATTAACTCTCCATCCATCAGGCAATTTGTCAATAATATCATATTCAAACTCGCCTTTTCTAGTTTTTAATTTTTTCTTTGTGATTGTATAGTCTTTTTTCTTATCTCCTACTACTACGCTTTTATTTTCACTTATTACGTTAGCTTTTGTTTCTTTCTTACCACTAGACAATTTAACATTCTTGTTTCCTGTTCCTGCATTAGTTCCATATTCTCCACTAGCATCTCCGTTGCCCTTTGGTATATAATCTTGCATTTTTCCTGCTTTGTTTAGTTTTTGTGGCATATTTATTCCCTCCTATTCGCCTATTCCTAAATCATAAGTTAATCGTTCTACATCTTCCCTGTTATACATTCTAGGTAGATTGTATTTATTGCATAGATTTTCAAGTAAGTTTTCACATTCTTTTATTTTAGCGTTTACTTCTTTTAAATCACGCTTTAAAGTTGCATTATTTGTCGCATATTTTAATTGTTCTTTTAAAATTAGTTTTCTACTCTTTAATTTTCTAATTTCACGTTCTAATGCTCTTTGTGTTTGTAATGCTTTATAATTCTCTGGATCATATTTTCCGTTTGATAATTCTTTTTTCTTAATTGTATCTTGTAAATTAAGTGCTTCATCTATTGTAATTGGTGTAAAGAAGTGTCTGCAATTCCAACGTGTTGTTAAAAATACGCCTCTTTCTCTTTTTTCGCCATTTTTTAAGGTGTAGTGCCATTTTATAGTTCCATCTACTATATCTTCAACACTAACTAGGTTGTTATTCTTTATATATTCCCTTATTTTTGGCTTTTCTTCTTCTTTACAATGTTTTTCCCAATCCTTAACATAAAACACTTTATTTTGCCACGAACAATGATCCTGTGCAGAATCCCTCAAACTATTTGACAACATCAACACCATTTGTGCTTCTTTTGACTGATTAATAGTAATTGCTGTGGCTTCACGTTGTAAGAATGTTCTTAAATCTCTTTCAAGTTCTATTCTTCTACGTTCATTTAATGCTCGTTTATTCGGTTTCGCATTGTATTCTTCTATAATATCATTTACCAATGTTTCTTTATCTCGTTTCAAACGTTCACTTTCTGGTAAATTAAGTAATTCATCTAAACTCTTTTTATGTTTCTTTTCTATATCTTCTCGTAGGTCGCTAAAAGTCTTTATTTCGGCTCTTTGCATTGCTTCTGCTGTATCGTTTATTTCACTCTCTAACAGTTCTTTAAAGGTCTTATTTTTAGTGATTACACCTGTTTCTTCAACCTTTCGTTCAAGTAAGTTTTTATCACTTTTCTTGAAAAACTTTTTAAAGCTATCATCTACGATTTTGTTTGATACTTCTGTTATTAGATTTAACTTTTCAAATATCTTTTCTTTTTTTCTTAAAAACAACCATGCAATAGCCATTTCGTAGTTGTAATAGTTCGTATCTTGCCAACTTTTCCATTCCCTATACCCTAAATTACTCTTACGAAGTA
>Ga0310690_10006990_pt1 | contig 14647 bp, 11 predicted proteins | sample AusTroGonzalo_MG_2_FD_207661 | JGI IMG/M metagenome (GOLD analysis project Ga0310690, IMG submission 207661) | Bovine rumen microbial communities from tropical cattle in Woodstock, Queensland, Australia - Gonzalo_04 (v2) (version 2) | ecosystem: Host-associated > Mammals > Digestive system >...
CAATGATTTATGACGGAAAAAGAAAAGATTTAACAATTTGTACAATGCTTTTTAAATTGCCAGGACAACAAAATTTGTCTGCTATCAAGGGTGGAAACAGAAATTTTGAAGAATTTTATTTGTCGTCTTTGAAAAAATTGTGTGAAACTTTTAATCATGTTGCTTTGTGGTGCGATAAAGAAACGGCGGACTATTTAAAGAAAGCAGGGCTGTCCGAAAAAATCAATATGCGTGTTATGAAAATATCAGATTTGCCACATTGGAACGAAAGAGAGGATTGCAGAAAAATACTATATACAATGAAAAAATATGTTGGTTTTTTCCTTCATAAAAAATCCCCAGAACAATGGGTCGATTATTTGCCTTTGACGTGGGCAAAACCTGCGATTATAGATTGGGCGGCAAAACACAATAAATTCAAAAGTGATTATTTTATGTGGATGGATGCTGGCGCTTTAAGTCCAAAGTATGCAAATTCTGCGATGTGGGATAATTGGGACGGACATATTGTTGCAAAACCTAAACGTGTTCGTATGACAATTGCTGTGACACTTGGAAAGTCGCATCCGCGTTTCGTTCCACGTTTTATGTATGATTTGTATAAATTCCTTTTTGTAAAACCAATTCAACCAGCGACAGCGGATAGATTGGCAAACCAAAATATGATAGATATTGCGATGGTTAATGCCGATTATGATGTGCCTGCGGGCAGTTTTATGGTTCCAAAAGAAAAAGCAAATGATTTTTGGTGTGCGTTTGAACGGGCGCGTAAAATAATGAAAAAGCATAATCTTGTTTGTGTTGAACAGGGTATATTCCAAACAATGATGAAATTTGATACCGAAGATATGTTTGAATTAAAATATATTCACGGATATACAGGCTTGTATGCAGCAATTGCTGGCAAATCGTATGATATAGATTTATAAAAAAATCTCCAATTTGGAGATTTTTTTTAATCCATGTGTTTTGTTCCAATATTGATACCAAACAGAAAATATCTTTTTTTGCGTGGATATATTTCAACGCGTGATATAACACGATTAAACATTTTAAATGTATTTATTCTTGTTGGTTTGTCTGGCGTGTTTAACAATTCGGTTGCACCATGTTTTTCAATTAAATCAAAATATCTTTTCCATGCACGACCGGTTTCTTCGTTGCTGTGTGCGTTTTTCTTTTTGTTGTCTTTGCCAAGTGATGTTGGTTGATCAACTACATTGTATATTGCGCCAGGTGCGGTCGCAACGGTATCTGCCAATACGATTGCTGATTTTGAAAATATTACATCTTGAGCACCCCAGACGGATGTTTCGAATAATAATTTCGTTCTTTTCAAAAATTCTGTTTTGTATGCGTATCTCCACGCGCAATTAAAACCATTTGCGTGTGTCATAAAAATTTTATCAGATAAAGATGTCGCAATTTCAACAGATTTAAATTCTGGGAAAGACCAGCCTGGTTCATTAACTTCGCCACATAAAATGTCTGCGTCCGTCAGGTTTGCGGCAACAGCCATTTTTTCAAAGTAATCCAAGTTTACAAAATCATCATGGTCATGGATACATACGTATTTGCCGGTTGCTGCTTGTATCCCAGTGTTAGATGCTGCAGATACCCCGGCATTTTTTTGAGTGATTAAATTTATACGTTTATCATGTTTTGCATATTGTTTTATTATGTCGCCACAATTATCGGTGCTGCCATCATCAACGATAATAATTTCGATGTCTTGATATGTTTGATGAACAAGGTGCTCCATCGCTTTGCGTATAAACGCAGATGCATTGTATATCGGAACAACAACAGAAAATAATGGCTTTGTCATATCAATCCTTTTTTGTTAACTAATTATAATTTATAGAGAGATATTCTGCAAGAAAATACCGCCGGCAAGGGCGGTATCTTTGTTAATCTGTTTCGGCAAAGCGATATGCTTTTTTGCGTTTGCCGCTGTCCAATTCTTTCTTGCGCAGGCGAATTGTTGCAGGTGTCACTTCCACTAATTCGTCGTCTTGGATATAAGACAGTGCTTCTTCCAAAGACATTTTGCGTGGTGGTGCAAGGAACAATTTTTCATCTGCGGTCACAGAGCGGACATTTGTTAATTGTTTGCCACGAACAGGGTTGACTTCGATGTCGTTTTCTTTGCTGTGTTCACCAACAATCATCCCCGAATAAACTTCGACCTGTGGGCCAACAAACAATACACCGCGTGGTTCAAGGTTGTGCAGGGCATAGGTCGTTGTTGCGCCCGCTTCCATAGATACCAAAACGCCAGGTCTATATTGTGTAATTGGACCACGATATGTATCGTATTTATCAAACACACGGTTCATAATACCTGTGCCACGTGTGTCAGTTCTGAATTCAGACAAATAACCAATCAGACCACGTGATGGGGCAGAAAACACAATACGCGTTTTACCAACACCTGATGGTTTCATTTCGGTAATTGTGGCTTTGCGTTTAGTCATCTTTTCAATAACAACACCGCTAAATTCATCATCTACATCGATAACGACTTCTTCGATTGGTTCCAATTTTTCGCCAGATTCAGAAGTTTGCATAACAACGCGTGGGCGCGATACAGACAATTCGAATCCTTCGCGACGCATAGTTTCAATTAAAATACCTAATTGCAATTCGCCACGACCAGAAACTTCGAATGCTTCGTTGTTTGCGCTTTGTGTGACGCGCAGTGCGATATTAGTTTCGGCTTCTTTGAATAATCTTTCGCCAATCATACGAGATGTTAATTTCTTTCCGCTTTTACCAGCAAGTGGTGAAGTATTAACAAAGAATGTCATAGTAAGGGTAGGTGGATCAATAGGCATTGCTGGTATTGGTTCGTTGACACTTGGGTCGCAGAGTGTATCTGCCACAGTTGCCTTGGAAAATCCAGCGATAACAACGATGTCGCCGGCAGATGCACTTTCGCGTGAAACTTTGTTTATGCCTTGGTGTTCAATGATTTTTGTAATTTTAGCGTTTTCTACAAATTCGCCCGCCATATTTATTGCTTTGACGCTTTGACCGACCTTTACAGTTCCTGATTCTATTTTTCCGGTTAAGATACGACCAACATAAGGATCTGCTTCCAATGTAGTTGCTAACATTTTAAAAGGAGCATCCAATTGACAACGTGTGCCATTGCAATCTGGGGCAGGAACATGGTCTACAATCAGTTGGAATAGTGGGGTTAAATCTTTGTTTGGATTGTCGATATCTTTCAAATCACGAATTGCCCAACCGTCCCTTCCGCAAGCATACAAATAAGGGAAGTCAAGTTGAGAATCTGTTGCGCCCAATTTATCGAACAAATCAAAAGTTTCAGTTAAAACTTCGTCTGGACGTGCATCGCCACGATCTATTTTGTTAATGCACACAATAGGACGCAAGTTCAATTTTAATGCCTTGCTTAACACGAATTTTGTTTGTGGTAATGGGCCTTCGGCACTGTCCACCAATAACACCACACCATCAACCATAGATAAAATACGTTCTACTTCGCCGCCAAAGTCTGCGTGTCCAGGTGTATCTACAATATTAATTTTATATTCGCCCCATTGAATAGAAGTTGGCTTTGCAGATATAGTAATTCCGCGTTCGCGTTCGATATCGCCACTGTCCATGACGCGATCTTCGACGTGTTCATTTTCGCGGAAAGTTCCGGCTTGTTTTAACATGTTGTCGACCAAAGTAGTTTTTCCATGGTCAACGTGTGCTATGATAGCAATATTACGTATTTTCATTTGAATCTTCTTTGTTTTTTTGCAAATGGGTATATTATACCATATTTTTTAGATTTCAACAAATTATATTAAAAAAACGCCCGTTTGGGCGTTCTTTTAGTGTTTTCCACCGATTTTTGTTCGTCCGCCCATATAAGGTTGCAGTGCTTTTGGAATATTGACACTGCCGTCTGGGTTTTGGTGATTTTCGATAATTGGCACCAAAGCGCGAGGCAGGGCGATAGCCGTATTATTCAATGTAGCGACATATTTCACTTCGCCAGTTGCGTTTTCGCGGTATCTGGTATTTGTTCTGCGCGCTTGGAATTGACCGATAGAAGAACAAGAACCCAATTCGCGATATGCGTTTTCAGATGGGAACCATGCTTCGACATCGTTCATTTTGACTTTGTTGAATCCCATATCGCCGGTTGAATTAGCGATTACACGATAAGGCAATTCGAATGCTTCCATAAATTCGCAAAGGTTATTTAATATGTGTTCGTGCATTTCATCGCTTTGTTCAGGTTTACAGAACACATATTGTTCGACTTTGTTAAATTGGTGAACACGAACTATTCCGCGGGTGTCGCGACCTGCAGCGCCAGCTTCTTTGCGGAAGCATGGGGAATAGCCTGCATATTTTATTGGCAAATCATTTTCATTCAAGATTTCGTCTGCGTGCAGAGAATTTATAATGATTTCCGCAGTACCCGCCAAACATCTGTCTGTATTTTCCAGCATAAACACATCGTTATTCATAATCGACAGGTCAGATCCCATAAAATGTCCTGCGTTGAAAATGGTTTGTGGTTTTGTGATAGATGGACATTCAATATATCTGAACCCTTTGGATATAAGGTTTTGTACGACATAAGTTTGTACTGCCAAGGCAAGTTCTGCCAATTCACCACAAAGTGCATAAACACGTGTGCCACAAATGCCTGCGATTTTTTCAGGCATCCACCATCCGTTCATTTCCAGCAATTCCCATTGTGGACGTGGTGTAAAATCGAATTTGCGTGGGGTGCCGACGCGTCTTACTTCGACATTAGCAGATTCATCTGCCCCAACAGGTGCAGAAGCATCTGGGATTTGAGGAACACGATGCAACAAATCATTAAGCAATGCTTCTTTGTCCGCCAATTCAGCCATATCGTTTGCGATTTCTTCGCTGATTTCTTTTGATTTTGCAATCAAAGGTGCTTTGTCTGTTGCGGTTGGAATTTCGCGTGAGATTTTATTTTTTTCTGCGGTTTTTGTTTGTGTGATAGTTTTTAATTCACGAACGCGCACATCCAGTGCCAATATATCATCGACAACATCTGGGAAATTTTTCACAGCGCAAGCATTTTTCACAACATCTTTATTTTCACGAATAAATTTTATATCTAACATGTTATAACACCTTTGTTTATTCTTTTGAATTCAAGTAAGCGATTGCAGACATACCGGCACTGCAACCAGTCCCCACAGCAGTTGCAATTTGCATTTTAATATTACTGTGCACATCGCCAGCAACAAACATTCCCTCTGGCAAAGATTCTGGGATAATGCGTCCCATATCATCGCGTTTAATTACTTCGGACAGATAATCAGTATTTGCTTCGTGTCCGATTGCGACAAAGATACCGTCTGTTTCGAATTGTTTTCCGTCTGTTGCGGTTGCAATCAGTTTTTCAGAATCTGGTTTTTGCGCAATAGATTTTAATTCTGTATTATATATACATTTAATATTAGATTTTTCTGCTATGCGGTCGCGTAAAATACTTTCTGCGCGAAAGAATTCAGATTTGCGATAAACGATAGTCACATTTTTTGCAACATCTGATAAATACAGGGCATCGTTCAGTGCGGCATTTCCACCACCGATAACCAAGACATCGCGGCCTGAATAAAAGAAACCATCGCAAGTTGCACAATACGAAACCCCTTTGCCAAAGAATTCCTTTGCGCCATCGATTTCCAGACGGCGTGCCTGTGCACCGGTGGCAAGTATAACTGTTTTTGCATCAAATGTTTTACCATTTTCGCATACAACAGAAAAAGTTTTATCATCATTAAATTTGATATTTGTTGCAGATGTGAATTCGATTTTTGCGCCAAAGCCTTTTGCTTGTTTACTTATAAATTGAATAAGTTCCATACCAGAACCATTCCACCCCGGATAGTTTTCCAGTTTTGCGATTTCGCCTGTTTGACCACCCATTGTTGCACCTGTTAAAACAACAGTAGATTTATTTGCACGTCCGGTGTAAATCGCAGCGGTCAATCCGGCAGGTCCCGAACCCAAAATAACAACATCATACATATTTAATTCCTTGTTTCTTTACAAGAAAGAGCATAACACAAAAAGCATTTCATGCAAACATAAAAAAAATAAAAAAAAAACATAAAAAAAGTTCTTGTGTTTTATTTGCGAAATCTATTATAATGAAAAGGTATAAAAAGGATGGAAAGAATGAAAAGATTTATTTTGCCCGGTTTTCTGACACTTTGTGCGGTTTTGCCTGCAATGGCTGCAGATTGGCCGTCAAATAATTATATGCAAACAAGCACGACATATAACGGTGCTGCGACATCTACCCATATGGGTGTGTCCAGTGGATCTACTACTGCTGATGCTTACTATACCATTGCGGCTGGTTATTATTTACCAAAGAGTTCGTATTCGGCATTGGCTTGTCCTGCTGGTAAGTATTGCGTTGGTGCCACCGCTATTAAACGTAGTACCACCACTGACCAAGGTGGTGCTACCGCTAGTACTGCACCTGGTGCTGTATCCAAAGGTTATTGGGCATCTGGTGGTGCGAAAAAAGCAGCCCCAACAAGTAGCAGTGACTGTGTAGGAAGTAGCCCTTCTTGTGGTCAGTGTTTGTCTGGATTTACTACAGCGTCAACTGGTTCGACATCTTATACTGCATGTAGAAAGACAACGACAGATGGTGCACAGTGTTCCAATATCTTTCCTGTGACTGTTGGGTGGCCTTGGTCAAGTATAGTTTATTCTTCGCTTGATAATCCTAATTTTGGACAAAATTATACACTCGACAGCACTTACACTCATACTACCAGTAACTGTACGACTAGTCAGACAAGTGCGTCTGGTTCTGGTGCGTGTGTAGCGGATAATCCAGATAACTGCTTCATTAGAGGTATTACGTGTGCTTCGGACGACTTTACGCTTTGGTCTGGTGGTATTAAAGGGACCTCTCGTGAACAAGAATGGACCAGTGGATCAGGATCTGATACCAGTGTGTATTCGCAAAATGTTTCTTGGAACGAAAGTGTTATCAGACCAAAAATTGGTACATTTACGGTTCCGTTTAATAATGGTGTCGAAGTAAAAGGTTTGTGGATGAACGCAAACACAACTTCTGGTTATCATTATGATACAACTGCAAGTACTTGTGGTTGTCAGATACAGACTATAAAGAGATCCAATGGAAAGACTTATCCTGTTGTGTCTACTTGGGCAACGGGGGTCGGTAGTTCGGGTACCTGTGCGGAAAGATGTATTGCTTTGTTCAGTACAACGGCAGATATCTTTAGCAAGTTTGATAATATCTATCCTCTTGAATGTCTTCCAAAGTCATTAACAATTGTATTGGATGGTAACAGCGCAACGTCTGGAACGATTGCAAACCAATCAGCCACTGCTGGACATGCGGTTGCTGCAAAGTGTACTTCTGGTAATGTTATCGGAACTAATACTATTATCTGGAACAAAACCGCTAATGCCAACAATACAAACATAGTAAAGACCGGTAATAAAGTCTTTGTTGGTTGGGGTGAAAGTGCCAGTGCAACATCACCAACAACCTTGACATGCGTAAGTGAAAACCTTAGCGATTCAACCCTTGGTACATATAAAACATATTACGCAGTATGGAAAGATGCATCTTGTACAGCCAGTACAGGTGCACAGAGTGTATCTGTGAACAGTGTGTCGGACAACAAAGTTGTTTGTAACAGAAAGAACAAGGCTGGATATTACTGCAGTGCTACCCAGACTGGTTCAAATATGCAAAATGCAGTCACAGTAACTTGTGATGCTTGCCCAGGTAACTGGACCAGTGCTGCGAACAGCGCTACTGCAAATACAGCATGTACAAGATCCATTGTATTGAACAAAAACGGTGGTTCTGGTAAAATTACTGTTGGTTCAACAGATTACTCTGGAACAGATAATGGTTCTATAACTTGTAATTATAACACCGCTTGTACTTTCCCTGCCACTACTAATTTGACAAAGACAGGTTATGCGTTTAATGGTAAATGGAGTATAAATTCAAATTGTAGCGATGGTGGTTCTGCTACACCTACTGTGACAAGTACAGGTGCGACCGTCACATACTATGCGTGTACTACAACTAACAGTATCACGATTACATGGACCGGTGTTAGCTCGATACCTTCAAGTGGATTTACTGCGATTTCGAACAATACAACGACATCATCAGTATCCTATAATGGTAACATCGTAACACCATCAGGAGCGGTTGCAGCAGCGGCTGGTCAGACGTTCCTTGGATGGAAGTTCACCAGTGCACAATAATAAAGTGCAAACCAAAAACAAAAAAAGTCGTGTTCCCCACGACTTTTTTGTTTGTTTTTATATGCATAACAAAGAACGATTGGCACGATGCACACCCTTGTCATGCTGAGCGAGCGCACGCGACCGCGAGGATGACAATGGTTCTTTTGTTCGTTATTATGCGATTAAGAACCTTTAATCAACATGACTGAAGCTTATTTCTGGAAATATTTTTTTAATGTTTCGTATGCTGTGTTGATGCGCGTAAATTCATCTGTGGACGATTTGTGGCCCGCTGTATCAGGATGATATTTTTTTGCAAGCGCACGATATTTGCTGCCGACTTCGCGCCACGATGCAGTTATTGGTAATCCAAATACACTAAACGCAGATGTGATTTGTGATGATACCGTCTTTTTCGCAGGCATCTTGTCAAATGTGTTTCGCCCAGATAAAAAGTCATTTATGAAATTTACATAATCGGCTTCTTGTGCGTTGACTTTTTCTTTGTCTTTGTCGGCAATTCCAAATGTTTCGCGTTCCCATTCGGCATCAATTTCATCCGGGGTCATGTTTGCATAGTAATTCCAATTTTTATTGTATTCTGCCGCGTGTTCTTTGCAAAACCACCAATATTCTTTTAAATCACGCGTCTTTGGGGCGCGACATGTGCCCGCCTTGGTGCATCCTGGATGATCGCATTTCGTTATCATTATTTATATGTCCTTAATCTTGTTGTGTGCCAATGGATGCGCGCTTTCAACCGTATCACGCAATTTTTCAGGCAATACATGTGTGTATATTTGTGTCGTTGAAATATCTTCGTGCCCCAGCATCGTTTGTATTATTCGTAAATTTGCACCACCCGCCAGTAAGTGCGATGCAAACGAATGTCGCAAGACGTGCGGACTGACGCGGTGCGGGTCTATTCCCGCCAATACCGCACATTTCTTTAAAATCTTGAAAAAGCCATCGCGCGTTATGTGACCCGTCGCAGAATTAGTCGGAAATATATATTTCGAATCTACTTCACCGCGTACATTTAACCATTTGTGTAATGAATCTTGGGCGGCTTCGTGCATGGGAACCAATCTTTCTTTGGCGCCTTTGCCATGTATCAACAGTTTGTCCCCCAAATTTGCAGATAATGGTAATTCACATAATTCACTTACACGCAGACCAGATGCATAAAGCAATTCTATCATACAGCGCAAACGTGTCGATGTCTTTATGTCACCAGCCGATGATATCAATAATTCTATCTCTTCGCGCGACAGATATTTCGGCAGTGCGCGTCCGCGTTTCGGTAATTCCAAATTAACTGTGGGATTCTTTGTTATGATTTTTTCCAACATTAAAAATTTATAAAAACTGCGCAGTGCACTGGCCTTGCGGGCAATTGAAGATGGTTTGTCCGGCAGGTCTGATAAATATTTTTGGATGTCTTCATCAGTTGCGCTTAATAAATCGCCGATAACTTCGTTCGCATGTTTAAGGTCTGATTCATACGCGCTTAGCGTTTTTTGACTGCGACCTTTTTCTGCAGATAATGCTTCCAAAAAAATATCAATGTAATTCATGGATAAAGTACTATTTCTGTAAATACTGGGTCGTTCGAAAATGATACAATCATACCAATCAACAATAATATCAATATTGCCCAAATTATGTATTTCTTTTTGTTCTTTTCGCGTCTGTGAATCGGCATGTGTTCTACCTTTTTATATTGTGTCAAAACTGGTTATAAATGTGCATGCGCCAGTAATAATTATTATCTGGGGGGCAACTATCGCAATAATCGGGGGCAGGGTCCCAGTGTTCCCCAGCGCATTAAATATATTTACTATGAAATAAAGCGCAAAGCATGTGACAATGCCCAGACTGAATTTTACACCAAAACTGTAATTTCTGCGCTGTCTTGTTTGGGAAAACGCAATCCCTAATATCGCCATTGCTATCATCGTTAATGGTAAAAACAATAATGTCCAGAACTGAACCAAGTGGCCGCGTGTTGAAACGCCTATGGCATTCATTTTGTGTATAAATGCAGGCAATCTCCAAAATGAAATCTGGTCAGGTTGCAGGTATCTTTCCAATACTGTTTGTGGTGTCAATTTTGTGTCAATGTGGCGCGAACCTTTTTGATTTGTGCCTTCTTCGTCAATTATGTTCGCTTTGGCTACATCAAAACCTTTGCCAGACAATGTCGCGGTTTCTGCGGATATGCGTTCTTTTAATTTGAATTCTTGGTCTTGTAATAAAATCGTTATGTCTTCAAATATAATGTCGTGATTTTTTGCCATGTTCATACCTGTCGCACGAACAGTTATATATCCGTCATCAGAAGCCTCGCGTAACCATATCGCATCGTCTATCAGTTTTAATTGGTGATCTGTCAAATTGCGTGTCGTTAAATCTACGGAATAGGGATTAATAATTGTTGTCGCAAAAACACCAACCAAAAACGCACCTGTCAAAAATGGTTTCGCAATTTGAAATGGTGACATTCCTGCGCCTGATACGATAATCAGTTCTGAAGATTTCGTCAGATTGTAAAATGCAACCAAGGTCCCCATAAATACCGCCAATGGCAAAAACATAGGAACATATTCCAGCAAACGTACCCATGCGTCCATCAATGTCGCCAGCGCAGTCGGATTAGACGACAACCTTTCTACAAATGTGACCGCGAATATAATCCCGCATACTGTAAGCATGACCAGTAAAAAACTTGCGAAAAAACGACGCAACAGGAATAATGTCAAAACTTTCGGTCTGAATCTATACATAATCTATAAGTATAATAGTTTGATTTGATAATTGCAAAATTAAAATTTATGTTATATTGTTATATCTAAAATTAAGGATTGTTATTATGGAAAAGAAACCAATTTCACGTCAGGGCTTTGATGCACTGCTCGCAGAATTAAAAGATTTAAAAGAAAACCAAAGACCAGAAATTTTAAAGGTCGTTCAATGGGCGCGTTCTTTGGGTGATTTGTCTGAAAATGCAGATTATAGTGCCGCCAAGGAAAAACAACGTCAAATCGATAAACGTATCCAATTTATTGAAAACACTATTGAAAATGCCCAGGTCATCGATATAGATTCTTTGACTGGTAATCGTGTTGTCTTTGGTGCAAAGGTTTTAACCGAAGACGAAGATGGCAACAAGATGGAATGCAGAATTTTGTCTGATATTGAATCTGATGGTCGTTTGGTTATATCTTGTACTTCGCCTGTGGGGCGCGCGCTGATTGGACATTGTGTGGGGGATACTTGTACGGTGCGTTTGCCAAGTGGTGAAAAAGAATTTGAAATTATTGATGTGAAATTCAAGGACTAAGATGCCGGTTCGCGTTCTGCCAGATTTTTTAATCAACCAAATCGCCGCTGGTGAAGTGGTTGAAAGACCTGCAAGCGTTGTTAAAGAGTTGGTGGAAAATGCGCTGGATGCAGGGGCAGACCAAATTATCATAGATGTTATTGATGGTGGGAGAACTCTTATATCTGTGATAGATAATGGTAAGGGCATGTCAAAAGAGGATTTGGGAAATTCTATATTGCGACATGCGACTTCTAAATTGCCAGACGATGATTTGTTGAATATCAATTTTATGGGATTTCGTGGCGAAGCATTGCCGTCAATTGCGTCTGTGTCTGATATGAGTATAGATACTTTTTATAAAGATGAACCAAACGGATGGCAATTAGATGCGACAACTGGCGAAATAAAACCGTCGCCTTGGGAAAGTGGTACACGTATTCGTGTCGCAAATTTGTTTGCAAAAACGCCGGCGCGTTTAAAATTCCTTAACAGTGATAAATCAGAAATGTTGGCCATATTGGATGTAGTTAAAAGATTGGCAATGGCGCGAAACGATGTTGGTTTTATTTTAAATGATAAATGGCGTTTCCCAAAAAATCAGGATTTGATGGAACGTATAATCTCTGTTATGGGGGAAGATGTCAGGGGACAGATGCTGGCAGTAGATGCAATGTCTGGTTCATCAGAAATGCGAATTCATGGATATGTTTCTCACCCAACACTTCGTCGTGCGTCCAGTGTCGACCAATATTTGTTTGTAAATGGTCGTTCGGTCAAAGACAAGGTCTTGGTGTCTGCTTTGCGGGCGGCATATATGGATGTTATGCATGCGCGTGAATTTCCTCTTTGTGCACTTTATTTGGAATTGCCAACACGTAATGTTGATGTTAATGTGTCGCCTGCGAAAACAGAGGTGCATTTTCTGGAACCAACACATGTTCGGGCGTTTATTATAAAGACTTTGAGAGATGTTTTGGCAAATACATTAAATGAAAATATGGGCCAAACACAAAATGATAATTCGCAAAATTCAGAATTTAGATTAGGTTTAACACAAACTGTGTTTCGTGCGCCACAAAATGATTCTTTTGCGCGCAGTTTTGTTGCAGAACCAACTTTCAACCAGAGCAAAATACGACCAGCAGATAATATTGATACTGTATTTGAAAGTGATGCGTTTGATTTGCCTCTTGGTCGTGTTATTGGTCAGTTAAACAATAAATATATATTGGCTGAAAACAAAGATGGTTTTGTTATAGTTGATCAACATGCTGCGCATGAACGCATAACTTATGAAAAATTAAGAACACACACAATTAAAACACAACCACTTTTGGCACCGATTGTTATCAAGATGAAATCAGAAGATGCAGAATCTGTTTTGACGGTTGCTGATGAATTGAAACAATGCGGTTTGCAAATAGATTCTTTTGGGGAAGACGCACTGGCTATTTTTGAAAAGCCAGCCGATTGGGATTTGAATTGGGAAAAGTGCTTTCAAGAAATTGCAGATGAAGTGCGTGGCTTTGGACATTCTTCGCGTTTACAAGAAAAGTTGCATTTAAAATTGGCAAATTATGCGTGTCATCATTCTGTGCGAAGTGGGCGAAAATTAAATATGGCGGAAATGGACGCACTGTTGCGGGATATTGAACGGACAGAGCGGGGCAGTGAATGCAATCATGGCCGCCCTGTTTACAAGGTTATTCCAATAACAGAATTAGACGCAATGTTTGAAAGGATTTAATGTTATTTTCCCTTTACTTGTATTTGTTTTTTTACTAGGATTCGCATATAAAAAAGGAGATTTTTCATGAATGAAACTGTCGAAGTTGTAAATCAAACAGCACAAACAATTCCTGCTGCACAACAACAGGCTGGTATGTGGGGTATGATTCTTTATTGCGTTATCATTATGGCTATACTTTATTTGTTTATGATACGTCCAAATAAAAAACGTATGGCTGAATATCAAAAAATGCTGGATTCTGTAAAGGTTGGCAATCGTGTTTTGGCGGCTGGTATTTATGGAACAGTAAAGAAAGTAAATGAAAAAACTATTGAAATGGAAATCGCGAAAGGCGTTGTTGTCGAAGTTAATAAAAACGCTATTGCAGCAATTGAATAATTTTTAGGGGTGTGTAGATGTTTAAGAAACTGGTTATTGTATTTATTGCTATGTTTGGGGTGCTGTTGGCGGTACCTACGATTTCGCCAAGGTTGGCACCGTATTTTCCATCTTGGATTCAACCAATTCCTCTTGGCTTAGACCTTAAAGGTGGGGCACAACTTTTGTTAGAAGTTGATACAGATGTTATGTTAAAAGAAAAATCTGCACAACTTTATGATGAAGTGCGTGCCGCGTTGATTGACAGAAACAAGGGCGTTATTCGTTTTTCTGAACTGCGTAATACAGGGGATGGTGTTTCTTTGGTTGTTCGTGAAAGTGGCGATGTTTCAAAAGCCAAAGGACGTTTACGCAGTGTTTTGGGTAATGGTGTAGATGTTGCATCAAGTGGTAAAACTTTGACAATAACTTATACTTCAAAAGCACGCGAAGAAATGATTCAAGATGCGATGAACCGCAGTATTGAAATTGTTCGTCGTCGTATTGATGCACTGGGCACAAAAGAACCATCTATTCAATCTCAGGGTGGAAAATATATCTTGGTTCAGTTGCCAGGGGTTGATAATCCTGAACATATCAAGGAATTGATAGGTAAAACTGCAAAAATGTCTTTCCATTTGGTAAATGAAAATATTACCAGCGAACAGATAGCATCTGGTCGTGCGCCAAGTGGTACAATGTTCTTGGAATACATGGAAAACCCGGGACAAAAGATTGCTGTTTATTCACGTGTAGAAGTTTCTGGTGACAGTTTGAAAAATTCAGAGGCATCTTTCGATCAAAATAATATGCCAGTTGTGACGACCGAATTTGATGCGTCTGGTGCGCGTCGTTTCGCAAAATTAACAACAGAACACGTTAACGAAAGATTTGCAATCGTGTTGGACGAAAAGGTTTTGTCTGCACCAAATATTCGTGAA
>Ga0310690_10006992_pt1 | contig 14646 bp, 11 predicted proteins | sample AusTroGonzalo_MG_2_FD_207661 | JGI IMG/M metagenome (GOLD analysis project Ga0310690, IMG submission 207661) | Bovine rumen microbial communities from tropical cattle in Woodstock, Queensland, Australia - Gonzalo_04 (v2) (version 2) | ecosystem: Host-associated > Mammals > Digestive system >...
TACTTTTTCATAATCTTCAGGGAATATTACTTTACGCGTATTTCTTCTTGCATCTAAAAAGAAATCTTCCCCACACTGTTCTACATTCATCGTTCTAAAGCCATCGTTAGAGCTATATTCTACGTAATTGTCGTTTTCTAGGTTAACATAATAAATTGTAAAAGTATCTTTGATCAACCAATTAACGATATCTTGATAAGCGATTGATTCTTTTTTAGCGACTTTATCACTGTAAGTTTGCTCAATTCCGAATTTTTTCTCTAAACTGCTCATAAACTACCTCATTTTATACCATTATAACACACTTTTTTTATTTTTACACAATAAATAAAAACCAAATCTCAAAAATAAAAATAAAAAACCTGTTTACCTAACATTTTAGGAAACAGGTTTATTGCTTAATTTAGTAACTTTGTGCTTTGAACATCTTCCATCGTTACATCAATTTTTAGTTTCTTTAATACTTTAATATCATCACTAGATAACATTACGCTAGAATGCATTTGTGCTCCTTCTAGTTTTGCTAATTGTTCCATCGCTCTTTGACTCATAGCGTTTGTAGTAGCAGTAATTGCTAGCGTTACTAATACTTCTTCTAAGTTAAGTCTTAAAACACTACTATGAAGTTGGTTCTTCTTTAACTCTTGGATTGGGCCAATTATTGCATATGATAAAAGTGGCATATCATCAGGTATTTTTGCTAAATGCTTAATCGCATTAATGATACAAGCAGCTGTTGCTTCAAACATGTCTGATTGCTTACCGGTAATAAACTTTTTATTACCAATTTGTAAAGCAACACATGGAACGCCTTTTTTCTTTGAAGCATCGATTGCTACTTTTACGCATTTACGATCTTCTACGCTAATATTTAAGTGGTTCATTAATAAACTAATCTTATCGATTGCTGTTTGATTAACTTTACCAATTTTATAATTAACGATTGCATCTAAATATCTTCTAATAATTTCTTGTTTACTAGTTTCAATGGCAGCATCCTCATTAATAATTGCATAACCTAGGGCATTAACACCCATATCAGTAGGTGATGCATAAGGACTTTCCCCATAAATACGTTCGAATATTTTCTTTAAAACTGGGAATGCTTCTAAATCACGGTTATAGTTAACAGCATCAATTCCATATGCTTCTTTATGGAAATAGTCGATCATGTTAACATCGTTTAAATCAGCGGTTGCTGCTTCATACGCCATATTAACTGGATGCTTTAGCGGCAAGTTCCAAACAGGGAATGTTTCATATTTCGCATAACCTGCTTTAATTCCTCTTTGGTTTTCATTATAAAGTTGAGATAGACATGTGGCAAGTTTACCACTTCCTGGGCCGGGAGCACAAACAACAACGATTGGTCTAGTAGTTTCTATATAATCATTTTTACCATAACCTTCATCGCTTAAGATTAAATCCATATTATGAGGGTATCCCGCAATTGGATAATGGATATATGATTTAATGCCAAGATGATCTAGTTTGTTACGATAAACGTTAGCAAAAGGTTGATTAGCATATTGTGTAATAACTACGCTACTAACCATAATGCCCATCTTTTCAAATTCATCCATTAATCTAAGTACATCATCGGCATAAGATATATTGATATCACTTCTTTGTTTACTCTTTTCAATATCGTTAGCATTAATTACAATAACTACTTCTACTTTATTTTTAATCTTTGCTAACATCTTGACTTTCAAGTCAATTTCAAAGCCTTGTAAAACTCTAGCGCAGTGATAATCATCAAATATTTTACCACCAAATTCCAAATACAACTTATCAAACTTTTCAACTCTTTTTAAAATGTTTTCGGTTTGTATTTTTAGATACAACTTGCTATCTAAACTTTTCATAAATGCCCCCATTTAATTTGCCAGTTTTTTCCAAACATATAAGAATTTTAACACAACAATTTTTAAAATTAAATACCTTTTTTACGATTTATGACAATTGGCTTAATAACATTTAAGCCAGTCTGTCCACACTTAACCGCTTTAATTAAAACTACATTTGAATACTCTTTGTTTTCATCATAAACAAACTGTAATAACTTAACATTTAGTTTATTTTTCTTTAGCTCTAACATTACTTCATCTAATCTCGTAGTTTGAAATAACATAAAAAGCGTACCATTTAACTTTAAGTTTTTATAAATAGTTTTAATTAAATTATCTAGTTTTAAGTTTTCCTCATGCTTTGCTAATGCAAGGTATGGATTTTTACTTAAATCTTCTTTTCTCGTCTTAAAGTAAGGTGGATTACAAATGATTACATCCACCTCTTCAGATATGTATGTATTAGCATCAGCTTTAATTAATTCATAATTTGTTAAATTAAGACTATCCAAATTTAATTTAGCTAATTCTAAGGCTTTTTCATTAATATCAATACCAATTAGTTTCTTTGGTTTAAAGAAACTAGCATACATTAATAAGGCCCCATTATTAGTACCAATATCTAAGACTGTATCTTCTTTATAAATCTCTAAAAATTCCCCAAGACATGCTGTATCAGTATTGATTCTAAACATCTCATCATCTTGGATGATTTTAATATCTTCATGATTAGGCAAGTAATCAATTGTTCTCATTATCTTCCTCTTTTGGATAAGCTAGAATAGAATTTTCTAAGTAATACATATACTTAATCTTAGGGCGATTTGCTTCCAACTTTTTAAAACGATGATAATCTTTAACTCCTGTCTTATAATCAGACCAACAGTTAATAAATGCATAATCAACGCTTAGCTTATTTGTTTTATTCTTTAAGAACAAGTATGGATCCGCTTTTACTATTTTTATCTTTTCTGGATAATCAAATTTAGGTAACATGCACTTTTTGAATAATTCAATTAAATCATTGTTTGCTTCATATATAGTTAGTGCACTTACACTATCTTTTAAGTGAGCCATATAAGCAAAATATCCATTACCTAAACCAAAACATGCTACTTTTCCTTTAACCTCATCAAGTGGTACTATACATGCATTAACTACAAGCGGGTTAAAACGAGAAAGTATTTTGTCATGCTCATAAATTGTTACACACTTTAAAAAATCATCAAAGTATGCAATTTGGGGATAGATTCTACCATCAATCGCAGTATCGATTTCATCTTGGGCAAATAATTCATATTGCTCAATAAAACTATAATCTAGTTTTAATTTGCCACTTGTTGCTTGTTCTAAATTATCCATTTTTAAATAGAAAGGATTATTTAGATATTTATCTACATCATCTTTAATAAGCATATTAAGTAGATAGCGATCAATAAACATCTCATCTAAGCCCATATAACTATTAAGTATTGATGCATAGGCATATAATTCCCTAACGCCACTCGCTTTAACTTCTTCTAAAGTCTTAGGATCAATTTGATCAGGCATAACTCTTAAGTATTCATTTAAAGCATTTATAAGTATTAAATTATTATTTCGAATATTACTCATAATCCACCTTTATAAATTAATAAGGATGAAGCGTTGCTTCATCCTTAATATTTAATTTATTAATTCTAATAAATATTATTTTCTAGATACGTGATAAGTTACATCAGCTACAAGTACTGGAGCATCTTGAGCAACCATCCAACAAGTATTATCGAATTCTTCGTTGATAGCTAACTCACTATTACGATAATCACCAGTATAGGCGATAGAGCAAATAACTGCTCCTTCTTCTAGGTTTTCATCATTTGCGAAGCCTAAAGATACTTTACCATCTTTAACTTCTACATTTACATAACCTGCTGCGCTACCTTTTGTAACTTCTCCAAGAGTCATCTTTTCTGTATTATATGAATATTGTAATTGTCCACTAGCTAAGCCGTTAGTTTTAGCAACTACGAAATCAATCTTATCGCCATTTCTCTTAGCGACGATAGCATTGTTTGCTGCTTCAATTGCTTTATTATCTTGAGCAGTATAACTTACAAATGTAATTGTGAAAGCAGCAGTTTCAACTTCATTGCCAGCATCATCTGTACAAATGATTTGTAATCTTGGTTTACCAACAGTAGTAACTTCTTTGTTTAATGAAAAGTGAGAATCATCACAAGTGAATTCATGGCTTGAGCTATCTGAGAATTCTACTTTTACAGTAATCATACCAATTGTGAATTCTTCTAAATCATATTCTTCAGCTAATTTATCCTTAACAACAGTTACCTTCTCTACTTCTTTTCCAGCCCAGTTAAATCCTTCTACTGGTGGATTATCATTGCCGCCTTTACAGCCAATTAATAGTAAAGCAAATAAAAATGTTAAAACGATAATTAATTTCTTTTTCATATACTTCTCCTAAAAATATACCTTATACACATCCATTGTATCATAAATTACTTATCAATAAAAGGTAAAAAATAAATTAGTTATAATTATTTGTTATTGAATGGCAATTTTAAATTATTAAGAGTATAATGGATATTATCTAGAAGGCAAATTATGGAATTACTATTATCGCGTAAAATTAAACAAAGATATCCCGATGAACCCCTTCCACGCGTTCGCCTACTTTTATCAAGATTATTAAAGATCGCTATTCCATCAGCCATTGAAACATTCTTCGTTGGCTTAATGGGAATGATCGATACGATGATGGTAGGTAACTATTCGAAAGAGGCTCTAGCAGCTGTATCAATATCGCAACAACCGGTAATGATTACTTTCGCTTGTGCATTCGGTCTAAACAACGGCATCGTTGCCTGCATTTCAAGGCGTCGAGGCGAAGGAAATGCGGAAGGTGCTAATAAGATCTTAAGGCAAGGCTTGCTGTTTGCCCTAATTATGTCAAGCATATTTGTAGTATTGATGCAAGTATTTGGTCGTTACATTCTAGAACTTGCTGGTGCTAAAGAAGATACAATCGAGCTTGCCCTAACTTATTCAAGAATTGTAACTTACTGCTTACCGATAAACTACATTAGGCTTGCCTTATGTAGCGCCCAAAGGTCAATCGGTAGGACTAAACTTACATTAGTAGTAAATGTCATTTCAAATACGGTTAACGTAATTTGTAACTACATTTTAATCAATGGTCACCTTGGTGCCCCAGCCCTTGGTGTAAAAGGTGCTGCCATTGCTACTGATATCGGTAATACCGTAGCAGCCGTAATTGTATTAGTAATCGTATTAAGAGGTAAAGATTTCTTGCATATAAGTTTCAAAGAATCTTGGGGCTTTTCTAAAGATGGTATAGGCATCTTACTAAGAGTTGCCACTCCTGCTTTCTTTGAACAGTTCATCAATCGTATCGGCTTCTTTATTGTAGCGAAGATTGTAAACGAGCTTGGAACTGATGCGGCAGCCGTAAATGCGATATTGAGCAATATCGTTGCTCTAAACTTCAACTTAATCGATGGTTTCGCTTTAGGTGCCAGCGCCCTCGTTGGCCAGTCCCTAGGCGAAGGAAGGCCCGCCAAGGCCTTTGCCTATGGAAGGCTTGCTCAAGCCCTCGCCTTTTTGATAGGTCTTGTCATGGCAGGCATTGTGTTACTAGTAAGAGAACCAATTTGTTGGTGCTTTGCGGAAGACGAAGCAGTTGTTTTAGAATCTGCTAAAGACTTATTGATTGTATGGATTATCTTCCTTCCTCAAAGCGTTCAGTGGACTACTACTACTGTCCTAAAAGGTGCTGGTGATACTGCCTTTACCGCTAGAATGAGCTTAATTAGTATCGGTATAATTAGACCTATATGTTCATATATCTTATGTTACCCACTAGGTTTAGGAGTAGTCGGATCATACTTAGGTATGTTAATTGACCAAGTAATTAGATGTACAACAAATATTTTAAGATTTTTAAATCTTAAATGGATAAATAAAAGAGCTTAAACAAATGTTTAAGCTCTTTTCTTTTAGATTTCACGACCAGCAAACTGAGTCATGTATAAATCATAATATTTACCTTTAACTTCAAGTAGCTTTTCATGGTTACCCATTTCACAAATACAACCTTGATCCATTACGACGATTACATCGGCGTCTTGGATTGTAGATAAACGGTGAGCAATGATTAAGCTAGTACGATTAGCCATTAAGTTAACCATCGCATCTTGAATATTCTTTTCTGTTCTTGTATCTACGTTAGACGTAGCTTCATCCAAAATCAAAATCTTTGGATCAGCTAGAACTGCTCTAGCTATTGTTAATAACTGTCTTTGACCTTGAGAAATATTGCTACCACCTTCACTTAAGACAGTTTCATATTTTTCTGGTAACTTCTTAACGAAATAGTTAGCATTAGCTAGAATTGCTGCTGCTTTCATCTCATCAAAGGTAGCATTATCATTTCCATACTTGATATTGGCTTCAATGGTATCTTTGAATAAAACAGTATCTTGTAAAACGATAGCAATTGTTTTACGCAAATCATCTTTATAAATATCTTTAATATTGATACCATCGATTAAGATTTCTCCACTATCAATTTCATAGAAACGCATTAGCAAGTTAACTACTGTTGTCTTACCTGATCCAGTTGCCCCAACTAAAGCAATCTTTTGACCACGTTTAACATCTAGCGTAAAGTCTTTAAGTACTGGCTTTTCTTCCACATACCCAAAATTAACACCTTTGAATTCGATATTACCTTGGAAGTCTTCATAGCTTAGATGAATTGTCCCTTCATCAATTTCATTAGGTGATTCTAATACTTCGAATACACGCTCAGCTCCAGCTGTAGCTGTTAAGATTTGACCATAAAGTTGGGCTATTTCGTTAATTGGTCGACTAAATTGACGTGAGCAAGTTAAGAATAAGGCAATAGTACCAACATCCATTGCTAGTCCCCATGGGTGAGTTAGTGCCATCCATCCACCAACAATCGCGATTAATACATAAGTTAAGTTACCGATGAAATTCATAACTGGACCCATAGATCCACCCCAGATTTGAGCGATTATACTAGTCTTAGTATAACGGTCACTAATTTCATAGAACTCTTCTTCCACATCCTTCTCTTTGTTATAGGCTACAACTGTCCTATAACCAGTAATCATTTCTTCGGTATGACCATTAAGTTCACCAAGTAGGGCAGATTGACGTTTGAAATACTTACCCATCTTCTTAGTTAAGATCATACTAGCGACTATTGTTAAGGCAGTTGATACTAGTGTTACTATAGTTAGTAGCCAGCTATAATAAAGCATCATTACTAAAGTACCTAATATTAAAAGTACACCACTAATTAAAGATGCTAATACTTGGCTAATAGCATTAGATATACTATCTACATCATTTGTCATTCTACTCATTAAGTCACCATGTGAATGGTTATCAATAAACTTAATTGGTAGTTTTACAAACTTAGCGAATAAATCGCTACGAAGTTTGTGAACAGTTCTTTGTGATAACTTACCACTTACTAAGTTTCTAAATAGAGCTACAATACAGTTAGCACCATATACAATAGCAAGTACAATAATCCAGTAAACAGCTTTTTCAAAACCAGCAACACCAATCTCTTCAATGCTCCATAAATCATTGAAGACATTCTTTTGCACGATTGGAGCAAGTAATGATAATACAGTTACGATAACTACAATAATAAATAAGGCGATAAATAATCCTTTAGAATAACCAATGTATTTAGAGATCTTTTTAATAGTTCCTTTAAAATCTTTTGGTTTTTCTACTGGGCGGTAGCCATGTCTACCTCCACCCATTGGTCTTTGAGGGGCCTGATTCTTTGACTTTTCTTCGTTAGCCATTGATCTCATCTCCTCTCTTTAGTTGTGAATTATAAATATCTTGATAAATTGGACTTGTTGCCATCAATTCTTGATGGTTACCAATTGAAGCTATTTCACCTTCATTTAAAACAATAATCTTATCGCAGTTTTTAACACTAGCAACCCTTTGGGCAATCGTAATAACTGTCATATCTTTTAAGTTAGCTTCGATTGCTTTGTAAAGTTTGGCTTCAGTTTCTAAATCTAGAGCACTTGTAGAGTCGTCAAAGACAACAATTTCAGGCTTCTTGACAATTGCACGCGCAATTGAAATTCTTTGTTTTTGACCGCCTGATAAGCTAGCACCTTTTTCAGCTACTTTTGTATCATAGCCTTCAGGGAAACTACTGATGAAGTCATGAGCTTGCGCAATCTTAGCAGCTTCAATTACTTCATCATCGCTAGCATCTTTCTTGCCCCAGCAGATGTTTTCTTTGATTGTCTTAGAATATAATTCGCTCTTTTGTAAGCACATAGCAACTCTACTTCTTAATGCATTAAAAGTATAGTCCTTAACATTATGGTTATCGACTAATACTTCACCTTCATTGACATCGTAGAATCTTGCAATTAAGTTAACAAGTGTACTCTTTCCGCAGCCCGTTGCACCAAGGATACCAATCTTTTCACCTTGGTTAATCTTAAGATTAATGTGATTTAAAATCATTTCATCAGTTTCACCAGGATATGCAAAGCTTACATCTTTAAATTCAATTGTTCCTTTCAATGATTCTTCTTCAAAAGTTTCGCTACCTTGCTTAACTACTGGATTAGTATCAAGTACTGCATTTAATCTATCAATACTAGCTTTACCTCTTACAAACATCTGGAACATTAAAGCTAACATTACGAATCCATTAACTAATACATTTAAGTAGTTAACAGCGGCAATTATATCGCCAACTCCTAGTCCACTAACTATTTCAATTTGACCACTAACATCAATTACTCTGCTAGAAATATCAGCTCCACCTAGATAAATGATTGCAATCATTCCTGAAATTAAAATAACACTTAATACCGGACTAATTAATGATAATCTTTTAATTACTGTCCAGTTAACGTTATATAAATTATCGTTAGCTTTACCGAATCTTTTATTTTCTTTTTCTTCAGCTGTATATGCTTTAACTACTCTAGCACCAGTAATATTTTCTTGTACAACGGCATTAACATCATCGACTCTTTCTTGCATCTTTTTAAAGTAAGGACTTACTTTAATAATGAAGACGATAATGATTACTAATAATATAGGTAAAGTTACTAATAAGATGTAACCAAATCTAATATCAATAGCTAGTAAGAATATTGATCCCATGATAAACTGCATCAATGTTCTAATAATCATTCTAATCGCCATCGCTACTACATTACTAACTTGCGTAATATCGTTAGTAACTCTAGTAACTAATGATCCAGTCGAGAAATCATCAACTTGTTCAAAACTTAATGATTCAATATGATTAAAAACATCTTTTCTTAAATCATTGCCATAATTAAATGCGCACTTATTGGCAAATACGCCACTCAGTACACCGCTAATTCCTCCTATGGCTACAAGTCCTAACATCAGTAAGCCGATGTTTACAATAAGATCAATTGTATCTTGTTTTAGGCCACTATCTACTATTTCACTCATTAGCCTTGGTTGGTACATATCCATCAATACTTCCCCAACCATAAATAAAGGAGCAAGCAATGCAAAGAACCAATATTTCTTTAAATATCTAAAAATTCTCATATGCTTAATAAAAGCAAGAGTAAGTCAATGACTTAATCTTGCTTACCTTTCATCAGTTTATTAACCTATTCTTTTAGAAGTCTTTGCTTCTTTTACCATCTTAGAAAATGCACTCTTTGTATCATTTACTAAGGCTGCTGTGTCACCATACTCTACAATCTTGCCACCATTTAGGATTAAGATCTTTGAGCATTTAACTAAGCAATTGATACGATTAGATACGACTACTGTAATCTTATTCTTAAGTTTTAAGATTTCATCCATCATTTCTTTTTCGCTTGTCGCATCAAATTTGCTTGTGGCATCATCGAATAAATATATCTTAGCATCTTTATAAAAAGCATTTGCTAAAAGGATTTTTTGTCTTTCAATTGGTGACAAAATATCTGTTCCTTCCTCAATGATTGTTTGGTCATGTTTAGGAAGACCATTAACAAGTGGTTTTAAACGACATTTATTTAAAGCATCATTGTAGCGATATTCATCCATTTCCATTGGATAGATAACATTGTGCTCAATTGTGCCTTTATATAGTTTTGCATCTTGAGCAACAGTTGCTATTTGATCTCTTAAATAATATGTATCAACTTTATTAATGTCACAGTTATTAACTAATACTTTACCGGATTTTGGTCTAATAATTTTAGTAGTTAAATCAACAATTGTCGATTTACCGCTATTAGTTAGACCTAAAATGCCAAGTGATTCACCTTTACGAACTTCAAAACTAATATGTTCTAGTTTGAATTCGCTATCGCTAGAATATTCAAAACTTACATCATCGAATTGTAAACTATAAATTTCACTTAATTCCTTAACAGTTACTACTCTATTTTCTTGTCTAATACTTAAGACACCATTGATTTCCTCAAAGGCAGATGATGCAATTGATGGTAGTGGTGAAACTTTAAGTAAGTTATGAAGCACACTAAAGAAGGTTGGGATTAAATAAATATAACCTAGCATTGAGCCAATGCCTACATCAGTAGTAGCTACGATTGCACCCATAATTCCAAAAGCAGCAACGAATGTTAAGTTAACGATAAATTCAGTAATTAAGAAGTTTTCTTGACTGCCAAGATTAGTTTCTAATCTTGCACTCTTTTCTAACTTTTGGGCAAGCCCTTTATATGCTTCTTCTTCCACAGCCAAAGAGTTTCTAACTTTAAGTTGTTTAATTGACTTAATGTTTTCCCCAACAGCTGCATCTTGTTGTTCACGCATCTTTTCATATTTATATGCTTGACGTAAATGCATATAATTAATAATCTTTTGTACTACAAAGAAAATAAGTGATCCTGCTAAAGCAATAGCTCCCATTGTTGGATTAAGAATAAATAAAGTTATTAATAATCCTAAAAAGATTAAAGCATTAGTACAGAATGTAATTAAGTTATCACCAAAGAATACATGACCAATTCTTCTAGTACTATCTTCTACTGCTTTAAATGTTTCAGTTGTATCTAACTTATTTATTTCTAATAGGTCAGCTCTTAAAACGGTTGAGTAAGCTTCAGTCTTTAGACCTAAAGTTATTTCACTACCGATACGAGCAGTAAATGAACATCTAAAACTATTAAATACAAATCCAAGGACGCTTAACCCAACAAGAACTAAACTTGGTAAAACTAAGTTATTAGCTTCTTGTTCATTGATTGGTAATTGTACCTTTTCGTCAATCATGTATTTAATAACGAATGGACTAGCTACACGAGTAGCTATAAACAATACCGTAAAAATAGCAAGGAACAAAATTAGTTTCCACTTTTCTTTGATGACTTTTTTGATAATATCTTTAGCCTTCATGCGTAGTCCTCCTTATAGATAAAATTATAACTTATTTTTCTTAAAAATACCATATATGTAAACGATTTAGTTTTTTTATTTTAATTGCTTTTTACCAGTTTGATAATTATTAATTTTTTGGTATAATCTAATAAGAGGTAATATTATGAATGTAGCAATATGTCCTGGATCATTCGATCCAATCCAAAATGGCCATATCGATATTATAAGACGTGCTAGCATGTTAGCTGATAAAGTATATGTGGTTATTGGGGTTAATCCTGATAAAGTATGTACATTCACTATTGAAGAACGTCTTAAAATGATTAAAAAGGTAATCAAAGATATTCCTAACTGCATAGCAGATGTCAATTTAGGAATGACTGCCGATTACGCCCAAAAAGTTGGCGCTAATTTAATCATTAAAGGATATCGCAACGCAGATGATCTAGCATATGAAGAAGATCAGGCTAGAAAAAATAAAGAATATAATCCCGATGTAGAGACTATTATTCTAAAAGCATCTAGCAAGGTTAGCTTCATTTCTTCTACTCTAATTAAAGAATTAATAAGTAAAGGTGAAGATGTTTCCAAATATTTACCAAAAGACATATTAAAGTTTGTTACTAAGAAGATAAGGAAGGTAAAGTAAAATGCCCATTTTAAATGTTTATTTTATTTATAATGCCATATTACTAGCTTTGGGAGCATATCTATTCATTAAAACTACACCCGATTTAATGACTAAAAGGGAAGATACTGCTTTCAAAACATTCATTATTGTTTATGGATTATACATTGTCATAAATACCCTTTGGACAATGCAAGAATATGATGTTATTAACTTGCCTCTTTGGTTATTTAAAGTAATCTGTGCCTTGTCGCTAATTGCCGTATTATCTAATGCATTCTGTTTTTATCGATTCCTTGCCATCCACTTTGGATATCTAGAAGAGACTAAAACATTATATAAAGTGTTTGCAACTCTTCCATACCTCACAGTTGTATTATTGATAATCACTTCAATTTGGACTAATATTGTATTCACTGTTACTGATTCTCTAAATATTAATCCAGAACTTGGTTATATTTCATTACCAATTTGTGCACTCTTCTACTTCGGTACAATCATTGTCCGTTCTGCTATTGAAACGCACAAGAGCAAATCACCACAAGCAAGACGTAATTCAATTACAATGATTATCACTACTATTGTTTTAATGGCATGGATATTTATTGATAACTTAATCGAAGGCTTTACGGTTATCCCAGTTTCAATATTTGTTGTGCTTCTAGTAATATTTACTACTCTTCAACAGTCAAGTATCAATACGGATGCCTTAACACAAATGAACAATAGACGTAAAGCAATGGAATACTTAGCTGTTCAACTTGATAATGTATCTGAGGAAGCACCTCTATATGTCTACATTTGTGACATCAACAACTTCAAGATGATTAATGATACCTTTGGACACCTTGAAGGTGACCAAGCCATCATCACTTTAGCTACTACTATTAAAGAAGAAATCGGTAAGATTCGTGGTTTTGCAGCAAGATACGGTGGTGATGAATTCATCATGGCCATTAAACCACAATCTAGTGATTATGATGTTGATGATATCGTTGTAAAGATTAATGAATCTGTTCAAGCCAAATGTGCTGAAAAACCATATATCATTTCCATTACTGCTGGACATATTAAATGTGTTGATAAGAAAATGTCAATTGAAGCATGCTTAAAAGAAGCTGATGAATTACTTTATGATAATAAAGAGAAACGCTCACTTGTTTCTCCAATAAAATAAAAAACTATCTATTTCTAGATAGTTTTTTTATTATTATTTAAATAATCTGAAAATTCTATGAGAGAAAATCATAAAGATAATGTCTAAAATCCAAATGATATTCCATCCGAAAATTAAACGTACTAATGCACATACCCAGTGACCTTCTTTGAATCTAGTTACAAAACCAAATACCCATGAAGTAACAGGGATGATACAAAGAATTAAACTAACGATCCAATTTAATCCAAAATAATCTTTTGAAGCTTTTGCCATAAATATACCACCTTTCATAAACATTTTAACATATCCGTAAATACTTTGTAATATATTTTTTAATGTAATTGCTTAGATTATTATATTTTTGTAAAATATAATTAGATGAAATAAGGAGTAAAATATGAAACTTGAATTAAAATATTCTTATTCTGGAAAAGACTATATTGTAAACGAACCAGGAGATGCTCGAGTTAGCTTTTCCGTTAAACGTGATGATAATCATTTATTGATTAATTTAATCAATAGGTTACCAATTATCATCAAAAGTTTTAAAGTAGAAATTGATAAACCATTTTATGGTGTTAAGAAAGTATTTTTAAATGGTTGGCAATCATGGTCTAATTCTAAACTTTATAGTTTAGATCAACATGTTGGTAAAGTTGGCTTAATCGGTCTACTTGCCGATAAGCATTACGGGGTTAAGAATTATGGTGATTATAACTTTGTGAAGTATTCAAGGTTATATTCACATCTATATACTTACTTAATCAACAATGACGATTCCATTTATTTAATTGGTAGTAAAAATGAAACTACTGGTTTTAGTATTTTTAGACTGCAACCAAAAGAAGGAAAAATCGTTTTTGAAAAAGATATTGATAATGTAAATATCTTTGGTGATTACGAGTTAGCTAATATTGAAATGTATGAAGGCGATGAAGTATTTGTCTTTAACCACTTCTTTGGTAAAAAACATGATGCGAAAGCTGAAGGTAAATTACTAAAAGGTTATACTAGTTGGTATCGTCATTATCAAGATATCGATGAAGCTAAGATTCTAAATGACCTAAGAGGTTTCGAAGAATCAAAAATTGACTTCAATGTCTTCCAAATTGATGATGGATATCAACAAGCTATTGGTGATTGGCTCAAAGTTGACAAAAGAAAATTTCCTAATGGATTAGAAAAAATAGCAGCTAGAATTAACAAAAATAAGATGACAGCCGGCATTTGGTTAGCTCCTTTTGTGGCAGAATCTACTTCTGATATTTATAAAATTCATAAAGATTGGTTCTGTCTAGATAAAAAAGGTAGACCTTTAAGAGCTGGTGGCAACTGGAGTGGCTTCTACTGCCTTGATATTTACAACAAAAATGTTCGTGAATACTTAGCAAAAGTATTCAAACATTACCAAGAAATGGGCTTTAAATTATTCAAACTTGACTTCTTATATGCAGCTTGCCTTGCTAAAAGAGAGCTAAAATCACGTGGTCAAGTCATGAATGAAGCGATGGATTTCTTGCGTGAAGTATTAAAAGATAGCTTAATTTTAGGCTGCGGATTACCGCTTGGAGCCGCTTTTGGTAAGG
>Ga0310690_10006993_pt1 | contig 14645 bp, 9 predicted proteins | sample AusTroGonzalo_MG_2_FD_207661 | JGI IMG/M metagenome (GOLD analysis project Ga0310690, IMG submission 207661) | Bovine rumen microbial communities from tropical cattle in Woodstock, Queensland, Australia - Gonzalo_04 (v2) (version 2) | ecosystem: Host-associated > Mammals > Digestive system >...
GAGCCGACGGCCGACGCAGCACCCTGCGTCCCTGCGGACCCAACCGACGTCGCCGCCTGCGTTCCTGCGGCCCCGCAAGGCACAGCGCCCAGCTGTGCAGCGGTCATGCGGTCACTCCCGATCCGGTTATCATACCCCATGACCACCAGGGTGGCGCCGAAGCGGTCCTGCAACAGCTGCAGGTACTCGGCGGCCGTGAGGGCGGCGAAGGTGCGGGTGAAGGGCAGCACCTCCACGCGGTCGATGCCGGCGGCGGCAAGCAGCGCCTTCTTCTCCTCCAGCGAGGAGAGCAGGCGGAACTCCCGCGCATCCTGCTGCAGGACCGTGCGCGGATGGGGCCAGAAGGTAACGACAACGGCCTCCTCTCCCCTTTCGCGGGCAGAGGAGACCACTGTCTCCAATACATGACGGTGCCCCAGATGGACACCGTCAAAAAAACCTGTGGTGACTACAGCCACTTTACGCACTCAAAGGCCTGGCGGTGCGGCAGGAGCGGGTTCTTGGCGAACACGCGGGCACCCACCTGGTAAGCACCGGTCTTCTCCGGCAGCACGTCCACGCTATACTTGGCCACACCGTCCTTGTACTCAACCACCTGGCACTCCTGCACGTCCACGATGTGCAGCTTGCCGTGGATGTCCGTCTGGGCGAAGACCGCTTCCAGACCTACCTCGTCCGGGGTGAGGGCTCCCAGCTGGAGCTCCATCTCCGCGTGGTAAGGCGTAGCCAGGGTGAGGTCGTAGGTGGTAGCGGGCTGCGTGCGGGAAATCACGCTGATGTTCTCCCACTCGCGGCGGACACGCGTCTTCCAGGCGGCCAGTTCACGGGCCTTGGCAAAGTCCTTGGCCGTCATCAGCTTGACTTCCTCGCTCTGCGGGGCGTAGTACTGGTTGATGTAGTCCGTGAGCATGCGGTTGGTGGTGAAGTCGCAGGCTACCTTGGCGATGGTATTCTTAATGTAGCCGATCCACTCCGAGCTGCGGCCCGTGGTGCGGTCCACATTATAATACGCAGGGGCGATGTCGTTCTCCAGGATCTGGTAGATGGTGGCGGCGTCCAGTTCGTTCTGGAAGTTGTTATCCTCGTAGGTCTGCTCGATAGGCAGGGCCCAGCCGGCGCCTTCCTTATAGCCTTCCACCCACCAGCCGTCCAGCACGGAGAAGTGCATGGTGCCGTTCATCGCGGCCTTTTCGCCGGAGGTACCGGAGGCTTCCTGCGGACGGGTGGGGTTGTTCATCCACACATCCACGCCCTGGACCATGCGCTTGGCCAGCGTGATGTCGTAACCGGGCACGAAGACGATCTTGCCGATGAAACGGGGATCCTTGGAAATGTCAACAATCTGCTTGATGAGGTCCTGACCCGCCTTGTCGGCCGGGTGGGCCTTGCCGGCGAAGAGGAACTGCACGGGCTGGGCGGGATTGTTCACAATCTTGTCCAGACGGTCCAGGTCGCGGAACAGCAGGGTGGCGCGCTTGTAGGTAGCGAAGCGGCGGGCGAAGCCGATGGTGAGGACATCGTTCCGGAGATTCTCCAGGATGGTCACCAGCTCGCTGGGGCTGTAGTGGTTGGAGCAGCTCTTGTCCATCAGGCGTTCCCGCAGGAACTCGATGAGCTTCACTTTCAGCTGTTTCTTCACGTTCCAGACCTCCGCATCCGACACCTTGTAAATCCCTTCGAAGCAGGACTTGTCGTAGTGGTGCGTGGCGAACTCCGGGCCGAAGACCTTGGCGTGCACGGGCTTCCACTCCGGCGCGCACCAGGTGGGATAATGCACACCGTTGGTGACATAGCTCACGAAGAGTTCCTCCGGCAGGTAACCGGGATACATATGCGCGAAGATGTCCTGCGACACCTTGCCGTGGAGCATGGACACGCCGTTCACGTTCTGGGAGATATTGGCGGCCAGGTTGCTCATGGAGAATTTCTCGTGCACGTCCAGCGGGTTGTCCTTACCCAGGGACATGAGGGTTTCCCAGTCCACCTTCAGGCGCTCCGGATAGTGACCGATGTATTGGCGCAGCATGCCTTCCTCGAAGGCGTCGTGGCCGGCGGGCACCGGCGTATGGGTGGTGAACAGGGAGCTGGCCCGCACCACTTCCAGGGCCTCGGAGAAGTCCAGGTTGTCCTTTTCGATGTACTCGCGCAGGCGCTCCAGGCCGATGAAAGCGGCGTGGCCCTCGTTGCAGTGATAGACCTGCGGATCCAGGCCCAGCTTGCGGAGGGCGCGGATACCGCCCACGCCCAGCAGGAGTTCCTGCTTGAGACGGTTCTCCCAGCTGCCGCCGTACAGGTGATAGGTCACCTCACGGTCTTCGGGGGAATTGGCCTCGTAGTCCGCATCCATCAGATAGAGGTCCGTGCGGCCCACCTCCACCTTCCACAGGCGGGCGGTAAGCTTGCGGCCCGGGAACGCCACAGAAGTGGTGACCCAGTTGCCCTTGGCATCCAGCACGGGGACGGCCGGAATCTTGGTGAAGTCCTGGGCGTCGTAGCCGGCCACCTGATACCCCTGGGCGCTGAGCACCTGGTTGAAATAGCCGTAACGGTACAGCAGACCGATGGCCACCAGGTTGGTGTTCATGTCGGAGGTCTCCTTCAGGTAGTCGCCCGCCAGGATGCCCAGACCACCGGAGTAGATCTTGAGGGAGGTGTCCAGGCCGTATTCCATGCAGAAATAGGCGATGGAAGGATCCTTGCGCTGCGCCTTGGCCGCCATGTAGGTGTCGAATTCGTCCAGCACTTTCTTCATGCGGGCGAGGAAGTCCCCGTCCTCCGAGAGCTGCTGGAAACGCTTGATACTCACGGTATCCAGAACCACCAGCGGGTTGTGTCCGCTCTTGTGCCACACTTCCGGATCGATGGAACGGAACAGATCCTTGGCGCTTTCATTCCAGCACCACCAGAGGTTCTTGGAAAGCTTCTCCAGGCGGGAGAGTTTCTCCGGCAGGTGACGCGTGACAAGGATGCTTCTCCAGTTGGGGGTGGTTACGTCAGTCTTGAAATATTGCATAATCTTTTTCTTGGATTGATAGGAAGCCAGGCCGTCCTGCACCTTGGCGAGGGCCAGCGAATAGGCTTCCTGATAATAGACAATCTGATGGTCCCAGAGGGCAATCTGGGCCATTTCCCGGGCGTTTTCCCGGTATTGCTTGCGCACTTCCAGCTCCAGGCCGCCCATCTCGCGGATGCGGGCCACCACGCCGTCCACCACCTGTTCGTAGTTGGTGTCGTCGCGGTCCACCACGGTGATGCCGGGATGGTTCTCCCCGCAGTGGGTGCGGACCCACATGCCGAAGCCGGCCAGGGAGGTGGTGAGGGTGGGCACGCGGAAGGCCAGGGCCTCCAGCGGGGTATAGCCCCAGGGCTCGTAGTACGAAGGGAACAGCGCCAGGTCCATCCCGCACAGGAGATGGTAGTAGGTCTCGTTGAAGACGCCGTCGTCCCCGTTCAGGTACGACGGGATGAAATACACCTTCACCTTGTCCCCCAGGGCGTTGTTCAGCCCCACCTCCCGGAGACGATGCGTGATGGTATCATAGTCCGCATTCATCAGGTAATGGGAGGTTTGGGTCTGGTAGTGCTCGTCCCCGGTGCCGGCGAGTTTGGCCACCAGCTGCTTGTCCGGGCCGTGATGGCCGGAAGGAATCATGATGAAGGCCTGCACGCTGCGGCCGTCATACTCCTCCCTGTTCAGCTGGGCCAGGGCGTCGATGAACACGTCGATGCCCTTATTGCGGTACTCGTAGCGGCCGCCGATGCCCACGAAAAGGGCATTGTTGGGTACGGGTTCCGCGCTCATGGCGGAAGCCACCTCCACCAGGCGCTCGCGGGCCGTGTCGTGGAGCTGCTGGTATTCCTCGTCCGTGGCGGGGGTAAAGCTGTTCTCGAAACCGTTGGGCGTCACCACGTCCACGGGGCGCTCCAGGAACTGGGCGCACTCCCGGGCCGTGATTTCGCTTACGGTCGTGAACACGTCAGCCTGCTGGGCCGATTTCTTTTCCATCGAGTAGATGGCCGTCACGTTGAAGCGGCGGGCCATTTCGTCCCCGTTGTAGGACGCCATCTCACTATAGAGAGGCAGGTTGTTCCCGGCCAGGCAGCGGCCCATCATGGTTGCGTGGGTGGTGAACACCGTCGCGATGGGGAGCCCGGAGCGTTTGAGCTCCAGGATACCGGAACCGGTCTGCCACTCGTGGAACTGGGCCAGCACTTTCTCGCCGCCCTTGAGGTTGTAGTTCCAGAAGCTTTCGATGACCTTGCCGGCGGCATAGCCGAAGACGGCGGATTCCTTGTAGTCCCAGTTGCCGGAGAGGGAATCCACGCCAAAGTCCTTCCAGAAGTCCCCCAGGATATCGTCGGCCTGCGGGAGGTAGTGCTTGTAGTCCACCAGGATGGCCAGGGGCTTGCCGGGTATATTCCAGCGGCCGATGCGGAGGCGGAGGCCTTCGCCCAGCGCCTGGGCCTTCCAGGAACGGTACAACAAGGGATCCTCCAGGAAATCCGGATTCACCGACCGGTGCATCCATACATCCGGTCCCACAAAGATATGGCGCCTGCCCAGCTGGGATTCCAAATGAAGTGCTTTGGTGGCAATCACGGTATAGATACCGCCCACCTTATTGCACACTTCCCAACTAACTTCGAACAAATAGTCCGGCTGCAGCAGTTTCTCTTCTTTTTTCTTTGCCATTTGTTATTTCTTCTTCACCACTTTCTTCCGCACAACTTTGGCAGGGGCCTCCTTCAACTCTTCCACAGCGGTCTCCTTCACATCCAGGGCCGCCCGTTTTTCGTCCAGGCGGATCTGGAAATCCGAGATCACGTTCATATAGTTGATGAAAGCCTCGTACGGGGTGTCATAAGGGTTGAAATACTTATGCACCTCCCCGTCGGAGAAGAACTTGGTGCACATATAGTAGAAGTGGTCGCTCTCCTGCAGGTGGCCGAAGTCCTCCCACAGTTCGGGATCGTTCACGATGGAGAGCTTCTCCGTCATGGCATACACCTTCTTGAAGGCCTCGCTCTGGAGCTCGTTGCCCAGCCAGGCGGTGATGTCACGCTCTTCGTCGGCCCAGGAGATGGGATCCTCCACGGCCAGGTCGGCCACGGGTTTGTACTTCTTCACGGCCTCGGCGGGGGTGACGAAGTTGAAGGTACCGTCGGCCAGGACCGCGGCGGGCAGGGCCCGCATGAAGTCGAAGATGCCGGTCTCGGCCTTCTGGTGCTCGCCGAAGGTCTCGTAATCCATGAAGAGGTTGACGATGTCGTCGTTCTTGGCGTTCTCCTTCATCCAGTCCAGGTAGGTTTCTGCGGTGAGGGCCTGGTTGGCGAATCGGAAGGCGATGTCGTCGGAGAGGGTGTAGTTGCGGAGCAGCAGCTTCAGGCGCGGCTGGGTTTCGCCGGTGTACACGAAGTTGGGGCTCTGCCAGCCCATGATGTGACGGGCGCCCTCCGTGAGCATGGTCTTGTAGCCCATGTCATAGACCATCTCGCCGATGCCGTTGGAGTAGATGAGCTCCGTATTGCGGAAGGTCACGGGCTTCACGCCGAAGAGTTCTTCGATTTTCTCCGCGTGCTTGGCCACCTGATGACGGAATTCGGATTCGCTGCCCAGGGAAGCCAGGGAATGGTAGTAGGTCTCGGCCAGGAATTCCACGCGGCCGGTGGCGGCCAGGGCGCGGAAGCTGTCGATCACCTCCGGGGCGAAGCGCTGGAACTGGTCCAGGGCGCTGCCGGAGATGGAATAGGCAATCTTGAATTTGCCCTTGTACTGGCCGATGAGCTCCAGCATGAGCTGGTTCATGGGCAGGTAGCACTTCTGCGCCACACGGCGGAGGATGGTTCTGTTGGCAAAGTCGTCATAGTAATGGGAGTCCTTGCCGATATCAAAAAATCTGTAAAGGCGGAGCCGGGTGGGTTGATGGACCTGGAAATACAGGCAGATGCTCTTGGTTGCCATAATATCTTATTTTACTACTGATTCATAAACTTTCTTGAGCTTGGCGCAGGCGCCGTTCCACTTGAGGGCGTTCACCTCGTCGTATCCCATGCTGGCGCTGAAGCGGGCCAGGGCGGGATAGCTGAGGAGGGCGTAGATGTCATCGGCCATCGCGTCCACATCCCAGAAGTCCACCTTGAAGGCGTAGTGCAGGATTTCGGCCGCACCGGACTGCTTGGAGATGATGGACGGAACGCCGGTGCGCATGGCCTCCAGCGGAGAGATACCGAAAGGCTCGGAGATACTGGGCATGATGTACACGTCCGACAGGGCGAACATCTTCTGGACGTCCATGCCACGGAGGAAGCCCGTGAAATGGAAGCGGTCGCTGATGCCCAGGCGGGCGGCATGCCGGACGGCGCGGTTCATCATGTCGCCGCTGCCGGCCATCACAAAGCGGACGTTCTTGGTGCGCTTGAGCACCTTGGCCGCCGCCTCGATGAAGTATTCCGGTCCTTTCTGATACGTAATACGGCCCAGGAACGTAACCACGGGCTCCTTCACGCCGCGCTCCACCACCAGGTTCTCCCGGCCGCTGAAGTCCACGGCGTTGTGGACGGTAACCACCTTGGCAGGATCGATCCCGTAGCGGTTGATGACCGTGCTGCGGGTGAGGTCGCTCACGGTGACCACGCGGTCCGCCACCTCCATGCCCTTGCGTTCGATGGCGAACACGCGGGTGTCGATGTTGTCCACGCTGCCCCGGTCGAAGGAGGTGGCGTGCACGTGGATCACGAGGGGTTTCCCGGTGAGCTCCTTGGCGGCGATGCCGGCGTAGTAGGTGAGCCAGTCGTGGGCGTGGATGACGTCGAATTCATCCTTGCGCTGCATGGCGATGGTGCCGCCCACCATGGCGTAGCGGGCCACCTCCTCCATGAGGTTGCTGCCATACTTGCCGGAGAACTTGAACTTCTGGCCATAGCTGATGGAGAAGTCCTTCACCTGGCGCTTTTTCTCTTCCTCCACCAGTTTCCCGAATTCCTCCGGGTTGGCGTAGGGAACCAGATTGGAGCCGATATGGATGAACTTCACCTTGTCCAGGTATTCTTCCACCGTCTCCGACACCGTATCCACGGCCACGTCGGAGGCGTTGATGATGGTGGTGGCGCTCTGGTCTTCGTCGCCGGAGGCGGAAGGCATTACGAACAGCGTTTCCACGCCGTTGTAGGCCAGGCCCTTGACGATACCTTCACAGGCCGTACCCAGGCCACCTGCGATATGGGGAGGGAACTCCCAACCAAACATGAGTACTCTCATCGCTTAATCCTCCCTGTATTTTGCAATCAACCAATTAATATTCAGAAGGGCAGCCGTGGTGACGGCCGACGAGATGGCACCGTGTGCCTCGTGGGGCGGGTCGCCGTCGTAGAGCTCCGAGAAGCAGCCCACGCCGTGCTTGGAAAGGTCCTCATAGAAGCCTTCCGTCAGCCATTCGGCCCGTTTGATGAAGTTCTTGCCCATCATGATGAAGCTGGCGTAGCAGTACTGGGCCAGCAGGAAAGGCCAGGCGCAGCCGTTCATGTAGGCTTCGTCGCGCTCCTGCTGGTTGCCCTCATAAACGCCCTTGTAACGGATGTCGCGGGGGCTGAGGGTGCGGACGCCGCGGCGGGTGATGAGTTCCGCGTTCACCACGCGCATCACCGCGCTTACGACTTCGTCGGATACCGGGCGGTAGTCCAGGGATACCGGCCACAGCTGGTTGGGGCGGAGCTCCATGTGCTGGCCGGCGTTGTCCACGTAGTCTGCCAGGAAGCCCAGCTGCGGGTTCCAGAACTTGGCCTGGAAGTTCAGCTCGATCATGGCCTTCACCGGCGCCCACTTCTTGTAGAAGCTGGTGTTCTTGCGCTCATGCTCCAGGGCGAAGCAGATGGCGTTGTACCAGAGGGCGTTGGTCTCCACCTGGTAGCCGGCGCGCTCCGTCACGGCGCGGCCGCCTATATAGGCGTTCATCCAGGAAAGGGCGACGCCGTCCATCTGGGCCCACAGGAGGCCGTCCGGCTGCATGGCCACTTCCTGGCGGGCGCCCGGAAGATAACTCTCGATGACGGCCTTCAGCACCGGGCCGTACTTGTTCCAGACGTGCTTGTCATCGCCGGAGTAGGCGATGTACTGCTGCAGGGTCACGGCCAGGTAGAGCGGCGCCTCCACCTGGGTGGTGCGGCGCAGGAAGCGCTCCTGGTTGTCCGCGATGAGGTTGTCCAGGATTTCCTCGAATTCCTTGGGGTCGTGCTTCCCGTAGAGGGTGAGGCCGGCCAGGGAGATGAGGGTTTCCCGCAGCAGGCCGGTGTACAGCCAGCTGTACCCCGCCACGATCTGCTTCTTGCCGCCGTCTTCCCGGATGAGGGAATCCGCCTGGCGCACCAGCTGGTCGTGGAAGGAGGTGATGGGGCCGATCTTGTCCACCGTGGCGGCGTAGCGGCGCTTGAGCGACGTGGCTACGACGGGCTCGCCGGCTGCAGCGCTGAACACGATGGAATCCCCGCTGTGGAGTTCCACCTCGAACGTACCGGGGACCCAGAGGTCCTCGCGGCAGTCGAAGCCGCGGCGCATCTCGTCCGACAGGGTGACGCCCTTGTACCACACCGGGTTGTACTTGAAGACCGAGGTGGAGGTGCTCAGCTGCAGGTTCAGCACGGGGAAGCCTTCGTACATGCAGAAGGCGGCGCCGTTCTGGACGGGCTGGAAGTCCGTAAGGGCGGCGTCATTCTCCCCGGTGAGGCCGTGAATGTTGCGGAAAGCCAGGAAAGGCTTCAGCTCCAGCTTCACCTTGGCAGGGGCGTTCAGGAGTTCGTAATGGATGTAGAGCTGATTGGCGTCCGGATTGAGGACGATGCTCTTGCGGAAGACGATTTCCCCGATCTTGTACGTGACACAAGGGACGGGATCCGCGTCGAAGTCCACGATGTACTTGTGCCCGCGCGGCTCATAGATGTCTCCGTAACAGTGGATGCCCAGATTGAACCGCTTGCCGCGGAGCGTCAGGCTCTCGTCCAGGGAGCTCAGCAGCAGGTGCCGGTATCCGCCGAACTTTTCCACCGGAACGGCCAGCAGACCATGGTAGCGCCTGGTGTTGCACGTGACGATGGACGTGCTGCAGAACGCACCGGTCTTGTTCGCCAACAGGATCTCCCGCTTCAGCGAATACGAGAGGTTGACGAGTTCCGACTTGTTGAATTTCAGAAAAGCCATAAATATGAGTTTATACTTGCTTCAAAACCATAGCGCAGCGGGCCGGCAGATACAGCTTGAGCGTGTGATCGTAGGCCTGGTTGCCGTTGGGGCATTTCCCGGGTACGGAGGAATGCTGCTCGCCTTCCTGGAGACGGGAGTAACCGTTGAAACGCTCCTCGTCCGAATCGAGCACATTCACGTACGTACCGGCCGGTGCACTGAAGCCATAATCGGCATAGGAACCGGCGGGTGAGAAATTCAATGCAAAGATACAATTTTTCCGTTTGAAAATCAAGATTTTCTTCTCTTCGTCGGCCACCAATAATTCCGGGCGGAAAGCCAGCAGGTCTTCCTTGCGGATCAGGTGCACCATCTCCGCGTCGAAATCCCGCAGACAGCCGTACCGGAGGAGGTCATTGTCGGCCAGGGACCACTGCCGGCGGGCGTATTTGAAGGACCAGCCGTTCCCCTCGCGGGGGAAGTCGATCCACTCCGGATGGCCGAACTCGTTGCCCATGAAGGTGAGGTAACCGTCACCGGCGGTGCCGGCGGTCACCAGGCGGATCAGCTTGTGCAGGGCGATGCCGCGGTCCACCACATCGTTCTGGGAGGCCTTGTTCATGGCGAAGTACATCTCCTTGTCCATGAGGCGGAAGATGATGGTCTTGTCGCCCACCAGGGCCTGGTCGTGGCATTCGGCGTAGGAGATGGTCTTTTCGTCGGCGCGCTTGTTGGTGAGCTCCCACCAGACTTCGCCCATGGACCACTGCTCGTCGCTCTTTTCCTTGATCCACTTGATCCAGTGGTCCGCCACGCCCATGGACATGCGGAAGTCGAAGCCCACGCCGTAGGCGGAGAAGGGAGCGGCCAGGCCGGCCATGCCGGACATGTCCTCCGCGATGGTGAAGCCGTTGGGATTCATTTGTTTGACCATCATGCAGGCCAGGGAGAGGTAGATGACCGCATCCTCGTCCACGCCGCCGTCGAAGTACAGGCTGTAGTCCCCGAAATCCCGGCCCAGGCCGTGGTTCCAGTAGAGCATGGAGGTGACGCCGTCGAAGCGGAAACCGTCGATGTGGTACTCCTCCATCCAGAACTTGACGTTGGACAGGAGGAAGTAGCGGGTCTCGTCCTTGCCGTAGTCGAAGCAGCGGGAGCCCCAGGCGGGATGCCGGCCCGCGTCGCCGCGGTGGAAGTACAGGTCCTCCCGGCCGTCGAACTCCGACAGGCCTTCCAGCACGTTCTCCACGCTGTGGCTGTGGACGATGTCCATGATGACGGCGATGCCTTTCCCGTGGGCGTCGTCCACCAGGCGCTTGAAGTCCTCCGGGGTGCCGAAGCGGGAGCTGAGGGCGAAGAAATTGGAGACCTGGTAGCCGAAGGAACCGTAATAGGGATGCTCCTGCAGGGCCATGATCTGGATGGTGTCGTAACCCAGGGCCTTCACGCGGGGCAGGACCTCCGTGCGGAATTCCTCGAAGGTGCCCACCTTTTCCTTCTCCGTGGCCATGCCGATATGGCACTCATAGATCATCGGATGGGGGCGCTTGCCGGCGTGGCCGTGCTTCCAGACGAAGGGCTTGGGCGCCCAAACCTGGGCGCTGAAGGCCTTGGTAACCTCGTCCTGGACCACGCGGGTGACGTAGGAGGGCAGGCGCTCACCGCCGCCGCCGGGCCACTCGATATAGAGCTTGTACAGGTCCCCGTGGTGGAGGAACATCTCCGGGAGGGAGAGGGACCAGTTGCCCTGGCCCAGCGGGTGGAGGGCATAGGCTTCCGTCCGCTTCCAGTTGTTGAAATCCCCGATCAGGTAGATCTTGGAGGCGTTGGGGGCGAACTCGCGGAACACCCAGCCGTCGGCCTCTTTGTGCAGGCCGTAGTACAGGTGGTTGTTCACGGCATCCTTGAGGAGGCCGTCTCCGGCGATGTGGCGGAGGGTCTCGCTGATGCGCCGGTGCCGGGCGTCAATGGCGTCCTTATGGGGCATCAGCCAGGGGTCGGTTTCGTAAATCTTCTTCATATCCAATTGTTTTACTCTTTGTCCAGGCTGTCAATCTTCTCCTTCACGCCGCGCAGGTACTCCCTGCACTGCTTCAGGAGTTCCTTGCTCCTTCCCACCAGCGCGTCGATGTCGTCCAGCTTCGTTTCCGGATTCTCCACCTTGGCGGCAATCTCATCCAGTTCGGCGATGGCCTTTGCATAATCAAACTTCTCTTCCATACGCAATCTATATTAGCTTCGTTACAGAACTGACATTTCAAAAAACGTCGCTACGCGACCCCTCCCACTGCTTCGCAGCGGGCCCCTCCCTCTTATAAGGCCGAGGGTGGCCATAGTTTTTTGAAATGTCAGTTCTTTCACTACGCAATGTTGATTATATTGTTGTCTATCTTATCACTGTAAATCTCATCTACTTTGGCTGAGAGGGAGCCGTCGCGGAAGCGGACGCCGATGCGGTCGCCTACGCGCACGCGTTCCACGGTCTTGAGGACCTTGTTGTCCCGGCCGGTGACCAGGACGTAGCCCAGGCCCAGGATCTTGCGGGGGTCCGATGCGGAGATGAGGGCTTCCTTGAGGGCGATGCGGGAGACTTCCGCCCCGATGCGCGCCTGCGCGGCGAACTGCACGCGGTGGGCGGCGACGTCCCGCAGACGGGCCACGGCGGCATACTTCTGCAGAAGCCCCCGGGCGATGCGGCTGATGCTGCGCTGCAGCAGCATGTCCAGGGCGGAAAGGCGGCGCTGGACAGCCTGCGCGATGGCGGCATCGGCCCGGCTGAGGCGGAGTTCCATGCGGGATACCAGGTTCCCGGACGCCGCCCGGATGCGCTGTTCCAGACGGTCCAGGACGGCATCCTGCGCTTCCATGGCTTCCAGGAAGAGATCCGCCAGGGCCGTAGGGGTTTTGACGCTGTGGTGAGCCACCAGGTCTGCGATGTGGACGTCTTTGTCGTGGCCGATGGCGGCAATCACAGGCACGGGACAGGTGGCAATGGCGATAGCCAGGTCCTCGTCGTCAAAGCACTGGAGGTCCAGCTCCGACCCGCCGCCGCGCAGCAGCAGGATGGCATCGAAGTCCTGTTCTCCGGCTTCCGTAAGGGCCGCCACAATGGAGGCAGGCGCCTGCTCCCCCTGCATGAGGGCCTCGAAGAGTTCCAACCGGAAGGCATAGCCCTCCGGATTGTTCAGGAGGTGGTTGCGGAAGTCCTGGTAGCCGGCAGCGGTACGGGAAGTGATGACGGCCAGACGGTACGGGATATCCGGGAGCGCCAGCTCCTGCTGCATTTCCATGTAACCGCCTTTCTGGAGGCGTTCGATGATGGCTTTCCGCTCCAGGGCCTGCTCCCCCAGGGTGAAGGCAGGGTCGATGTCCTCGATGTAAAGGCTCATCCCGTATTGCTCACTGAAGTTCACCTGGACCTGCACCAGCACGGTGAGGCCCGCCTGCAGCGGCTGCCCGGTACTGTCTTCAAACTGCCGTTTGATCAGGGGGAAGTTCCATTTCCAGATCATGGCGCGGGTTTCCGCGATGGATTTGCCGCCCCGGCTCTGGCTCAGGGAGAGATAGCAGTGACCGTTGACACGGGGGCTCCAGGAGGCGATTTCCGCCTTTACCCAGTACCGCCCGGGAAAGGCTTCCGCGACGCCCTCCTTGATGTGGAGCAGCAGCTCCAGCAGGTCTATATAGTCCCGTTGTGCCATCACTTCATGGTTAGTTCACAAATATAACAAAAAATCTGCGGAAGATTCCGCAGACTGCTAAAATAAATTCTTTGAATTTAAGGAGGCCGGTCAAAAGGTCATCGTGAGGCCGATGCCGTGCGGGGCGGGGCCAAAAGACAGGGTGCTGGCAATGCCACTGCGGCGATTATAGTCTTCGGCAATCCATTTGAGGCGGGCGTTGCCGATGCAATAATAGGCAAAGCCGGCGCCGGCCAGCGTGCCCAGCGTCCACCCGATGGAGCTTGTCGTCACAACGGTTTTCTCGTGAATCCACGGGGCGTCGATGGCAATTAAGTACCAGGCCGTGGTGGCGCCCAGTATACCTGCGCCGACAATGCCCACGGGAAGGCCCACCTTGCGCTGCTTCTGCGCGCTCAGATAGGTTTCGTAATAGGTTTTTTCGCCAATCAGATTATACAGTTCTTCTTCCGGAAGTTGCTTTCCACTAATGCTGTAGTCGCCTTTTCCGGCATAAAAGAGATAGCCTGCCCGGGTTTGGGCCTTGGCAGAAATGCAGGCCAGCAGTGCCACTGCGGCAAGCAGGACTAGTTTTGTGATCCGGTTCATGGTGTATGGGGTTAATGGGTTAAAAAGCTAAAGAAGCGGCGTGAACTGTGTCAAAGATAAGCTGGCTTTTTCGGTGCTTGTGAGGCGGAGCGGATGCGCTGCATCGGAATTTCCGTACTCGTACCGGGCCTCGAAGCGAAGTTTGGGCGATGGATGGTCCAGCCACTCGATTTCCAGCCTGTAAGTAAGGGCCAAACTTTCACCGGCGGTTTCCGCGGCCCCTTTGCCGCTGACCAGGATGGTGTAGGACTCCGCCTGTTCGTGGTACTCCGTAGACTGCATGTCCTTGTCCAGCGGCGGAGGGGTTCCTTCCACGCCCCAGTTCAGGAAAAAGACATAGCGGGAAAGTCCCGCCGCCAGAAGGGTATAATGCCCGTTTGTGCAGTAGAGCTGCACCTGGGTCAGTTCTTCACCGCCGGTGGTTTCCGGCGCCCCGCCCCGCTGCCAGGTCTCCTCCCACGCCGTCAGGCCCTCGAAAGTCATGGCGAACGACGACGGCATCGGCCCGGCCTGGCTCACCCGCAGGCTGGCTTCTTTCGTTCCCCCTGCGGGGAAGGTCCCCAGCAGGGTGACGAAACCCTCCCGGGCAGCCTCGCCGGAAGGAACCGTCACGGTAAAGGCGTCCTCCCTTTGCGCGATTTCACACCAGTCCGGCTGCGAGACCAGAATCCATGACGCACTGTCTGTCAAGATCTTAACTTCCTGGGACCCGCCTTCCATCGGGAAGGCCAGCCGCTCCGCCGAGAAGGCGAACAGCGGCTCCGCCGGCACGGGCGGCGCCGGCGTTTCTCCGCCCTCCCCTGGCTCCTCCGGTTCCTGCTTCTCCTCCTCTTGCACCACATTCTGCCGGACCATCGCCAGCGGGTCAAACGAGCAGCCCCAGAGGAGCGGCAGGCACGCCATCAGGCAAAAGATCCGGAGCAAGCAGGAATGCATGACTATTATCTTCTTCTGTTTGCAAAAGTAGAAAATAGATCGCATTTCGGCAAATAGCGTGATGATTGGTGGCGACTGACGAAGGCGGCCCCATTCAGGTTTGCACCCGGGCAAAATAGCACCTTTTTGCGCATTGGGCGTGGTGGTCCCCTGGTTTGGGCCAGGTAGGGCATTGATTTGGGCGCGGTGGGGCCAAAATTTGGGCCAGGTGGGATTTTAGAGGCACCACCTCGCCCATTAATTGTGCC
>Ga0310690_10006996_pt1 | contig 14644 bp, 13 predicted proteins | sample AusTroGonzalo_MG_2_FD_207661 | JGI IMG/M metagenome (GOLD analysis project Ga0310690, IMG submission 207661) | Bovine rumen microbial communities from tropical cattle in Woodstock, Queensland, Australia - Gonzalo_04 (v2) (version 2) | ecosystem: Host-associated > Mammals > Digestive system >...
CGAGCGGCACTGCATAGAACCCCTCGCCGAATCGTAGCGTGTGTTCACCTGCATATAGGACAATCCCAGTAAATTGCTGATCCTTGGCAAGGTTTGCCGCGAACCACTTCAGATGCTTGAAGTCGTCTTTGCTGAACGATGAACCCGACTTGACTTCTATGCCGAGCATCGCCCCGTCTGAACGCTCGACGATGAAGTCTATCTCGCGCTTGGCTGCATCGCGATAGTGGCTGATTGCGCAATCAAGTTCCGTTTCGGCAATCGCCGACAACTGGTTGTACACCCATGTCTCAACTAGCTTGCCGTTTTGCCGCTCGTCGATATACGCGGTTTCCTCGTCCCAGCACAGAAGATTGGCCACAAGTGCAGAATCTGTGGCAAAGAACTTCTCTCTTTTCCCGATAAGTTCATAATCGCTCTTGGCCCATGCCGGAACTGCGTCAAAAAGATAAAGTGCCTTGAGGGCCGCAATGTAGTTCTGCAGCGTGACCTTGGCGAGTTCTGCCTTTGCCGAGAGTTCGTTTACGGCAATGAATTGTGAGGAATGTGCCAAAAGTGATATCGCCACTTTCCTCAGCGTCTCCACTTTGCGGATTTCCGTTATGTCCTGTATGTCTTTTGAAAGTAAGTCGTCGAGATAGGCCTTGAACCAGTCACGGCGATCGACAGATGCCAGTTCTCTCGCTTCTGGGTATCCACCCTCGAATGCAAGACGCAGGACGTCGCGTTTGCCCATACCCTTGAAATCATGCCCCTCAAAGCCATGGCTGAACGCCACCTCGAGAAAGTTCGGCCTGTTGCCGTTCATTTCCGCGAAGGCAAGCGGCCTCAGTCTTACGGAGCCAAGTCGCCCTGCAAGAGAATCCTTGACCATCTTGGCAAAGCGGATGTTCGCGCTTCCAGTGAGAAGATACTGGCCTTTGGAATTGTCCCTGTCGACAACCATCTTGATGGCGTTAAGAAGGCTTGGAACCTTTTGTATCTCGTCTATGATTATTGTTTCACCGACGTTATGCTTTACGAAACCATGCGCATCATCCGCCGCAGCCTTGCAAATGGCGTCATCGTCCAAAGACCACCTTTTGACATTTTCTAGATCAAGCATTTCAGTTAATGTTGATTTGCCGACCTGTCGAGCCCCTGTAAGATTGACGCCTCTTCTAATGGTAAGTAGATGTTTTACCTTTTCTGCCTGCCAACGTTTGAACATTTGAAAAATCTCCTATTTAGCTCTTGCGGTTTGTATTATACCAAATCTAATGGAAATGGTAAAGTAGGCGTGTTTAAAAAAGTAAAGTTTGCGTGTGCATATTGGTAAAGTAGTGTTCCTGGAGAAAGCAAAGCAGGCGTTAAAGGCATAAACCGATAATCTATAATAAGGGTCAAGCGTGACATGAATCGACAAGGGCCGAATTTTCTGAACAGTTGAGTTCATGAGGGCTGGGGCGATTGCCCAAGGGGTGGGGTTGACAAGCGCAGGGCGGTTTTGGTAAAATACGCCTTGTCTAACAAAGTAAGGCGAGACTAAACTAGTAATAGACGACTAACAGAACGAGGCTTAAGATGCCACTGGCGATGATGAAAGAGGGAGAGAGGGCCCGTGTGGTGAACATACACGGGGCGGACACGGTGAAGAAGCACCTTGGTGCGCTCGGCGTCGTGGCGGGCGCGCTTGTGACCGTCCACCACGTTGCGTCCGGCAACATGATAATCGGCGTGCACGACAGCCGCCTCGCGATCAACGACGACCTCGCGAGGCGCATCATGGTCGAGGCGGCGTGAATTTCTTGTCAACCAAAACGGAGAACGAAGATGACACTGAACGAACTGGAAATAGGAAAGACCGCGAAGGTCGCAAGGCTTCTCGGGGAAGGGCCCGTAAAGCGCCGCATGATGGACATGGGCCTCACGAAAGGCACCGAGGTCATGGTGCGGAAGGTCGCGCCTCTCGGCGACCCGATCGAGATCACCGTGCGCGGGTACGAGCTTTCCCTCCGCAAGGACGAGGCGGCGAAGATAGAGGTTAGCGTGTAGCCGTTAGCGATCAGCGTCTAGGCATTATTTTTTTTGGAAAGGACATTAGACATGGCTAAGATAAAGATAGCCCTCGCGGGCAACCCGAATTCGGGCAAGACGACGCTCTTCAACGACCTTACTGGCTCTAACCAGTACGTCGGCAACTGGCCGGGCGTCACGGTGGAGAAGAAGGACGGGATCCTGAAGGGCGCGAAGGACGTCGTCATACAGGACCTTCCCGGCATCTACTCGCTCTCGCCGTACTCGCTGGAGGAGAAGGTCTCCCGCAAGTTCCTCGTCGAGGAGAACCCCGACGCGGTCATCAATATCGTGGACGGCACGAACATCGAGCGCAACCTCTACCTTTCGACGCAGCTCGCAGAGCTGGGCCTGCCGATGGTGATGGCCGTAAACATGATGGACATAGTGAAGAGGAACGGCGACACTATCGACTTCGCGAAGATCGCCAAGGCCCTCCGCTGCGAGGTGGTCGGCATATCGGCGCTCAAGGGCGACGGCGGGCTCGAGGCGGCGAACAAGGCGGTGGAGCTCGCCGAGGCCGCGGCGAAGGCGAAGAAGCCGGGCGAGGTGCCGCACGTCTTTTCCGGCTCGGTCGAGCACGCCATAGCGCACATAGAGGAGTCGATACAGGGCAAGGTCCCCGCCAGGTCGATACGCTGGTACGCCATCAAGATATTCGAGCGCGACCGCGACGTCATCAAGGACCTCGGCATCGGCGTCGGCGAGATGAAGCACATGGAGCAGCACATCCGCGACTGCGAGAAGGAGCTTGAGGACGACGCCGAGTCGATAATAACGAACCAGCGCTACGAGTTCATCAAGAACCTGATGGACAAGGCGCTTACGAAGAGCGAGAAGCGCAGGAACAGGCTGACGATATCGGACAGGATCGACAAGGTCGTGACGCACCGACTGCTTGCACTTCCGGTATTCATCCTGACGCTCTGCGCCATGTGGTGGCTCGCAGTCGCCGAGAACGGCCCCGGCACTCTCCTCACCGACTGGGCGAACGACGGGCTTCTCGGCGAGGACGGATGGACCATACCGTTCACGCAGACAGTCGTCCCCGGCGTGCAGTCGCTGATCGCCGCGGGGCTGGGCAAGATAGGAGTGGGCGAGACGGTCACGAGCCTCGTCGTGGACGGTGCATGGGGCGGCGTTGCCACGGTGCTAGGCTTCGTGCCTGTCATCTTCGTCGTGTTCATCTTCCTCTCGTTCCTCGAGGACTGCGGGTATATGGCGCGCGTCGCGTTCATCATGGACAGGCTCTTCCGCAAGTTCGGGCTTAGCGGCAAGTCTTTTATACCGATGATTGTCGGAAAGGGCTGCGGCGTTCCCGCCGTCATGGCGGCGAGGACCATCGAGAACAAGCGCGACCAGCGCATGACGATAATCCTCGCGACGTTCATACCCTGCGGTGCGAAGACGGTCATAATCGCCATGTTCGCGTCGCTCTTCTTCCGCGACATGTGGTACGTCGCCGCTCTTATGGACGTGATCGGAATCGCGATCATCGTCCTTGGCGGCATTGCGCTCAAGAAGACGAGGGCGTTCGCTGGCGAGCCAGCGCCGTTCGTGATGGAGCTTCCCGCGTACCACATGCCGACCGCCACCGGCATCTGGCGCCACACGTGGAACCGGCTCAAGGGCTACATCCTGAAGGCGGGGCTTATCATCTTCCCTGCGTGCGTCTTCCTCTGGTTCGTCATGCACTTCGACTTCTCATTGAACCTTCTCGGAGACGAGCAGATCTCCGAGTCCATCCTCGCGGCAGTTGGCGGCTGGATCGCGTGGCTCCTGAAGCCGCTCGGCTTCGGCACGTGGCAGGGTGCGGCGGCGTCCGTCTCCGCCGAGATCGCGAAGGAGCAGGCGACGGCGACCCTGAGCCTCGTCGCGGCGAACATGGGAGGCGACTCCGCGGACGCCAACATCGTGAACCTCTTCGCGTCGATGAGCGCGTTCCCGAAGCTCGCGGCGCTTTCTTTCATGCTTTTCAACTTGTTCGTCCCGCCGTGCATGGTGGCGATAGCCGTCACGTTCCGCGAGATGGGCTCTAAGGCATGGGGCTGGTTCGCGGTAGGATTCCAGCTGTTCGTCGGCTACGTCCTCGCGATGTCGGTCTACCAGATCGGCGTGCTGGTTGCCGGCGGCGGGTTCGGCGTCTGGACCGCCGTCGCCGTCCTCGTCGACCTCTGGTGCGTCTGGATGGTCGTGAGGCCCGCGAAGGGGGTGCGGGCATGAGCGCCGCATCCGTCGTGGCGCTCGCCGTCGTGCTGGCGCTTGCCGCGCTGGCTGCATGGCGCTCTTTCAAGAAGGGGATGCCGTGCGAATGTGGATGCCAGGGGAGCTGTTGCAGTTGCCAATGCAAAAAGTAATTTGATATACTACACACCAACAACCGAAAGGAGAAAAAAATGAACACTAAACTGATTACGATGTCCGCGGCCGCCGCGCTCTGCATGGGAGCCTTCGCCGCAGAGGAGGAAAAGAGCGAGGGTTGGGCCTGGGCCATGGGCGAGGGCATCACCTTCGACGAGAATCCGATAGTCTCGACGGAAGTTTCGCTGTCGTTCGACTCGAAGTACCTGAGCTACGGCTTTGTCGACAACAACGACCCGATTCTCACCCCCGCGGGCTCGATGACGTTCTTCGACTGGGTCACCTTCGGCGTGAGCGCCATATTCGACACGACCAAGTACGGCTACCGCGCCGGATACACGAGCCGCCAGTTCCAGTACACAGAGCTGCACCCGACGGTCACCATCGGCCACTCCTTCTCGCCTGAAGACTTCGAGTGGCTGCCTACGACGGTCGAGTTCGCGTTCGGCTGGGACTACGAGTACATTCCGAACTCCAGGATCAAGGGAACGTACGATCCCGACCTCAACTTTGTCGAAAGGGCGGCCGCGAAGGACACGCATTACTGGACCTTCGAGATCGGGCTGCCCGACCTCTGGTTCGAGCCCAAGTTCTACTACGAGCGCGACGCGATGCGTGACGACGGCACCTACCTCAACCTCGAGGTCGGTCACACGTTCACCGTCATCGGCGACGAGGAGGACGAGACCCTTACGCTCCGTCCGTCGATTGCGCAGGGCTTCGGCAACAAGCAGCGCGTCAAGGCGTATGCGTCGAGGCCGTGGATGATGTACGACCCCGTATTCGACGAATACTATTCCGAAGCGGAGCTGGAGCCTCTCCGCCGCGCCGGCTTCATGGACACGATGTTCAAGCTCGAGGCGGGCTGGAACATCTGCGACGGCGTCGCGCTCTCCGGGTACGTCGGCTATTCCGACTTCCTGTTCGACCGCAAGATACGCCGCGCTGCACGCACCTACGCGCCGGAAAGGAAGTGGACCCACAGCTGGAACTTCGTCGCCGGCCTCGCGCTGACGTTCTCGTTCTGATGCGTGCATGATCTACTACATAGCTGACTACCTGGTCCCGTACTGGGGGCCGTTCCGCCTGCTGAAGTCGCACGCGCTGCTTCTAGCAGGCGGCACCTTTACCGCCGCGCTCCTGGCGTGGCTGCTCCTGCCTCGTCTCTGGAACAGGCTGCCCCGCGACCGCGGCAAGGCCATCTGCAGCGACCTCGGAGGAATGCAGTCTGCCGGCAAGCCGACGGGCGCGGGGTTCTGGGTGTCGCTACTTGCTCTGCCGGTCATACTGCTCTTCGCCCCTCTCAAGCCGTGGGACCTCGCGGCAGTCGGCGCGCTATACGCCGCGATGCTCTTCGGCTATCTCGACGACCGCGCGCTCGTCCCGTGGGGCGAGCTCAAGAAGGGGCTTCTTGACGCAGTCGTGTCCGTGGCGATCGCCGCGTTCATATTCCTCGGCCACCACGAGACGGTGAACGGCGAGCCCGTCATGCTGGCGTGGCTGCCGTTCTTCAAGGGCCAGGTGCTGATGAACGGCGTCGGCGTCTGGTGCATACACGCCTGGGTCTACGTGCCGGTCGCGGCGTTCATCCTCTGGTTCACGATGAACGCGACGAACTGCTCCGACGGCGTGGACGGACTTGCCGGCACGCTTACGGTGATCGCGCTCGCGATGCTGGCGGTCGTCCTCTACGTCGTCGTCGGCTACCGTCCAGTCGCCCACTACTTCCTCATTCCCGTCTACGCGGAGGCCGCGCGCTGGGCAATCGTCGTTATGACCGTCGCAGGCGCCTTCGCCGCGTACCTATGGTACAACGCCGAGCCTTCGAAGATACTGATGGGCGACGCTGGAAGCCGCTACCTGGGGATACTGGTCGCCACGGCGTCTCTGATGACGGGCAACCCGTTCATAGTGCTTGCGCTCGCGCCCATCGTCCTTGTAAACGGAGGCGGCGGGCTCGGCAAGCTAGTCCTCCTTAGGCTCGCGAAGCGCGTAGGGTTCGACATAGGCGAGGGCAATCTCATCCGCAGGATACGATTCCCGCTGCACGACCACTGCAAGAAGAACCTCAAGTGGTCGAACGCGCAGGTCCTCATGAGGTTCGTCCTCCTGCAGCTTGTCGTCATGCCGATCCTGCTGCTCGTCCTTCTCAAGGTACGCTGACCCCCTGGAATGTCCTCTCATGGACTCAAAGTGGAGATCGCAGCTTGAATACGACCGCAGGCACGTATGGCATCCGTATGCCTCGATCGGCAATCCGCCGCCCGTCAACTTCGCCTCGTCCGCATCGGGCGTCGAGATAGAGCTGGCTGACGGCTCGCGCCTTGTCGACGCCGTCTCAAGCTGGTGGTGCGTCGCGCACGGGCACAACCACCCCGCGATAGTGGAGGCCATCCGCTGCCAGTCGGATCGCCTCTGCCACGTCATGTTCGGCGGCTTTACCCACGAGCCCGCCGTCGAGCTCGCCGAGAAGCTTGCGGCAATCGCGCCGCCCGGGCTCGACCGCGTGTTCTTCGCCGACTCTGGCTCCATCTCCGTCGAAGTCGCCGCCAAGATGGCGGTGCAGTACCAGAACGCGCTTGGCCGCCCGGAGCGCAACAGGCTCGTCGCGCTGAAGGGCGGCTACCACGGCGACACTTCGCTCTGCATGGCGCTTTCCGATCCCGACGGAATGCACACGCTCTTCAAGGGGATAATGACGAAGCACTTCTTCGCCGAGAAGCCGGCCGTCCCGCCGGACTGCGAGTGGGATCCCGCCGACGCGGAGTCTCTGCGTCGCATAGTCGACGAGCACGACGGCGAAATAGCGGCGATCGTCTGCGAGCCTGTCTTCCAGGCTGCGAACGCGATGAATTTCTACCATCCCGCCTATCTCCGCGAGATGCGCCGCATCTGCGACGAGCGCGGAATTCTGCTTATCTTCGACGAGATTGCGGCGGGCCTATACCGCACCGGCCCTCGCTGGGCGCACGAACGCGCGGGAATTGCGCCCGACATCATGACCGTCGGCAAGGCGCTTACCGGCGGGCACATCACGCTCGCGGCGACGCTCGCTAGCGCAAAGGTCGCGGACACGATCTCTTCCGGCACTCCCGGCGCGTTCATGCACGGCCCGACGTACATGGCGAACCCGCTCGCCTGCGCCGCCGCCTGCGCATCGCTCGACCTCTTCGCGTCCGGCGACTACGGGGGGAAGTCCAGGGAGATCGGCCGCCAGTTTGCCGCGGGACTGTCCCCGCTGCGCTCGCTCCCCAACGTGCGCGACGTGCGGACGATGGGCGCCGTCGGAATCGTCGAGACTGAGCGGCTCCCTTCGGCGGACGACATCGCCCGCGTAATCCGTCGGCACGGCGTGTGGCTTAGGCCGTTCTGCAATTTCATCTACGCCATGCCGCCGCTCGTCTCGGACGGCAGGACCATCGGGCGCATCGTCGAGGCAATCGCTGATCTTGCGTCCGCGCCGCCAGGGCCGCCGCCTGCCGACGGGGATTTCCACGAATGACAGCTTAACGGAGGGACAAGAAATGAAGTGGGCAGTCTACAATCTCCTTTTCGCTGCGGTCTATCCGTTCCTGCTGCCGGGCTTCCTTGCGCGGATGCTGAGGCGCGGCGGATACGCGGCTCGCATGGGCGACAGGTTCGCGCTCTACCCCGACGAAGTCCGCGCGGCGCTTGCGAGGCCCGGGAGCCCCTTCGTCTGGATACACGCTGTGTCCGTCGGCGAGGTGCAGGTCGCAGGGCAGCTGATGCGCGAGTGGCGCGCTGCGGAGCCTGATGTCAGGTTTTGCTTCTCGACGACTTCCTCTACCGGCTGGAAGATGGCGGAGCGCGAGGTCGGTCCGAACGACGTGCTTGTCTACAACCCACTCGACTTCCCGAACTTCGTGAAGAGCGCCCTCAAGACGGTGCGCCCGCGCGCCGTCGTGCTGACAGAGAGCGAGATATGGCCGAACTTCATCCTCAGGGCGAAGCGCACGGGCATTCCGCTCTTTCTCGTCAACGCCCGCGTCAGCGACCGCAGCGCGCCGCGCTACAGGCTCGCTCGCTTCTTCTTCGCCGACGTGCTCGGCGCGTTCTCGCGCATCTTCGCCCAGAGCGACCTCGACAAAGGCCGCCTCGTCGCGGCTGGCGCGCCTGACGCAATAGTCGACGTGACAGGCTCCTTCAAGTTCGACGTCGCAAGGCGCAACGAGGCGAAGGAGCGCGAGCTGGAGCGGTGGATATTCGGCGAGACGGGGCGCGCCGCGGCGGAGCCGTGCAAAATCCTGCTCGGCGGTTCCACATGGCCGGGGGAGGACGAGGTCATGCTGTCCGCCTACCGCAAGCTCCTGGATTCCAAGCCGCCGTTCACGCCTGTTCTCGTAGTCGCGCCGCGCCACTTCGAGAAGGCCGACGCGGTCGAGGCGAACATATCCGCCGCCGGATTCTCCTGCGTCCGCCGCAGCCGCGGTGACGCCAAGACGTCGGAGAAGTCTGTCTATCTCGCCGACACGACAGGCGAGCTGATGGGGCTCTATGGAATCGCCGACGCGGTGTTCGTCGGCAAGTCGCTGTGCGAGCACGGCTCACAGAACATGATCGAGCCGTGCCTCTGCGGTAAGCCGACGTTCGTGGGACCATACACCGAGAACTTCCGCCCCGTGATGAGCGACCTTCTGGCGTCTGGCGCAATCGTGCAGGTCGCGGATGCGGCGGAGCTGGAGGCGAAGATGTGCGCGAGCTTGTCGGACGACGGAGGGCTTGGCGCGCGCGCGAAGGCGGCCGTCGAGTCGCGCAAGGGCGTCGTCGCAAGGTGTGTCGCGGCGATAATGGAGGCGCTGTCATGAAGCTTTGGCACAAGATTGCCGTCGTCGCCGTCGTCTTTGCGGGCCTGGCTGTTGCGGTGTTCTTTGACTGGCGGAGGCGGCAGCCCGTAGAGAAGCCGGAGCCCGCCCCGGTCGCCGACTGCGTGATGGACGCGCTGCGCCTCATTGCGAAGCTGGAGACGGCGGGAACGTCGCCTAGCAACGTCGTCGGGCGTGTGTTCGACGCGCGCGGGAAGACGGCGGACGACTTCCGCCGCGCCCTCAAGGACCTGCCCGGGCATTCGCGGCACGTCTGGATGCCTGGCGCGGACCGCTGGTTCATCGTCGGGCATCTAACGACGAACGGGGTGCCGCTCGCCAAGGCGATGGAGGACTTTGCGGCATTGGAGTCGGCGCGCTATTCGCCCGCCGAGCTGTTCGCGAGCTACGTCGGCACGGTGGAGGAGGTGATGCCGGCGTTTTCCTCTGAGCTGAAGGGCGAGCTGCTGCCCGAGTGGTTCGTCGCGAAGGAGATTCCCGAGATCGACTGGCTCGACGTCTCGGGGATCGACCCGGACATCCGCGGCCGCGTCCACGGAGAGATGCGCTCCATGCAGCTCGTGAGGCGCGAGCTCCTCAAGGGGAACATGGCCGCGCGCGAGGCGAAGGACAGGAAGGGCGAGCAGGCGGCGTGCGAGATATGGGCGCGTTGCGCGCTGAGGAACCCGAACGACTCGATGCTCCTGGAGCGCATCGAGCGCCTTGACAGGAACGCGAGGGGGTTTCTGGCCGTCGGAAAGCTCCTGCAGGCGATGAAGTGCTTCGAGACGATCATCCTCATTCAGCCCAGGAACGCGGCGGCCGTCCACAACTTCGGCATGTGCCTAAAGAAGCTCGGCAAGACCGAGATGGCCGACCAGGTGCTCCGCCGCGCGGAGATACTGAGCCAGTAGGCATTTGCGATTTTCCCACTTGCATTGCGCGTGATTGTGGTGTACAATACCTAGCAATCTGGACAAGGAAGGCTACAGACAATGGAATCTTCAGCACATGGACAAGGTGTCGCCGAGCTGAACGCGAAGTTCGGGGCTCCGGGCAGGATAGTGTTCCGCAGCGGATTCGCCGGCTATCCGACGGCCGTTCTCGCGAACCAGTACGGCACGGCCGAGGTCGCGCTCCTCGGCGGCAACGTGCTTTCGTACCGCCCGACAGGACACTCGCCGGTCATCTTCCGCCCTGCGAAGAAGGACGACGAGTACAACCGCGGCGACAAGTTCCACGGCGGCATCCCCGTCTGCTGGCCGCAGTTCGGCAACCGCTTCTCGCAGGAGCTGCCGCAGCACGGCTTCGCCGCGAAGATGGTCTTCGAGGTCCGCGCCACCGAGTATTCCGAGGAAAAGACGGAGATTACTATTGGCCTCAAGTCCTCGGACGAGACGCGCAAGATATGGCCGTACGACTTCGACCTCGAACTAAAGGTGTCGGTCACGATGAAGCTCAACCTTGCGCTTAGGACGAAGAACACTGGCGCGGCGCCGTTCGACTTCAGCTGCGGCTTCCATCCGTACCTCGTCTTGCGCGACCGCGACGCGGCCACCGTTCGCGGCGTCGACGGGCTCGAGTGCATATTCGCAAACAGCGACGGAGACCTCGGGGTGCGCAGCGGCGACCTCGCGCTCGACCACGCGCCCAACGACGTCCTCGTGCTGCCGGACGCGCCCAAGCACGAGTTCGCGGTGATCGACCCCGGCCTCAGGCGCGCAATCGCGCTCGTCTCGACGGGCAACACGCGCGAAGTCGTCTGGAACTGCGGCGACGAGATCCCGTGCGACATGTCGCAGGACGACTGGCGCAAGTACGTCTGCGTGGAGCCTGTCAGCGACTGGCCGGGCGGGCGGACGCTCGCGCCCGGAGATGAGCACGTACTGGCCGTCGCCATCCAGTCGACATTGGAAAAGTGAACTTGAACCAAAGGAAGCATGGAATGAAAATCGAAATACCGAACGACCTAAAGAACTGGTACGCCATATCGTGCCCGACGGCGGGGCTGCGCTTCGACGCGCGCACGCTGGAGTTTCTCGATTCCAACCGCGACGGGCACATACGCTCCGACGAGGTGCAGGCGGCGCTTGCGTTCCTCAAGGAGCGCGGCATCGAGCCCGCGCAGCTCTCAGAGCCCGACCCCGACGCGGAGGCGAAGCTCGCCGACGTGCTGAAGCGCATCGCCGACCTCGCGAAGGCCGAGCCGTCGGAGGCCGACAAGAAGGCGATGGCCGACTGGGAGGCCGAGGGGCAGAAGCCGGAGATCGCCGTATGCGGCGGCGCGACTGCGGACGCTGACGCCGCGCTCGCGGCGGTGGAGTCGGTCGTCGACGCGTTCTTCACCCCGCCGGACGACATGCCGCTCGTGACCGACGAGCCCGACAAGACGCTTCCTCTCAGGGACCACCTCAACCCGAAGCACCTCGAGGCCGTCCTCGCGTTCGCGGAGAAGTGCGTAAAGCCCGTCCTGGGCGAGCGCGACAGCATCTCGCGCCTCGAATGGAAGAAGGTCAAGGCCGCCTTTGCGCCGTACCGCGCCTGGGTCGCCGCGAAGCCGGTCGCGAGCGCGCCGGAGAAGGCGGGGCTCGAGGACGAGGAGAAGCTCGTGCGCTACCGCATGAACCTCGGCGAGTTCCTCGTCAACTACGTCTCGATGGACCGTCTCTACAGCGGCAAGGGCGACGCGATATTCCAGATGGGCGTGCTGCGCATCGACGGCAAGGAGCTTAACCTCTGCTTCCACGTCGACTCGGAGGCGGCGCACTCCGCGCTTTCAGGGCGTTCCGACTGCTGCGTCATATACGTCAAGCTGTCGCGTCCCGAGGAGGGCGCGACGCGCACGATGTGCGCTGTCGTTACGGCGGGTACCGTGGGCGGGCTCTACGTCGGGCGCAACGGCGTCTTCTACGACCGCGACGGGCGCAACTGGGAGGCGACGATCACCAAGGTCGTCGAGGCCCAGGTCTCGCTCGCAGAGGCGTTCTGGATGCCGTGGAAGAAGCTTGGCGCGGCGATCTCCGGCGCGGTCAAGAAGTTCCTCGGCGACCGCGAGTCGGCAGCGGACGCGAAGCTCGCGGCTGGCGCGCAGAACGTGACGGCCGGAAAGAAGGACGGCGCGTCGGGCGCCGGCGGCGCGGCGCTCGCGAGCTCCGTCGCGGCAATCGGCATCGGAGTCGGCATGGTCGGCGCGGCGGCGGCGAGCCTCATGGCGGCCGTGAAGGGGATGGGCCCGTGGCAGGCCGTCGCGGCAGTCGTCGCGATAGTCCTCGTCGTGTCGATGCCGAGCGTCATCCTCACGTGGTTCAAGCTGCGCCGCCGCGACCTCGCCGCGATACTGAACGCGGGCGGGTGGGCCGTGAACAGGCAGATGCGCTTCTCGATGAAGCGCGCGCGCGAGTTCACGAAGTGCGCCCGCACGTCTGAGTGGTGGCTCTACGCGCTTCTGCTGGCGTTCCTCGCCGGTCTTGCGGCATACACCGTGTTTTTTGTATAATACCCGCATCATTCATCGTCTAATCCAAAAGGAGGGCAGCATGGACAGGAAAGAGAGCATATTCACCGAGGCCGCGCGGCGCGGCTTTACGCTCATCGAACTTCTCGTCGTAGTGGCGATCATCGGCATTCTCGCCGGCATCGGCGTTCCCGCCGTGTCGGGCCACATCGAGAACACGCGCAAGATCGCGGCGAAGACGGGCGTGGACACGATAAAGGGCGCGATCACCAACTACATGATCAGCAAGAAGAAGTCGACGCCTCCGTCGGACCTCAAGGTGCTGATTGACTCGAGCGGCGACGAGGAGCCTTTCCTCGAAGGCGGCGAGGGCGCGCTTGTCGACCCGTGGGACACCGACTACAAGCTCGAGGTCAAGGGCAAGAAGTTCGTCGTCATCTCGGCTGGTCCCGACGCGCAGTTCAGCACGGAGGACGACATCCGCTCCGACACGATCGAGAAGACGAAGAAGTAGGCGATGGACATTGTCGAGGTTCTTGGCGGCGCCGGGATAATACCGGTCATCGTGATCGAGAACGAGGCCGACGCGGTGCCGCTTGCGCGCGCGCTTGTCGGAGGCGGCCTTCCAGTTCTCGAGGTTACGTTCCGCACGAAGGCGGCGGCCGCCGCGATTGCCGCGATCCGCCGCGAGGTGCCTGACGCCGTAGTGGGCGCGGGCACCGTCCTCACTGTCGAGCAGCTTCGCGCCGCGAAGGCGGCGGGCGCCGCGTTCTGCGTCGCGCCAGGCTTCGATCCCGCGATTGTCGCGGCGGCGAAGGAGGCAGGGATGCCGTTCTGCCCTGGCATAGCGACGGCGAGCGAGCTTTCCCAGGCGCTTTCTGCCGGGTGCAGGCTAGTCAAGTTCTTCCCGGCGGAGGCCGCTGGCGGCGTAAAGATGATAAAGAACCTGCTGGGCGCGTTCCGCTTTACCGGCGTCAGGTTCATGCCGACGGGCGGTGTCAACCTCTCGAACGTCGCGGACTACCTCGCCGTTCCGGAAATCGCCTGCTGCGGCGGAACTTGGATAGTCCCCAAGGACGCGCTCGCGTCCGGCGACTGGTCGGCGATAGGCAAGCTCGCGTCCGACGCGTCGGCCCTCGTCAAGACCCTTCGCGGCGCCCGCTAGGGGCGGACTTGATTTTCGGGGGCAAAAAAGAGTATAATACGCGCGAACATTCCCAAAAAAAAGGAAAGACTAAGATGGCAAATATCAAGGGCGGCCGAGCCGCCAGGAAACGCGATCGCCAGAACGAGAAGGCCCGCAAGCGCAATGCGGTCTGCAAGGCGAAGCTGCACGATGCGCACAAGAAGCTCTTCAAGGCCGCCGACGCGGGCGCGAAGGAAGACGCCGAGAAGAAGCTCAGGGATTTCGTCTCCGGCCTGGACAAGGCCGTGAAGAGGGGCATCATCACGAAGAACACCGCCGACCGCAAGAAGTCGCGCGCACAGCTCAAGATCAACAAGATGGCAAAGGCCCAGGCGGCCGGCTAATACGGGAAAACGGGAATGTGATTGCAACGGGCATCGGAATGTAAGGCATTCTGGTGCCCTTGTCGTTTCAAACGAAAGAACCTAGGAAAGGAAAAAACAAAATGGACAAGATGACATTGCGCGACGTCGACGTCGCGGGCAAGCGCGTCCTGATGCGCGTAGACTTCAACGTCCCGATGGCCAAGGACGGCTCGGGAAAGATCACCGACGACACCCGCATCGTCGCGGCGCTGCCGTCGATCAAGTACGTGCTCGAGAAGGGCGGGAGCCTCGTCCTCATGTCGCACCTCGGGCGTCCGAAGGGCGTCAAGCTCGGCGCCGCCCCGAATCCCGACAACGCGGCGTTCACGCTTAAGCCCGTCGCCGAGGCGCTCTCCGCCAAGCTCGGCATCGAGGTCAAGTTCGTCCCCGACTGCATGGC
>Ga0310690_10006997_pt1 | contig 14644 bp, 12 predicted proteins | sample AusTroGonzalo_MG_2_FD_207661 | JGI IMG/M metagenome (GOLD analysis project Ga0310690, IMG submission 207661) | Bovine rumen microbial communities from tropical cattle in Woodstock, Queensland, Australia - Gonzalo_04 (v2) (version 2) | ecosystem: Host-associated > Mammals > Digestive system >...
ATACGGAGACAAGAGAATACACACTAAAAAAGCATCACTGGTCACAGGAGGAACTGGCGTTCAATTCAACCTTTTGCCTTCAAACGACTCTAGCCAGGAAACCTATCAATGGATCCCGGCTGATTTATCGGGAAGAGTACTTGGCCGAACTGCTGGCAGATAAGAAGTATTCAATTTCTCCCCGTTTCCTGGACTACTTCGTATTTCAAGGCGTAAAAACGGATTCCGACAAAGAATACGCTCATGGCCATACGATCAACCGGATTGAAGACCTGGTGGATTTCGTAAAAGAGAACCGTTACATTGCCATTACTGGAGAAAGCTGCTCAGGTAAAACAACCATGCTCAAGGCTTTGCTCGTCGAGCTGTGTAAGGAGTATACGGTTCTGTATTGCGACACCAGCAATATTTCAGGCCGGAAGCAGTCTAATGTCATAAAAGAACTCGTTGAGAACACGTTCGGAGAGAATAAATATGACGAATTCTGCTCCGTTCCTTCCGGCAAAAGAGTCCTTATTATTGACGATATTCACCTGATTAAGCAAGCGCATCTGGACAAGTTCCTTCGCGGTCTGGAAAGCCTTTTCGATATCATCATCGTTTCCTCCTGTCCGCCGTCCCAGTTCGATATCGTCCAACTGGTTAAGGACCAGATAAATTCGCAACGGGAGTTTCGTAAGGTCAGCATTTCCAAACTTTTTGCTGCAAAGCGTTTGGAACTGATTGAAAACATTGCAAAGCTGAAAACTGACCTCAGTGAGAACGGACTGAAAGAGCTGACCCGGTCTTTGGATCAATATCTTAATTCCTATAAACTCGCATTTCGAACAGAAATAGATTTTGTCGTACAGTTCACCAGCTATTTCTGTGAGCACATCAAGGAACTTGACAGGGCGGATGCCAGTGTATTCAGCACAGTATTTGAGGCCTCAATTGAAAGGCTTATTTCTCCTCAGCTCGCCGGTCGGTCAGAAAATGTCGAGGAAATCATCGTTGCGTTCAGTGAGGTGGCGCACTACATCCATTTCCATAAGGAGTATCCGATCAGCGGCGAGAGGATTTCAAAAGTCATCGAGCATTATTGTGACTACTTTGATAACCGGTATCTGACTCCTGCCAGATTCCTGGAGATTGCTGTTGAAAGCGGAATAATGAAAGCTACAGCCGACGGGTTTCAATACAAGTTTGCCAACCGCAACCATTTAGCCTATTTCGTCGCTAAGGCATTGAACAGGAAGTACCATGATGACAATGATGAAACCAATCTCCGCATCGTACTTGAACAGTCCTGCTTCGGTATCAATGCCGATATTCTTTCGTTCCTCACCTATATCTCGGATAATGTTCGCATTCCCCGTCTGATGCTTTCACAGGCATTGGCCTGCGCAGAAGACTGGGCAGAATTTGACCTTACCGGCAAAGACATCAAATATCTCAAAGCGATTCCGGCACAACCGGTAAAACCGCCGGCGGTCAATCAGCGCGAAGCTGAGCTTGAGCAGCGTTCGGAGAAAGAAGAAATAGCCGTGCGCAACAACGACATCCTTGAATCTCTGGACATTTATGATTATGATCCTTCCAAGATTGATGAGATTGCGAATCAGCTTCTCAGGTCTTTCCTGCAGCTACAGATTATCTCCAGGAACTTCTCTGCCTTCATGAGCATACTTCCCGCCAGGGACAGGAAAGCATATGTATCTGCAATGTATCAGCTTCCCAACAAGATATTCTATCGATGGGAGAAATACGTTGATGAGAACCTTGAACCTCTTCTGGATGAACTTCTGGCTTGGCAAGAGGACGAGTCATACAGGGGCAGACGGTATTCCCGAGACAGGCTCCGGGATGAAATCCAGAAGCTTTCCACGAATCAGCTGCTCAACCTATACTACATTGTAGCTGTTTATGGGACTAATAACGCCACTGCTGAATACATCGCATCTCAGGAGTACATCGCCGATTCTCTAAACTATCGGGTACAGCGGCTGTTGGTATACGAAAAGGTGGATAATGTGCAGCCTGCCGTGAAAGAAGCGGAAGACATCTTCAGGGCCAATGACGACGGCATGGTGCGCAATCTGATCAGTGCATTTTTCAATCACCTACTCATAAACTCGGACCGTATATCCGCTTCTGAGCGCCGCAGAATCGCGAAAAAATACTTCTCTACCGAGGGTCAGACAAGGGTGCTGCTCGGCAGGCGAAAAGCGTCAAAACTCTGAATGACTTAGGTAACCAGTGTTTCAGTTTTAGAGCCAAACGATGAGAGAGCGGAATGAACAGACCGAAGTGTGCCCTGCGTCTCCGCAGAACCGTGAAATACCAACAAACACATAGGACCAAAAAGACCGTAATTGCTCGAAAAGGCAGTTGCGGTCTTTTTGTGTTGATTCCTATATGGACGACATTATTTCAAGTCCATCAAGCGGATGGACTACCATAAAAGTCCATCCCGCAAAAAGCGACTCAACCAATGGTTAATTTTTTGCTCTCATCGTATGGTTGACGAATAACGCCTTTGAACGATAAGATTATTCAAATAGAAAGAGTATTGAGGTTTTGATTATGAGAGAATTGGGCATAAGGTTGCGCGAATTGCGAATAAAGAACGATATGTCTCAAGACGATGTTGCAAGAGCGCTGGGAGTTTCTGCACAGGCCGTCAGCAAATGGGAAAATGGGAGAAGCGATCCAGAGATTTCAAATCTGATTCCCATTTCTGATCTGTTCCATGTTCCTGTAGATGAATTGTTGGAAAAAGCGAAGCACCATGAGGATTGGGAAGATCGATGGGTTGAGGTGATTGAATCCGACGACAGCAGCAAGGTATTAGAGTTTTTGAAGGCTGCTTTGGCAGAGTTTCCTGGGGATTATAGATTCCGTTATCGTTTAGCCAGCCAAGAATTCTTCCTTGCTGAGGAAACGGCAGACATGGGAAAACGGATGCGCTTATTGGCCTTGGCTGATGACCATCTTGAGTCGTTGCGAAAAGAATACCCTGAGTTTTCCAATGCAGTTGATATGCATGTTCGGGTTTTAGCTGCACTGGGCCGTAAAGCCGAGGCTGTTGAGTTGGCAAAACTTTCTCTGAACCGTGAGAGGCTGCTTCTTTTAGTCTTGGAAGGAGAAGAACTTAAGAAACAAAAGCAAAGGTTGGTAACACTGAGTTTCCTTAACTTGTTTGCGGACTTCATGCGGGAAGGAACCAAGGAAGCTCTTAATAGAGCCGAAGTACTTATCACCCAAGTTGCAGACAATGAACCTCAGTTTGCTAGTCAATTACTTGATGCGTACTATCAACAAGCACTGCAATATTGCAACGAAGGGAAGACAGGAGTTGCGATCTCAGTGCTAAAGTCAGGATTACAAGTAATCCAGAATTACCCAGAAACGGAAACTGCAAGGAATGTGGACAAAAAAACTGTCTTCGCTTCCGTGATTCCTACTCTGCCCAAACACGAATTGCTGAAACAGTATGAAAACTATTTACAGGATGAACGATTCTCATGCCTTCAGGGTATACGCGGGTATGATGAATTGTTGACAATCATGAGCGATGTCTAAACCGCGATATTGAAAAATGGAGGTAAGGAAATGAAGACGAAGAAGTTAGCCATGCTGGGAGTCTGTGTGCTGTTTGTTATGAGCCTCTTTTCCTCCGCTTTGGTTCATGCTGTAGACACAAAAGAGGCGGGTGAACAAAGCAATGTGGTCATCATTGAGCCTGATTGCCAGGAAGAAGTGGTAGAACAATTCCAAATCTGGGGAACGTATGCAGAGGCGCAGTTCGCATATGGACCGTCTTGGACTTATGCAGTGCTCGGATATGATGCTGCAGGCGGTTACTTTCTGTGTTCTCGGCAGAAAGCTGATGGATCATTCTTCTATTTTGGCTGCTATTCATTATAAAGCGTAATCTCCCAGCTTCAACTTGTTACAAGACTTGGTCACATAGAGTTTCAAACTGAGCTGTCTTCAAGCTATGCAGTTCCGACGATAATAGTAGCATTAGCAAAAAGCATATAGATCTTCTCTGGTAGAGAATATCTTTTTTGTGCAGAGGATGTTTTGACAGCGAAATAGATTAAATGATTAAGCAAAGTGTGAAGCATACTCGTTTCTCTTGATAAAACATCAAGTTTACAGTTCTCTGCACTCCTGCTATACTGTACTCGTATTTCAGGGCGGAGCATTTTAGGGCGGAGCGATGAGAGGGCGGAATGAACAGACTGGGGCGAAGTGTGCCCCGCGTCTCCGCAGAACCGTGAAATACCAAAACACAAAAAGGACCGAGAAGACCGTAATTGCCTGAAAGGGCAGTTGCGGTCTTTTTTTTTGTGTCCGAAATCAGCAGGAAGGAGAGATTAAATGGATGCCAGGCAGCAAACTCATACCTATCTCGTACTATAACCCAACGCAGGAAGTGCGTCTCACGGCCTATGCGGACACCATCGTTTATGAGCCGTGCGACGGGAAAAAGATTATCCGGGCCATTCGCTTCGGCGGCTATCCGGAAATGGTGCGGGCCATGTCCGACGCAATCTATGCCGGCGCGGTCATCGACGCAAAAATCGGAGAGCAGAACGCACATCTCGCCGGTGAGACCAAACGCTATGAGCGTCACCTGAGTCACGACGGTGTATATGCGGAAGCAACGATCCTGGCCAAGGACGATGAGCAAAACGAGGATCGTCCTGACAATGAAAGCAGCGCGGAAACCGCAGACGTGCCGCCCAGAAAATGCGTCATCTTCTGCCCGGAAGGAGACAGAGAGCGTCTGTTTGAAGAGCTGGACCGGAAAACCGCTGTGCCCCTGATCCCGGAGTTTCAGGGGTACGTGCTTGAGGAACTGGAGCAACGAGGGATCCTGAAGAGGCTGACGGTCATTTCGATCAGAGAGAAGATCGACGCGTGGATCCTGCTCTGTGAGAAGGATGATGGGAACATCATCTCCGTGGTCGAAGACGGGTTAAAGAGCGGAAGAATCGCGGTTCCAGGAACAATAAAGGACCCAGAAGGATTTCAGACGGTGCGCAATGTCACAGGCTACCTGAACACCTTCGGCGTCACCGTAGCGGAACGCATCCGCAGCCAATTCGACCCGCTGTTTGATCCGGCAGCGGAGCCGCTTTCACCGGAAGTTCTCGCCATCAATGAGTACATCCGGGAGCATGCCGGATATCCCCTCTATGACGCGCAACTTGCGGTGGCGGAGTCCGTCAGGCGGCAGCTCTCCAAGGACAAATGCGCGTTCATCGTTGCGGAATGCGGCAGTGGGAAAACAAAAATCGGGGCGACCGCCCTGGCCGCCGCGATCTCAGCCCCAACCGGCACGTCGCTCAGGCCGAACTGGAAAAAGACCTTCAATATCATCCTCTGTCCTTCCCATGTGGCAAAGAAGTGGGTGCGGGAGCTGGCGGAGACCCTTCCGGAAACCTTTGGCGCCATCGTGCGCAATCCTGCCGAGCTGGATAAGCTCTACACTCTATACGACCGTGGGGATAAGAGCGTTTACGCCATCATCAGCAAGGAGAGAGCCAGGGACGGATATATGAAACGTCCGGCGGTCACTTGGAGCAATCGGGAAAGGGCGTTTCTCTGTCCGACCTGTCTGGAGCCTGTCGAGGTGGCTGTCATGGAGAGCGGGGTCGCCTACTATGAGAAGGCGTCGCAGTTTTTCTTCCGAACAGAGACTCGCAAGAATCACAAATGCAGCAACTGTGAGGCCCCGCTGTGGACCGCCGTGAACCCTGGAGAAATGTCCGATTGGGTCAAGATCGGAGGCTATGGCTGGGTATTCCGGCCGCTTGCTGCCGAACACATGGAGAAAACCAAAAATGAAGCAGTCTGGGAAAAGCTCCGGGAGATCCGGGAAAGCCCGGAACAGAGATTTACGCCGGCGGGCGCCTGCCGTCGTTTTCCCCTTTCTTCGTATATCAAGCGCAGGTACAGAGGGAGAATCGACGGCGCGATCATCGACGAGCTGCACCAGTACAACAACAGCAGCGGGCAGGGAGACGCCATGGGCGAAGTATTCTCTGTGGCAAAAAAGGTCATCGGTATGACGGCTACGCTCATCAACGGCTACTCCTCCGGGATCTTTCACCTGCTCTATCGGACGATGCCGGAGCAGATGCGCAAGGACGGCAAAGACTTCGACTCACCCAACGACTTCGATGGGGAGTACGGGGTGATCGAGACGAGCTTTGAGGAAACTGACGCAGACTACGCATCCAACCGGCGAACGGTTGCCTCCAAGCGGAAAACCAGGTTGCTTCCCGGCGTTTCGCCGCTGGTGTATTCCAGATTCCTGCTGGAAAAAACGGCGTTTCTTTCTCTCAGCGACATGGGCAAGGATCTCCCGGATTATGAAGAGATCCCCATCGCCCTGGATCTGGATGACGCCGTAGCTGCGGAGTACAAACGAATTGAAAAGCAGCTGGTCACGACCCTGAGAAATGAGAGAAAAATCGCACAGAAGATCCTCTCTACTTATCTGAATCTGCTGACGGTATATCCCGACCAACCCTACGGCCAGCCGACGGTCCTTCACCCTGAAACCGGAGCGGCACTGGTGGAGCCGAAGGATACCGGCAGCTTTGAGCAGCTCGGAGAAAAGGAAAGAGCTGTGCTGGAAATCGTACAGCAAAAGGCCGCGGCTGGCGAAAAGGTGCTCATTTACACAAGCTGGGTTCGCACCGATACACAGAAAAAACTCCTGAAGCTGCTGACGGAACATGGCTATCGCACGGAGATCATGAGCGAAAATATCCGGCCCGACGCCAGGGAGGAATGGGTACAAATGCATCTGGCTGAGGGCATGCAGGTCCTGATCGTCAATCCATCCTTGGTAGAAACGGGTCTGGATCTCAATGCCTTTACCACGCTGATCTTCGCCTCCATGGGCTACAAACTCTTCACGCTGCGGCAGGCCTCCCGGCGTTCCTGGCGCATCAACCAGACGGCGCCGAAGGTGGAGGTCTACATGCTCTATTACAAAGACACCATGCAGCAGAAGGCCATGAAGCTGATGGCCTCCAAACTGGCGGTCGCCGGTATCATCGAGGGCAACTTCAGCGAGGAAGGGCTGGCAGCCATGAGCGACGTCCAGGATATGACATCACAAATGGCAAAGGAACTGATGCTGGGAATCCGGGATAACGTGGAGGACATTGCCTCCGCCTTTAGAAAAATGGCCATTGTGAATCCGGAGCGGCATAAGGCGCCGGAGACTCAAGACAGAACTATCCCGGGAGCGGAAAGCATTCCGGCGCCGATGATAAGGGAGGTCGTCCCGACGGCGCCGCAGCGCACCAGACTGCAGCTCACGGATGCCGTCATCACCGCCATTTTGGAAGAAACAGAAAAAGCAAAAAGAAAACGCAGCAGGAAGGTCACGGACGAAAACCAGATGACCTTCTTTGATGTTGCATGAAGGAGGCAATGGAAAATGCTCTTTTCCGCAAATCGCCTGGAACTGTTATCCGCAGTGCGGGACGCGGAGCGGATCGCGCCTGCCCAATCCCCGCTGGAGGTACTCCAGTGCGCTTTTTTGTCGGCGGAGAACGGGAAAGTAACGGTAGCTGCCGGGAATCTTGAACTGGCATTGGAACGCAGGGTCGCGGCAGAAATCACAGAGGAGGGATGCGTCGTTATCAGCGCGGAGCTTCTTTCCAATATGCTGCGCCTGATGGACGGAGAAATCGTGACCTTCGAGCAGAAGAACAGCAGCACGGTCTCCGTTGTCTGCGGGGAAACGGCATACGAGCTCTCTGTGCTGGACGCTGCACAATACCCAAGAATGGAGATCCCTTTCCCGGAGGACACGGTTTCTGTGACCGGCATCCCGGCCATGACCAAACGGACCGCCTTTGCGGTCTCCTTGGAAGAAGAAAAGCCTCTGATGAAATGTGTTCACCTGATCTTTTCTACTGACGGGCTCCGCGCGGTTGGCAGTGACGGTTACCGCATTGCAGCCGCCCAGGGCGACAGTCGGGCCAGCGGCAGCGTGGATATGCTGATTCCGGCTACCTCTTTGGAGAAGCTGACGCAGCTTATCGGGAACAAGGACACTCTGCAGGTTGGCACCACGGGAAAGACCGTTGTATTCCTCAAGGATGACTTCGCCTTCTCAGCCCGTCTGGTCATGGGAGAGTATTTTGACGCAGATCAGCTGCTGCGGCGCGTGACACCGAGCTTCTCTGTTCTGACCGACGCTGAAAGCCTGCGTCATGCGCTGGAATCCGTCTGCACGGTCTCCGGCAGACAAAACCGTTTCTCCATCACTTTTCAGGGGAATCGCATCCGTATGCGCTGTGAAAGCGAAAACGGCGCGTCCTCCGTTGAGGTGGATGTGGTGCCCCTGACCGGTACACCTGCAGGAACATTCTGGTACGGCCTCAATAAGCTTCAGGGCTGTTTACGTGCGCAGAGCGGCACGATGACACTGGAGCTTGCGCAGAACGGCGCGCTGCTGATGCGCACGGACGAACTCACCTGTATGCAGATCGCAACGCGCGAGCCAAAGCCCATCGAGAGGAAACCGGTCAAAACCGCGACGGAAGCGAAAACCAGGGAAAAAAAGAGAACAGAAAAGGAAGCCGCCCTTCCCGCGGCGGCTTAGGAGGTGCTGCAAATTTGAAAACACCCAAAATCTGCCGTTACTGCGGCGGGGTGATTCGGCTTATTCCTGCGGAGCAGGTGTATGGGGTCTCGGCGGCCCGGCTGGGGCTGGCCGGTGAGAAGCTGTATCAGTGTCAGAACTGCAATGCCCGGGTGGGCTGCCACAAGGGAACGACCCGCCCCCTGGGCAACGTGGCCAACGAAGCTCTGCGCCTCAAGCGGATCGAAACGCATCACATTTTCGATGCCTACTGGAAGTCGCAGAAGATGACGAGAACCGGCGCCTATCGCTGGCTTTCCCAGCGAATGCGTATCCCGGCGAAGCAGACCCACATCGGCGGCTTCGAGATGGACCAGTGTCAGGAGGTCATCTCCCTCTGCGGCGCTGAGACGGATCAGGAAGCCGCATAACAGCCTATAAGGCCTGAATCCGGCCATATGCGATTTCACGGCCCAAAAACTACAGAAAGAAGTGAGAAACTACCAATGTGTGACGATTTGAATTGTCCGAACCGGGAAATCAGGCTTTGCTCCTGCTCAGCAATCAAAGACCCTGACGCAGATAAGATGATAGGCCATATTTTCCAAAATGTTAGGAATGTTCATTTCGCTCTCGATTACTGGACGCTGGATGAGACGGAACAAAGGATTTTTCGTGTCCTCGGCTCCTGTGAGACCTGCGGAGGGGCGCTTTGCTGCTGCATGAGAGTCGAACCGCTCAGAGGCGACGATGTGATGGAATGGCTTTATTCCGCAGCCAGGAGCGCCTGCGAGCTGACACGGGCAGATGTCGGAGAAAGTGTGTTTGTCCACTTGTTTGTGTCCATGTTTCACAAGCAGGATCAAGCCTATGCGGAAGCCTGGTTGTTTGAGCGGATACAACGCGATGCCATGAAGTGGAGAAAAATCTACACCATTGTCCGCACAGGCTGTGACGCGGATCATTGTCTGTTCCCCGACCCTTCTGCGGAGGGCTCTTATCTGGCGCAGAGCGTTGCGATCAAGGAGCTGGAACGGCTGATCGAAGAAGAGAAGAAAACTGTCAGTTCGCGCTTTGACCATGAGGATCGGGGCGAAACCTGGTGGGAAATGAACGAAGACGGTCTGGCGGCCTTGCACTTTGTCCGTCTGGAGATCGTGGAAAGCAGGTTGAATACCGATGAGGGATAAGCTCCTGCTGCCGACCTGTGCCGACTGTGAATGCCAATTATACTTTGAAGGGCGCTCACCCCAAAGGCGAAATGGCGTTCTGATGAAACCCGGCGAACGATACTGTCTCGGCGCAAAGAAAGCGGTTCGTTTCACGGCAAAAGATCCCACAAGGTATCCACCCACCTGGTGCCCAAGGCGAAAAACTCCCTGTGAATTGCGGATCTACGGCTTCAAGAGCATCCGGGACGAATACTTGCACGACCTGCTTTGCCGTGACCTCGGCCGCAGCATCTCTCCCAGGGCTTCGCATTACTGCGTGGAGGCAGAATGCACCACTGAGCTGATGCCTAAACGCTTTTGGGACAGCCTGAAGGACCATTTTCTTTCCGAGCTGCTGCCGATCCAGATCCACACGCATTGGATCGTTGAGATCGATGACGGCCTCAAACCCGTGTGCTTTTATAAAACAGAGTTCGGCTTTGAGATCGCTGCGTTTTTTGACTCGGCAAGAGCACGTGAAAACACGAAGGAGGATGATATCTGACGAAAAAGCACTGTGATACCTGCTTCTATTCTTTCTATGAAATGGAGAAGAACTGTTATATCCCGGAAGGCGTGCGTATGCAGCATTGCAGCAATCCGATCTACAATTCTGATGCGTATACGCACGAAATGCTGATGGAGGACTGGGACAAGGGCTGTTGCCGTCTCTGGACTCCCCAAATACAGAAAGGAAAGCATCATGAAAAATAACTATACCATTGCGAAGAGAAACGCCATCGTAGAGGAACACCTTTCCTGCATCGACACCGTGATGCGGCGCAACCGTAAGCTGATCCGAGATACCCGGCTGGACCCGGATGACGTTTATCAGCAGTTGGCCCTTCGACTCGTAAAGGCTGCGGGAAACTATGATCCCGATAAGGGCGAGCTGGAGACGTATATCATGGCACAGCTCAACTATGAGCTTCAGAGCTGTCTGCGCCCTTACCGCAGATTTGGCGTCACCAATGCTCCCCGGGATTTCGGCGGGAAGATTATCTCCCTTGACGCTTATCTGGCCTGCGCCGAGGTGTATGACCAGGCATTGGCTGCCTGAACCGGGAAAAATCAATGATTGGAGGTTTCAAAATGGCACTGGCTTATACCCTGTCCAGTCTGCGAAGGGATGAGAATGACATAGGGCGCTTTGAGCTTCTGGCCGTGTCCTCGGACAGAGACACGCTGATGAGTGTCATGCGGGACGATCTCTCCGGATACGGAAAGCCTGCTGTGCTTTCTCACCGTGAGGAGACGGAATACTCAAGCCGTTTCGTCTTTGAGGGAGCTGATGCGGGAGTATCGGATCTCTACCTGGAATACATGCTGAGCCGGGTCCCCGCCTATACCCGGATGCGAGGAGGTGCCGCAGCATGAGACTGAGAGACAGAATGCTCGCGGTGATGGCAGATATCGGCGGGCAGATCGTGGAACGCGAGGAACTCATTGAAGTGATCGCCATCACTTTGCTTTCCGGAAAGAACCTCTTTATTCTCGGCGCGCCCGGCCAGGCAAAAAGCGCGGCCATCAACTGCTTCCGCAGCCGGATCGAAGGCGCAAGACAGTTTGAACGGCTGCTCTCCAAACAGACGGACGAGGATCAGCTCTTTGGCCGGATCGATCTGGCAAGCCTCATCCCCGGAAGCGTTCCCGAAGCATACCTGCGAGATGAGCCTGTCTATAGAGGAATGAAGCTGGAACTGGAATGTGCGCTGAGCGAGCTGGAACAGCGTCCGGATTCTAAGGATGCACAAGAGAAGGTCAATCAGCTCACCGAGAAACTGGATACCTATCGGAAGGCTGTCGGCACGCTTCACAGCACAGAGCCCATGGTGGATACCACCGGGAAGATCCCGGAGGCAGACATCGTTTTCCTCGATGAATGCTTCAAAGCGAACGACGGTGTTCTCAACTCTCTTCTGACGGCGCTGAATGAGCGCAAATACACCAATGAAGGGCGAACCTATCATATCCCGGTGATTTCCTTTTTCGCGGCTTCCAATGAGATCCCGAATTTCAATGATCCCCAGGAGAAGATCCTCCAGGCGCTCTATGACCGCCTGGAACTGAAGGTCGTGACGGCAGATATCTCTGATCGTGACAAGCGCCTTTCCGTGCTTCGGGACAAGCAGGCCGGACGCTTTGGCCAGATTTCCGCAACGATTACGCTGGAAGAACTCCGGCGCATGCAGGAGGAAGTCGCAGCCATTCCGGTACCGGACAGCATAAATGAGCTGATGGACGATATTCTCTGTGAGCTGCGGAAGAACGTCTCGGTTTCTGATCGAAAGTACCTGAACTACTATCCAATCGCACAGGCGAAAGCCTGGCTTTCCGGCCATAGCGAGGTGCAGACTGCTGACCTTTTGGCGCTGAAAAACTATCTGTGGAATAAGCCCTCTGAGATCGCGCTGGTGGAAACGACGCTCACCCGGATGTGCCTGAATCCGCTGAAGGATAAGATCAGCGACATTCGCGCCCTGGCAAAAGAAATGCAGGATGAGCTGGAGACTTCCGCCGGCACCGGCGTAGACAAGATGAAAGCATTTCGGAAGTATCGCTCCGAGTTGCTTCGCGTCTTTAAGCTCTACCGAGAACTGGAAGCAAAAGCAGAGAGTGACGGCGACAAGGCATTGTTGAAGGAACTCCTGGACGATCTGGAAAACAGCAGCCGCGCAGCCCACAAAAAAAGTGGCTTTACCTATGCCAGCCTGAAAGAACTGGAAGCACTTCAGCCATGAAAACGCATTGAGATAATCTTTGTAAGCAATCAGTGGAAAACAACAACTGACGACAAAATGGAGGGAATAACTATGTTGAATCACATCGTAATGATGGGCAGACTGACCCGCGACCCTGAGCTCCGCAATGCCGGTGAAACGCCGGTGTGCAGTTTCCGTATCGCCTGTGACCGGGATTTCAAAAACAAGGACGGGGAAAAGGAAACCGATTTCATGGATGTCGTGGTCTGGCGGAAGCTGGCCGAGAACGTGGCCAAGTATTTCACGAAAGGGCGCATGGCGGTAGTATCCGGCCGGCTGCAGACCCGTACCTGGACGGACAAGGAGGGCGAAAAACGCTACAGCACAGAGATTGTAGCTGACTCTGTCTACTTCGGGGATTCCAAGCTGAAATCCGGCGGTACCGGCAAGGGAGAGAACGTTGAGCCCACGGAGGTTCCGGAGGGTTTCGTTCCGGATTTCGACGCAGATGACGGGGAGTTGCCGTTCTGAACATGCGGAAGGGAGGGCAGCGCGAAACTGCCCTCCCCAGCTGGAAGGAAACGCCGTATTGACAAGTTGGGAAAGACAGATTATACTGATACTTGTTGATACCAAAATTTATCAGGTGAAAGAAATGGACGTTATACAATTCACGCGGATGCTGTCAGATAAGGACTTTCCCAACCTCAAAAAGCTGAAATATAAGTATCCGGGCGATTTTGCGGTTTTCGTAGAAACACTGAAGACATTATACTATAAGGAGCTTCCGATCAAAGCTGCTGACGGGACGACGCTCGTCTATATGGATAACTATGTCAACGTGGATCTCCGTTCCGTCAAGCTTCTGCTGCGGCAACAAAGGGAGAGTTACGGTGTCAAAGCGGTTGAGGATGAGATCCTTGCATCTTCCGCGATTGAGAGCATCGACTTTGACCGGGACAGCGTCCGAAGCATCCTGCGGGGTTTCGCGCCGAAGGACGAGACGGAAAACCGGATACTCGGGCAGAAAAAGGGCGTGGAGTTTATTTCCAATCCCGGAAACAACATTACGGAGGAAAACCTTCACGCACTCTATCAGATGATGGTGGGAGATTTCCTGCCGGCAGAAGAACGCCTCCCAGACGGAGCGTATTTTCGCAACGACGCTGTCTACGTTGTCAGCGATCATGTGGAGCATTCCGGGACCGATCATCGACTGCTGCCGGAGTATATGCGCGCTCTGATCGTCTTTATCCAAGCTGAGGACGGGATCAATGAACTGCTCAAAGCGGCGATGATCCACTTCTATATCGCCTATCTTCATCCGTATTTTGACGGAAACGGCCGCATGGCCAGAATGGTACATCTTTGGTATTTGATCCAGAGAGGGTATCAGACCACACTGTTTGTGCCGTTCTCCAGCCTGATTGCAAAAAGCCGCAGAGAATACTATTCCGCGTTTACGGTCGTGGAGGAGAACAGCAAGCTGTCCGGTGTTCTCGATGTAACGCCTTTCCTGCAATACTTCACGAAAATGGTATATGATCAGATGCAGCAATCTGCCGTCAGCACGGATATCCTCACACAATACCGGGAGGCTGCCGAAGCAGGGCAGGTCACGGAGAAGGAATCGGCACTGTGGAAATTCGTGCTTTCCCACTATGGGAACAATGAGTTCTCCACCAAACAGTTGGAGCGAGACTTTGGCAACGCAGCATATGCGACGATCCGCAGCTTCGTACTGAAATTCCAGACCATAGGGCTTTTGGAAAGTGCAGCTTACGGAAAAAGAGTCAAATACATGATCAAGCCGTAATGCGGATGAAAGCAACGGTAGATAATCGAATCTGTGTCTGCTAATACTTTAGTGGAGATGGAGAGAACCATGACAGGTCAGGAAAGGGAGGATAAGTTAATGCCGCCCTATACGATTGAAGAGATCAAACGACGGATTCTGCCGGTTGCGCGGAAATATGAACTATCTGCCGTTTACCTTTTTGGGTCATATGCAAGAGGCGAAGCTACTGCGAACAGTGATGTTGATCTGCTGGTAGACTTGCGCGGTTCAACAGTCCGCGGGATGGATTTAGGCGGTCTTTACAATGATCTGACGGATGCCCTTGAAAAGG
>Ga0310690_10006998_pt1 | contig 14643 bp, 11 predicted proteins | sample AusTroGonzalo_MG_2_FD_207661 | JGI IMG/M metagenome (GOLD analysis project Ga0310690, IMG submission 207661) | Bovine rumen microbial communities from tropical cattle in Woodstock, Queensland, Australia - Gonzalo_04 (v2) (version 2) | ecosystem: Host-associated > Mammals > Digestive system >...
GTAGACGACAGCATCAACATTGAAATCAATCCCGGAGACCTGGAGTGGGACACCTTCCGCAGCGGCGGCCACGGCGGCCAGAACGTGAACAAGGTGGAAACGGGCGTGCGTGTACGCCACATTCCCTCCGGCATCATGGTGGAAAATACGGAAACCCGCAGCCAGCAGGACAACCGCCAGCGCGCGCTGCTCATCCTCAAATCCCGCCTCTACGACATCGAGCTCAAGAAGCGCCAGGAAAAGCAGGCCGAACTGGAAGGCCAGAAAAAGCGCATCGAGTGGGGCTCCCAGATCCGCAACTACGTCCTGCACCCGTACAAACTGGTGAAGGACCTCCGCACGGGCTACAACACCGCCGACACCCAAGGGGTGCTGGACGGCGACCTCAATGAATTTATGAAGACTTACCTGATGGGTAAGGGCGCCGCTGTAACGGACGCCGATGATTTGGACTAATCCCTTTACAGAATGAAAAATACCGCCATCATCGTTGTAGATATGCTCTACGATTTCATCGACGGAAGCATGGCTTGCCAGGGGGCCGATGCCGCCGTGGCGAACAGCCTCGCTTTCATCAGGGCGCACCGGGAACTGCCCCTTGTTTTTGTCCGGGACCATCATCCCGCCAATCACAGTTCGTTCAAGGAATTCGGCGGAATCTGGCCTCCGCACTGCGTGCAGGGGACCCGCGGCGCACAGATTCACGAGGATCTGGCTCCGTTTGCCGACGATGAGGGCCTGGTCTTTTTCAAAGGAGAAGACCCCGCCTCCGAACAGTACAGCGGATTTGAAGGGAAGAACGAGGCCGGCCAGGGGATGGGCGAAGTGTTGCACCTGATGGAAATCGAGCATGTACTGGTGTGCGGAATTGCCACCGAATACTGTGTGCGCAACACCGCAGAGGATCTTCTCAAGGACGGTTTCCAAGTCACCGTCCTGAAGGACTGCATTGCCTGGGTGGATGCAGAAGGCCATCGGCAGGCCCTGGCAGAAATGGAAAAGGAAGGAATCAAACTGTCATAGTATGAACGTCATCAACAACGCGTACGTATCCGACAAGTACCAGTACACCATGGGAAAGTCCTATCTGGAGTGCGGAAAGCAGAACCAGATTGCCGTGTTCAACCTCTTTTACCGCAAGGCGCCGGAGAATAACAACTGGGCCGTGGTGAGCGGCACGGAGGAAGTGCTGCAGATGGTGCAGGCCCTGGGAACGGAGCCGGAGGAATTCTACGAGAAGTTCCTGCCCGGAGAAGCCTACAAGGAGTTCCGCAAGTACCTGAGCACCATGAAATTCACCGGAGACGTTTACTGTATGCGGGAGGGAGAGATTGCCTTCCCCAACCAGCCCATCGTTACCGTTGTCGGGCCGATGATCCAGGCCCAGGTGCTGGAGACGCCCATGCTGTGTATCCTGAACCACCAGATGGCGGTGGCCACCAAGGCCTCCCGCGTGTGCCGCGCCACCAACCATCCCGTATCGGAATTCGGCTCCCGCCGGGCACACGGCCCCTGGGCGGCGGTGTATGGCGGCAAGGCGGCCCAGATTGCCGGCTGCGCATCGTCCTCCAACATCCTCACCGGTGCGTTCAACAATGTGCCTTCCACCGGCACCATGGCCCACAGTTTCATCACCTCTTACGGTTCCACCGTGGAAGGGGAGCACAAGGCCTTCTGTGACTATATCAAAACACACAAGGGAGAGAACCTGATCCTGCTCATCGACACCTACGACACGTTGCGGTGCGGCATCAAGAACGCCATCCGTTCCTTCAAGGAGAACGGCATCGGCGACGACTATCCCTACGGTTACGGGGTGCGTCTGGACAGCGGCGACTTGGCCTACCTATCCCAGGAAGTGCGCCGCATCCTGGACGAACACGGCCTAAAGGGCTGCAAGATTTTCGCCACCAACGGCCTGGACGAATACCTGATTACGGACCTGGAGCGCCAGGGCGCCTGCATCGACAGCTACGGCGTGGGCGACGCCATCGCCACTTCCAAGGCCGCTCCCTGCTTCGGCAATGTATATAAGCTGGTGCAGATTGACGATGAACCCGTGATCAAACGTTCCGAAGACAAGATCAAGCTCATCAACCCCGGCTTCCAGATTACCTGGCGCATATCGGCCCAGGACAGCGTGAAGGGCCACAAGCTGGACGGCTATGCCCACAAGGTGGACGTCACCTGCCTGCGCGGGGACGCCATGGACCTGGCCCTGCAGCACGGCGAAACGGTGACCGTGCGGGACGAGTACGATTCCTACAAGTACAAGACCTTCGAGCAGGGAACCTACGAGGCCCGTCCTCTGCAGCACCAGGCTATTGCCAAGGGCGTCCGCGTAGCGCCCCAGCACACCCTGGCCCAGAAGAAGCAGTTCTATCAGGACAACCTGCACCACTTCTCTCCGGCCGAACGCCGTCTCATCAACCCCCACTATTACAAAGTGGACATCTCCGACGCTTTGTACGATACGAAGATGTCCATAATAGGTAAATTGGTGAAGGAAATCGAGGAGTTTGAGATTTAGCCGTTTTTCACAATCGATTGATTATCATCATTTTAACGAATTTGCTCCTGGTCATTGGGCCGGGAGCAAATCTTATAAGTAGTTGAATATTAGTGATTTAATGAAAACGGGCGCGCTTTACAGCGTGCTCATGCGGTCCACCGCCAGTTCTACCAGTTTGCGGATAGCCGGTTTGTAGTCCGGATTGGAACTCTGGAGATAGCGGTTGGCGATGATGCAGCACACGGTGGAGGCGTTGTGGCCCAGGTGGGCGGCCAGGCCGGCCAGCGGGGAGCTCTCCATCTCGAAGTTGGTAATCTTGTAATCCTCACCGCCTTCGGAGAAACGGAAGCTTTCAATGTCTTCCAGCATGTTGGGCATGGCCAGCGGGACGCGGACCACGCGGCCCTGAGGGCCGTAGAAGCCACAGGCCGATATGGTGACGCCCTTCAGGGTTACGTCCTTCATGAGGTCAATGATCTTGGGGGAAGCCTTTACGAAATAGGGTGAAGGCAGGGCAGGGGCCCAGTTCATGTGCTTCTTGAAGGCCTCTTCCACATCCGGGATGGTCACTTTTTCCCGGTTCCCGTACCAGTTCATGACTCCGTCGAAGCCCACGCTGATGTGGGACAGCACATAACTGCCCAGCGGAATATCGGCATGCAAAGCGCCGGAGGTGCCGATGCGCAGGATGTTCAGGGCCCGGTGCACGGGTTTTACCTCCCTGGTTTTGAAATCTACGTTGGCCAGGGCGTCCACCTCTGTCATGACAATGTCAATATTGTCCGGGCCGATGCCGTGCGACAGCGCGGTGATGCGTTTGCCATTGTGGTAACCGGTAACGGAATGGAATTCTCTCGAGGCGTTCCGGCATTCGATATCGGTAAGACACTCGGCAATCATTTCCACTCGGGCGGGGTCTCCCACCATGATGACGTTGTCGGCCAGGTCTTCGGGTTTCATGTGAAGGTGAAACACGGAACCGTCGTTATTGATGATGAGTTCGGATTCAGGGATTCTCATAGGTTGTGTGGTCTAATAGGTACAAATATAGGAATAATTTTGCTACTTTTGTACAAAACCGTTACAAATGAAAAAAAGACTTCTTGCGGCAGTGTTGCTCGTGTGCTTCGCCGCCCCCGTTCTCAAGGCCGACGAAGGCATGTGGCTGCCGGCCCTCATTTCCCAGCGCATTGAAGATATGCAGGCCAAAGGCTTCAAACTGAGCGCCGAGGACATTTACAGCGTTAACCAGGCCAGCCTGAAAGACGCCGTGGTGCTCTTTGGTGGCGGCTGCACCGGAGAGCTGGTGAGCGCCGATGGCCTCCTGTTCACCAACCATCACTGCGGCTACAGCTATATCCAGCGGCATTCTTCCGTAGACCACGACTACCTGAAAGACGGCTTCTGGGCCCTTTCCAGGGCCGACGAACTCCCCAATCCGGGGCTCACGGTCCGTTTCCTGGAAAGGATGGAGGACGTAACAGCTGTGGTACTAAAAGGGTACAAGGCCAAGATGACCGAAGAACAGCGGCAGGCGCTGGTGAAAAAGAACGCCGACAAACTGAAAGAACAGGCCACGGCAGAAGGCAAGGGCCTCAAGGCCAGCGTGGAAGCCCTGTACTACGGCAACCAGTACTTCCTCTTTGTATTCCGTGAGTATACGGACGTCCGCCTCGTGGGCGCCCCGCCGTCTTCTATCGGCAAGTTTGGCGGAGAAACCGACAACTGGATGTGGCCCCGCCACACCGGCGACTTTTCCATCTTCCGCATCTACGCCGGAGCCGACAACCTGCCTGCCGGCTACAGTGCCGACAATGTTCCCTATCGTCCCAAACGCTTCATGAAAATCTCTACGGCAGGGGTGAAGGAAGGGGATTTCACCTTTGTGTACGGCTGCCCCGGCAGTACGCAGGAGTATGTCCATTCTGAGGCCGTGCGGTACATCCAGGATGTGTCCGATCCGGAGAAAATCGCTCTCCGTACCACCCGGCTGAACCTGATGAAAAAGTACATGGACCGCAGCCAGGCCGTACGCATCCAGTATTCCTCCAAGTACGCTTCCGTGGCCAACGCCTGGAAGAAGTGGCAGGGAGAGGAAAAAGGCCTCCGCAAAAACAAGGTGGTCCCGGTGAAGCAGAAGTACGAAAAACGCTTTGAAGAGTGGGCCTCGGGCACCCGCTACGAAGGCCTCACAGACCGGCTGGCACAGCTGTACGCCGCCCGCAACCCCGTGTACCGTGCCTACGAATATTATAACGAGACCGTCCGCGCCGTGGAGAAAATCCAGAAGGGTATGGGCCGGTACGTCAACCCCAAGGATTATTACCAGCCCATCGACGAAGAAATCTTCGTGGCTATGATGGAAGCCTTCGACAAGGCTCTGGACGACAGTTACAAGCCCGCCTACTTCCTGGAGAAGCGGGCCGAATTTGGCGGAGACATGGTAGCCTGGAAGGATGCCGTCTTTGCCGATGACGAGCAGGCCAAGGCCCTGGCCAACGCTTTGGACAAGCATTATGCGCAGGTGATTTCACCGGTAGTGAAAGAACTGAGCCAGAGCATTACCCTCCTTTACCGGGACTACATGCAGGGCCAGATGGAATTCGAGAATGAGCGTGTCTTCTATCCCGACGCCAACCTCACCTTACGTGTTGCCTACGGCCATGTGGAGGGGTATCAGCCGGTGGATGCCGTGTATTATCGGCCCGTCTCCACGCTCCGGGGCATCATTGAAAAGGATAATCCGGATATCTTTGACTACAACATCCCCCAGGTGCTGAGGGACATTTACGCCCGCGGCGGTTTCGAGAACCAGCCCGTGTGTTTCCTGGCCACCAACCACACCACCGGCGGCAACTCCGGCAGCCCGGTCCTCAATGCCGAAGGAAACCTCATCGGCATCAACTTCGACCGCGTGTGGGAAGGCACCATGAGCGACCTGGTCTTCGACCCGGAAATCTGCCGCAACATCTCCCTGGACGTGCGCTACCTCCTCTTTATCATTAAAGAGGTAGGCCATGCGGACTACCTCTTCAACGAAATGGTATTTGTAGAGTAGCGTCAGGCGTTACAGCGCCAGCATAATGTCGTTCAGCAGGCCTCCGGCGGTCTGGCGGGTACCGGCGCCGGCACCCTGGATGAGCATGGGAGAAGGGTAGTCTCCGGTGGTGATGAGGATGGCGTTGTCGGTGCCGCGAAGGCCGAACAGGGGACTGTCGGGCCCCACTTCTTGAAGGCCGACCGTGGCGTGGCCTTCGGCATCCACGCTGGCAACGTAACGTAACTTGCGGCCGGCGGCGGTGGCAGCAGCGTAGCGGGCGGCGATATCGGCCGGGATGGGCTCCAGCGTTACCTGGGATTCTTCCAATGGCAGGCCGGCTTGACGGCTCAGAATCAAGATTTTACGAAGCACATCTTTCCCGGAAAGGTCGATGGAGGGGTCCGGTTCCGTGTATCCTTTCTGCCGGGCTTCTTCCACCAGTTCCTCCCAGCCGGTGCCGCGGTAATTGTCCAGCAGGTAGTTCAGCGTGCCGGAGAGGACGGCGTCCATGCGCACCAGCCGGTCTCCGCTCTGGACCACGCGGTCCAGGGTTACCAGCACCGGCAGGGCGGCGCCGGCCGTAGTTTCATACCGTAATGCCACCCCGGCTTTCTTGGCATCCAGCTGCAGGTTGCGGAACTGGGCGCAGGTGCCGGAGAAGGGAATCTTGTTGCAGGCCACTACACTGTAGCCGCACTGGAACAGGTCCGGATAGCGGAAGCCGATTTCCTCGTTGGCCGTGCAGTCCACAAAGATGGGATTCTCCAGGGAAAGGCTGCAGAGGGCGTCGATATAGGAGCCGGGCTTTCCGTCTTCCAGTAGTTCGCCGGCGCGTGAAAGGTCAATACCTTCTGTATCAATTATATATTTCTTGCTGCGGGCAATCCCGCACACGCGCAGCTCCTTGCCCGACCGTTTGGCGATGGCGGCGGCGTTGTCCCGCAGCATATCTACCAGCGCCTTGCCCACGCGGCCGTAACCGGCGATGAACAGGGGAATCACCTGCGTGATGTAGCTGTCGAAGAACTCGTGGTGGATGGCTCGGATGGCTTCTTCGGCCCGGTCGGAAGGCACAATCACGGAGATGTTTCGCTCCGAGGATCCTTGCGCCGTAGCCCGGACCGGGATGCTGTGGCGGCCCAGGGCGGCCAGCATCTGGCCCGTGGCGCCGCTGTGTCCCAGCATGTCGTCGCCAATCACGCAAACGATGGAGAAGCCCTTTTCTACTTTCAGCGGATTCAGTTTTCCCAGGGAAATCTCGTAAGCAAAACAAGCGTCGGCAGCCTTCCGGGCGCGCTGGGCGTCGTCGGCCGAAACGGCAATGCACATGGAGTGCACGGACGAGGCCTGGGTGATGAGGATGATGTTGACGCCGGCGCGTGCCAGGGCATCGAAAAGGCGGGAGCTGAAGCCCGGGACGCCCACCATGCCGCTGCCTTCCAGCGAGATGAGGGCAATGCCTTCCGAATGGGCGATTCCCACCACGCCACCGTGGGTGCGGGGCGGGTTCTTTTCCACCACCGTGCCCGGCTCCAGGGGATGGAAGGTGTCCTTAACATAGATAGGAATCCCTTCTGCCACAACGGGTTGGATGGTGGGCGGGTAAATGACCTTTGCGCCGAAGTGGGACAGTTCCTGCGCCGCACGGTAAGAGATATAGGGAATGGGACGGGCCGATGGTACCACCTTCGGGTGAGCCGTCATGATACCGGGCACGTCGGTCCAGATTTCCAGTTTGCGGGCGTGCAGGCCCACGGCGAAAAGGGAGGCAGTGTAGTCCGATCCTCCGCGGCCCAGGGTGGTGGGGCGTCCTTCTGCATCGCGGGCGATGAAGCCCGGAGCCAGGAACAGTTCGGCCTGCACATGCTGCTGGACGGCTTCGGCCATGCGGCGGTAGGTCTCGGCGGTGTCCACCACGCCTTCCCGCGTGAGTATCAGCTCGCGGGCGTCCAGCCATCGGCATGCAATGCCCTGCGACAGGAACTGGTCGGCCAGGATGCGTGTGCTCAGGAGTTCGCCGAAGCTTTCCACGGCACTGAGGCTGGTGGGGGAGAGTTCACCTACCAGGTACACGCCCTGGACGATGCTTTCCAGTTCGCCGAAAAGGCTGTCCACCGTCTTCCGGGTCTTGGCCCGGTATCCCTGCGGCAGCAGTTTTTCGATGATTCCGTGATGGCGCTCCTGCAGGGACGCCAGTTTTTCCCGGCAGGCATTGTCCCGGGCGGCGGCCAGTCTGCCTATCTCGATGAGCTGGTCGGTGCATCCGCTGATGGCACTGCTCACCACCAGGGTACGGTCCTCTTCCAGGGCCTTTTTGATGATATCGATGGTCTGAAGCATGGCTTCAGCGCTGGCGACGGAAGTGCCGCCGAATTTTAATACTTGCATACGCGCACGTATATTCTTTTAATCAAACTTATCCTTTAATATCTCCTCACGCACATTTCTATGCCTCACGTTACCCCCTCCCTAAATCCCTCCCCTCGGGGGAGGGACTTAATTTAATATAATGGAGGATATTTTTGGTATTTCTAATAGAAAACCATCATGACCAAATAATGATGATATTTCAATGAAATTCGAATTCGGAATGAATGAACTCCAGTTGCGGCCTTCCTCCGGGGGAAAGATTTGGTCGGTGTCTACCGCCACCACGGTGCAGCGGGCCTGGATGCGGCCCAGGGCCTGTTGGACGCCGCCCCTTCCACGACCTACGTTGTGGCTGTCCATGGCGTTGCACTGGGTATAATAACAGTAGGCGTCAAAGCCGCGGCGCACCAGTTTTTCGCCCTGGTAACGCTCGTAGGAGGCTACACGGCCGGCGAAAAGGGTGTCGGGATCTTCCTCGGCCTGGGTGCGGCCATACCCCTTGAAGCAGCGGTAGCTGATGAGTGCCTGGGCGCGGGCGCATTTGAGGCCGGCGGCGCCGCCGCTCAAATCCTTGGCTTCCCGGAATGTGGGGTCGGCCTCCAGGGCCATCCGCTGGGCTTCGATGGTGGCGCCCATGAACGGGGAAATGCGGGGAGCGGTGCACAGGAACAACGCCCGGCCAATCCTTTCCGGCTCGGTTACTGCCCATTCTACGGCGTTGAATCCGCCGTTGGAGGCGCCGATCAACAGGTCTATCTTTTCAATGCCCAGGTGCTTGCGGACGGCGATGAAGGCGCTCACGGAGTCCCGGATGGTCACCCGCGGGAAGTCCAGCAGCCAGGGCTTTCCTGTGGCGGGGTTCTCTCGCGCGGGGCTCTCGGAGCCGTAGGAACTGCCCAGCATGTTCACACACACCACGAAGTCTTTCTCCGGGTCGATGGTGCGGCCCGGACCCACCATCTCCGGCCACCAGTCTTCCGGATTGCTGTTGGCCGTAAGGGCATGGCAAATCCAGATGACCCGTCCATGGCGCTGTTCCGACGTATGGAACACCAGGTGGGCTCCCCTGAGCTCACCGCCGGCTTCCAGCGGCAGATCCACTATGATTTCGTGTTTTACCATATTCTTTATAGTAAAATAGATACTTCGGAAGAAAGTGCATTTTTCTTCCTACGCATCTCTTTGAGCTTGTTCCAAAGCTTGTTGCAGGTCGGCGATAATGTCTTCGGGGTCTTCCAGGCCGATGGAGAGGCGGATGAGGTCCGGGGCGATGCCGGCGGCGCGAAGTTGCTCGTCGCTCAGCTGTCGGTGGGTGTGGGAGGCGGGGTGGAGGACGCAGGTATGGCAATCGGCCACATGGGTTTCGATGGTGGTGAGCCTGAGGGCGTCCAGGAAGCGGTTGTCAAAGCTGCGGCCGCCTTTGAGGCCGAAGGCCATGACGCCGCTGCAGCCGTCGGGGCAGTATTTCACCGCCAGGTTGTGATGGGCGTCGCTTTCCAGGCCGGGGTAGTGGATCCAGGCCACTTCGGGGCGGCTCTGCAGCCACTTGGCAACCTTCTGGGCACTTTGGCTGTGCCGGCGGATGCGCAGGTGCAGGGTCTGCAGGCCCAGGTGCAGGTAGAAGGCGTTCTGGGGGCTCTGCTGGGAGCCGAAGTCCCGCATCAGGTGGGTGACGGCTTTGGTAATAAAGGCCGATTTACCGAATTTCTTGGTGTAGGTGAGGCCGTGGTAGGACTCGTCGGGGGTAGTGAGGCCGGGGAACTTATCGGCATATTTGTCCCAGGGGAAATTGCCGCTGTCTACCAGGGCGCCGCCCACGGAGACGCCGTGGCCGTCGATGTACTTGGTGGTGGAGTGGGTGACGATATCGGCCCCCCATTCGAAAGGACGGCACAGGACGGGGGTGGCGAAGGTGTTGTCCACCACCAGCGGGAGTCCGTTCTTATGGGCTACCTTGGCCCAGCGTTCTATATCAAAGACTTCCACGCCCGGGTTGGAGATGGTTTCTCCGAAGATCAGCTTGGTGTTGGGGCGGATGGCCGCCTCAATCTGGGCGTCGGTGGCATCGACCGGAAGGAAGGTGATGCCGATTCCCAGCTTGGGAAGGCTCACGCCCAGCAGGTTGAAGGTGCCGCCATAGATGTTGTTGGCCGCGATGATATGGTCTCCCACGCCGGCGATATTGATGACGGCAAAGAGGTTGGCGGCCTGGCCGGACGAGGTGAGGATGGCGCCTACGCCGCCCTCCAGGTCATTGATCTGGGCCGCCACGGCGTCTATCGTGGGATTGGCCAAACGGGTGTAGAAGTAACCGGAGTCTTCCAGGTCGAACAACCGGCCCATCTGGTCCGACGTATCATATTTAAAGGTAGTGCTCTGGATAATGGGCAATTGACGGGGCTCACCCTTCCGGGGGCTGTATCCTGCATGTACGCAACGTGTATCGATCTTTGACATAATATGTTTGTTTTCGACAACAAAGGTAGTGTTTGCAGAAAAATCTTACAATAGATTGTAAAAAATTGGAAAATATATCTATATTTGCGGTAATTATTAGAAAATATAGAAAAACAAAGGGCCTTTGAAGGCCCCTAATAGAAAAATATTCTTATGAGTGAAATAATACTGGACAGCGTGGATTTGCAAATCTTGCGGGCGCTGCAGGAAAACGCCCGGCTCACCACCAAGGAACTGGCCGCACGGGTGAATTTGTCCACCACGCCGGTGTTCGAGCGTCTCAAACGGTTGGAGAAGAATGGCTTTATCCGCAAGTATGTGGCGGTGCTGGATGCCGAGAAACTGGGCCGGGGGTTCACGGTGTTCTGCTCGGTAAAACTGAAGCAGATGAACCGCGGGGTTGCGCGGGACTTCATTTCCGTCATCAAGGACATCCCGCAGGTGGCCGAATGCTACAATATATCCGGCGAATACGATTATCTAATGAAAATCCAGGCGCCGGATATGAAGTACTACAACGAATTCATCATCAACGTGCTGGGTACCATCGATTCCATCGGCTCCATCCTCTCGTCCTTTGTGATGGACGAGATCAAGAACACGCACGCGATTTATTTGTAGTTATTTCAGCAGATATTCGGTGGAAATGCCGCCGGCCTCTTCCAGGACCATACGGGTGATGCGTCCCTTGGCATTGTAGTCCAGTTCCATGCCGGTATAGCCCTTTACAACGGGCTTGCGGACCTTGATGACAACGTGTTTGCCGCCTTTCTGGGGGGTGACGGTGCAGTCGGCGTCCATTTCTTTGGCGATGTCTTCGTACTTGCCCTGGATGCCGTACATGATGGCGTTGCGCTGCATGCGGACGGTCTTGTTGTTGTCGGTATTCACGTCCAGGGCCACGCCGCGCAGGTCAAAACGGAGGAAGGGACCGTCTACGATGAAGTAATCTCCTTCCGGCTTGCTGTAAATCATGGCCAGGTTTTCCGGCTCTGTATAGGTAAGGGTACCTTCGCTCACGATCTTTTTCCCGGTGAGCTGAAGGGTCTTGGTCTGGACGAACGAACTTTCAAAACTCTGTGCCCCCGCAGTAATACCGCAGAAGAGCATCATAATTGCTAGTATTTTTCTCATATCTTATTATCTTTGCAAATTAAGTGCCGCAAAGGTAGGCATTTTTTACGACATATATGCAGTTACAAGTTTCCGAAGACCTTAACAAGATTATCGCATATGCGCGGGAAGAGGCCATGCGTACCGGCAGCTATGGTATCGGCCCGGACCATCTTTTCCTGGGAATCATCCGCCATGAGGAGAACGCCGCCTTCACCACCCTGCAGCATCTGGGGGTGGAACCGGCCGACCTCAAAGCGTTCATCGACCAGCGCATTTTTACCAACGAGACCATCCCCTACGAGCAGATAGACCATATCAGTTTTTCCCGTCAGGCACAGAATGTCCTGAGCATCACCGTGATGGAAGCATCCCGGCTCAAGAGCCCCATGGCCCGTCCGGAGCATCTTCTGCTGGCCCTGTGCCGCACCACGGAGAGTTATGGGCAGGTATACCTGCGCAGCCATGGCATCGATTATGGCCGCCTGCTGGCCTATATGGAAGACGAGGGCATGCTGCAGCAGCAGAAACCCGCCCCCCGGGAGGAGCAACCGTCCCAGGGCCCGGACGAAGAGCCGGAGACTCCCAAGAAGCTGGACATCGAGGAATTTGCCTACGACCTCACTAAAGCGGCCCGCGAGGGCAAGCTGGACCCGGTGGTGGGACGGGATACGGAAATCACCCGCGTCATCGAGATCCTGGGCCGAAGGAAGAAGAACAACCCCATGCTCATCGGCGAGCCGGGTGTGGGAAAATCGGCCATCGTGGAAGGGATTGCGCAGAAAATCGCATCCGGAGACATCTCGGCCGCACTGGCTAAAAAGCGTATCCTTTCCCTGGACATCGCATCCGTGGTGGCCGGTACCAAATACCGCGGAGATTTTGAGAAGCGCCTGAAAGCCATCATCAAGGAAGCGTCCGAGAATCCGGACCTCATCCTGTTCATCGACGAGTTCCACACCATCGTGGGCGCCGGCGGCGCTTCCGGAAGCCTGGACGCTGCCAACATGCTCAAGCCGGCCCTGGCCCGGGGAGAGTTCCAGTGCATCGGCGCCACCACCCTGGACGAATTCACCAAGATTGTGGAGAAGGACGGCGCCCTGGACCGCCGCTTCCAGAAAATTGTGGTGGAGCCCACCGGCGTGACCGAATCCATTGTGATCCTGCAGCAGCTCAAGCCCAAATATGAGGAATTCCACGGCATTACCTATACAGACGAAGCCGTAGAGGCCGCCGTGCGCCTCACGGACCGCTATATCACCGATAAATCCCTGCCGGACAAGGCCATTGACGCCTTTGACGAGGCCGGCTCCATGGTGCGACTGGCCCTGGTCAAGAAAAAGACCGGCGCCCGTCAGGTAGATGCCGAGGACATCGCATCCGTTGTATCCAAAATGACGGGCATCCCTGTGAACAAGGTGGCCGAGAGCGAAGGCAACCGTATCGTGAAAATGCGTGCCCGCCTGCAGGACCGCATCATCGGGCAGGACGAAGCCGTAGAGACGGTGGTGCGTGCCATCCAGCGCAACCGCGCGGGCCTCAAGGATCCGCACCGGCCCATCGGCACCTTCCTCTTCTTTGGCCCCACCGGCGTGGGAAAGACCCAGCTGGCGCGTACTCTGGCCGAATATCTCTTTGACAGTGAAGAGAACCTGGTGCGCATCGACATGAGTGAATACATGGAGAAGTTCAGCGTAAGCCGCCTGATTGGCGCGCCTCCCGGCTATGTGGGATATGAAGAGGGCGGGCAGCTGAGCGAACGTGTGCGCCGCAAGCCCTATTGCGTGGTGTTGCTGGACGAGATTGAAAAAGCCCATCCGGACATCTTCAACCTGCTTTTACAGGTAATGGACGAGGGCCGGCTCACAGACAGTAACGGCCGCACGGTAGATTTCAAGAATACCATTGTGATCATGACTTCCAACGTGGGGAGCCGGGAAATTGAAGAATACGGAAACGGAATCGGCTTTGCCACGGCGGGCAAGAACCTGGATGTGGACCGGCGTTCCGTGGTGGAGAAAGCCGTGAAGAAGGCATTTCCGCCGGAGTTCATCAACCGCGTGGACGGCCAGGTGTATTTCCACTCCCTGGACAAGGGCGCCATCGAACAGATTATCGATATTGAGCTCAAGGATTTGCGGGCGCGGGCCCAGGAAGCCGGTTACAAGCTTACCATCACACCCACCGCCAAGCGTTTTATTGCCGATGCCGGCTACGACCCCGCCTACGGTGCCCGTCCGCTCAAACGGGCCATCGTGCGCTATGTGGAGGATCCGGTATCCGAGTTCATCATCAGCGACCGCATCCTGGTGTCCAAGTCCAAGCAGGCCGGGCAGCTGCGCACCCTGCGCGTAACCCTGTCCCCGGACAAGGAATCCACCGTTGTGGAGCTGAAGGCCGACTAAAGAGCGTCGGCTTCTTCGAACTCTAAGCCGAGGTCTTCCATCAGTCCTTTGAGAGCCTGGAGGGAATCATTGGAGGAAATCATGCCCGAAAGGGTTTCCATGCTGGTGTAGTCCGTGTTTCTCATAATACCTTCGTTTTATTTCTGATGCAAAGGTACGGCCATCTTGTGCCAAACCGTTGCACAAGCAAAGTAAAATATGAAAAAAGTCGTACTGTTTTTCCTGATGCTTTCCCTGGGGCTGCTCTCGGCCGCCCAGGAAACGCCGGTGTTCGCTCCCGGAGAGACCTATCTTTTTGCCGAGAGGGACACCTGCTCCCTGTATCTGGACATCTATCGACCCACAGAGGGCGCAGAAACCACCTTTGAGGGCCATTCCAAGCCGGCCATCGTGTATGTGTTCGGCGGCGGGTTCGTCAGGGGACAGCGTGTGGACGATTTCAAGCGTCTGTGGTTCCAGCGCCTGAACGGAGACGGTTACACGGTGGTCACCATCGACTATCGGCTGGGGATGAAGGGGTATAAAGTGGGCAAAGGTCTTTCCGGCCTCAAGAAGGCTAGCGACCAGTTCTATCTGTCCCAGCAGATGGGCGTGGAAGACCTGTTTTCGGCCATCTCATTCCTGGCCGAGAATAAGGATGAATTGGGTATAGACCCCATGAACCTGGTGGCGGCCGGCAGCAGCGCCGGTGCCATCATCTCCCTGGCGGCCGAGTATGACATTCTGTGCGGCCGAACCGGCAACTT
>Ga0310690_10006999_pt1 | contig 14643 bp, 12 predicted proteins | sample AusTroGonzalo_MG_2_FD_207661 | JGI IMG/M metagenome (GOLD analysis project Ga0310690, IMG submission 207661) | Bovine rumen microbial communities from tropical cattle in Woodstock, Queensland, Australia - Gonzalo_04 (v2) (version 2) | ecosystem: Host-associated > Mammals > Digestive system >...
GGAAAATGATGAAAAAAACGATTAATATTTTTTTAATATTTGTTTTCTGCTTTGCCGCAAATATGCCTGTTTTCGCATGGATGCCTGGAAAGCCGCATGACAAATATGCGCTGCAGCAGGTTATAGTATTCAGCCGGCACAGCATAAGAGCCCCTCTTTCCGGCAGCGGCTCCGTGCTGCCATACGTAACAAACCATGAATGGTTCAATTGGACTTCCGCTCCGGCAGAGCTTTCCACAAAAGGAGCGCAGCTGGAAACAATAATGGGGCAGTTCTTTCAAAAATGGCTTTTAAGCGAAAACTTTATAAGCTCAAACCACATTCCCAAAAAAGGAGAAATGCTTTTTTATGCTAATTCCAGGCAGCGCACAATAACAAGCGCGCATTATTTTGCCAGCGGGATGCTCCCTATGGCGAATATTAAGATAAAACACAGATATGCGCCAGAGAAAATGGATCCTGTGTTCAATCCTATTCTAACATTCACGGGAAATGCCTATTATAGCCTAGTCGCTGAACAATTCAGAGAAGCAGGAGGAGACAAGATACTTAAAGGAGAAGATGAAAACTTAAACAAGGGATTCCGCGCTATAGAAAAAGCTTTGGATTTTGAACAGTCTGAAATGGCAAGAAAAAACGGCAGCGGAAGCTTTACATCAAAAGATTTTAAATTTAAGCTGGAAAAAAACAAACAACCGGCCATAAAAGGAATGCTGAAAACAGCAGTGCAGGCAGGCGATGCGCTGTTATTGCAGTATTATGAAGAAAATGATCCTATTAAAGCAGCTTTCGGACATACAATGAGCTTTGACGAATGGGTATCAGTAGGCAATATAACAAGTTATTATGGTTCCCTAATGTTCAGGCTGCCTGCGGTATCCGTAAATGCAGCAAATCCTCTGCTAAAATTTATAAACAAGGAACTTGGAAATAAAAAAAGAAAATTTACATTTCTATGCGGACATGAATCTAATATGGACAGTTTAATGGCAGCCTTGCGCATTAAGCCTTATTTGCTGCCAGAAATAGAAACTCTTATACCAGTAGGGGCAAAGCTAATGTTCAGCAGATGGCTTGGAAATGACGGAAAAAACTATTTAACAATAGATCTCATATATCAAAGCGTAGAACAGCTTAGGCAAAGAGAAATGCTTTCGCTTGAAAATCCCCCGATGATACATCACATTGAGCTTCAGGACATTGCGCAAAATGAAGACGGTTTTTATGCGTTAGAAGATGTTCGGCAACGGTTCAGCGAAGCTATAGAAAGCTATAAGCTGTTAAAGAAAACAGCCAATTAATTTTATAAAAAAGCAAAGGAAATAAAAAGGACAAAAAATATTTTAACGGAACTCCAGGACATCTCCAAGGCTTATGCGGCCTGCGCAGCGGCCTGCCGGCAGCTCCAGCACTCCCCTTGCGCCGCTAATAAAAGGAGAAAAATGCCAAGGCTTGAAATTCTCAAGTATTTTTATTACCTTTAAATTCTTGTCCATAAAAACAGCATCTATCGGAAAACGCATAAAACACATATGTATGCTATTGCATGGCTCAAGCCACAAGCCTTCTTCCGCCCCAAGGCTTTCCCTTGGAATAAGGCCAAAAAGCCGGGCCATGAAAGTATCTGCTTTCATGGCCTGTGAGCTAATTTCTTTCTGAGATGTTATATTAAATACTTTCATTCCTCAAGAGCTTCATACATTGGATTTGAATTATGCCAAGAAGCGCTGCCGCCATAGTCCTGACTGGAATTATAAGATTTTTTTCTGCCTTTACGGCTTTTCCGCTTTGATTTTCTAGATTTCTTAAGGGAATCATTATCATCATCGTAAACAGGAGTCTTAACAATTGCCTGAGAACTCATTTCCTTATCTTCATCTTTTTCTGAATTGCTCTCTGGCGCATTAACTTTATTATAATGGGAACGGGAGGCCGCAGAAGGGGAAGCCCGTTCCACTGTAAGATGTGGATTCTCTGCCGCATAGGCCCCGAAAACCACATTGTCTGTTTGCTCTTTCAAAAGAGGGCTTGAAAAGTCAATGCTTTGAGGATATGAGAGCCAATATGTTCCATTAGGATAATTTTCAGCCATTATGCCTACGGAAACAGTTATGGCATTGTCAAAAGATATTTCTATGTTTGTTACCCTGAATTTAGAATTAAGCTTTTTTATGGCTTCCACCTTAACAAGCGGAAGCGTCGGATTATCATTCGGAGATGCTTCCCTGCATCCATTGATGAAACAGTCTTCCATTTTAAGGTAAAGGTCCCTGGAAATAAGTTTAACGTCATGGTAACTTCTGTCATTAGATACCGTTACCGGCATCATAAGAGCCCCGTCCTCCCATTGCACTTTGCGCACAATAAGGCCGGAAAGATTCATGTCCGACTGCTTATTACTCTGAAGGCTGCCTGGCTCAATCGCTACGGTCATAGCTGAAAGAGGCATGGGCATGGCCGCAAGAGCCAACACTGATAGAAGCTTAATAAATGTACTCATTAATTTTCCTGCCAAGCATATATGACATTCTTATGTGCCGGAATTAAACTTCTTTATTATTCCGACAAGCTCATAAATATCATCAACTTCATAATCTGCGCCTGACACGGGAGTGTCAAATTCATTCCCGTATTTAGCCCAGACAGTTTTCATTCCAAAGGCCTTAGCTCCCTTAATATCGCGCTCGGCCCAATCTCCAATCATAAGAGCGTCTTCCGGGGAAACCCGCATTAGCTCAAGAATTTTCTTAAAAGGCTTTGGGGAAGGCTTTTTCTCAAAAGTGTCCTCAAATGTTACAACATGCTCAAAATAATGATGCAGGCCTAAGCTTACAATTCGCTGCCATAAATTTCTTCGGGGAGCATCAGATATTACTCCAAGACGAATGCCAGACTTAAGCAGCTCCGTAAGAGTAATCCTGACATGAGGATACAGCCTCATATAGCCATCCTTTGCACGCCTGTATCCTATTATGGCTGCCGCTAATATTTTATAATCAATGCGGCCCAGCTCTTTTTCAAGGACCTTATCAAATATATTCTGATCCTCAATGCCCTCAGCCCAATAAACGTCAAAAATCTTCTTGACCATTTCCTGCTTAGGGATATCCAGGCCAGCATCAATCATTTCATCAACGGCAGCATCTACAGCCGCGCGCTTCATGCGCATGAAATCCGTGAGAGTATTGTCTATGTCAAAGATTACAGCTTTTATCATTACACGCTGACCCTTACTTATCGTTGCAGCGCTCCACATACTCGCCCGTGCGGGTATCAACGCGCACTTTATCTCCAACCTTAATGAAAGCTGGAACTTTTATTACCAGCCCGGTTGTAAGCTTAGCGTCTTTCGTTACGCTTGAGCTGGTATTTCCGCGCACAACGTCTTCTGCTTCAACAACTTCCATAACGATATTGGCAGGGAGGCTTATTCCAAAGAAATTTCCATTAAGATAAAGTCCTTCTACAGCCATATTATCCATCATGTATGGCATTTCATTTTTCAGCTTTTCCAGAGGGAAGCCTGTCTGATCATAGGTTTCATCATCCATGAAATATGCCATTTCAGCATCAGAATAAACATAGGTTTTAGGGCGTTTTTCTACGGTAACTTCCTGAAACTTATCTTCAGGGCGGTATGCCGTTTCTATAATTGTGCCGCTTTCCACTTTGCGAAGCTTAACGCGCACCACAGCGCGGGCCTGTGATTTTCTGTGATGCTGAACAGTCATCACTTCAACAATCTCACCATTCTCATTAGTGAAAATTGTTCCTATGCTAAATTGTGTTGCTAATATCATTGAATTGCTCCTTTAAATTATAAAATTATTAAATAAAATACCGTTATGGAAAGTAAATACTGCTAAACAATTATCTGATGTACGCCATTGCTTTCAATGCCAGTATGCGTTTCTGCATAGGCGGATGCGTGGCAAAAGCATCTGCTGCAAGGCCGCTGCGCTCTTCCATATAACTTCCGCGCGGGTCCATAATGCAAAGATGGGCAATGCCCTTGCCAATAGATGTCGTAGGCCCTGTAGCAGCATAAATTTTTTCCAATGCTGAAATAAGACCTTTCGGATTGCGGGTAAGCTCTGCAGCGCTAGCATCAGCCAAATATTCCCTTTGCCTTGATACAGCCATTTTTATGATAGTGGAAAGCATTGGAGCCAGGATTATAAGCAGCAGCCAGATAATAAAAAGAACTATAATGACATAAGGATGAATTCCAGATTTTCCATTGCCCAAAGCTCCCTTTGCAGATATTCTCTCTGATATTATATTCCCAGAAAGCTTAACAGCTGAATAGTTGCTAAGGACTCTGCTGTGTCTGCGCGCGCCAAATGCATCTCTGCCATTGCCGCTAATCAAGCCGGAAATAAGATTCACCGAACCTACAAGGGCTGTAAGAACAGTCATGAGCCTGACATCATAATTGCGTATATGGCTCATCTCGTGGGCAACCACACCTGCCAGTTCCTCCCTAGTCATAACATCCAAAAGGCCGCGCGTAACTGCTATAACCGAATCATCAGGATCTGTGCCTGTGGCAAAAGCATTCGGATCAGGATCAGGCACTATATATGCCACGGGCCTTGGCAAGCCTGCCGCAGTTGCGATTTCAGCCACGACATTTATGAACACCTTTTCCTTAGGATTGCTGGGATTAGCTATTCTGGCGCCAGTTGAAGCAAGGACAAGGCGTTTGCCGTTTCTATACCCTGAAAAAGCCCCGATAAATCCGACAACCAAGGCAATCAAAGTTCCGAAAGGCACATAAACTTTTCTTACAGGTTTTGCGGAATATGTGGCAGTAAGAGGGTCATATACTCTTTCCAGCTGTACAGTCGGCGGCTGCCAAGCTAAAAAGAAAAAATCAAAACCTATGCCTATTATTAAAAAAAAGCAAACAAAAATGACTAGCAGAATAGAAGTATTCTTACGGTTTTCTGCCTGCTGTTCATAAATATTCATAGCTAATTTTTAAAAAATCCCGCCAATTTAATTAATAATGTTTTTATAATGAAAGATCCACTTTCACATTTTCCCTTTCAGGAGAATCAGCCGGGAGTTCCCAAAGCTGCGCCAGTTTAAAACCAAGCATTGAAGCGAAAATATTAGTAGGGAAAACCTGCTGCTTCGTATTGAACTTAGTCGCAATGTCATTATAGAACTGACGGGAAAAGCCTATCTGATTTTCAGTATGGGTAAGCTCTTCCATGAGCTTTGAAACATTTTCATTTGCCTTAAGCTGAGGATAATTTTCCGAAATAGCAATAAGCTTACCGAGAGCGGCTGTAAGAGCGCCTTCTTTAGCTGCAAGATCTTTCATGTCTCCGTTTTTGCCAGCGCCTAACGCGGCAGCACGGGCTTCCATAACTTTCTGCAAGGTTTCCTGTTCAAATTTCATTTCACCTTTAACCGATGAAACAAGATTAGGAATAAGATCATGGCGGCGCTTAAGCTGCACGTCAATTTGGCGGAAAGCATTGTCTACCTGATTGCGAAGGCCGACAAGGCCATTATACATTGCCGCTATCCAAAAACCTAAAAGAACTAAAACAACTATTGCTACTATCATTTTTTTCTCCTTTTGCTGTTCAAATAATTTTATTAAAAAACATATATCTAAACGACATGCTCATTCCGATGCAGTAAGCGCTTCACAGCCGCTTTCTGTAATAAGAGCAGTGTCTTCAATGCGAACTCCGAATTTGCCAAGCAGATATATTCCAGGCTCTATTGTTACTGCCATGCCCTTTTTAAGCAGGCATTTCTCATCTGCGCGAGGGTTCAAGGATGGCGCCTCATGTATTTCAAGGCCTACGCCATGGCCTGTAGAATGTATAAAGTACTGACCGTATCCTGCATCAGAAATTATATCCCTGCATATCTTGTCTGCCTTTACTGCTGACAATCCCGGCTTAAGAGCTTTCAAGCCCTCATCATGAGCCTTGAGCACAATGTCATATACTTTTCTGTACTCATCATTTGGCGTGCCATGAAAGAAAGTGCGGGTAATGTCAGAGCAGTACCCTTTGTATACGCAGCCAAAATCAATTAGTATAGGCTCATTGTCTTTCAGTTTTCTTTCAGAAGTAACATGATGCGGAAGAGCCCCGTTCTGTCCAAAGGCAACTATGAGATCAAATGACGGACCTTTGGCTCCCATTGAACGCATTAAATTATCTAAGCGGTTAGAAACTTCTATTTCTGTCTCTCCGGTTTTTATAGTAGGCACAAGCTGTTCAAAAGCCTTGGACGCAATACGGCATGACTTGCGCAGCATTTCAATTTCTTCGCCTTCCTTGCATAGCCTAAGGCCAGCCGTAAGCCCTTGGCATTCCTCAAAGCCATTATCTTTCCAGTATTTGCCGCGCAGATAGTTTTCAGTTTCCGGCTCAAAAACAGCTTTTTTTAGACCAAGCTCTGTCTTCTTAGACATAAGAGCTTCCCTAATCTTGTCAGAATGCTCTGAACGCACAAAAGGGACTTTGGCACGGAAATCATCAAAAAGCATTTTAGGCATAAAGGCAAAAGCTTCCTGCCGAGTTATTAACATCAGAACTCCCTCCATGAAATAACCAGTAAGGAAATCTATTTCAAGCGGACGAGCCAAGACAATGGCATCCAGCTGTTTTTCCTTTAAAATCAGCTGCAAGTCCAAAATTCTTTTTTGGTGAGTATTCATTATATAAGTCTCCGCTTTAACTTTATAAATAAAAGCTTAAAGTAAATTATACTATTTCTCTAAAAAAAAACAATAGCTCTATGTTTTTTTAGAGTTCTCTTTTAATATGAAGGCATTACATCAGCAAGCCTGCTAACTTTAGATATGTGTCTGGGGACAGTTCCTGAGCTCTCGCACGTTCGGGGATGCCTAATTGTGCCATGGCTTCAATGATTTTAGATTTATCAGCTCCGCAAAGCTGCAAGGAATTTAACAGCGTTTTTCTCCTATGCATAAAAGCCTTCTTTGTCAAATTTTGAACATTTTTAATATCGCCAGGCACTGGCTTAGGATAAAATTTCAGAACAGCGGAATCTACTGCCGGAACAGGATTAAAACTTCCGGCATTTACATGACAGACAAGTTCAGAATCTGCCCTCAAGGCAGACAATACTGAAAGCATGCCATAATTAGAATCATTCCGAACAGCTTTTATACGAAGAGCAACTTCTTTCTGAAACATAAGAACAGCGCATGCTAACCTTGGAAAAGAAAGAATGCGGTCTAAAATAACAGTAGAGCAATCATAAGGAAGATTGCTGATAAAGGCAATGCGTCCAGAAGGAAGAAGATCTTCCAAATCTGTTTCAAGAAAATCTTTATTTATTATGTTAAGGCCTGGAAATTTTTTTTCCAGATTTGGAATAAGATCTCTATCTATTTCAATAACTTCCATTTTATCGGAATATTTAGGAAACAGGCATGCCGTAAGCGCCCCTGCGCCAGGCCCTATTTCCACAAGACGGTCAAAATGCTCATTATCTAAAGCATGGCATATCCGCGCGCATATCTTAGTGTCTTTAAGAAAAACCTGGCTATATTTTGGCATAATTATTCCATTCAGTATTGTATCATTAAAACCTTATAATGCTTAAAAGCCCATAATATTATAGTTATGAGCTGAAGATTAAGCAAAGCAATCAAACAGAAAGATCCGTTCCAAGCATTTCCTTTTTAAGTTTTATTTCCATGCCTGTTTTCCAAACATCCCCCGCTCCAAGAGTAAGCATTATGTCTCCTTTCCTCAAATCTTTTAGGAGCTGAAGAACTCCCGGAAAAGGGGCAGCCTCCCTTCCGTTATCTTTTATTGCCTGTATTATAAGGTTAGATGAAACGCCAGGAATTTCTGCCTCGCCAGCAGAATAAACCGGAGCAATAAAAATTTTATCAGCATCCGAAAAAGATGCTCCAAATTCCCTAAACAGATCTCTAGTGCGTGTATATCTGTGAGGCTGAAAAAGAACTACAATCCTGCGTGCCGGAAACATCATGCGCAAAGCTGCTAGTGTAGCTTTTATTTCCGTAGGATGATGACCATAGTCATCAATAAACTCTATTCCTCCAGCGCTGCCTTTCCTGTCAAGGCGGCGCTTCACGCCATTAAACTGCGCTAAGCCTTTCACAAGATCATTAAAATTAAATCCAAGATAAGAGCCTGCGGCAAGGACCAGCAGAGAATTTCTGACATTATGTTCGCCAACCTGCCTAAGACGAACCTGCCCTTTCAGTTTGCCCTTAAACCATGCTTCATAAGAAGATATTCCATCCGCATAGGAAATGTTTTTTGCCTGCCAGTCTGCCCCGCTGTTTATGCCGCAAGTCATAACCGGTGCTTTAACATAAGGCAATATAGTCCTTATGCCTGCATCGTCAGAACATACTATGGCCATGCCGAAAAACGGAACAGATGAAATATGGCGTATGAAAGCCATTTGTATTTCTTCAAGAGTGCCATAATGGTCAAGATGGTCTGCGTCAATATTTGTAATGCATGTAACAAGCGGATGAAAATTCAGAAAGGAACCGTCTGATTCATCAGCCTCCGCTATTAAATATTCTCCGCCGCCAAGCCTTATATTTGAACCGGCATTTTTCAGTATGCCGCCTATTACTGCGGTGGCGTCTGCTCCTGCGGATTCAAATGCAGCAGCCATAAGGCTTGAAGTGGTTGTTTTTCCATGCGTTCCGGCAATAGTTATATTTTTTTTAAGTTCCGAAAGCAAGGCAAGCATAAAAGACCTATGTATTATGGGAATAGCATTGTTTTCCGCTGCAATTATTTCAGGATTGTCATCTTTTATGGCTGAACTCACAACCGCTGCATCAGTTCCATCGGGAAGCATATTTCTATGGCCTATAAATACTTCAGCTCCCATTTTTCTCAAGGCAACCGTAATTTCGCTTTCATTTAAATCAGACCCTGACACTTTATAGCCCAGTCCTATCATAAGCGCCGCTATGCCGCTCATGCCTATGCCGCCTATGCCGATAAAATGTATTTGCTTTATCTCATCAATTCTTATGTTTCTGCAGTATTTCATAATTAATGCTCAATAAATTTTACTTTTTTTTTCTTTGGAATTCTTATTATTGCTACCCTTTGACGGAGGTTTAAGCCATTCTAAGTTTTTAAGCGCAATTTTATCCCCCGGTCGGGCTTTCAAAGCCTCATCGCATGCTTGAATTGCAGACTTTGAATCGCCTGCTGCCGTATAAGCAGCGGAACGCCCCAATGCGAAATCTGCCCCAGACAAAGAAAAATCATCTATGGCAGAAGATGTTTCACCCATAATAAGATAGCCCAGGCCTCTTATCATACGGAATATTGGATCTGAATTCTGCCTTTCTTCCAAATCGTTTAAAGTTTCAGCAACGCCTTCCAGCCAGCTCTCGCCATATATCCACAATCCCATGTCATTTCCTACATCCCTAGGCACATAATGCGCATTCCTGTTTTTTTCTGCCTGGCTTCCGTTTGAGTCAGAAGCTGACGTTTCCATGCTAAAATTAACTTTAATGTCAGAATTTTTATCAGCCTTTCTCAGCATGCTTTCAGTTTCCCTTACAATTTCTTTTATTCTTTCAATGCGCATTTCCTGGCTTGAAGGCTCAAGAATATATTCTTTTTTTTCATATTTCATGCCATGCTTAGACATTGCTGCAGCCATTTTTCCTTTTTTTGAATGTTCTGATGACCTTTCAGCATTGGAAGAAGCTAGCATCTTCATGCGAGGAAGCTCAAGAATCTCAAACTGCATTTTAATATTATGGCTTTCAGGTACCCGCAATAGGTTTTCTTCTATTCTTGAAACAGTTTCTGCTTGCTGAATATCCGCTATGCTGTTCTTACCTTCATAATCAGTATGTCCAACGGCATTTGAAAAATTGTTTGCTTCTTCTGAACGCAAATTCCGGTCTGAAGCTGAATAAGACAAACCCATACTTATCCCGCCCTTGTCATTAGCTGGAGCAATGAGAAAACCGGGACGGGCAATAGCCGGGATCTCTTTTTTTCTGCCAAGATCATATAAAATCCTGGCAAGTCTGAACCTTGCCACGGAATCTCTTGGCTTAATCTTTATAGCCCGCTTAAAGAGCCTTGCAGCTTCTTCAAGATCATCCAGCTGCTCGTATAGCGCTGCAAGCTCAAAAATAGCATCTTCATAATACGGGTAAAGCATAATGGCTTTACGCAATTCTTTTTCCGCTTCATCGTATCTGCCCAAATAGACATAACATTTAGCAAGCTGAAAGCGAAACAGAGGATTATTTTTCTCCAAATTCACAGCCCGCCTGTAATTATCCAGCGCTCTAGCCATATCGCCATTTTTGGCATATATGGAGCCTATGTTCATTCTTATGTCAGGACGTTCCGGGGCATATTTTAGTGCAAGCAGATGATCTTCAAGCGATTGATCATAAAGCCCTGCCTTTGCCTTAACTATGCCCCGCAGCTGATATGCCGATGCATTTTTAGGGTCTAAGGCTAAAGCTGCATTAAACTCATCTTTTGCATTGTCAATCTTGCCAAGCCAATATAAGGCAGAGCCATAGCCTATATGTGCGTATGGATTTTTAGGATTTTTCTGTATTGACATCAGGAACTCAGAAGCAGCTTCTGAATGCCTGCCAGCCATTAAGAGCTTATATCCATAAAAAATGTTCTGGCTGGCCTGTTCTTCCATCATTCTGTCCCATACGGTTCCATTTGAAGCAGAAACAGCAGCTTCAGCTCCTGAGACAAAGAGAAAAGATATTATAAGATGGAAAAAAATAAAGCAGAAGGAGTAAATCACTTATGAACAGAAATACGGCCTGAACGCATTTCAAGATTCTTAGGAATGCGCACTGTGAACACAGTTCCTTTCCCTTCGACGGATTTCACGGAAATCTTACCTTTATGAAGCTCAGCAACATAACGGCACAGATTCAGCCCTAAACCAGTGCCAGTGCTTTTTTTGCCGGCCTGTTTATATTTTTCAAAAATGTATGGAATTTTGTCCGAAGGTATTCCCTCACCATCATCCGATATTGAAAGATAGGCACTGTTTTCGTCTTCTTTAATGTTTATTTTTATATGACCGTCTTCATGACAAAATTTTATGGCATTGCTGATCAGATTTACTATTGTGCGTTCTAAAAGAACCTTATCTCCATTGATTTTGCCTTCGCTTCCTTCAATGAAAAACTCTATATGCTTATTTTCCCCCATGCCTTCCATAAGGTTTACCACAGAATGAGCCAATTCATTAAGCGATACTGGCACAAGCTCAAGCTTCATCTGTCCAGCCTCAACTTTAGCCACATCTAAAATATTATTAATCATGCCAAGCAAACGCATTGAAGCCCTATGCATGGAAATAAGCATTTTCTTTTGCATGGGGTTTATCGGTCCGGGAACTCCTTTTAAAAGATAATCCAAAAAACCTATAATAGCTGAAACAGGATTGCGCAAATCATGCGTAAGCATATGAAGGGAATTGTCATATTCAAGAAGAATCTTGAAAAATCCTCTTTCAAGCCACCACGAAACAACAAAACAAATAGATATCAGCGCTAATATATAAGAAGAAACCAATCCTGCGAAAGGCATTGGGGACTCAACATTAGCTAGCCATGCAAAAACATATATTGATGTTACCGCCGCTATAAAAAGGGAGGATAAAAATAATTTTAAAAAAAGCTGAACCTTCATATCATGCCAGCATTAAAGTTTTTGTAACTTAACTTTATTATATAAAAATACAGAATAGATTAACTAAATATTTTTTTCAAATCAGGAATAAGAAGCTTAAGAGCCTTAAATCTATGGCTCAATGAGTTTTTTGTTTCCGCAGACATTTCAGCATAAGAAACGGAAAAGCCATCCGGCAAGAAAAGGCTGTCATAACCAAATCCTCCGCTTCCCGCCGGATGCTCTAAAATCATTCCATCTGTTATTCCGGATATTGTTTTTTCTTTTCCAACCGGAGAAACTAAAGCTAAAGAGCATACAAATCTTGCCTTACGCTCATTTCCCGTTTTGCCTTTTAAATTTTCAAGCAGCAAGCGGTTATTTTTTTGCGGATTACATTCAGGGCCAGCATATCTGGCCGAATAAATGCCTGGAGCGCCTCCAAGCGAAAAAACCTCAAGCCCCGTATCATCTCCAAGAGACCATAATCCAGTAAATGACGCAGCATAGCGAGCTTTGATCAAGGCATTTTCCTCTAAACTTTTTCCGTTTTCCAATGGAGAAACAGCATTTGGAAAATCTTTAAGGCACATACATTCCAGATGAATTCCAGACAGCATCTCCTGATATTCTCTTGCCTTATTCGGATTAAAAGTTGCTATTAAGAGCTTTTTCATAATGACATCAACCAAGCGCTCTGCTCTAAAGATCCCTATAAAAAAGCAAAGACAATGCAGCCAATGCTCATAAAAAATTATTCCAAATCCTCGCCGGCAGTTCCTATTTCAGCCAGTATGTCTGCCGCAGACTTGCGCACAGAAGCATTTTTTGACTTAAGAAGTTTTATCAGCTTAGAAGCAGCGGAAGAGCCAGCTAATATAAAGGCTTGCGAAGCAGACTTGCGCCACACTCTATTATCTTCCTGAAGAAGCCTTGCCAGCGAATCAAAAGCAACAGGCCCCATGCGGCCAAGAATCTCTATGGCTGATTTTCTAGAGTTTTTATCCTCTCCTTTAATTAAATTTATAAAAATCTCAGGAGAATCTGGCACAATTTTTAGGAGAGCTTCTCCGGCATAATGACGCAAACCTATTTCAGACTCTGAAAGCAATAAAAGCAAATCTTGCGTTGCAGGTTTTGCCGCCGGGCCTATGCAGCCTATGGCCTCAACAGCAGCTTTTTTCGCATTTCCTTCAGCCTGGCGCATATATGAAAGCAAGTCAAATAATGCAGGCATGCCCATGCTGCCTATTATCTCCGCTGCCAGCTTGCGCACTGATGAATCGCTATCGCCTAGAAGACCTTTGACGGCAGGAAGGGCTTTAAAAAACACTTTTTTCATATTAGCCAATGTTTCTAAAGCTGTTTTGCAGACTGTTTTATCCTTATCTTTAAGCAATTCTTCCAGATAAGGAAGATCATCTTCCCTCATGCCTATGCTTATAAGGGCGGATGAAGCAGCTTTTCTGGTATATTTATTCGGATCGCTAAGCAGCTTGATAAGCTCACGCACAGCGCCAGTAGCCTCAGGGCCTATATGGCCTAACGCTTCAGCCGCTGCCTTTCTGGTATAGCGGTTAGAATCCTTTAGCAGCGCAGAAATCTCAACCACATCTGCAGCATTGTTAGGGCCTATGCTGCCTAAAGCCTGAACGGAATATTTTCTTGTTTCTATATCACTGCTGCGCAAAAGCTTAATAAGCTGCGGCACAGCGTCTTTTGCCTTTATGCCAAATGTCCCAAGCGTAAAAATAGCTTCCTGCCGCACAGCTTTTTCAGAACTGTCAAGCAGTTCCATTAAATCCGGAATGACATTTTCGGTTGGCTTGCCTATTCGGGTAAGAGCCGCAGATGCCGCGCGGCTTGCTGAAATGCTTGGATCCGCAAGGGCCTTTATCAGAGCAGGCACTGCAAGCGAAGCCACAGAGCCCATTGAGCCTAGCTTTTCCGCAGCATCGCATACCATATCGCTATTGCCGCTTTCCAGCATTTTTATAAGCTCAGATACAGAATTTTCTGAAATAAGAGCATCTTCAGGCTTTTTTTCCCGTATGAGATCTGCCAGCGCAGCAATATCTTTGCGAAAAGCGAGCTTATTCTTTTCCAGAAGCTCGGAAAGAGTTTTGCTATTCCCCTCCCTTCCTTTTGGAAGCATAGGAATTCTGGCAACAGGCTTGGCATTGCCAGTGCCTATCTGGGCTAAAGCGATTGCGGCAGGAATTTTCGTAGATTCATCTTGCAGAAGATTTTCCAGAAGAGGAATTGCGCTTCTTGCGTCAGGGCCAATTTTGCCAAGGATTTCAGCAGCAGTCTCTCTGGCCATTCTATCATCATCTTTCAGCACTTCTTTCAGTTCCGCAATAGAGCTTTTAGGAGCCATGCCTATCTTAGTTAGGGCATCAGATGCAGCTTTTCTAGTGTCAGGATTCTTATCATGCAACAGTTTAACGAGGTTAGAAATGGTATCCTTAGGCGCAGTAGCAATCTTGACAAGAGCTTCAGAAGCATATTTTCTGGTAAGCTCATCCGGATCTTTCAGAAGCTCCGTAAGTGATGACGAAGCAGATTCTGAAGCGGGGCCAATGTTCATAAGAGCATATGCGGCGGCCCTGCGGGTCCATAAATTATCATCTTTCAGAAGCCTGTCAAGCTCCGGAACGGCTACAGCCGCTTCCGGCCCTATTTTGCCTAATGCATAAGCGGCATTGCGGCGAGTGACAGGGTCTGAATCCTTGGAAAGCGTTATAAGGGAGGGCACAGCATATTTCGCTTCAGCGCCGATCTTTCCCAATGCGTATGCAGCAGCTTCCCTTGTATTCTTATCCTTATCTTTCAAAAGAAGAGTAAGGCCTGGCACGGCTATTTTTGCATCTGGGCCAATTTTACCTAATGAATATGCAGCAGCTTCTCTTATCCAGCGTTCTTCATCTTTGAGAAGAATTATAAGCGCAGGGATTGA
>Ga0310690_10007002_pt1 | contig 14639 bp, 15 predicted proteins | sample AusTroGonzalo_MG_2_FD_207661 | JGI IMG/M metagenome (GOLD analysis project Ga0310690, IMG submission 207661) | Bovine rumen microbial communities from tropical cattle in Woodstock, Queensland, Australia - Gonzalo_04 (v2) (version 2) | ecosystem: Host-associated > Mammals > Digestive system >...
AAGAAATGGATAAGCGGCCAGTACGATCTATCCAAAATACTGCCTGTACTGGAAAAACAAAAGAAACTACGCACCTGGGTAAAGGATAACGGCCAGTACATCCCTCACGCAAAAACCTACCTACACCAAAAACGGTATGAGGATGTTTTACCAGTAGGCGAGGAACATTACATTTTGAATTTCAAAGAGCCAAAAACGGAAAGGGAAATCGTTTTACGTGTTTGGCTGGAAAGAACTAACCCGGAACTCTTAGAAAACGACAATCAAAAAATAAACAGCACCTTAGAAACCGAAAGAGCATTGTTTGAGCAACTGATCGTAAAGTGCAAAGGCAACGTAGAAATGGCCTACGGCGTAATGAAACACGGTTGGAAACTGGGTTGTACTACTTTGCGTGCTATCTTAGAGCGTGCCGGAAGTTATCTCACGGATTTGGAGGATAAGTAAAATGAACTGGAATTATACAAGACGTTTCGGCCGTAAGAAAAAAATACAGGCCTCGCCTGTTCCCGCGTGCCAATTCTGCCGCGACACAACCGTCGTTAGCGTGCCCGTTTTCTTGCGCATGAGCGACGAGCCGCAAGACAACGTAGTCGTGTGCTACAAAAATATATGTATTGCGTGCGGCAAAATACAGTATTTCGTCAACATTGACGAACAGGGTAACAAAAAAAATAGTTACGCGTTTTGGCTCCATACCGGGCGAAAATGCCGCGACTTCAACTTGCCGCGTTCGCTCTTTGAAACAAGCGACGGAAAGGCCGATGTCGGCTACAAAGTGCGTTTTATCCGCGCGCTCTTGCGCTTACAAATTGCCCGGCCCACCGAAAAAATCTTTACGTTACAGGAGGTAGAGGATGAACTCAAACGAGAGGAACTTAACGGGTAAGCCCGTTGTTTTCCTGGACGGCTTAGAAATCCGCCACGGGGTGGCGTTATCGCAACGCGGCGGCGTTTGGCGCGTGGACTGCGGCCGGGAACTGGTGGAGGTTTGGGAGGATGATATTTTTACCGATATTTACCAGGTACAAAAAGCGTTAAATATGATACTCAATTAAACGCAAATTTACGTCGTAAAATAAAAATGCTTAAAAAATAAGTATAAAATTTTTTCAAAAAACACTTGACTTTATATAAAAAAGTTTTATATATTCTTTCCTATCTGGTGTGCGCGATCTGCGCACTTGTTGTAAAAAACTTGCTTTACAAATTTTAACCGCTTACGGCGTTTGTGAAATATCACAAGCGAGGTAGGCGGTTTTTTATGGCCAAAAAGGGCGTGGCAGTAAATGAGGCCGTTATTGAGAAAATAGAGCAAGAAACGAAAAACTTGCTTGCCGCCGCTGTGCCCGAGCCCGATAAACAACTTTGTTTGTTTGAGGACTGGGCCGACTGGAACGCCAACCAGGCACAAAAAGCCAAAAATCCTAAGAACTACGCCGGGCTTACCTTAGCCCAGGAAATCTTTGCTAAACTGGTGGCCGCCGGATATACTAAAACCGAGGCCTACCGCGCCGCCTACCCCGGATGTAAAACCGATAACTTAAATACACTCTATCCTAAGGCCTCCCGCCTGGCAAAAGAGGGCAAGGTAAGGGCAAGGATAGAGGCCTTACAAAAGCAAGTGGCCGATAATGCACTTATGTCGCCGACGGAGTTTTTCCAACGGCTCACTAAAATTGCGCGCGGCACGGGCAAGGATGCCTTAGACGCACTTAAACAGATCGGTCAAATTCACGGACTTTTCAAACCCGAAAAAGAAACGAGCGTTAATATAGGCCCGGCCTTAGTCGTCCAAACTGTGGACTACTCTAATGCCGAGCCCTCCTCCACGGGTGAAAAAGTAACTGGTACGCCGCAAACCGGGGAGGTGGCAAAATGACCTCCGTTCGTATTCCAAACAACTGGAAACCGCGCGCCTACCAGTTACCCTTTTTTAGATACTTCGCACGCGGCGGCAAACGCGCTGTACTCATGTGGCCACGCCGCCACGGCAAAGACGACGCTTGCCTCCACCAAACCGCTATACAACTTATGAAAATCCCCGGCACGTACTGGTTTATGTTACCGCAATACGCCCAGGCCCGCAAAGCAATATGGGATGCCGTAAATAAACACACAGGGCTACGCCGTATTGATGAGGCGTTCCCAAAAGAAATACGCGCCCGCGTCAATGAAAGTGAAATGAAAATTGTGTTTCGCAACGGCTCCGTGTGGCAAGTGTGCGGAAGTGATAACTACAACGCGCTGGTCGGCTCCAACCCGGCCGGAATTGTGTTTAGTGAGTACGCGCTGAGCGACCCGCAAGCATGGGATTATTTAAGCCCTATCTTAGAGGAAAATAACGGATGGGCTATTTTTAATTCCACCGTGCGCGGCCAAAACCATTTTACCCAACTGGCCCACATCGCAAAAGCCGATCCGAATTGGTTTTATTCCAACGTGCGCGCAAGCGAGGCGGGCGTATTTACGGCCGAACAGTTAGAGCAAATCAAACAGGAATATATCCGCCGCCGCGGCTACGATATGGGCTTAGGTATGTACTTACAGGAATATGAGAACGACGAAAACGCCTTTGTGAGTACGTACAACTCCGTATTTGGACGGGGTGCGGGTGAGAAAATGCGCCAAACCCCGCCGGAAAATGTGCCGACCGTTTCGCGTGTGGCCGGAATTGACCTCGCCCGGTTTGGCGGGGATAACAACGTAGTTTTTATCGGCGACCGATTAGAGGACGGCTCGCTTACTGAGGTGAAAGTGGAGGCCTGGGCCGGACAAGACGCGGTTTTTACGCAAGGTAAAATCGCGGATGTTTTAACCTCCTACAAAGTCAACCAGGCCGCCATGGACGGCGACGGAGTGGGCGGGCCCATTATTGACAACGTACGCGCTCAGTGCGACGGCCGCGGTATTGTGTTTGAGGAGTACCACAACACGGCTATTGCGGGCGCGTACGGAAACCGCACTACACAAGGATATTTTGACCTGGCCCGTGAGGCCGAACAGGGCAAAGTATTTTTACGCGACGAACGGGTGATCGGCGAACTCGGTGCACGCTTGTACGAATTTAACCAAAAGGGGCAATTAGTGCTCCAAAACAAAAAGGAGTGGCGCAAAGAAAGCGGCACCAGCCCGGACTTTGCCGACGCGGCCGTAATGGCCTCTATGATTTTGCCACTGCCTAAAAACTTTTTAGCGCAACGGGGCCGACCCGCTTTTGCGCGTACGGAATACGACGTAATTTAACAGGAGGAAGTAAAAATGTGTGAGCCAGTATCAACAATAGCGATGGTAGCCATGGCCGCCGCGTCCGTTGGGTTAAGTGCCAAAAATGCACACGACCAACGCAAAGCCCAACGCAAACAGGAGGAAGTGCAAGAGCAAACCGAGCAAAAGGAAAAAGCACTCTTGGCCGCTAAGGGTAAAGAACAAACGAGCCGTACCGATATGGCCGCCGCCGATGAGGAACGCAAACGCCGCACGGCCGTGGCAAACAATAACACCGTGCTAACTAGCCGCACCGGGGCACTGGGTACGCCCAACACCGCCGCGACTTCGCTTGCCGGACAAACTGCAAGCCGTACTACATTGGGGTAACTATGAACATTTCAAACGCAAACCAGGTTTTTACTCAGTTACGCGCCGAATATGATTTGTGGGTGAGCGCGTGGAAAGAATTAGCCCGCTACTTGGCCCCCACCTCCGGCAGTTTTGACGATGACGCGAAAAATAAACAGGGCCAAAAAATTGACCACAAAACTATTTTAGACAGCACCGCCGCCCGTGCCGTGGCTATTTTGTCGGCCGGGATGATGTCCGGCTTAACCTCGCCGTCGCGCTCCTGGTTTGAACTGACCATAGACGGCCCGCAACAAGTACAGTCCAACGCCGTAAAACGCTGGCTCTACGATGTGAAACAGGTTATTGAGCGGGTATTTGCAAAGTCCAACCTCTACGCCGTATTGCGTAACTTTTACGAGGAAATGGCCGTTTTCTGCACCGGGGCGTTTATTGTGGAGGAGGATTACGAAACCGTCATCCACTGCCGCCCGCTTACGATCGGCGAGTTTATGCTTGCGCACGACGCGCACGGAAAAATTGACACCTACGGCCGCGAGTTTTACATGACGGTTGCTCAACTGGTGGGCGAGTTTGGTATTGAAAACGTACCCGAAAGCATACGCCAACAATACAACGATAGAAAATACACCAACACCTACAAGGTGCGCCACCTCATTATGCCTAACCGCGACCGCGACCCGCGTGCTATTGACAATAAAAATATGCCCTTTATCAGCGTGTACTGGATGGGCGGGCAAGACCGCTTTTTGCGCGTAAGCGGATATAACGATTTCCCGGTGATCGCAAGCCGCTGGGAAGTTAAACGCCCTAACGATACCTACGGCCGCGGCCCCGGGTGGACGGCCTTAGGCGACGTTAAAATGCTCCAAAAGATGCAAAAGAAAAAGTTAGAGGCCCTGGATAAAAGCATTGACCCGCCGCTTATGGTATCTAACAAAGTGCAAGGCGAAATTAACCTCTTGCCCGGCGGCGTTACCCGCTACGGGGATATTACCGACAGCGCGGTAAAACCAGTTTATCAAGTCAACCCCGACCTCAAAAGTTTGGAATACTCCATAGAGCAAACCCGCCAACGCATTAGCGAGCAGTTTTTCGCGGATATGTTCTTAATGATTTCCAACATTGACGCGGGCAAAATGACCGCTACCGAAGTGGCCGAACGCACACAAGAAAAAATGATGATGCTAGGCCCGGTTTTGGAACGCCTTAAAAACGAACTCTTAGACCCGCTTATTGAGCGCACTTTTAACATTTGCCAACGCGCCGGAATTTTACCGCCTCCGCCGGACGAAATACAAGGCCGCGATATTAACGTGTCTTATATCTCTATGATCGCCCAGGCACAAAAAGCCACAGGGCTAAACTCTATCCGGCAAGGGGCGCAATTTGCCGCCGAACTGGCACAAATACAAGCGGCCGCCGCGCAAGCCGACGTGTTAGACGTAGTGGACTTTGACGGCGCACTGCGCGAGGGCTTAACCGCGATCGGTGCCACGCCCAAAATGATACGGCCGGAGGAGGAAGTACAAGCCGCCCGCCAGGATAGAGCCGAACAACAAGCCGCCCTGGCCCAACAGGCACAAATAGCCCAGGCCGTACAAAGTGCCAAAACCTTAGCAGACACGCCGCTTAATACCGGCAGTGCCTTAGACGTAGTGGCCCAACAAGGAGGCGTAGTCAATGAGTAGCAAAGCGGAATTTCAACAAAAAACCACACGCGCTATTGAAAAGCGTTCTAATAACGACTGGCAACGTGTGCTCAATTTGGTGGAGGGGCGGCGTGTAATTTGGTCGTTACTTAGAGCCCTGGGGCATCGGCAAAACGCCTTTGTACCGGGCGACCCGCACGCCACTTCTTATAACTGTGCGATGCGCGCTATGGCGAACTTTATTGAGGACGCTGTGCGCAAAGCCAACCCCGCCGCGTATGAACAAATGAAACAGGAATATGAGGCGGAAATTAAGCAGTACCAAAAAGACCTAGATAATGTGGAGGATGACTAATGAAAACGTACAAACTCGTCCGTATGTTAATGGAACAGGCCGGAGCCCCGGCCGACGCGGGAAGTGCCGGAACACCCCCGGCTACTAACCCCGCTAATGGCGGAACTGATACACCACCCGCCGGAGGACAACCCCCGGCCGCAACCGAGCCGCCCAAAGGTACGGACAACCCACCCGCCGATAACGGTAAGGCGGAAAATAAATCTTTGCTTGGGGGAGCCAAAGCGGATGATGCAAAAGCCGCTGTCGGCTCCGCTGACAACAACCCGGACGGCGGCAAGCAACAACAACCCGGCGACGGACAACAAACGCAACCACCGCAAGACCCGTACAAGGATTTAACCTTGCCGGACGGTGCCGCGGTGGACGCACAAGAAATGGCCAAATACAAAGAATTGGCCAAAACAATGAACTTAAAGCCCGAGGACGCACAGCGTATTTTGGACTTTGAGGCGGAACGCTTATCTGCCGGAGCCGCGGCCGCTGCCGCCGCCTGGCAAGAACAGGTGAAACAGGAACATGGCGACAAGTTACCTATCGTTATGGCCACTTGCGCAAGGGCGATAGACAAACTTGGCGGCAACGAACTACGTACCCTGTTAGACCAAACGGGGCTAGGAAACCATCCCCTTATGGTTAAGGCGTTCTATCAAGCGGGCTCACTGATGAAAGAAGATACATCGGCGGGCTCTAACGGTAATGCAACGGGCGACGTGTCTTTTGCGCAAGCCCTGTATGGCCGTTCTAAACAATAACGAGGTAAAACAACATGGCAATTATTGCTGACAAAATGTACAACCTCCGCGATGCCGCCGCTCAATTTGACCCGTCCGGGCAAGAGTTAGCGATTGCGGAAGTGTTGTCGCAAACCAACGACATCATCGGGGATATGCCTTTCAAAGAAAGCAACCTTGACGATGGCCACGAATACGCCGTACGCACTGGCATCCCCTCCGGGGCCTGGCGTAAGGCCTATGAGGGTGTACCCGCCGAAAAAGGTACTTCCAAAGTAGTGATCGCCCGCCCCGGCACCATTGGTGCTTACAGCGTGGTAGATAAACTGATCGCCGAAAAGGGCGGCCACGTAGATGCCGTTCGCTCCGGCCAGGCAAAAGCCATCGTCGCTGGGCTGTCTAACAGCGTAGCCGATGCCTTAATCCACGGCAAGAGCAACGAACTCAAAAAATGCGTCGGCTTGGCCGAATACTTCAACCACAAAACCAACGGCGAAACCGCACGTAACGTAGTACACGGCGGATCGTCCACCGCGAGCGTCAACTCCTCCATCTACTTGGTAGTGTGGGATTATGACAAAGTGTTCGGTTTCTATCCCAAAGGATCCAAAGCGGGTATTTCTCGCCAGGACTTCGGTTTAGTCAACCACCGCGATGCTGACGGCAACGAATTTCCGGCCTACAAAGAATACTTTGAGTGGAAAGTCGGTGTAGCCGTACAGGACTGGCGTTTTGCTGGCCGTATCTGCAACATCAAAACGACCGACTTGGATAACGTCAACATCTATTCCTTAATGCAAGAATTAGAGGAACGCATCCAGTCCTTGAACGTCGGCAAACCCGTGTTCTATATGAACCGCACCATCAAAGCGGCTCTGCGCAAACAACTGGGTGCCAAAGCCAACGTCAACTATACCCCCGGCCAACCGGGTGCGTTGCCTGTCTTGCACGTGGACGAAATCCCCGTACACGTCTGCGACGCGATCACCGACACTGAGGCCCTGGTCGGTAACTAAGGAGGAAAGAGAATATGTTAGATAAGACATTAGAACTTTCTACGGAACAAGCCGTAACCGCATCTGCGGCCTCTACCAACGCGGCCCAATTCAACGGTGGCGATACGCCCCGCCGCTTGTTTGTTGTATTACAAGTGAACGCGGATTTTGCCACCTGCACGAGCGTAACCCCGTCCGTGCAAACAGACGATGCGTCTAACTTTTCGTCTGCCGAAACGGTAATGACCTTACCGACCTATCCCGTGGCCTCTTTGACCTCCGGGATGACGGCCGTGGTACCGTTGCCGTTGGGGCTCAAAAAGTATGTACGCATGTACTACACTGTTGCGGGCTCTAACGCCACTACTGGGAAAATCAGTGCTTATATCACCGACAACCCGGGTATTGGCCTTATCAAATAAGGTGAAACCAAAACCCCGCCGGGCAATTCTCCCCCGGCGGGGATAACAGGGGAATTATGGCAAACGATATTTCTAAAACTTCTATTATCAATTTGGCCCTGGCTAACCTCGGCCAAAAACTCATTTCCTCGCCTACCGAGGAAACACAAACCGCACGTACTGCGAACTTAATGTACGATTTTGTGCGCCGTAATTTACTGCGCGCGCACGACTGGGCTTTTTCTTTACGCTGGGCCGACCTGGCCGCCAGTACCGTAGAAAGCCCGTCGGTAAATTTACCCTTTGTGTTTGCCTTGCCCGCCGATAATTTATTTATTAAGAAAATTTCTTATGAGGGCATCCCGCTACACCACCAACTCCCCTACCACCTTTTCAACGACGACCAGGGCAACAAACTGATCGCGTGCCCGTACGAAAACGCTAAGGCCTTATATGTGGCCGACGTGGATAATACTGTTTTGTTTGACCCGGCCTTTGTGGCGTGTTTCGCGCTCCTGTTAGCCGCGGAACTGGCCGTACCGCTTGCGGGTGATAGCAACCTGGCGCAACTAATGCTTTCCAAATATCAAAGCAAGTTAGACGAGGCCCGGCAAACGAATAAAATTGAGCAGTTTGAAGTGCCGGAAAAACCCAGTGCTTTTTTGGAGGCGCGCTAATGCCTGTACATTTATTACAACCAACGCTCAACGGAGGCGTGGCCGCCCCCGGGCTGTGGCACCGCATAGACCAACAGAAATTTTCTACCTGGCTACGCGAGTGCGTGAACTATTACGTACAACCGCAAGGCGGCGTGGCTAATAGACCCGGTACGCTTATGCTGGCCCCGGTAAAGAAATTTGCCTACACCTATGAGGAGGAAGTAACGCTTTACGCATGGGGCGTGTCCGGCTATTCCTTAACGCTTTACACCGAAACCGCTACACCCGCTGTCGGCTCCCCGGTTTATAAAAACAGTGAAACAACTGCCTCGTCCACCGTGTCTATTACGGGCGTGGATTTAACCAGTAACCCGCCCACCATTGACTACGCCGATACCTCCGTGCCGTCCACGGGTACGCTACTGCGTATGACTTCGGCCGATACCACCCGCACCGTAACCAAAACCGGGTACAAGTCCAAACGGGCCCGGCTCTTGCCGTTTGTGTTTTCCAAAACCCAGGCCTATGCCTTAGAGGTAGGCGCGGGCTATGTACGCTTTTACAATTCCAACGGCCAACTGTTAGACGAACACGATTTAGTGTACGAAGTGGAAACCGATTTAGAGGAGGGCGAACTGAAAGATTTATATTACTGCCAGTCGGCCGATGTAATGTATTTTGCCCGTAACGGAAAACGCCCTAAACAATTAGAACGCTACGGGCACACCGACTGGAAATTTGGCGATTATGTATTTTTATACGGCCCGCTTAACCGCGAAAACAGCGACGAGGCACTTAAAATTTCCGCGTGCTATAACAGCACGGCCGGAAAGTTTTACTTAACGTGCGAAAATGATTTGTTTGCCGAGGGCGACGTGGGGGCCTGGTGGAAAATTAAACACCGCTTAAAAGCCGTCAACTTCTCGCCGCAATACACCGCGCAAAGCCAAAGCACCAGTAGTGCTATGCTGATGACCGGGGAAATGATCGTACAAACAACAGGCACCTGGGGCGGTAAAGTAGAAATACAATACTCCGCCGACCCCAACGACGCAAACTCGTGGATGACGTTACACACGATTAGTAGTATTATGTACCACGACCAGGCCGCCGACCAGGACGTAAATAGTTTTAACGCTAACGACGTGGTATCTATCCCGGCGGGTTTGTGGTGGATCCGCGTACAACCGACCGTAACCAACGGACGCTGTTACTTGCGCCTGGACTGTGAGGAACAGGAAGTAGGTATTTTCTACAAAATCACCCAGTACGTGAGCCCCTTAAAAGTAGAGGCCGAACTTGTCAACGATACCAAAAACTTAGAGGCCTATTTTTCTACGGGCCGGGAATATAAGTCGTGCATACCCACTTTTACAAGTGGCACGGCACCGTCCGGCACGTACTCGTCTTTACAGGCCGACTTTTGGAAAGTGCTTGACGGAAAAAATACAACCGTGTTTTCTATGGTGAACAACACCGACCAAGACCACGGCGGCTTTTCTTACACGTTCCCCTCTGCGGTGGTGATTACCTCTATTGCTATTTTGGGCCACAACATTGAGGGTGCACTCGGCAATAGTACCGCCAACGATAACATTATTTTAACGCCGAGCCAAAGCGCGGGCACTTTTAACGTACGGAGCGAACAACGCGGCAAAGAGGTAACTTTTACCGCCGGAGGGCAAACGTATAAAGAAACCTGGCGTATTATTAACGTCGCCCCGGTGGTATCTAGCGAAATTAACTTTGCCGTTTCGGCTGATAGCACTTCCTCCAACACCTCGCCTAAGCACCTGGTACAGTTTATGGTACGCGGCTACGACTACGTGGCCGGGCAAGAAATTACCATTAACGCAACCAACAAATGGAGCGAGGGCGCATGGAGCCCTAAAAACGGATGGCCCGCTTGCGTGGCACAACACGGCGGCCGCTTAACCTGGGGGCAATTAGACAGTGTACAAGGTACGCGCATTGGCGACAACCACTCTTTTGCGACTTCTACACCCTTAGAGGATAGCGACGGATTTTCTACCACCTTGCGCGACGACGGTATTAACGCGATCAACGCGCTGGTGAGTATGAAAAGTTTAGTGGCCTTTACGGCCGGAGGCGCGTTTGCCTCCAACTCGGCCGTAATGACCCCGACCGATAACGGGATGCCGAAACAAACCGCTGACGGCGGCTCCAACGTGCGCCCGGTGGTTATTGGAAACCGTGCTATTTATGCCATGCCGAAAGGTAGTAAAGTGCGCGATACCGCGTACGATTATAGTGCCGACGTGGTACACGGGGATAATCTTTGCTGGATCGCCGCGCACTTATTTGAAAACGACCAGGTTATTGAAATGGCCTACCAACAAGAGCCCGACGGGCTTTTGTGGGTGGTACTGGCGAGCGGAAAGTTACTCTGCCTTACCTATGTGCACGCGGAAAATGTGCTTGCCTGGACGGAAATGCAAACGGCCGGAAACGTGGAAAGTATTTGCTGTATTCCCGGCGAAAACCGCGACGAATTATTCTTAATCGTCAACCGCGACGGCACGCGCTACGTGGAAAAAATGGCCGGGCGGCTTACCAGTAAAGACCCCAAAGAGCAGTTTTTCGTGGACTGCGGCCGCACATACCGCGGCGATCCGGCAACCGTAATTAGCGGCCTGGATTATTTGGAGGGTAAGAAAGTGGCGATTTTGGCCGACGGCCAAGTGTGTGAACAGCAAACCGTAACCGACGGACAAATTACCCTGGCCACTGCGGCCAGTGTGGTGCATGTAGGGCTCCCCTACACTGCCCACCTACGCACGCTAAGCGGCGACTTAAATACCGATAGCGGAAGTGTGATGGCCAAAAAGAAACGCTTTATAGGCGCGCTGGTTTGTTTTGTGGATAGCCGCAACGCCTTTGTGGGTGCCGATAACGACCTTATGGAAACATGGAGCCCGGAGTACCCGATTACACTAAACGAGGGAAAACCGCTTGTAACCGAGGACGTGCGCTTTACCTTTGGGGCCAGTTACGAACAAATGCCGTCCGTAATTGTGGAACAACGCGATCCGCTCCCTCTTTCGGTAACGGCTATTGTACCGTGCGCCAGTGTGGGGAACGTATGATACATATTTCCCGCACACTCCCGGAGCACACCGAATATGTAGCCGCGCACTTGCGCCAGGGCGACATAGACGAAATGACGCACGCCGGGCTAACCGATCCGGCCGCGGTAGTGCGCGAGAGTGTGGAGGTGAGCACGTTTGCTTTTACGGCTTTACACGACGGCGTGCCTATGTGTTTATTTGGACTGCGCCCGGACGGGATTTTATCGTGCCGGGCCCGGCTGTGGATGCTAGGTACCCCGGAAATTAACACCACTAAAAAGGATTTTGTAAAGACGTGCAAAATGGTGGTGGACGGGCTCCTTGATATTTACCCGGTGCTTTACAACCTGGTGGATGCGCAATACCCGCAAGCGCACCGCTTGCTCTATTTTTTGAAAGCAGAGTTTATTAAAAAGGTAACTTTGCCGACGGGCAACCCTTTTATTCTATTTGAAATACGGAGGAAAAAATAATGTGTACCGCTAATAATTCCGCCGCCACTGGTGCGGCCGCAACAACGCAAACAAAATCAGCGTTCTATAAAAACCCGCAATTTTGGCGAGGTGCCGGAACGGCCCTTGCTGTAAGTAGCGGGATTATGAGCGCGGGAAGTGCTATCACCTCCGGCCGGGCCGAACAGGCCAATTATTTAGCCCAGGCCCGCGCAACCGAGAGCCAGGCCGCCTTAGACGCAATTAGCACGGAACGGCAAATTAAATACGACTTAGAAAACGCCGCTTTCCAAGTGAAACAAGCCAGGCGAGCCGGGCGGCAAAACTTTGGAAAACAGTTAGTAGCCGCCGCCGCAAGCGGTGCGGATTTGAGCAGTGTTTCCTTTGAGGACGTAGTGCTTGATAGTTTGCGCGCAGAAAAAGAGGATATAGATTTTATCAAAAAGACCGCCTCCGCCCGCGCGAGCGAAATGCAACTACAAGCCGAACTTAACAAAGTGGCCGCACACGGACAGGCCGAGCAAATGCGTATTGCCGGAAAGTATGCTAAGAAAGCCGGAAAGATTAACGCGTACTCGTCTATCTTATCCTCTGCCGCTATGGTGGCCGGGATGTGGGGAGGTGCCAAATGAAAGTACCGCAATACGAAAACCAAGTAGCCCCCGGGCAAATTAACGTAGCCCGGCCGCAAGCCCCTACGCCCGTAAGCGGTGCGTTTGGTGAAAAACAGGCACAAGCCGGGGCACACCTGGCGCAAGCCGTGGGCCAAATGGCGGGCGAAATGGAACGCTCCGCACACCGCTTTGAAGTGCGCAACCGCAACTTGCGCTTAACCTCGGCCCAGTTAAACTGGCAAAAAGACAATGACGAGATTTTGAACGGGAAAATCGGCCCGGACGGAAAGCGCGTAGATGGCGGGCTTTTGGCCAAACAGTACAATGACGCTGACGGTATTGCTGAGGATTACTCCGGCCGGAAAAAAGAACTTATGGATAAACACCTCGCCACCGCCGCAACGCCGGAGGAGTACGAGGAATTGCGCTTGTACTTTGAGAAAGATTTTCAAAACAATTTTGACCGCGTAACGCAACACCAACTCAAACAGCAACGCGCTACGGACGATCTTTTAACAAAGGCCTTTACCGAGGATGCCATGCAACGCGTGGCCGCCAACCCGGAAACCTTAAACGAACAACTAGGCCTTATGACCGAAAAGGCAAAAGCCAACTGGACGCAAAACGGGCTCCCGCAACAAGTACAGGAGGCGAACTTGTACGTACTGAACGGCCAGGCAGTAAGCACGGCCGTAGGCACGCTTTTGGAAAGAAACCAAACCGAAAAGGCCGCCTATGTATTAACCGCCAACCGCGACAAAATAGACGTAAAAACAGGCCGCGCACTTGCTAAACAAGTGAAAACCGCCGTTGTCAACAACCTAAAAACGCAACTATGGAACGAGGCGGGCCAGGTACGCACGGCCACGGGTGAGGTGGATTTGAACTACGCTAAGCGCGTGATCGCCGCCACTGGGTACGAGCAAAGCATACAGGATGATTTGCTCAAAGACCTACAAGCCCGCATGGCTGACGAAAAGCGTTTTAAGGAACAACGCAACCGCGAACGCGATGAAAACTTTTACACCGCCGCCGATAAACTGGTAAGCGGCGCGGGCACCTTAGAACAGGGCCTCAAACTGGCCGCCCAGTACGCCAACGATAGCAAAGATAAATTTACCAAAGAGAAATTTATTGAAACGCTTTTTAAGGAACACTCCACGCGCGGCCAGGCCGCACACAGCGACCCGGAGGAATACTTGCGCTTATGGAAAGGAATTAGCGACGGAAGTGTCGGCGAGGACGAAGTGCGCGGCAGTTTTACCAACGGCCGCCTAAACGCAAGCGACTACAAAGCCCTGGTGAAAGAGTGCTACAAAAGCACCGATGAAAAACAGGGAACTTCTTTTGTGCTCAAACAAATTGAGGCCGACGCTAAACGTAAAATAAGCGACCCGGCCGACCGGGCTATGTTTATGCTAGAAGTCAAACGGCAAAGCCAGGGAAAAAAGCCGGAGGAAATGGTAAGCATCGCCAACAGTTTATTACAAAAAACGGGCGGATGGTTTAGCAAAGAAAAATACCTCGCTACCTCGTCTTTGAACTTAGAACAACAGCGCGTCATGGGCGACTATATGCGCGCCTACCCGGACGGCGGGAACTACGTAAAACTGATTTCCCAGGCCGTACGCCAGGAAAAGGCCGATCCGTCCTTTGAGTGGGGCGAGGCCGATTTGGAGGACTGGACGAAACGATACGGCGGCCAAAAACTTTTTACCGATGGCACACCCGAAAACGACGCGATTAACTGGATGCTTGAAAATAAAGTAGTGCCTACCACGGAGGACATGGACTTTGCAATAGATTATTTCTATTCCACCCGTGGCGAAAAGAGCCCCAAAGCACTGCGCGAAAGCGTGAAACAACAAAAAGAGGCAAGAGCCGCGGCCGAAAAACTGGCCGCCCAAAAGCAAATTATGAAAGGGGTGCATTTGTTTATCAACCCGGATGAACAGGAGAATTACGATGACATTATCTAAAAACGATTTGCCGAGCGCACAAGTACCGCAAACCAACTTTGACACCGAGGCCACCGGGCCAACCCATGGCGGCTTACTGGTGGAAAATTTGCCCTCGCGCCGACACCATACCGTAACAGATAACCTGGAA
>Ga0310690_10007003_pt1 | contig 14639 bp, 18 predicted proteins | sample AusTroGonzalo_MG_2_FD_207661 | JGI IMG/M metagenome (GOLD analysis project Ga0310690, IMG submission 207661) | Bovine rumen microbial communities from tropical cattle in Woodstock, Queensland, Australia - Gonzalo_04 (v2) (version 2) | ecosystem: Host-associated > Mammals > Digestive system >...
CGATTATAAAAATAGGAATTATACCTACAGATACAATAATCAAGCTCTCGATACTGCTCTTCTGTCATTTCTTAGGCTCCAAATAAGGTTCAGCATCTTTCAAGGTCCTATGACCCAAAACCTTGATAATCTTTTTCTGATACATGGAAATGCCATTGTCACCACGCACTTCAAACTCATAAATATCAATATCCCAAAACCCAGGAGAAAAAGCCTTCGAAAGATCAGTCTCACCTTTCTTGAAGAAAACATCATCTTTCTTGTCTATGAAAGTCTCAAGATGGAACTTAGAGCCTTCAAGACAGACCAACGAAACATTCCAACCATCTCTCTGCTTATCATCACGCTTGGAACGATACTTGGACTCGCGAACATTGAATACATAACAGAGCATAAACTACCTCTTTTTTGAAAAGAATGGAACAAAGCGCCACAAGAAAAAAGCCAATAGCAAAGACAAAAGAAAACCAAATAGAGAACCAGGAAAAGAAATAGATCCACCCAAAGTCCACGTAGCACCAAAGAAACCCAAGACAAAAGTATGAAAGACAAAGAATGGATAAGAAATCACAGAAAATGTACAAAGGAAAAAGAAAAACGAAGAAAGATACAAGGAAAGACGAATAAAGAGAGGAACCCAGAACAACAAGAAAAGAAGTTCATGAGTATAAAAAATCAAGAGACCAATAGAAAAAAGAACAAGACACTCAATCCAGGAAAAGAAAGAACGTGTACGGGCAACACAAAAACCCATCAAAAAACCGAAAGGGGATATCCAATAAGAACAAGGAAACTGTAGATAAACAAAGAAAAGCTCATAGAAGACAAAAGCAAAGACAAAGACAAAATACCTAGCAGCAAAAAAACGATAGACTACCATCAACGAAAAGTAAGAAACAAAGAACCAAGCACCAGGGAAAAACCAATCGCCATAAACAAAATAATAAAGAACAGCAGCAAAAGAAAAAGTAACAAGATAAGGAACAAGACGTTTCAAAGAACGCAAACGAGAAGAAGTCTTCTCCATTCCATAACCGGAAAGAAAGAAAAAGACAGAAACAAAGAAATAACCAAAGAGAGAATTAAATTGCTCAAAAAGATGGCAAAAGAATACACCCAAAGCCATAAGGACGCGGGCAGAGTCAAAGACTACCTTATTACAATACTTCTGTTCAAACATAAGACATAAGGGATAGACCCACCCCCCCCGCCTGGGCTAAAGCCCGTGGGGGCTGGGGGGGGTGGGGTGGGTTGTCGAACTACTGAGTTAATTTTCTGTCATTACCAACAATGGGCAACGGATAAAAGCAGTTCTCGCAAATTTTCCAAGGCTCGTTAGCGATATGACCGCACATAGGACAACGATAGCCGGGACCGTTGTCATCCTCGTAATATTCCCAAAGCTGTTTCTCAAAACGCTTTGAATGCTTGACGTAAAACGTCAAAAACGACCTAATTGGGTTCCACATTTACAGCCTCCTTATCTTGAGTGTCAACGAGAGTATCGCGTTCAATGTACGAAGAATCCGCATAATCAAGCTCCAGTTCCTTTAGTTCATTCAATGCATGCCACCTGGCAGGATTTGCAACAATCTTCTTCAACTGAACAATCTCGATAACAAAAAAGGACTTCACCTTTTCACGCTTCTTCATGGAAAAAAGATTCCCAAGCAAAGGAACAGACGATATAAAAGGGACCCCCTTTTCAGTATAGGTATAGGCATCGTAGACACCGAAAGTAGATACAGAATCGGATCCGCCACCGCCAAAATTGCCTTCAATAATAGAATTCAAGTCGTCACGCTGGGCAAGCTTATATTCGCCACGTATCCCCCCTTTTACAGACCTGGACAAGTCAAGGGTAAGACCGAAATCATGGTACTCGTAATCAGTACGCACCGTCTCCCCGGTCTGATAGGTAGACTTTTCCTCTTTCAACTGTGACCCCCAATGCAGAGACGCGGCAGAATCAATATCAATCTCGATGGTACGGAACTCGCTCAAGGTATCGCCACTTGCAACAGCCCTCAAAGCCCAATCGCTAATCAAGTGCGGAGTCTTCCAAAGGTTGCCAGTCGCCCAAAGGGTTGTCCAATCGACTCCATATTCATCAAGGTACATACTGCTCACGACATAAAAATTGATGCGGAAACGATCAAGGGGAACTACCCTCAAGGAATCCTCCCACCAAAGGGAATCACGAGTATTCGTCATCATCCCGCGACACTTCAAGGAGTCGGCCCGGATATAGGACTGCAAGTACTTAGCCGGCACAAGATGCACCGTAGAATCGGTACAGGAGATATACGCGCTCTCTTCGTCAGTCTTGGGACGAACAGACACGTTATAAGGCTTCTCAGCGCCCGTTTTCGTCAAGACATAACCATCCGCGAGAGCCTGCATCTTGAGAGCCTTAAAAGCGTTTTCAAACGAAGTCTCGTATATGCTTACAGGCACCTCCAGCGAATAGAATTCGCGAGGAAGCGCAGTCCTGCACCATCCACCGTCACAGAGCATCGAGATAATCTTGCCCCAGGTGAAGACACCGCTGAACTTGTAATCTACACTATTTTGGGCAAGAGCTGAGACTTGTACGGTCAACAACAGAACCGTCACTAAGAACAAATTTCGGAGAGCCATGAACGCTAATCCACTCCTTTACACATAACTGGTTTAAGACCTGATAAGAACTTGAATACGAAGGAACAACAGAAGACGAGACGGAAGAAGAAGACAATGGCTTAACAGGCTTGGCAACAGACTGAGACGGATTCAGAAGCCTATCAAAACGACCGCTAAAATACATGCCGAGCAACAGCGCTATACCCATGATAAAGAACCAGAAACCACGGGAACGGAGGATCACGTTATAGCTCTTGCGATGTTCCTCAACATCGCCGCCCTCATAACTTGCATAGCACTTGAAACAGGCCTTATTAGGCGTATATTTCAAGCGGGCAAGCCACTTGCGTTCAAGGTCGGTACGGTCGTACACAAAGATGAAACAGAGGTTAGGAGCACCGATAGCCTCTGCACGCTTTAGGACATAAGTCATCTGCGTATTACGCCTAAACGTAATATCCACAGAATCGATATTCTGCGTGATGTAGATAATATCATGCCCGTAATGACGATGGCGGGTCAAGTATGAAATAGCGTCCTTGGAATACTGCTCCTTGAAGTCGCGAGAGCCGAAATAGTTCTGCGCTTCATCAATGACGATTAGAGCATTATTAGGGACATCATCATAGAAACGACGAATCTTGTCGGGATTTTCGGCAAGCATGTTGCCATCATCATCATACTCACGTCCAAGGATATGAAGAAGCGAATCAACCTCAATAGGGTTCATCTCAAAGTAAGTCGCAATGTAAATGGCGCTTATCTTCTCGATATTCGTATAGACCGGACGACCCTTCTTCAAGGCTGGAATGATGTACTTCTCAAGAACATGGACGGACTTGAACGAGCCCGGGGAACCTGCAACCGCATAAATCATAACTACTTACCGTACACCTTATAGCCCTTCACAAGAGCCGCCAAAAGGAACAAATACTGGAACGTGGCAATTATAAGCCCTATACACTCAGAAGCGCCCACTGCGCCCCAAATCGCGGTAAAACAAGGAGGAAGAGAACCCTGCGACTGGTTGAGAATACCGACCGCCTGGGATACAGGATCACCATAGCCATTATCAGACATAATGGAAGCAACACGTTCATACATAAAGTTCATCGCACGCAACGTCAAATCGCCCCAAAGCTGATAAATACGCTTCAAGATACCATCGAACATCGTCGTCGAAAATATCAAGCCAAACATCAACCAGGGATGCTTTACAATAGCCCTTCCAAGAGAGGCGACACCCTTGCCAAACTGATAAAGCCAGCCACCCTTAGCAAAGAGCTTCAAGCCCCACACTTCCCAGGCAGTCTTCAAGCCCAGATAAATAGAATGTGCGACAGAAACCAAAGTACCAAGCAAAGGAACCTTCATCAAAAGCTTGCCTATACCGCCAGCAATCAAGGTAATAGTCTTAACAAACCCCCCAAACACATCAAAGAAAGGAGTAATCATCAAGAGCAAATAACAGATATTCCAACACCAATCACCGATACTCCAATTCTTATAAGCACCAGTAGACAAAATATCATATATGCTATAGCCGGCACTAGCAACACTAACAATGGCAACAGCAGCGCCCAAAATTCCCCAAATCATTTATTATCCCCCCGCTTACCAACAGAACTCCAAATAAACATAAGACACAACAAGGAAGTCATCAACCGAAGAATCAACTTGATAAAATCAAGAACAGAATAGTTCGCAAAAATCTTCAAGTCGCAAAGATACGTCGAAAACTGAATCCGAGTCGGCTCAGCACCACTAACAAAAGGATTCGTCAAACTAAGATCAAGGCAATTACGAGGACAAGCGTCATTACCACCCTGGGCAAAGAACTGCTGAACAGCAGGCGCACCCGTACTAAGCCCGGAATACTTCATCATGGTATCCACATAAGCACCCGTAAGGCTATCAGAACGCGCATTATGGGCCACGTTAGACGAATCAAGCTTACGGTTTATCTCAGACGTCAAAGAATCGACATTGGTATCATCGCTAAAATCGCTTCCATCGACATAATAAGCGCTACTTATCAATTTAGACCAAGAACTATCCACAGTAAAAGACGTATCACCCTTGGCAGAATCAAAACCCTGCTGGAATATCTTACCGAAATCAACAGTATCCGGCATCTGCTGCAAAGAAAAATCACCCCTAGCCTTCAAGTCAGAACGTATAGAATCCAATATCGTATCGTGAGGAACCTGGACACGAATAGAATCAAGCTGGACATCGACACTCAGGTTGTCAAGGGCATCGACGACCTTGACAGTGTTGGAATCCATCATAATCTTGAGCTTGTCATTAGACCAGGACTCCATATCGACAGTAAACACAGAATCGAGACGGGACGGAAGATCGCCAAGCTCACCCTCGATGGACTTAATGACCGTAGGAATATTACGGCCCGTATCACTTACCGCAGTATAGATGCCGTCCGCAATCTGGTTGCCACGATGGAGAGTATCACGAAGAGTAGACTTCATATTGTCAACGGAGCCCGTAACGGACGTTGCAGCATTGCCGACCGCCGTAGAAACGTTGGAAGACGCGCTATTGACCGCATTAGTAACCCTTGTAGCCCCCGCAGAGACGGACCCCGATACATCGGAAGCCGCATTGCCAACCGCCGTAGAAACGCTTGTAGACGCATTGCCGACCGCAGTAGAAATAGTAGAAGCATTTTGACTCACAGCATCACCAACACCCACAACGGCATTCTCTACACCCTGGACAGACGTATTCACGTCGCCAAGCCTAATACGGATAGAATCGACATTGGAGAGGTCGTTACCAAATACAGCCTTCCAATAGCCATTACGTGCATATGCCAAAGAATCGTTATGGCGCTTCTGGTCCGCGTTGATAGCATTGAGAGTCGCAGTAACCATAGCCAAGCCCTGCTCAAGCATCTCATATTCATTGGAATTCCAATCAATGTTAGAGCTAGAAGACCCGTAATTAATCGTAGGCATGGACGGATTAGACTCACTATGAGTAACGCCGTTCGCCAAAGGAGAACACTGTCCCTGGTTGATTGACGCGGACAAGGTAGCCTGCGAACAGGACAGCGCTTCGCAAGACCAGGTATTCAAGCCATTTGTAAGAGTCGCAACACCATTAGAAACGCCAAGGCACCGAATCTTTGTAAACACGTTATTCACAGTGATGGAGTCACCACCGCTTGAATTCTTGACAATCTGAATCTTACCCGTAGTAGAATCATACTCGGTAACAATCTGCGGAGTCGGAGTATATTGACCGCCGAGACCAGGAGAAGGAGAATTTTCAACATCGTTGCCCTGGGCATCGACACCAGGACCGCCCTGATAGCCTGGAGCCATGCCGTCTTCAGTGCCACAGCCGTTGCCTACGCAACCGCCATAGCTAGGATCGGAACCACCGCCACCGGAACCGCCACCGCCAACAGAAGAGCCTCCACCAGCAGAATAACCCGTCCCCGAATAGCCGGACTTACCCGCGATATAGTCGGATATATCAGTGCCGATGGAATCAAGATAGGGCTGGCAGACCTTCCAAGGACGGGTATAGTAACCGCCATCCTCGCGAACGCCATTGTCACAAATAAGAATCTTCTGTACTGTTTCCGTACCGGAATAGCACTGAGTCAAATGGTCGTAATCGAGCGACGACAAGGCGTGCTGCTGCGTAGCATAACACCTAACATCCGTACAATTAGAGTCAGCAACATCAAAATTTACACAATTATTGGTAAGAATCTTCGCACACTGCTTAGCAGACTCGGACCACATATACTGTTCCGTACACACGCGATAACGGCTCTTGCCATTACAAGTCGCAGAAACAGTCGTATCACCAGGAGTCACACCGACATTGTAGACAACGCACCTATCATCAAGACCAGCAGAAACACACCCTTCCCAGGTCGTATCCGTCTTAACAGGCGAATTCTGCGCTACGGAATCACAACAAGCCCTATTCTTGCAATTCTTATTACACTTGCCACAACCGGACCCGCTAGGGTCCCAAATATCACCACGGGCTATACAAGCCGCCTCTTCCGCCTCACATTTGGTAGTACATCTTATACGATACTTACAATCAACAGAATAATTATTAGTACTACATACATTACAATCGAGCGCATCTCGACATACACTTGCATTAGGAGTCGCATAAGACGCAGTATAATAATAACCATTCGCTTGACGATCATTACAACCTTTACACGGTTCAGCTTCAGAACAATGGGGCGCAGGACCTTGAGCACACGAAGTCGGACCATTATTACATCTATTACAATACCACGACGAAAAAATACGCATGTTAAAATCACCGCTTTCACAATCAGCCCATCCCTGGGACACGAAGAAAGCAAGGAGCGCCACCGCGAGCGCAAGCACACGGGAGCGGCACAATCTGAAAGCAATCAAACAACCCACGGCGACACCCCTCACTTCTTACCCTTGAAGAACAAACGTTCGTATTCCTTCTGCGACACGCCAGGTATGACAGAAGTCTTCTGCATGGCACATCCCGGGTGCTCGTCTATCCACTTGCCAATGACGGAAATCACCTTGTCATGACGGACAACGGAATCGAGAACAGAACGGTACGTAGCAATATAGAGCGAATCGACATAACGCTTGAAATCCTTATTGGTATTCAAAGCCTTGACTACATCGACAGAATAGAAATGGCGCGGGGAATCCTCCAAGCCTTTAGAGTATCCGCACCGAAAGGAAATGAATACGGATCCGAAGAGGACGCCCAGCGCGCCCAAGAAAAGAGCAAACTTCTTAGCGAGATACGACATAGACTATAGCCCCACAGATAACAAGACCGCTCAAAAATCCAAGGAGGGTCCATCCAAAGCCGATGCCGGCAACGGTGGCAGACACGTCATTTACAATCAACGTAGAGTCTATCATTTTTTCCTTCCTAGGCTTGTTTATAAAGAAAATAGGGCCCCCACGAACACCCAAAGAAGACGGGGGACCCCACTGCGTTCATGCAGGTCGTTAATTACTTACCGACAGCACGGTTGACACCCTTCACCAAGAGGCGAAGACCAGCAGCAGCGGCAATCACGCCACCGATACCAGCGATAATGAGACCACCCCAAGTCACGAGACCAGAGGTTGCACTCGTAACGTTAGCAGCAGTTGCCCAGTCCGGAGCATCGGAAGTGGTTGCGAAAGAAGAGACAGCGGCGACAGCCGGAATTGCAAAAGCAATCTTTTTCATGATATTTTCTCCTTAGAGAGTAGGTTTATGGATTACCGACAGCACGATGCACTGCGACACCAAGCATGACTATAGCCGCACTCATGGTACAAGCTACAAGAGCAAGCTCGGCACCGCCACCAAAGGCACTCTGCGCCATGCTGTCGATGTTTGACATGAACGATGAATCCACCACCGATATGACTCTTATCGTATCAATTACTGGTTCCATCGTCCAATTCCTTTACCTGCACGAACAACTTATTTAACGACCTTAGACGAGCTTGCGAAGTTCTGCGGGCTTCCAGCTCTTGATCTTGTCAACGTCGAAACGGAACTGCGGACGCCCATTCTGTCCTGCGCTCTGCGAAATACGTGTTTCGAGGTCGGCCATCATCGGGAAGTTCTTTTCGACATCATCACGAGTCGGGACTACACCATCCGGGAGGGAAATCTGCGTTGAATCCTGGAAGATGTTATAGAGGACCTTGCCTTCGATATCGTACATATCGAAAGTGATATAGAGCTTGTCCTTGTTGTTATCCTTCTTGCCTGCAAAGGAACGGAAGTTAAGAATGAGTGCTTTCATTTTGGTTTCTCCTATTTTGGATGATTTCGAGGGACTTATTCTTTACGCAACTTGGCAATTCGGGGCAGTCCCAACAATCCCCGCAATGGTTATACTTCTTGTCCCATATATCCCAGAAGCTCAAAACATTATCCTCGCAAGGTAAATCATGAGCCCACACGGAATGGCGAGCAAAAAGGTCAATACACACACATGTTTGAATGACACGTTAGCCCCCCATTGCTATCTTGTAGACGGGAGCTGGAACGAAACGGAAACTCTGCATGAGCTGTTGCTCGTGATTAAGCAGCAGAGTTGGCATAATCCGCATTATCGGTAATCCATCTTCGGACTTCGGACATTCAATCTTCACGTCATAATTCAAATTTTTCTTACACCAGGTATATTTATTCGAAAAATTGGACTTGCCCAATTCATCACGCACAACTTCCCACGTGCGATACATGCACTCTGTAATGAAAGTAAACATGTTGGAATAGACAGTCCTCGATATGATTTCGCCTTCCTTCATGCTAGAAAGCTTATCGAGAGCCTTGGCAAGCCCTTCACGTTCCTTGGTGTTCTCGAAGTTGGTTCTACCCAACTGTTCATCAAAGCGGTTTAGAACATCCCGCCAGTAAACTTCTCCCATGCGGAGAACGTTATTTATGTTTTTCACGCCCGTTGTCATTAGATGATTCTCCTGCATAAACTTGGTACGGAATTGGATCTCAAAACGATAAACGCCTTCAAACTTGTCTTTGTTTGCATTATAGAACTTTTTACGTTCCCTGTCAAAGTCAAATTCTACGCTCTTCAAAGTTCCTTCTTCGTTCTGTCGTTCGAAGCGGTTACCGTGCTTATCTTCCCACCAATGAAGCGGACGACGACCGTCTTTCATGGCGAAATATCTTTTCTGTTCTGTTTCCTTATCGTACATGATAACACGATAAGGGCTCTTTTCAGTTCCCCAGGAAATAGACCCCTTGACATGATTTTCCTTGTCCTCACACTTGGACCCTTGACGATTCAAACGGCAACGCGATACCAAGTTAATGTAGTCACGAGCCTTATACATGGAATTGTTGGTCCTAAAGTTCATCGACAAGTCAAAACGTCTAATCTCGGCAGTCTCTAGAAATTCCTTGGCAATCAGTTCAAATGTAGTCTTGTCGCTCCATGCGAACGTTTCAATGTTATAAGCTTTCATGGCCTGGATGCAAGGATAGAGCATGTATTCTGCGTCAGCTTCGACACCGCAGTTGATCGCGTTGGTAAAGTTATACCATTTTGCAACGGAATATTCAAAGGAAAGCACGTCAAAAGACTGCGCTCCGTTCTTGCCATACTTACGCTTCTCACGCGTAATCTGCATCTTGCCATACCACGAGCACTGGAATTCGGCACGAAAGAGCGTCTTTTCCTTCCCTATGCTACCATCGACCCCACGATCACATAAATAGACGGTCTTGTTAGCGGAGTAAGGAATAAACGCATTAATATCAATTAGATTGGCGCAAGGGAAATAAACTCGCACCGTATCCAACTCGGGCATAAGGTCGAGGGAAGCGGTCAAAGCCCTGGTTGAGTCGTCGCATTTGTCTTCGATGCAATCCCCAAGTGGAAGCTCTTTCCTATGCGACTTTACTTCGCCGCTTACCCTCTTTTTCTTTTCGGGAACAAGGCTCGCGTCAAGGAAAATTTCTTCCTTGAGCTGCACGACTTCATATTCGGCCATCTTCGATGGCGAAACCTTGTCCACAAACTGCTGTAGTTCCCGCTGTGAAAAATCCTCGATATAGCGACCCGAAGCCAGATTCTTGAGGGAATAGCGCTTTTCGCCTTCCTTGTGCTTTAAGGTACGCTTGATAGCAAGAAAATTCTTCTTTTCATCCTTTTTGCAGGCATCAAAAAAGATACACTTGTTAGCGGGAGTAACCTTGTCGATGGCAGAGCCATCACGAAGGTCCACTATAGTATAAAAAATTTCGTTGAGCTTAGCACGCTTGCAACGGACAGACTTCTGTTCCTTCGACAAGCGATCCGAAATCGAAGCATCGCCTTCAAAATCATCATCGTTCACATCAAGGTCAACCAATTCCAAATGGGTGAACTTGCGGAAACGTGTTTTATTTGTGTTGTTATTCTCAACCATCGACTAAAATATACCTACACAAGAAAAAAAAAGCAAGACATTTTCATAAAAAAGTTCAAAAAAATTTGACCAAAGGGGGTGCTACTGGCTACCCCCTTTGACTCCCAAAAATTCTCACTTTTGTAAACTTTTATTTTCATTTAAAGAGTAAACAAAAAAAAGAGGTGACTTCGCTGGCACCTCTCGATAGATATAGCTGTAAAGCAAGCATGTTTACTGTCATTCACTTCTGGAAGTGGTGACCCAAATGCATATCGTGGGCTAAGCCCGGATATGGAGAACAGATTTTATACTTGCCTACAAGCTTAAGCAAGGCAAGTACAAGCTAAAGGAAGAAAGGCTTAGATACCCCAAAAGCCGCACTCAAAAGGCTCCTCGTCCTTCGGACGGTAGGAAATCTTCTGAGAATACCGGCTTTGCCGTTGAGCAAGCCTAGCCTGCTGCTCCACGTACTTACAGCACAAGCCCTGGTATTCAACCCAACCGGCACCCTTACGAGCTAGCGAATTGCACCTTTGCTTGAACGTAAACAACGTGTACGGCCCTGCCCCCATCTGTTGCAACATAGTTGCAACGGCACGAACAGCGGAGTAGATTTCTTCCTTTGTCTTTTCCTCCAGAAGATCAGTGAAGGGGACGTCCTTTTCATCGGAATCCTCGTCATAGATAGGAAGACCCAACTTCTGAAAGAGCTTGATGTTCTGTTCCGTCAACATAGTTTATACCTCCTCGGAGTTGAAATCGGTGACATCATCGTTGAAATCATCATCCCAATGATTATTCAACGGCTGCGGAATGGAATAGCGGTAAAATTCCAGCTTCCAGGGCGACCAATGGATAAGATCGGTCCACTTGAGGACAGCAGAATAGAACTGCTCCTTACTCTTGCAAGCCATGAAATCATGCTGGAAGAGACTTACGAACGTTTGTTCCTGGTTATCAAGGTTCCAATCCTTGACCAACTTGAGAATTTCGACCTTCCAATCACGGATATAGCAATCCTCAAAGAACTGCGTCCATGCCGTAACTTCCAGATCAGGAATGTCAAGCAGGTAGCCCACCTTGTCGAACTGCGAAATAATATCCTGCCATTTCCAGACAGTGTTTTCACAGACTTCAGCAGTCATATAGAACTCGTCTTTCAACGAATAGCACATACGCTGCAAGACAGCTTCGGCGCGGGAGCGCTTCGGGTCCACCTTGTCATAAGATGCGACCAACTCTTTGGCAGACTTGACAAGCAAGCCAACCTGAGAAAGTCTTTCTTTTTCCAAGAAGAGACTCATCAAGGACTTCTCGTGATATACTTCGGTAATCTCGAAATGAGGATGTTCACGACCGTTCTCACGCATGTACGCAAGCCAGTTCTTTAGCTTCAGCCAAAGCTGCTGCTTGGTAACTTGCAAGTTACGAGTTCCGATTTCGGAACCATCCGCATAGAATACTACCTTGTATTCCTTGACCTTTTGGATTTGTTTGTTTACCGTTTTCATGGTTTACCTTCCTTTGTTTGGGTTTATTTCCTGGCACTCGCACAGGCTCACGGACAACATTCCATTCTGTTATACGTAAGGCTGTGCGAGTGGCACAAGAGTTTACTCGCACAAAGTTGGTTAGACCTCCTTAAATCTTAATGGTCAAGCCTATAAAGTTGCTCAAGAGTCAACGACTCGCGATATACTCGCTCATAGTTATTCTTATGCCATTCTACAGACTGTTCCCATCTCCATTCAAGTTCCTCTGCAACGCTTCTACGAGACTTGTACATCTCAATATCACGCAATGCCATAGAGTAATACTTGTAGAAGAATTCGATTTTTTCGGTATTCATGTTTTACCTTCCTTTTTTAGGTTTGATTTTTCCTTTCGCACCTATGCACTCGCACAGGCTTGAAGCCTGCGAGTCCACACAAGCCCCAAGGCTGTGCGAGAGAGGAAGGTTAAAGGTCTCTACAACTACTACGACCTAAAATAACTACTACGTCACAAATATAAGCATTTTCCCGGGAAAAGGTTATGAGGTGTTTCACATAAGGGTGAAAACACCTCATAACCTCTATCAAGGAGTTCAAGATGAAAGAAATCGACCCGTTGTTTCGAAGCCTGGCATCCATCGCCAACGTCATCCACGACAACGCCATCATCGGACATTTCGGCAACAAAGACGAAAAGAAAGACCGTCTTGAAGCGTGCCGTTTTTCCATTGCCCATCTCGTCAAGAACCTCAAGGACTTTGACGAAATGAACCAAGGAGAATTCCAATGAAAAGAATTGTCATCTCAATCAAGCACGAGTACTGCGACCTCATCTACAGAGGCTACAAGACCATAGAGCTCAGGAAGAGCATGCCCAAGAAGGATAAGAAGATCATCGCATACATCTACGACACCTCAGAAAAGGCAATCACCGGATGCATGGAAATCGACCAGATCCTTGAAGTCCCGAAAGTCGTCGACTCGCTCTGTTCCAAGGCATGCGTAAGCCCGGACTTCGCTGAACACTACAAGACTCAAGGCAAAGGCAAGCTCTACGCATGGTTCATCAACTCACAAGCTTTCTACGACAAAGACTGGCTCACGCTTGAAGACATAGGCATCAAGAGAGCACCTCAATCCTGGCAATATTTGCCAAAATAAGCTATATTCCTTCCCGGTACTCGCGTACCTTCCTTGGCTCCCGTCTTCACCATGAAGGCGGGAGTTTTTTTTTGTGGACTTACCCTCCCCCACTTTGGGCGAGGGAGGGTAATCCCACACTCCCTAAAAAGGAAGGTTCCAATGAAAGGAATAATCAAGGAATATCTCGAATCCCAGGCAAGGATAGACCCCTGCTTCAAGGCGAAATACAATCCCGAACACCTGGACCACTGCATCGACTACCTGTTCAAAAATGCAGAGAAGCTTGCAAACAAAGAAAGATGCGTCGCAGTCAAGGACGAGACAGTCTTCAAATGGGCACGCGACTACTTCAATGACGAAATCAACGTCAAGGAAGAAGAGGAACGCAACAAGCCCGTAACGCCCTGCAAGAAGGCCGAAGACGAGCCGGAAGAGTCCGAAAGCGAACTCCAGGCACGCATCGAGGAAAGCCGCAGAAAGGCAGAAGAAAATCGCAAGAAACGCGAAGAAGAAGAACGTTCCAAGCGCGAACACGCCAACGGACAAATGACAATCTTCGACATCCTGGGAGGTTAACAATGAAACTCGTTTCCTGCATCGACTGCAAACAAAAAATGGAAGCCGGTTTCGACTGCTGGTGCGAATTCATCCTAAAACAAGGAAAAAGAAACAAAGATCAACTTAACATCTTCGAGGTCCTGCAATGAAAAACTTCTACGACAGAATCCGCGAGTTCAGGGGAAAGCCCGTCTACGAAATCCTCGCAAAAACAAAGGAGTCGAAAGGCTCCTTTTTTGTTTGTTACAGAGAGCATCTCGATGGCTCGGCAAAATGCCGCAACCTCTATTTCTACCCCATCGGAGGATACAGGGTCAAGGGAGAGCCCGAAAAGGAACTCTACCCTTGCACACTCAACAGCACGCCAAAAATCTACCAATGCGCCACAAAGACCGCAACGGAAGAGGACATCGCCCCACTGCTCAAAATCAAGCCGGACTTCAAGTACATCATCAAGAAGATGGATATTTACCTCTACGACATCTTCAAGATTTTCCGTCACTGGTCCAAGTATCCTCAAATGGAAATCCTGCTGAACATGAAACTTCCTTTGCTTGCGACCAACAAGAGCTTTTTCAAGCTCAAGGAATCCAGGCAAAAGGAAATCCTGCACTACTTCAAAAAGAATTCCCACATCATAGACTCAATGTTTGTCACGCTCCAGGACATTACAGACGCGATGAAATACGGGCGCACGGTTGACGAAATCTGGGAATACCGCAGCAGATGTTTCCACAAGAAAGAAATCCGTTTCCCCGAATGGATGAAGATTTGTCCGCTCGGAATAAGCGAATGGGACTTCATCAACTACAGGCGACGTCTCAAGCAGTACTTCCCGGAAAGGCTCAATGAAGAATATTGGACCAAGTTCAAGAACGTCCGCGATTTCCACGTAAAGGAAAACCGG
>Ga0310690_10007004_pt1 | contig 14638 bp, 9 predicted proteins | sample AusTroGonzalo_MG_2_FD_207661 | JGI IMG/M metagenome (GOLD analysis project Ga0310690, IMG submission 207661) | Bovine rumen microbial communities from tropical cattle in Woodstock, Queensland, Australia - Gonzalo_04 (v2) (version 2) | ecosystem: Host-associated > Mammals > Digestive system >...
TACCGACCGCAACATCATGATGACGGCATTCGTCGCTCTCTCCGGTGTTTCTACTTCCTTTGCTCCGATCGCTGTTTCCGAAAAGCAGTCTGACATGCTCATGACCAGCTTCTATGGTCAGTTCGAACCGACCATCGCCGTGACGCCGACCTTCCACATGGTGGGTATCCTCGGTCTTGAAACCTTCAGGTCCGAAAAGGCATACAGAATTTGCCCGGTGACAAATACTCTCGATAAGACTATTTCGGGGACTTCTTACTTCGAAGTTAGCCAGTACTATTACGAAAAGGCTCCCATCAACTACAAGGACTTCGCCATTGGCTTGGGCTTTGACTGGGATTTCTCTGATCGCGTAGGCCTGCACTTCCGCTACAAGTACATGACGCACTCCGACCAGATTATTTCTGAAAATAATTGGCATTCCCATTACATCGCTGCCGAAACAAAGGCTTGGTTCTAAGGGAGGTTGCTAAAAATGAATATGAAAATGAAAAGACTTTTAATCGCCCTTCTCACTGCTTCGGTTGCCTCTTCGGCATCTGCGATTGCGGATAACCAAAAGGCCTTGCAGAGCAAGGCTGATAGCGCCAACGCCAAGCGTGGTGTTGAAATTGGCGGTAGCATCCGTGCTGTTGCTCAGCGCTCCAATTTCTCGTCAGACCAGGATGCCGACGGCCTCAACAAGATGCCGGATGTGGAACGCAACGAGTTTGTCAGTGCTGACTTGAGCTTCGGCTTCCGTCCGTACGAAAGTGTCCGTGCGAACGTGATCATGCGCCTCGGTGGTGGCATGCAGGAATACTTCGCCGCCGCAGCAAAGACGCTCGAAGCCAAGTGGCTCAACGTCGAAGGCAATGTTGGCAAGAACTTCTACTGGACTGTTGGTGACTTCCGTCAGGAAATTTCTCCGTTGACGATCTTTAACCCCGGTGTCGAAATCATGTACGAACCGACGGTTTTTGCTCGTAAGCGTCACATGGCCCAGAAGGAACAGCTCCTTGAAGGTAACAAGCGTAATCTCCAGGGTGTGAACCTCCAGTTCCGCCAGGAAATCGATCCGATGATCGGTGAACTTCGCGCCGAAGCTCTCCTTGCACGCGTAAACCGCGTCTCGGTCCTTGACTTTAGCGGTGCCGAAGGCAACATCCTTCCGAATGATGAAATCGAAGGCACGTCCCTCGCTTCCAACACGGACAAGTGGCTCGTTGCTGGTAACTTCGAATTGCTTCCGCTTCACAAGAATGTCTATGTCGGTGTGACCCCGATGCTCGTTTTCGATAACGAAAACACGAAGAGCTACGCCTACAAGCATCCTAAGGATGATGCCGGCAACTACGTTTTCTCTCAGTACGACCGCATGAAAATCAACCCGTACGATACTGCTTTGCAGAACACGTTCGTCTTGAGTGCCCGTGTCGGTGCTGATGTGGCCAACATCCTCCAGAACAAGAACCTCGTTCTTGACCTCGTCGCTGAATATGCGATGTCCATGGATAAGGTTGAAAAGTTGCAGGTCACTACCGATCCTGTGACGGCTCTGCCGGTCTATAGCACGAATAAGGAAACGGTCAACGGTTCTGCCGTGCTCGTGAACTTGAACATCGGTTACAAGGTCGAAAATTCTTGGAACGCAAGTCTTGCCTTGGACCTCGTCCGCAACGATTCTGCCTGGTTCAATAACTTGGCCCAGTCTCCGAGCTTCTTCGCCCAGCGTATCCTCAATTCCGATAAGGACGGCAACACGGTCAAGTATGGCGTGAACTCTCCGCTTTACTCCACGTTTGACGCTCTCTACAATTACTCTCCGAAGTTCACCCCGGTTTCTAGAGAATTGGGTACGGACGACAACGCTACCAGAGACGGTCAGACGGAAAGCTATAACATTGCTCCGTATAACAAGAACTCCTGGGGCTCCAACGTCTACTCCCGCGCTCAGCTCGCTTTGCTGAACGAAATGACGGACCCGGCTGTGCAGCTCACTTTGCCGAACGGTCTTGCTACTGCAAACCGCATGGGTGTCCGCGCTCTTATCAAGGGCGATTGGCAAGAAAAGGTTGAAGGCCAGGCTCTCGTGAGCGTCTTCAATCAGGTCAAGTCCACGAGCCCGTACGTTGACAAGGTCTCGTTCATGGAAGTCGGTGCTGGTGCTAAGGTCGATATCGCAAAGTTCATCGCTTACGACAAGACTCTTGATTTGAGCGGTTCTTTCAAGCATTCCGAAAGCACGGCGAAGTTCATTGCTGACCCGAACGTGCAGGCCTTGCTCGGCGGCACCGAAACAAAGATCAAGAGCGACTTCATCAATGCTGGTGTTTCTGCTCAGTTCTTGCCGCGCCTCGGTGTTACGGCTGGCTTCCAGATGATCAATACCGACTACGGTATCAACAGCCTTCCCAATTCCACGGTGGGTCGCGATATTCCTCTGATGAAGAGCAAGCAGATTCAGGTGATGGGTGGCTTTGACTACACGGTCGCTCCCAATGCTTGGTTGTCTATCAACGTAGGCTATGTAAAGGTCCAGAACGACTACAATACAAAGAGCTATGTTGATACTTATACCGCTGAATGCACAGCAGCCTACGAAAAGGCTTATTCTGCTGAACTTGCTAAGTATAAGTCTCCTTCTGAGGATCAGATTAATTTTGCCGTGCAAAAGGGTAAAGACGCTGTTGCTAAGGTCAAGGTTCCGAATAGAAACTTGCCGGATTACAATCAGGTCAGTGTTACGGGAGAATCGACATATTCGCATAAGTTCTCTCAGTTGATTTTTGAATCTTCCATTAATGTGGAATTTTAATGGGAGGGAACAAATATGATGTTTAATAAGAAAATTTCCGCTTTTGGTCTTACTTCTGCGATCCTGCTTTCGGCTGCGACAGCATTTGCTGCTGACAACTCCGAAGTGGTGACGCAACAGAAATCCCTGTTGGAAAAACTGGATTCTCTTAATGCGGCTGTGTTGGGACTTAAGATTAATGGTACGGCAAAGGCTGGCGTTCTTTCGTCTTTCAGTTCTTCTGACAACTATGCCGAAGAAGGTCCGACTCAGGAAAACCAGGCATTCACGGATGTGAACCTCCGCTTTACTGCCCGCCCGAGTTCCGAAACCATGATCGATGTCCAGTTGCGTTTGCACAAGGACTGGCAGAATTCCTATGACGAGAACAACAACCCGATTATCGGTCACTGGTTCTCTTATGACGGAACGATTCTGGACAAGCACGTGAACTTCAACTTGGGTTACATGCGTGTCGGTTATACTCCGCTCACCATTTTCACTCCGCAGACCGAAATTCTCCAGGAACCGGAGATCTTCTCGGAAAAGCGCCGTGAAGCCCTTGAAAAGCGTAACTTGGATACGACAAGCCGTCGCCTGTTGCAGGGTCTCAATATCGAATACAACAGCAGAAAACTTGGTGCTGTCGACAACGTGGCCGCCCAGCTTACTGGTGCTCGTCTCCGCAATACGGCCAAGAAGGTCGACCAGGTGTTCTTCGACTTCGATTTCTCTGACCGCTACCTTCTCGGCGCACGTGCCGGTGTCGAAGCTTACGGTTCGAACTTGAACGTCAACTTCGTCAATGTATTTGACCGCAAGCAGAGCCGCCGTTCTAGAGCCATCGAACTTGGCGATACCGTCTATTACGAAAAGAACACGGTGTTCTCTGTGGATGCAAACCTCGATTCCAAGAAGTTGCTCCCGACGCTCCCGGTTTCTTTTGGCGTGAACGGCGAATTTGCCATGTCCAAGTGGGAAGCGGATTATGATTTCCGCAGCTCGGTCAAGAAGGCTTCTTATAACGCAACACAGGGCGTTGACAAGGACGGTAACGTGTTCGTCTATCTCAAGCCGGTAATGACGAATAACACTTCCTTCACGAACGAAGACTTGGCTAACGAAGACGGAAAGAGCTTCTATGCTAACCTCTTTGTGAAGGGTGATATCAGCGATGTCGACTTTAACGTGAGCGCCGGATACCTCAAGACGGATTCCAAATTCTGGTCCGAACTTGCTTCGTCCCCGGTTTACGAAGGTCGTTCTGTTATCACGAACTCGAACGCTCTCTATCGCAATCCTGCTGATAGTGCTCTCCTTTCTGTGTACGGCGCTTCTAGCTTGGAAAACCTCTATTTCAATGTCTACAATTCTACGACATTGCAGGCTACCAACTTGATGTCCACGAACGCTTCGAACGTTCTTTCTGAAAAGAATGCTTCCGATGTAGATAGGACGGAAAGCCAGTATCTTTACTCTCGTCTCAACAACAACTACAAGAATGGCCACTTCTACCGCAATGGTTACACGGGTAACATCGACAAGAAGCTCGAAGTGAATCCGTTGGCACTTCTTGATCCGTCCGTAAGCCTTGCCTTGCCGTTCGGTCTTGCTACTCCGAACCGTAAGGGTGTCACGGCTAAGGCCGATGTGAACTGGGCTGACAAGGTCTTCTTCAACGCCCGCTTCAACATGTTGACGGAAAGTGTGGCTGTTGGCGTCGATCCTTTGACGAATGCAGCTGTAAACGAAGACAACAAGTACACCGAAATCGCTGCTGGTCTTGGCGTGGATATCGGTGCTCTTGTTAATCTCGATCGTCAGATCCTTGTCCAGGGTTCTTTCTCCCAGGCTAAGGAAAATGCTTACTTGAAGCGTTCTGCCACTCGCATCGTTGGTGGCGTTACCGCTGATATCTGGGGCCCGATTTCCCTCCTCGCTGGCTTCCAGCAGTACGAAAAGAAGTTCGATAACGGCTTGTTCCTCTCCACCGAATCGGGTATCGATGATACCAAGATGGGTATCGCACTCTCTGTGACCAAGGCTTCTGAACGCTTGGTTATGGGCGGTCTCCGCGTGAAACTCGCTCCGTTGTCTTACCTTTCCGTCCAGTACGGCTTGCTCACGAATGACCTCGACTACATGTACTCCATCACCATGGGTGCTGAAGATACGCCGGTTGCTGCCGGAGCAAACAAACTTTCCATCAGCAAGAACGTCATTATGGCCGACGTGACGGTCAATTTCTAAGAGGTGCTGAAAATGAAAAAACTTCAACATTATTTTATGGTTCTCTTGGCCGGCGCCTTGGGTGCTTGCTCCTCTATGAGCGTTACCGACCCGATTGCTGAAGCCCTTCCGGCTGACTTTAATGTCGCAACTTACCTGGAACTGCATCCTGAATTGCATATGGTGCAGATCAAGGACTATGCTGCTGATTACAATAGCCAGCTTAAGGCTTCCGTGCCGGATTCTGTTTATAAGAAGTCTAAGTCTGACGACGAACTCCTCTATACCGCCGATACGACTAAGATGATCGCCATTTACACGCACCCGCTTTTGGGTGGCCACTCGGCTGCCGATTGGACGAACCTCTTTGTTCTGAAACCGGATACCGCGGAAACGGATATTGCAAAGCGTGATTCCTTGGCTATTGTGAAGCGTGACAAGGCCGTTAATAGTGCTATTAACGAGTTGAAGTCTACGTTCAACTTGATTGGCGTCGCAGACGATATCAGTGTCTTGCTTCAGACTCCGATCGATGAATTCGCTGTTTCTCAGCAGTTCTTGGTGTTCGGCAAGTCTCACGGTTGGGCTTACCGCCGCTGCGTTGGCGCTGAAGAAGCAAGCATTCCTCGTGATTCACTCCCAATCGTCAAGATACAGTCTAATAAGGCTGCGTCGTATTCTGAGTTTGTGGAAGACACTAACCTTTACTGCAGTGACGCAGCTGGCGTTGTTCGCCTGATTCAATAGGATGAGGTAATCAAATGAACTTTAAAGTTATTACATTGGCTCTCGCTATGGGCTGCGCTTCTATGGCCCAGGCTGCTGCTGACAAGGTGATTGGCTTCTACCCGTATTGGAGTCAGTATTCCCAGTTCTACGCAAAGGACATTCGCTACAATCTCGTGACCGATATCCATTACATGTCTATCGCTCCGGGTGCTGATGGCACTGTCGCTTTCGCAGACGAATATGATGCAGACAACTTCAAGACGCTCGTGAGCCTCTCCAAGGAAAACGGTGTCAAGCTTATCGTGTCGGTTGGCGGCATGGAAGCTGAATCGAACTTGAAGGCTATCGCTTCTTCTGACGAAACCCTCTCCACGTTCGTTTCGAACGTCAAGGACTGGATTTCTACGAACGGTGGCGATGGCGTCGAACTCGACTGGCAGAACCTCACGACGGACGATACCGAAGATTACGCCAAGATGCTGAACGCCTTGGTCGACGGTCTTTCGGGCTCCACGGTGACGGCTGTGATTTACCCGGCCGGTGGCATGGATGCTTACAATGCCGAAGCTTTGAACCGCACCGCTTATGTGGACGTGTTCATGGCCGACCTCATGAACGAAAGCGAAAGCAGCCTCGTTCCTAACCAGAGCGCAAACTCTGTGCAGGAAACGCTTGACGCTGTGGCCGCTGCCGGCGTGAACAAGGATCTCCTTGCTCCGGTAGTGTTCATGTATGGCAAGTCCTTTGCTGGTGCCAAGGGCCTCGGCTCTAGCCATCAGGGCGTGGGCAGCGGCAACGAAGGCTACCTCCCGTACGCTGAACTCATGAACCGCTTTGACACTCCGGATTACACGGTCACGTTCGATGAAGCTTCCAAGTCCGAAGTGGCTGTGAGCGAATCTGAATCCATCGTGTTCATGGGCATCCCGTCCGTGAAGGCTGTGGCTCAGCACGTCAAGAGCGAAGGCATGGCTGGCGTCGCCGTCTATGACCTCTCCCAGGATCACTACGAACCGATCGTTTCTCTCCTCGTGACTGTTGGTCTCGAACTCCGTCCGGGCATCAACTACAAGAGCGTAAAGAAGTAATCTTCGTAGAACACAAAGCTTAAAAAGTCCCGCGGTAAACCGCGGGCTTTTTTTGTACTGTCACTCCGGTTTCTTTCCGCTATGTCACCCTGGCCCTGTGCATCGTCATCCTGAGGGGTGTAACCCCCGAAGGATCCAGTCACATTTCCCCTCGCTGTCACCCCGGCCTGAGCCTGTCCTGAGCGAAGTCGAAGGATCTCGGGGTCACCTTACACGATCCCGTAACACTCCTCTCGTCTCTCGTCTGGACTCTCTCCTCTAACTAACACACTTAATACACTTGTTACCTACGGTAAACATTAATCTCGCCATCCGGAGTACGTTTTGATAAAATTAAAGGTATCTTTAAGGAAAATGAGGTTTTGTATGCGTAAACATCTAATTGCGGCGTTGGCTCTTACGGTGCCATCTTTTGCTATTCCCCTTGCAAACCAGCTCGGTTTTGCCCCCGAATCCGAAAAGACCATCGTCATCCCCGGTAATGATGCCAATACGCTCGAAGTCCGCGACATGGCGGGCAATGTGGTGCTCTCGATCGAAGCCCCGATGGTCTATGACTGGGAATACAGCGGCGAAGAAGTCCAGACGTACGACATCTCGTCGATCAAGAAGCCCGGTACCTACCGCCTTTACAGGGACGGTTACGTCGGTAATCCGGTGGTCATTGGCGAGAACGTTTACGTGGATTTGACGAAGGCAGCCATCAAGTGGTTCTACTACCAGCGCGCCGGTATGGCTCTCGAAACGCAGTACGCCGGCAAGTGGGCCCGTGCCGCAGGCCACATCGACGACAAGGTGATTGTTTACGGAACAGATTTGCCGACGGCAACGACGGTCGCCAAAAAGCAGGGCAAGGCCGCTCCCAAGGCTGCCGAAGCCAAGATTATCAAGTCGCAGCGTGGCTGGTACGATGCCGGTGACTACGGCAAGTACATTGTGAACTCGGGCATTACCGTGTTTACGCTTTTGGAACTTTATGAACACTTCCCGGCTTTTGCGGATACGCTCCAGTGGAACATCCCGCGTGAATTCCCGAAGATGCCGGAACTTTTGGAAGAAATTCGCTGGAACCTCGACTGGATGCTTTCGATGCAGGACAAGGACGGCGGCGTTTATCACAAGCTCACGTCCCTCAAGTTCGGCTCCAGCACGATGCCCGAAATTGACGGTGCCCTGCGTTATGCCATTGAAAAGAGCTTGACTGCAACGCTTGATTTTGCGGCCGTGATGGCTCTGGCTTCCCGCGTGTATGCCAAGTTCGACAAGGATTTTGCCAACAAGATGCTCAAGGCTTCCGAAGTCGCTTACTACTGGGCAAAGCGTCATCCGAAGGCTCTGTACAAGCAGCCGTCTGATGTCGAAACGGGCGACTACACTTACGGTGACGAAAACGGCAAGGACGAATTTGCTTTTGCTGCCGCTGAACTTTACCGCGCCACAAAGAAGGCCGATTACCTCAAGGACTTGAAGCAGTACAAGTTCCGCCCGGATGGTGCCTGGTGGGGCGACGTGAATATGCTTGCCGTTTACCGCGTGGCGATGGATTCGACGGAATTTGGTGCCAAGCTCGGTAGTGACGCCCGCAAGGCTTTGCTCAAGGTGGCAAACGAACTCCGTGCCATTGGCGATACGAGCGCTTACAGACTCCCGGCTGTTCCGTCTAGCTGGAACTGGGGCAGTAACAGTGCCATGGCAAACAACGGCATTGTGCTGTTGCACGCTTACTACGTCACGGGCGACAAGAGCTATTTGGATGGAGCCCAGCAGTGTCTGGACTACTTGCTCGGCAAGAACCCGATGGAAATTTCTTACGTCACGGGATTCGGCTTTAGAAGCCCGCGCAATCCGCACCACCGCGTGAGTGAATCTGACTTTGTCGACGATCCGGTGCCTGGTATGCTCGTGGGCGGTCCGCACTTGGGCAAGCAGGACATCAACCTCGACGGTAAGGAACTCTGGAAGTGCCCGAACTACGCTTCTGCTGAAAAGCCGGCTTTGGCCTACATTGACAACCGTTGCAGCTATGCGACGAACGAAGTGGCCATCAACTGGAACGCTCCGCTCGCATACCTCGCTGGTGCCTTGCAGGCCATCTACAGCGGCCACGCCAACGCCCTCGTGAAGTAATTTTCGTACTGTCATCCCGGACTTGTTCCGGGATCACCTTTAAAAACGTTCGACATTCACTGTCATCCCGCACTTGTTGCGGGATCACCTTTTTTATTCCCCCAGCTCCACTTCTACCATGCCGCGCACGGAATTAAAGCAGTAGATCTTCTCGGCGTTCTTTAAGTCCGCCGGGTACAAGATCTTTTCCTTGACAATCCCATCGCGGAGGAGTTTTTGGCGCGTCACGCCGTTTAAAAGTCCGCATTCAATGGGCGGCGTGTAGATGGTGCCGTTCAACTGTATGCCGATGTTCGTGAAAGTGCCTTCGGTAATTTCGCCTTTTTCGTTCACGCAGATTTCGTCAAAGACGTCTTTCGGAAACGGGAGGCGGATGCTTGTTTTGTGGTATAGGAACGGATTTGCGGAATGGACTTTGTGCGCAATTCTCACTTTCGGATTCTGCTTGGGGGCGGGAATCGGTCTTGTCGTGACTTCGAAATGCCCGTCCTTGAACAGCTCGATTCTGTTGACGATGCTCGGGTTGAATCCGATTTTTTCGATGTCGCTGTTCCAGGTGAAGCCGAGCGCTTTTGCGGAATTCTTGAGCCTTGCGATGTGCATCTCGAAATCGGTGATGCCGGTTTCAATCAGCGAAAAATCGGTGTCTAGGAATTTTGCCTTGGTTATCGTTTCGTTCCATTCGTCTTCGGCGGTAGAGCTCCACGTGATGGCGCTGCCGGCGTCGTAGCGGTAATCCGTTTCGCTGTTCTTCTTTTGCAGAATTCTAATGGGTACGGAGAAAATCATTTCGTCGCCGTGGATGTAACCGATGGCGCCGCAGTACACTTCTCGCGGGAGAGGTTCTGCTTTTGCGATGACTTCCATCGTCGAAATCTTGGGCGCCCCCGTGATGGATCCGCACGGGTAAATTGCTTGGATGATGTCGTAAAGTGTGACGCCGTCTTTCAGTTCCGATGAAATTTCGGAAGTCATCTGGAAGAGCGTTTTATGTTGTTCGACTTCGAAGAGCTTGTCGGCCTTGACGGTTCCCGGTTTTGAAATGCGGCCGAGGTCGTTGCGCAACAAGTCGACGATCATGATGTTCTCGGTGCGGTTCTTCAAGTCATTGTACAAGAACTCTTTTAACGCAGCGTCTTCTTCGTCCGTTTTGCCTCTCTTGACCGTTCCCTTCATGGGCTTGGTCAAGATTTTGTTGCCTTTCTTGACGAAGAACATTTCCGGCGAGAACGAAAGAATCGTTTCGTACTTGTTCTGCAAAAAGGCGTTGTAGGGCGTCTTTTGATTTTGCAAAAGGTAATGGTACAACTCGATTGCGCTTGCGTTCGTTTTTAATGTCGAAGGGTAAGTGTAGTTGACTTCGTATGTAATGCCGTTCTTGATTTGTTCTTTGATGTAAGCGACTTTTTCGGCGTATTCTTCTTTTGTAATGACAGGCTTGACGATGGTGCCGATTTTAGTTTCAGGAATCTTGTGTTCGAACGGTGTAAAGGTTTCGAAGGCCTCGAAGTAAACGAGTGGTGCGCCGTCTGCCGATTTCTTGAGATCGTATCTCATGTAACCGACGAGATAAAGGCCTTTGTTCTTTAATGTTTCGATTCGGTCCAGTGCGGATTTGACGTCTTTGGGCTCGAAAGTTTCAATGATTTCGACAGGATTATTAAATACTTTATTTGCGTATATCCACATAGTCGCCTAGCTCTGTTCCTAAAAACGGCGCAAATATAATTTTTATTGAGCGGAATTTAAGGCGAGGTTGCTATCTGCAAATGAATAAATGTACAATCGCGGCTAAAAACTTATATATTATGGGTATGTGGTTTTCTAGTTATCGAATTCGTTTATTGAGGGGTGTGGCGCTGTTTGGTTTAGTGGCTGCATTTTTGCAATCTCCTCTTTGGGCTGCGGGTCTTTTCAAGCAGAATATTGATACGACCGATGCTATGGGGACTCTTGCGAATTACGACCGTGGATTTTATACGCCTCAGGTGTTGCATCTCAAGCCTTCGGGCGGGAAGCCGATTGAAAAACCGTACAGCAAGCTTTTGCATTTGCGTGCCGAAATCTCGGAGTTCAGTAGCAATGCGTGGCTCGGAATCGATACGACGGGTGGCAAAAAAGATACGACGCGCGGCGTGAGCCAAGACTTGACCGATGATGCGTTGAATGTGTTGCAGACAACATTTGATAATATCCGCAATTTTGGCGGGCATGTGATTGTCCGCATTTGTTACGATCCGTGGTACAACGGCCGCAGTAATGTAACTCCGGAACACAAGTGGGTGCTGCGTCATGTGGAACAGTTGGCACCTGTACTTTCGAAAAATACCGATGTGATTGTAGCGCTCGAAATGGGGATGCACGGCGCTTACGGCGAAATGCACAGCGATACGAATATCACTTACGACCGTGTGGCCGAAGCCGTGAACTTGATGTTGCGTAACACTCCGCCGGAACTGAAAATTTTAACGCGCACGGGGAATTATTCCGCAAAGGTTTTGGGTTTTGACGACTGGGGCAAGGACTTTTATATCGAAGGCGAAAAGTTCAAGGAAATCGCGAAGGCCAAAGGCGATACGATGTACCGCGTGGGAATGTTCAATGACGGCTACCTGGGAACGCAATACGATTACGGCACATGGGGCGCCGATTGCAAAACGTCCATCTGCCGCGAAGAAGGTGTCGCCTGGCTTGAAAAATACAGCATCAACACGCCTTACGGTGGCGAAGCGTTGACAACAGCGAACGGCTACCAGGTCATCAATACGCCGGAGTTCTTGGCGTACGAAGGCTTCCGCACGCATACAAGTTATTTGAACATCCAGTGGAACAACAACTTGATTGATAGCTGGAAAAAGTCATTGTTCAAGAAAAAGGATTTTGATTACGATCCCGCGAAAGTCGATTCGCTCACAGGATTCAAGTTCATCAACGACCATCTGGGCTACCGCTTTGTGCTGCGAGAATCTTGGCTGACGGATACTGTTGGCGCCGATGGCGTGTTCCGTGCAAAGCTCCGCATCCAGAATGTGGGCTTTGGAAATTTGACTTGGAAAGCCCCGGTAAAGCTTGCGGTTTTGAAGGACTTGGAAGGCAGTGGTTTGCTGGAATGCCCGATGCCTACTTATTATGAACTGCCGGACATTGATTCCCGCGATATCCATAGCCGCACCATCTCGATTGCTGGAGGCGATACCGTGATGACGTTCGACGGTAATAACGAAATTGAAATAGCGGCCAAGATAAATGGATTTGACAAAACGCGTTATCAAGTGTATCTGAAAATTGGCGATGTTGAATTTGCGAATCAGCGTCCTTCGGGCAAGGGTTCTTGCGGTGAAGAACAGCCTGCTGTTTATTTAGGCAAGGTCTACTACGATAAGGACAATACGTCATCGCTCCCGTCGTCAATGAAGCGCAATGCTCAAAAGCAAAATGCCCCCTTCGTTCAACGAGTGCGCAATAACGTCATCATTCGCGATGGCGAAAAGGTTTATCGCCTGAACGGCTTTGGATTGTAAATCCTATTTCGGTCGAATTAGTATATATTACGGATATGAATTCACGTTCTATCCTCTTTTCACGTTTGGCGATTGCCGTCTTGTTTGCGGTGGTTTTGGGAGCCGAGAGCGCTTATGCTTTTGACGGCCTTATCCCGCAGGGCAAAGCTAATGAAAAAGCATTTGAAGAAAAGATGGATTCGCTTATTTCTAAACGGATGGATCTCCCTTTGGTCCGCGCAAAATTGGAAAAATCCAACGGAAAATTTGTACCAGTATATGGAAGTGTTGCTGGCAACAATGAGGGCTTTGTGGATTGGAACGCGAACGAAGATTTGTTTGATGCCGAAAGCCTTTTTAATGTATTGAATAAGCAAATGATGTTACGGAACGAGATGCTTTTGAAAAAGGCTTCTCCGGAAGTCCGCCGTAGATACAACAGTCTTTCGAATCGATTCAACTTTATTAGTCTGGAACGAATAAGAATCCGTGTGGATTATTATTATGACCGTGCGAAAAAGAAATGGACCCGCCCCGTTGCAAAAGATTCTGTAGTGACCATGACGATGATTGTCAAGTCGGGATATTTCCTTTATCAGGATAACGATTCTTTGATTGATATCCGCCGCTATGGTTATTACATGCCGAGCGAGAATGTAAAGCGAATCTTTTTTGGCGATGGCTATTCCGAAGTGCTTTGGACAAATCCTTCCGAAGCGCATCTAGATTCGATGAGAGTTTTGCCGTATAAACTTGTCGAAAAAATTCCGGTCAATAAAAATATCGACGATCCGAACCGCAAGAAAATCAGAAAGCTTTTGAAGGAAAGAAACTTTGCATACATCCCGCATGTTCTTCAAGAAATGGACGTGTATTGCGAACGCAATTTGTGCCCAGATGTTGCGGACTATAAACGCTACCTGAATCTGCTGGATGTTCTTTACCGCGGCGGAATTCTCGGCCGGAATTAGAGAGTTACTTTATCCTGTCTCCGCAGAATTCTTGACGGCCGCATTTTTGACAGTGCGCTCCCATCCAGAGCGTGTCGAATTGTTCGATGGCGGCTTCGACGAGTTGCGGGTCGTTAGTGAGGATGCCGGCTTCGAAGTTGCGTCGTAGAGGGCTTTTCATGCCGATGCCTGCGCCGGTGAGATTTGCGGAGCCGATGTATGCAGTTTCCAAGTCGAATATGATTATCTTGAAGTGGACGCGCGGACACATGACGCGTTCCAGGTCTGTCGCAAGAATGCGGTAACGGTCGAAATCCTCGCGGAAGTTTGGGCCGGGTTCTTTTGCATGAATGAGGCGCACGCCGACACCGCGCTTGAGGAGCGTTGCTATTTGTCCGAGCAAAGGAATTGATTCACCGTCTTGTTTTACGTAGACGTCCTTGATGTCGGCGGTTCCAATCCAGAGCGTTTCGCGGACTGTAGCGATCCTCGAAATGACTTCGGAATAATGTTCTTCGTTCGCAATGTATTTGGTGAAGGTGGGCATAGAAAAATTGTAAAAAAATTCCCGCTTGTGGCGGGAATGACTTTGTTAAAAACGGTGTCTAACGCTTATTTCACCAGTTCCACAAATTCCTTGCAGACGGCTTCGGGATTGGGCTTGCCGAAGATGGCGCTTCCGACGACGAAGATGTTTGCGCCTGCTTCCTTGCAGGCAAGGATGTTGTCGAGCTTGACGCCGCCATCAATCTGGATGTTGAGTTCCGGCTTGAGCTCTCGCAGTTCGCGAATCTTGTCGAGGCAATATGGAATGAGGCTCTGGCCGCCGAATCCCGGGTTCACGGACATGATGAGCACCATGTCCACAATGTCGAGCACGTACTTGATGCTTTCGAGCGGAGTAGCCGGGTTGATGGCGACTGCGGGCTTTACGCCGAGTTCTGCAATCTGGTGCAAAAGACGGTCGAGGTGGTTGGTGGTTTCGGCATGCACGCTGATGATGCTTGCGCCAGCCTTTGCAAATTCGCCCACATAGTTTTCAGGATTTTCGATCATCAAGTGGCAATCGAGCGGGAGGTTCGTGCCCTTTTTGACGCAGGCGGAAATTCCCGGGCCAAAGCTGATGTTCGGAACAAAGTGTCCGTCCATGATGTCCAAATGAACGAGGCCTGCGCCTCCGTTTTCGATGGCCTTGAGACCATCGCCGAGAGAGAGGAAGTTTGCGTTCAAGACGCTAGG
>Ga0310690_10007006_pt1 | contig 14637 bp, 21 predicted proteins | sample AusTroGonzalo_MG_2_FD_207661 | JGI IMG/M metagenome (GOLD analysis project Ga0310690, IMG submission 207661) | Bovine rumen microbial communities from tropical cattle in Woodstock, Queensland, Australia - Gonzalo_04 (v2) (version 2) | ecosystem: Host-associated > Mammals > Digestive system >...
TTCATCATATATAGTACATAATGGATCACATTCATTTGGATTAAATTTAGTATTACCTAAATCAAAGTCTTCATACCAACAATTGAGTTCACATATAATAAATCCAGACCATCCATCTGGACCACCCAAAAAAGTATATCCGTTCTCTCGTTTTAATGTAAATCCACCTTCATTATCTTCAATTAAGTCAGAATCAACTTTCTTTAACCATTCTTCTACACTACTGTCTCCATAACATTTAAATTTATGAAGATCAAAAGGCCAACCAGAAAATTTTTCTTTTATAATTCTTTTGGCTAATTCTAAATCTTCTACTACTCCGTATTTATTAATTCCTTTCATACTTCTCTAATATATAATTGGCAACAACATTTATCTCGTAATCTGTAGTCTTCGCAAGGACAATACAAATCTCCATTATTTTCCTCATGAACACAAGGACACATTCCTTCATTTCTTTCAATTGCTTTAGTAATTCCTTTAACGATTTTTTTCGTTTGAATTAAGCTACCATCCTTCTTTAATTAATATTTCCATTTGTAGAATAAATACGTTTCTTTTGTTCAATCTTTCTAGGATTACTAAAAGCACTTACAGGTCTTAAATACCCAATAATTCTAGTCCAATAATCTATATTATTACTTCCACACACAGGACATTCTTTAATTGGAGCATTTACAACATGACCACAAGATTTGCATTCACTAATTGGAATATTAAATGTAAAATAATTAGTTCCTTCTTGTATAGCAAAATCTATCAATTTAAGATATTGTTTTTTAGAAAGATGTTCATCAAGATTAGCATGCAAAGCTTGACCCACAAAATCACATATTTCTATGTGTGTTGACTATATCTTAACTGATTAAAAAAATCAGCAACATCCATTTCAAACTACGTATCAATAGTAGTCTTACTCTCCCGATTCGGAGATAGTCGATACAGGATTATAATTGTTAATATTAATTGGTTCGTTATCTAACAACCAACACTTTTTAATTTTACTATAATGTGGAATATGTTTATAAGTTTTTTCTAAAGTACTTCTAAAACCTCCTTTAGTTTTAGATTTATATCCATATTTTTGAAATGTTTCTTCTAAAGTATGGTCTTTATAATACTTTCTTATTTCCCATACTTCTTTATCTGTATATTTACTATAGGGATTGTTTTCTCCAGAATAAAAAGATTTATTATATCTATGATGATTTATATTTTCTTCAGTATAAATATCAGACATAATACCTTTCCAAGTGGTTCCTTCCCATATTTTTTCAAATGCAGAAAAAGAAATTTTATCTTCAAACATTTTCCAACATTGTTTACAGCCTAATTCTCCCATTGCATAAATTTCTCTTATTTGAACAACTTCATCAAAAGATAATTTAGCTCTAGGATTAGCATCCCACTGACAACATTCACCTCCAGATGTTAGATTATATCCAAATTCTCTATCTTGAGATTTGTATTGTTTAATATATTTTCTTTCTAACATTCCTAAAGTTTTTATACTGTCAGTACTATCTATTTCTTCAACTGTAAAATTTTCTATTTTATCTTCTCTCATTGCAATATATAAAGGTTTTATATTACCTCGCTTAACTTCTCCTTTATGCTAAGTCCATCTATTATTGAGAGTTCCCACTGTAAGTCCAATATAAACTTTATTATTCTTAATATTAGTAATTTTGTAAATTAACATAAAAATTAAATTTAAATTTTTTGAATTATCTATTTTACAAAAATAAAAATATTAATATTTGTGGGAAGGCAAAACATTTTTAATATTTATTAACAATTAATTTCCCACGGGATTACCATATATAAAAATATACTTAGGCTTCCCCGTTAGCATAAATTTTTAAAATTTATACCCGTTTGATTAAACGAAAAGATGTAACAGGCAGTCTTATCTACCATCACAGAATGGAGCTACTTGTTTTCCATGTAGTATAAATTTATCCAGAATAGAAGTATTATTCCAAGGATTATAGAAATAACAATTATATAAGTTTTGATCTTCAGGAACCCAATAATTATCTTTCTTATCGTGTTCATATAGCTTTACACCCAATCCTTCTCCAGGGATGGCTTCACTATTAAATAGAATAGGTCTCTTCTTATCCCTAATAGAATGTTCCTTATTTTGTTCTTTAACGGTACCAAATATTAGTCTTAAGAAATCAATATATTCTTCATTATTAGAAATTTTCATTCCTAAATATTGAGCTGCTTCAGTATAACCAATAAGTCCAATAGTAGAATAGAGTTTTTTCATATAAATATACCCTCCATTAGAAGGAGAGAACATTCCTTTTTCTTCTAAATCATAAAGCATTGTCTTATATGCTATATGATATTTATATACTCTTTCTAATATACCTATTAAATAGAATTTTAAAGAATCATGTTGATTTCCTACTGTTGGAATTCCTCCAATTGATTTACACCAGTCTTGAACAATCCTATTAATATTAAGAGTAATTACATTACAAGAACCTGTTTGAATACCTGTTAATCCCGTGGTGCTACTAAATGTGTTCTCCTGCATCTCATTAAGTACTCTACAACAAGAAGCTAAAGCAGCTGGATTATTAGAAAGATAACAGAAGAAACTTCCACCTTTAGCCCATTCATCTGCACATAATTGTTTATACTCTTTATCAATTACATCAGTACCATCATGTACCATAGCAAATGTAGTAACAGGAAATGTTAAAGGTTTAATAAGTCTAAGCTCTCTATGAAGTTCCATAAAGATTCTTTGAAGAGTATCTATAGCTTTCCATTCTGGTTGAGTTCCATCTGGATAATAAAAATTATCAAAAATAGACTCAAAATATGTTTTATCATAGAATGATACATTACTAAACGGAGAATTATAACTTCTATTACCAGCAGGTTGATTAACTCCGTAAATAAATTGTTTCATTCCTTTTCTAATAGCTTTTTTAATAGTAACAGGTTTAAGACAATGTTCTGTAGTAATAATAACATCTAATTTTTTATACCATTCGTTTCCAAACTCTGCTATTACATAATAATTTAAAGCTATAAAATAATCACCTAAAGCAATTGCTCCTTTTGCTGAAGCTGACAATAAAAATACAAGATTTGTAACTTGTCCACTAAATGATTGAATGTCATTCGGAGCACTTGGAGTTACTCCATCAATTACTCCTACTCCTTCTGCCATAAGAGGATAAAGAGTAGCAGCCATACAATAAGGTTTTAATACTGGAGAAGATGCTTCATCATGAGTATAAATAATCCAGTTTTCTAAATCCTTTATATATTGTTTACCCAAATCATTATCTTCAGGGAATAATTCATTGAGTTTATCCTTCATTCTTTGTCTTTGAATACGTCTATTTGTTACTTTATAAACTTCACCTTCTAGATTGGCTACATTTTTCATAGTAACATTAGCATTAGCATCAGTTTCAGATGCTGTTGATGCATTATCATTAGATTCAGCATATTTATCCATATAGTCAATTCTTTCACGAATAAATCTGGCTTGTTTATGCTCTAATCTATAAGTTTGATAAGCATCAGCAACGTCATTATAATCAAAGTTTCTTAATGTCTCAATTACCTGATCCTGAATATCTTCGATAGACATTAAGTCCCATATTTTAACAGAATTAACTATATCATCATATACATCATCATCTACAGAATATCCAATTGAATTAAAAGCTGCTTTAACTGCATTTCTAATTTTATCTGGATTAAACTGTTCACGCTTTCCATTACGCTTATAAATCCATAACATCTATTTTTCCATAAATTTAAAATTTAAAGGGTTATCAGAATTATTAATATATTCTTGATAACCCTTTATTCAAAATACTAATTATAGAGTTCGTTAAATGCAAATTTGTTTTTCTTTACCCTTTTTAAAGTATCTTCAGATTCTTCATAAAAAGAGTCTTTAATTACATTTTCTCTTTCTCCATTACATAATACTTCATCCATTTCAAGAACTTCTGAATCAATTAATATTTGATTAAATCTTAAATATGGATGTTTTACTACTAATTTACTTAAAATATTAAGAAGTTCAAAATTTGCTTCTTGTCTTGTCATATATCTAATATATCTTTAAGTAATAAAGTTTTCTCAAATATATTAAATGGATCTTTCTTCATTCCATCTGTAAGCTCTTGAGTAAATGCATTATATATTTGATACATAGAAATATTACCACTATTTATTCCAGTATAATATTCACTGTCTTCTTTTTCAAATAATGATTTATAAGCATCAATTGGAGTAGAACAAGCAATTTTAACTGGCTGATAATGATTATTATAACTATAGTTTATACAATTTCTAATCCATTTACCTAAAGATTCATTAACATTTTGAACACCACAATCAAATTCAGTATCAATAATTTTCTTTAACCAAGCAGCTGTATCATCAGTTTGACTAATAATTCTTTCTAATGGTTTAAAATCAATAGCTGTTTCTGGTTCAAGATCTTGACATGCTAATAAAGACGGATTGAAAACACATAAATTTGTACAAGCAGACCTTTCTTTGCCATTAAAAAACTTAACAACTGGTTTTCTTACATCAATACCATATACCATACCTAATACCGACTTATGAGTATCTCCGTTAAATTTAAATTCATCAGGTAATATAGCTTCAATTAATACTCTATTATAAGTAATATCTTCAGTATTAATACTACCATCTTCTGTATAGGTAATTTGATTTGGCAATTGAATTTGTACTCTGAACTCAGAAGTTAATTTTTGTGCTCTTTCTAAAAAAGGTGTTACATATGCTTCAGTTGGAAAGTAATCCTTTCCTTTAATTCGAGTTGCTTTACCTCGAAGTAATTCTTCTAATGTTATTTGGGCCATTTAATAATCCTCCTCACCGAAATATTCTTTTTTAATTTGTTCTTCATCAATTTCAATATCTTTATCTTTATACTTTTTCCAATTTTCTATAACTGCTTCTTTGTTAGAATTAGGACTTGGACCAAGATATACTGTAATATTAAAAGAATTTAAATCTCTATTCCAATTAAAGAAGTTTCCTGCCATATCAAGAAATTCAAAGAATTTATCACATATCTTATGTACATGATACGGATTATCTTCAGCTTCTGGACCTAATATTTTAGTAATTTCTTTTTCTAAATTATCAGGATGGTCATAACTTCTATATCCAGGATGATGAAATCCAGTTTCATCTGTCCAATCATCAATATATTTATCAACAATAGGACATTTACAGTAATCTTTTAAAATATTTATAGTATTAAGTAATTCTTGTTTACTATCAATTTTATAAACATCAACATATGAATCACATATATCTTTCATTATTTCTTTAGGAAGATAATAAAATTCATAAGGACGAGGGCCTATACATTCAGTAACAGATTTATTTTCCCAATCAAGTTTTTCGTAAAGTTTTCTAAGTTTCTCCCACTTTTCTGGATTTTCTTCTTTATCGTGATAAGCACAATTATAAGTATCCCATTCCTTATAACATTTAGAGTAGATTTCACATTCTTTTACAAAATCTTCCCATTTAACAGATGGTTGTACAAAAGAATATAATTCCTTTATACAATCATCACAAGCTTGAGTCAATATGTCATCTCTAGTAATCATAAGCTATCGACAAATTTTCTTAACTGTTCTATAGTAGCATTAAAACGAATTTTATTTATAAGAGATTCGAATTCTTTGTGTTCTTTGTTTTCGTTTTCTTCTTCTTCAAATTGTTTAACAAAATCATCGTAATCAGTAATAGTCCATTTAGAAAATGTATCTTTAATTTCCTCTAAATCTTTTAATGATTGAACATCTTCTAACGAAAATGTTTTGTTTTCAAAATCTAAGTCATCTACATATACATATTCCCAATCTTGAAGAATATATGATATAATTTGCCTGGCTATTTCATCTAATGAATCAGCTTCATCTAATTCAAATTCAATTAAATCAATATCTACTTCTGGAAGATTATCAATAATTTCATTAAATAAATCTTCTGAAACTACACCAATACTTTCTAAAAATTGTTGATATTTAGTCATAATTCTTTAAAAAATTTACATTCTTTTTGCCATAAAGCCATCATAAAATAAATTCCACAATCATCTTCTTGATAACTTTTACATTTAAAACATTTTTCTAATAATTCATCTGATTTATCCATTATAAATTTTCAAAAGTTCCTATAGTTCTAACATTTTCTATAAATAAATCGTAAGAGATTCCGTATCCATTTGATTGATAATTGTACTGTGAATAATCACTTTCACCAAACAAACTCAATACATTTCTATAATCAAATTTTCTACAAGCATTAAGATTATTAGAATGTAAATCCCCCTTAATTATGTGAATATGTTCTTCATGTAAACCTTCTCTATCCAACCAATCCCTTATAATGTTACTAGAATCAGAATTTAAGTTTAAAGGTAAAGGTTTCTTCATATATGCAGAATCTTTTCCATGCATTATAAGGAATGTTTCATTATTAAACTTATAATAACCAAAGAATTTTTCAAATACAGTAAATTCTATATCAGGAAATTTTCTTTTAGCTGCATATTCCAATGCTTTAATAGCCATATATCCAGCAAAACCATCATGATTTCCTTCTGGAACTGCATAAACAATTAGTTTACTACAATAATGAGAAAGTTGTCCGATAAAAGATAACATTTGTCTAATAAATACATTAAACTGTTCTCTGTTATCCATATTTTGTGGCATGAAATGATCCCTTCTTGCAGTCTGATTATCCATTCCGTCTAGATAATCTCCAAGCATATTAAGTACAATTGTATCGAGAGTTCCAAAATTATCTCCAATTAAATCAACAATTCTGTCAAGTCTTCTTTCTAATTCTTCCTCATTCCAATTATTTTCAAAAAGATTACCACTAGTTAAACAACTTCCAGTGTGAATATCACTAAGATGAAGCATTAATGATTTATTTGTAGAACATTTCTCTTTAATTCTCCAAGGTTTAATTTCTACATCCTCGACAAAATGAAAGTCTCCAGTATTCTTCTTTAGTTCTAGATTTTCTTTAGCTAGCTTATTAATAAGTTTATTAGCTTCTACTAATTGATCTTTTTCAATTCTACGAAGAACATTATTCTCTTTATTCTGATTATGAAGATTTATAAGCTGTTCTTCACTTAATTCTTCTATTTGATGAGGAGCAAATTCAGAATTAGCTTTATATATATTAAATGCTCTAAGAAGTCTTTTAAACTCTATGAAGGTATAATAGGGAAACTCACGAGACACGATTTTTTGTGTAAGATTGGCCCCATAGATACTATAGAGTTTATATATTGTCTCCATTTCTTTTCTATCGAGTTTTCCTCTGAAAGTCGGTGAATCTTTTCTAAATATTTCAAAAGTATAATATTGGATATTTCCTTCTTCATCACGTTCTACTTCAGTAATTGCTCTATCATCAGTTTCTACAGATTCTGTTTTAACTCCAGCTTTCTTGACTTTATTATATTCATCCAAAAATTCCTTAATTAAATCTGTAGGTATGTTTTCAGAATTTACTACATTTTGTTTTTGAGTATACCAATAACTAATTTTTCTTTTGCTATCTTTTAAAGAAGATAATTTCTTTAATTCTTCAATTAATTCTTTTATTTTCTTTTCACTAATTTTATTCATTTTTCAATGATTTAGTAATGTGGTAATATAAAAATACCCGACTGAGTTATCTCAATCGGGTATTAATATAGAATAGTTAAGCTTCAATGGGCTTAAAACCAAAGACCATCAACTTGTAAGGCTGTGCTCCCTTTGAAGGAGTATAATTAACCTTAGCATACAGAGCATTCTTCTCCTTATAACGTGCTTCAACAAAAATATCCACACCTACTTGGTTATCAAGAATGAATTCCTTAGCGGCTTGCTCTGCTGCCTTAGAAGTCTTCTCTTGGAAGATTTCTGCACCAGTATCCTGAGCACGACCGACATAGAACTTCTCAGGAGTATGAGTTCTCTTCTCATGCTTTACCTTTTCTACTTTATAGGGACGCTCGCGTGTATCTTGTACACCAGTCTGGACTACAATATAAGCACCCATATTGGGCTTATCATACTTCTTCTTACGAAGGTAATCCTTCATCCATTCACGAACATTCTCTTCAGTAGTAGCAGTTTCCTTTGCCCACTTCTTGTATGCTTGAGTAGCATCTACCATCAAATTCATAGGAGCTGCACTAGAAATTGCCTCATCTTTGGTCTTACCAATTACTTCTTGCTTAACAAACATCATGTTATTCATACTTATAAAATTAATTTTACATTTTTTCATTGAGTTATTCACTCACATCAAAACTATCTACTTGTATAAATAACTATCTACTAAAATATATAATTTCTTCATCCGAAGTAAATTAAATATATTCTTATAATAAATTAGCCAAAATAAAAAATATGTTAAAATTTAAATTATTTATTTTGACTATTTAAAATGGCATATAAGTCGATAAAATAGAACGTACTTCTTTAAGAATTTCCTCTTTCTTTAAATTAAATGTAGGAAATTCATTACAACCATACGCTAAATCTTCACAAACTATTGCCAATCCTTTTATAAAATCTTCTGAAAGTCCTAAATTCTGACTCAATTTCATTATAACTTGATAATAAGTTATATCTGGATTTTTTAATTTATTTTTATGCGTTATATAACAAATTAAAGAAATAAGCTCTAATTTTCTTTCAAAAGAAGTCATTTTATCATTAGAGTCCGGATTTAAATATCCAGTACTATAATGTTCTTTATAGAATTGAGTTAATTCAAGAAAACTCATATCCTTTAATTACATTTAAATAATATACACTCTTTAATAAGAATATATATTCTTTCCATCCTTTCATAAATTCCTTAGTATTCATAGAATATAACTTAGTTGTATATTCTGGAATTGTTGATACTACTAAGAAATTTACTTTTTGAGTGGCTTTTTCAATATTATAAAACTTTTTAGCACAAAGTTTAAGTAACCAAGAATATCCTGCTATTTCTCTAAAATAAGAGAAATAATCAGGATCAAACATAACTGCTGGTCTACTACTAGTTTTTAAATCATTTACTGTAATAATATTTTCTTCTTTATCAATAGAAAAATTATCAAGTTTAGCTTTTAATTTGTATTCCCTTGCTTCATATCCATCCAGTTCCATTTTAATATTAAGTAAAATAGTTTTTTCATTTCCAACTATCGGTTCTTCAACAATACCAGATGGATGAAGAAGTTTTTGAATTTCTGTATTTTCTTCTAGAGATTTTAAACAGCTTTGCAATATCTCAAAATACCCTTGATTAGTATATATCCGTTTTTTATCGCCCTCTTTAAAAGGATTATTTTGCTCATAAATATATCTATCTCTCCAATATGGTTCGGCTTTTTGTCTAAATTCAGATAATCTATTAGTAGTTAATTTATCTTTATAATAACCAACTACATAAGACATAGATTTAATTTCATCATCAGTAGGAGTAGTTCCATCAGACTTATAAAGTTTTTCTGCCATTAAACCTGCTTTAGCTGTAGGTTTAAATATTTCTGGAACTACAAAAAATGATTCTGGCTGCAATACTTGTTGATGAACTAATTCACCAAGCTCAAATGATGGATTATATTCACTCTTTAATCCAGCAAAGAATGCTTCAGCTCCCTGATTTTTAAGTAAACCCAATCTTGAGTTTGAGATATAATCAGCCATCCTAACACTAAAATAATCTTCATCCGAGACATCTTCTAATTGTAAACTTTCTAATATTGGAGTAATTTTTACAGATTTAATTAAATCATTATCAATCTGCATAATAATTATTAAATTCTTTAAATATACCTAACTCTTTAGCTAGATAATATGTATCTAAAATTTCGTCAATATCTAAAGAATAAATTCTTAACATTGGACCAAGATGCTCATTAGATGGATTATCCATTAATAAACAAGGTATTCCTGCTCTATTAATATCTAGAAAGTTAGCTACTGAATCATCTATAAATACATCGACTCTTCCTTTTATAAAAGGAGCTTTACTTCCATATTGATATAAAACTTGATAAATAGGTGCAATAGGAAAATTGTTTATTTCTAACCAATGTCTTAAATAACTTTTTAATGACGTACGTTTAGTACAGAAAAGAGTTGGAGTAAAATTCATTCTATGTAATACTGGGAGATTAATCCAAAATTCTCTATCTCTACTTAATTTTTGTTGGACATTTTTAGTTATTTCAAAATCATTCTTAGGTAGTCCGAAACGCTCAACATAAGGATTCCAGAAGTCATCAATACAACCATCTGCGTCACTTCCAACCCTCAATTTCTTATAATTCATCATAATCTTCTAAATCAGATAATGCTATTGAATGATTATCATTAAGATACTCTCTTAATTCTTTAAATTCACTTAAATTTCCAATAGCATCATCTTCAAACTCATTAGTATATTTCTCAATTAATTTTTCTACAGCATCACTTAAAGAAACGGCTGAAATTGTTTTAATACTAGGCCAATAATCAATTGGACATTCAGCATATACGTATTTATTCATATTCCTTAATACTGGTTATATCTCTAAAATCAATTTCATAATTTAATAAATCCTTTATAAGTTCATTAGTAAAGTCTTCATCATCAATTATATTAATTAACTTCATTAATGCTTCTTTTTTACTTTCAGCATTAATGATTCCTTCTTTACCTGTAGAATCATCATTAAAATAAAACTTCATTTCTATAATTTTAAAGTTAAATAATCCCAAAGAACGTCTATCGGTATAACTGCTACTGTACCAGGAGATTGTCCTCCTTCTTTATCTTGTTTCTTCCATATTATAGTAAAAGGAAGATTTTTAATTGGACATTCTTCTCTTATTTTAAAATAAGAAGGCAGAGTCTATGTACATTTAGCTTGGATTAAAATGGGTAGATTCCCATCGATATCATATATATCGACCTTTGATGCATCAAGAGCTTTATTTTGAGCTCTACTACTACAAGTGTTATAACCAATTTCATTTAATTTATGTACAATATCTAACTCTAATTGACTTCCTTTCTATTTAGATCTTTTAGCAGTGTAATGCTTTTTAGTAGAAGGATCTATCCATTCTACTTTTAAACCATCTTTGGGAACACTATTTTTATTTGCTCTAATTTTAAGAGCTGCTTCAGTAAGTCCTGTCATCTCAGAAGCTATTTCTAGATTCTCATAAACACAAGAATTACCTGCCTTGTCAGTAACTTTAACTGACGTATTTAATTGTTTCTATTTCATACTATTTAGTTATATTTATCACGATTTCTTTAAATTTTCCTCGTGGAATATCATCTTCAATACTAAATGGAAGTTTATGACCACTCCAAATATCTGGCATACCTCCACATGGTAAAAGTTTTGGAGGCTCAATAAATGTATGAGAACCAGTCCAATCTTTAGCTAAGTATACTTTCATAATCTACTACAATTTGCAATACCACATACATAACATTTCATTGCCAAATATGCGGCTGATTCAACACTAATACTTTTGCCTTTATAAGCTAAATTTCTTAATTTTTCTAAAATAAATTTTCTAAACTCTTCTGGAGATAATTGAGCTTCATATAAATTTAATTCTTCCATTTATAGTTAGATATAAATTTACTTACTAATTCTTTAACTTCATTAAATCCCTTTAGTTTAATTAAGTCAGTAAGGTCTTTTGCTCCTAAAGATTTAGGAATCCAATAATAATTAAGTTCTGGATACTTTTTTCTAATAAGCCATAAATTATGAAGTCCAGGTTTATCGTTATCGAATACTATTAGAATATGTTTAAAACGTTGTTTAAATTCTTCAATTTGTTTTTCAGATGGAAAAGTCGTCTCAGAATTTGGACTAATTGAATCATATCCTAAGGCTCTACACGCTATAGTATCTTTCATTGACTTATTAATAATTAAAAGTTCTCCAGTTTCATTAAGTTGTCTATATCCTTGTAAGATTTTTTGTGTAAGATTACCTATAAATCTATAATCTTGTTTATAAGGGAAGTAACATTTCCATTTCTCATTTCCTTTATTATCTTTACCAAAGTAATAGCCATAAATAGGACATTTAGGAGTAGAAGTAAACTTTAATTCTCCATTTAAAAAGATATGCTGAAGTGAATAAACGTGATATTTCTTTAATAATTTCTTATTTATACCAAATTGATTCCACCAATTTAATTCTTCTTCTGTAAATTCTTTAATTTGTACTTGAATTTTAGCAGAATCTGTTTCTTTTAAAGATTCAATTATAATTGGTTTAATATCTGGACTTTTACCTTCTATTAATCCAAAATCTATAGCAATTCTATCTAATGCTTGATAATAATTACAATTAAACATTCTCATTACTACATTCCAACAGTCAAGATGTTCATTTGTAGCAAAATCATGCATATACAAAATACCAGATTTAGATTTATAATAAGAAACTGTTATATGATTATCATTACGCAAGACACTAGTAACTAGTTTTTTACTAGTTACATCATGCCCTGTATAATGATGCATAATAGACTCTTGATTTACTTTAGAAAGTATAAAGTCCTTTGTTACTTTTGGTCTTAAACATGCAAAATCAAGAGCCTCCATTTATTTAAAGTTCTATATCATCAATATCAATATCATTGTCGGCCTTATCAGGATTGTTCTCTACTTTATCCATGTTAGTAGGTTTAGCATTCTGATAAGCCTTCATTTGAGTAAGCTCATAATTAGAGAAATTAAGAGCATCTTCTTTAGCATTAATGAAGTTCAAAGGCTGAGGATTTCCATCCTGATTAATCCAACAAGAAGTTGGAAGTGCAGAATAAGTTTTACCTTCGTTGTTACGACCTACAAGTTTCAGATAAACTTCAGTCTTCTTTCCGTTAAGAGCCTTAATTACAAGACCAATAAAATCATCAATAGTCTTAAGCTTTCCTGCATTGTCCTTAATCTTCTGAGCACCCTCGGGATTAATTGCCTCAACAATTTGCATTAAAGTAAATTGAAAACGTTCAAATGAAGAAGGAGAAGTCTTTCCAGTATTAGGATTAGCAGTACGCTCAAAATCTGAATCCTTATTAGGAACAAACAAATTAGTACTAAATACTCCTTTATTCTCTCCAACTCCAGTAAATTCAAGACTTACTAAGTCATAATTAGCTGTAGGATCTTTCTTACCTTGAATACTAGTTTTCTCAATTTTAGAAAGAACTACCTTATAAATATCATAAGGCTTTAAATAGTTAGTTGTATTACTAGTGAAAGATGTATTGGCAAGTGCGCCAAAGCTAAAATTACTCATAATTAATTATTAAACATAAATCAAAAATAAAACTATTCATCAATAGTTTTAACTATCTACTTTAATTTATTTTTAGATATCCAAATCAAAATCTACACTATTATCTTCTTCGAAATCTACATCATCAACTTCAATTCCATCAGGATCTTCTACTTCTTCAGGTACTTCAATAGTATCATCCTCTTTTTGAGGAGCATCACCAATTAGCTTGAACCATCCATCATGTCCATCATAAGGAACCATATCAAATTCAGTTCCAAATTCCTTTAAATTATCATGTTTGCTACCCCTACAGCTAATTGTAAAAGTCTTAGTCAATCGATTTCCCTTACCTGGATCTTCCTTAAGAATTGGAGTTACAGTCTTTCCTTTCTTCTCAAATACTATATCAACCTTAGTATCGGGTTCCCAACCACAAAGTTCTACTGCTCTATTATTAAGTTGAATTTTACCTTCTAATAGATTTACTTTGGGTTCAGTACTTCCATCGTCTTTAGGTTTCTTTGTGCGAGTTGATGTAGTTTTCTTAACTTCCTTAAAATCTCCAAGAGTAGCTTCTCTTGTAATAATTTCTCCTGTCTCAGAGTCTACAAGCTCTAAAACCAATTTGCAAGAATTAATTTGAATATTCATTATTCTTCTCCAGATTCAAATTTATTAATAGTATCTATAACAAGTTGCATATTTGGTTCAATATACTTTTCCTCAAAACAACCAGCTACTGAACGACAAGTATCGTTACCATCAGTGCGGGTCTTAAATCTATATTTTACTTCATCTCCATTATCATCAATATAACGTTCTGAATAAATAATATAAGAGAAAAGACCATCTAAATTAATTTGATTGGTCAACATCTTACCAGTGGTCCACATACGATACTGAGGATCTATATCTGTTCCAAAATTCTCAATATGAGATATAAACACAACAGTTAAATCATCTCTAAGCTCCTGACAAGTTTGAATTAAGTCATAATAATTTTTACTCATCACTGAAAACTTTTCATAACCCTTCACAAGAGCATTCTGGAAAGTTTCATTACTAAGTAAATAATTGCAATCATCCAAACAGATAGTTTTAATCTCAGGTCTTGTCTTAGATACTACCTTTAATATCTTAGTAATTTGTTCGTAATTATTACTTACTAGCCAATTACCATAAAGTTTACCATTATCTACAGATACTTTAGGATATTTAGTCCTAAATCCTGGAATTTGTAATTGTTTATTAGTACAACTAACTATAAAAGTTTCTTCTGGATTGAG
>Ga0310690_10007009_pt1 | contig 14629 bp, 9 predicted proteins | sample AusTroGonzalo_MG_2_FD_207661 | JGI IMG/M metagenome (GOLD analysis project Ga0310690, IMG submission 207661) | Bovine rumen microbial communities from tropical cattle in Woodstock, Queensland, Australia - Gonzalo_04 (v2) (version 2) | ecosystem: Host-associated > Mammals > Digestive system >...
AAATATTCAGCAAATGTTTTTCCGCCAGTTCTTCCGATAATATTTATTATTTATAAATTTACTATAATTTTATTATGAAAATTCTCTTTTTTATTCTGTTCTGTATTCTGCAGTTTAATGCTTTTGCCAATGCCGCTCCCAAACGCCAGAGCGCTGACATAAGCAAACGCAAAGGCCCGGTAATTTCCACGGAAACGGTAAAACTCAGCACGGACAGGCCGGAATACTGTCTTTTAGGCGGCCAGAGCGGCAACCCTTTCTACGGCCCAGCCAATTATATGATGACAGTATGGAAAAATAAAATCATATACATAGGCGAATCCGGCGGACGACAGGATTATGCCGCGCAGCGCGAGACATTAAAATCCATGAACATGGCCAGGGGCAAAAAAATAGTCGTGGCATTTGGCGCAATGAACAAAGAAATCCAGCCAATGTTAGACGAATATATATCCGGCGGAATGACACAGGACGAGTTCTTCACATATCTTTCCGGACGGGAAGACACTAATTACGATATAACAAAATATAAGCCTATTTTAGATTTCATAGTTGAAAAAGGACTAAAGGCAATTGCCATAGGCCTGCCCTCAATGCTTCTTGAAGCAATTGAGGAATATGGGGAAAGCAGCTTATCGCAAGAGGAAAAACGCCTTATTCCACTTTCCTCCACAGACCCTTCAAACAGCTCATACGAAAAATACATAAAAAAGAAGCTGGAAGAAGCCTCAGGCGAAAAAGTTACGCAGGCAGACTTAAAAAAACACATACATGCCCTTGCTGTGCTTAACGAGACCATGGCAAAAACACTGGCTGACTTTCTGCTTAATAAAGACAATGAAGGCTACTCGGCATTAGTGATAACAGACAATGACAGGCTTGTATATGCTTCAGGCATAACTCTTTCAGCCAAGAATTATTTTTCTTCTGACAATACATCAGATACTGAAAAGACAGAAGAGGAAGCAAAGCCCCAGCCAGCTGCCAACAGCTTATCCTATACAACAATATATATAAAACATGCAGTTTCATGCCCCAGAAGGCTGCCGGAGTCTGACAGAAACCTCGGAGGATATATCTGGTATATGGATAATACTCCAATTGCAGAGAAAGAAGAAAACAATAATGTCCCCGAAAAAAAATAGGACTTAGAGATGAAGACAACTAAAATTTTAATTGCATTGCTTTTAACACAGGCATTCCTGGCTAATGCCGGCGCTGAAATATTCCTGCTTAAAGATGGAGCGCGCCTGGAAGGCCAGATAGCTGGCCGCACAGAGAGCACGCTGCTTGTTAAAACAAAATACGGAGATCTCATTCTAAAACAGGCAGACATAACAAAAATAATAAAAGACGGCTCCCAAAATGCTGCTGCCAAAGAGGAAACAGAGGGAATAGAGCTCATTGACTCCTCAGAGCTTGCGGATAATGACGCAAGCTATGCCTTTTCCACAGTAGTATCAGAAGACGGCTCAGCAAAGATTTTCTATTTCAGGGACAGGGAAATAATCGCAACTGAAATGCTTGACACAAATGCAAAATTTGTAAGCATGACAGGGAAAATACCGGACAGAACCTTCACTGAATATTATGAAAACGGAACAATAAAAACCGTTAAAGCAATGAAAAACGGAAAAGCCCAAGGAACCATAATCTCTTATTATCAGGACGGCACAAAACAGATTGCGGCAAATTATAAGGATGGACTGAAAAACGGAACTTTCTCGTTTTATACGCCTGCCGGAAAACTAATGATTCAGGCAGAATACAAAAATGATAAGCTTAATGGCCCAAAAAGAGAATATAACGCAGACGGCTCATTAAGCAAAACGGTATGGTATAAAGATGACATTCAGGTTAGCGCACCGGCTGAAGAAGAAAGTGCTGCAGCCATGGCCAGTGAATCAATAATAAATCCTGATCAGTCTCAAAATCCGGGGAGCTCAGAGAAAGCAGAACAAACTTCTGCGCCCATGACAAATGAAAACACTCCTTCAAGCCTGCCTGCCGGAATCAGCCCTGCTTTACCAGCCCCAGAGCATAATTCAGCTAATGCCTTGAAAAAAACAGCCGAAACAGGCAAAAAAGGAAAATCAATAAGCGTCAAGGCCAGAAAAGTAGCAAGAGGAACCATATATTCCTTTTATGTAAACAACCGTTATACAGGCAAAGCCAGGCTTGACAATAATTTTAATGTGCTTATGATAGACGGGAATATTCCAAACGGTTCAGCAAAGTTATATGGAAAAAATGATATATTGCAGCTGGAATTCATTTTCAATGGAGGCGAGATAAAAACAATTTCAGTCTTTGACAATGAGGGAAATGAAACCGAGCAGTATACTATAAATGAAAAAAGGGAAGCCATAAAAGCCGGTCTGTAAGCGGCTGCATGCAGGCGAACAAAAAACATATATAGCAAATAATAAAACCCCAAGCTTTTGGCTTGGGGTTTTATTATTTGGGCCCACCAGGACTTGAACCTGGGACCCACCGATTATGAGTCGGTTGCTCTAACCAACTGAGCTATGGGCCCTTACTCAATACATATATTTTAACATAAATTTTTATTATTTGCAATATGTTTATAAAGAAAGCGAATTAAAGCTGTAAGCGCAACTGGAAAATATCTTGAATAAGCAGTGCATGTCCCGATGCCAGTCCCATAGCCCGCACATTAAGCCGCAGATATGCTGAAATAAATTCAGCATGAAGAGAAAACCTTTAAAATCAATACTCTTCTTATACAGATTATACAGAGCGTTTCCATAATAAAAAAAGTTTACCTTCACAAATAATGCGGAGTTGTTTTCCTAAACAATTATCATAAGGCCAGAACGGCATAACTTTAAAACATGATTAATCATGGCATAAAAAAAGCGGCCATTTCTGGCCGCTTTTTTTACTATTAATTTATTTCTTATATTAGCGATTCTGCGTCCATACCGCATAACGCTCGCCGCTTGTGGCTAAAGTCCAGCCATTGCCGCCAGGCTGCCAGCCCCAGTTTTTGCCTAATTTAACAACAACGCGCTGGCGGTCTCCGTCTATCACAGCCGCATAAAGTCCATTTGTTGCCTGCATGATAGCCATTCTGCTTGTGGAAGAAATTCCTGCGTTTTTGCGAATCTGCACAAGCTTATTGATCTGGTTCTTATAATTGCTGCCCCAGTCAAAGTAATGCGGCCAGAACACGCAAGGAGTGCCGGGATGAGTAAGTATATAAGCATATCCCATCATGCGCTGAGTTTTATATTCTGTTGTGGCATTGGCTATGAAATTAGGATCACGGGGAGAAGTGTCATGATTCTCCACGAACGTAACTGCCTTAGCCGGCCACCAGCCGATGAGGCCGGAAGGACGTCCGCCGTCGTTAAGATTTGAGAAATTATCTGTTTCAACAGCAGACAGAATGTTAAAGTGAGTGGTAAAGTCAAATGCCGTGGAAGCATTTGCTTTTCCGTAATTGCTATCTGTTCCGTCAATCCAGTTGGTAAGAGTCTGGCGGTTTCCGTCAAAGTACTCGCCTATGGAGAACATCGGCTGAGTGGCATTGTTGTAAAGGCCGACATAGTAAGGAGGATATCCTTTAACCATGTCATATCTCCAGCCGTCAACACCGATTTCAGTACGAAGCCAGCGGAGGAAAATCTTTATTTCATCCTGAACTATTTTCTGAGTATGGTCAAGATCACGGCATCCCACTTCATTCTGGCCCTGATCATAATTTGAGCTTTTGCCATTGTTAGGCTGTCCGGGAAAACCTTTCCACTCATCGTTCTGAACAATAACTGTGGTCGGCCAGTCAGGGCTGGTGTAATCATACCAGTCTTTTGTTCCGTTGCGATGATTGAGAACGGCATCCGCAAGAACATACATTCCAGCGCTATGCAGAGAGCTGACAGCTTTTTTCATGCCATCTTTATCTCCCCACTGAGAACGCAGATTGTAATACTCAGTAGGATAATAGCTGCCTATTGATGCAGGCGGAAGCCATATAAGATTGAAGCCGGCGCGTCCCATTTCAGCAGCCCTGGAAGAAAGCATTCCCCACCAGCCGCCGGGAATATTCAGCCATTTATTGTCGGCATACCAGTGAAAGCCCTGCATCATAATAAACCTGGAACCGTCAACATCCATGCGTTTCGTGTTCTTGGGCTTATATACTCCGTCTGAATAAAGACTTCTTGCTCTTAACCAGTCCTGCCTGGCAATATCGCTGTCTGTTACGCCACGGGTGTTATAAGACACAACTTCTGCAGGCAATGGAACTGAAACGGGCGAAACCTTAAGATTTCCTGCTTCTTTGCGAAGCATCCCGGTAGCAGAAGATGCAAAAGAATTTGCCGCAAATGCTGCAATGATAAGAAGCGACAAACACACTTTCTGTTTTTTATCGGCCATATTATCTCCAAATTTAGGAAAAATACAAATCTGTATTTTTAATTATAAATAGAAAAATATTTCCTAACAAGTTACCTATGGCCCCAAATTAGATAGGACTTTTGGCCCCATTAGCAAGGAATAAGCTGTATGTCAAAAGGAGTTTGGTTAAGCACAAGGTTTAGACCTTTTATTGAAGCTTCGCCGAAAACATAAGGGCTTTCCGTCTGAGTTACGGCTTCAGTCCATTTTTCAAATTCCCCTTCAGGAAAAGCCAGAATTTCAATCCTTTCATATCCGCGTATGTTCTTTTTTAGGATTTCCCTGGTCTTGATGCCTTCTTCCACATTAGATTTTAGAATCACAAAACGGCAGTTTTTGGTTCTGCGGGCAACTTTAATAAGCTTATTGGAAGCAGTATTGCCGCACTCTATCCAAATTAATATGCCATCAACAGGATCTGAAACAAGAAGGTCAGGCATAAAGCTGACATTGCTTATCATCGGGTCATCAGCCCTTACATCCAGAACCGGATTCTCATTAAAAAAAATCAGCAAAGCGGCAAAGCGCAAGGCCAGATGCTCAATTGTTTCTTCCGGTTTTAAAACAAGCAAAGGCGAAATGCGGCTATTGCCGTTTACGTTTAGGTCGGCTTTTATCTTCATAACTGTTTTCTTCTTTCCGCTGTCCGGCGGCTTCAAGGAAAATCTCATTCCGGCACTCATCGCAGCGAAATTCCACTCTCAGCCTATCCCCATTTTCAGCCTCTAGGAAAAAAGGAGAACTGTCGCGGCCTTTTTTGCAAAGCCCTGCCTGCCTGCGCAGGCAGTACCGCAGCCTCATGAGCGGCTTGTCCTTTATTTCCCCGCCTAATTCAGCGGCCTTAGCTATTTCTTTCACGCCATGCCGCTTATAAAAAGCAGCAGCGAGGGAATTCATGACATTGCCCCTAAAATCCAGTTTTTTTAATGGGAAAGCATGGCGAGTCTTTTTTATTTTAATTTCCTTGCGCTCATACACAGGAATCTCAGCGGAAAGACGGGACAATACTTCCCTGCGCAAATCGTTCAGCTGGGACACTGGCAGGAAATACGGCGCAGACATGTTTATGTCAAGACGGCTGATAAGGAAACCGCTTTCTCCTGCTTTAGAGAGCTGTTTTCTTATTGTCTCTTCTGCCTGTTCAGGCTTGCGGGCCAATGATTTGGCAACAGGCAGTTTTTTTTCAGCATGGCGGCCAAGCTCATCGGAGGCTTTTAATATAAATCCGCGCTCATAATCGGAAAATTCTAGGGAGGCCCTAAATTTTCTTTCCGGCCTGGCATTGGCTATAGACTGAATGAACAGGCGGTCATAATTTCTAAATACTTTTGCGCCGGCATCAAGCCCGATCATGCTCTGCATGCGAACCCTGCCGTCTTTTACGCCATTCACAAGAGCTCCGCACAGCTGGCCTGACCTATTGAACCATGTAAGCCCATCTCCCGGATGAAGCTTTTCAGCGCCATTAATGCGGAAAGATCCCTCCTTAAGCTCATAAGCGGTGCCTAAAAGTTCCCCCCTGAATTTTGGCGTATCGGTCGCGGCAATGTCAGAAGGATTGCCGTCAAGGAAATATGCAGTATACCGGCGGTTAAATGTTTTTTCGGCATTCGGCTCAAAACCAGGAACAGCAATTCCGCTGGACGCAGCAGGAAGGGCATGCTTGGCAAGAATTTTGTCCAGTTCCCTTCTGTATATTGTTACAGCGTTCTTGACATAATTACCGTCTTTCAGCCTGCCTTCTATCTTAAAAGAGGTTATTCCGGCAAGATACAGCGAATTGAGCCTTTTTGAAAGGTTTAAATCTTTAAGCGAAAGAGGATAATGCCCTATGTCTACCGGCATGCCTGCAGAATCAGTGCATCTATATGCTTTCCGGCATGGCTGCGCGCAGCTGCCCCTGTTGCCGCTTCTGCCGCCAAGAGCATGGCTCAGATAACACTGCCCGCTCTGGCTAACGCATAATGCGCCATGCACAAAAAATTCCAGCTCACATGAAACAGCAGCGCGGACAGCTTTTATTTCAGCAAGAGAAAATTCCCTTGGCAGTATTATCCGCTTAAAGCCGCATTTCTCATAAAAAACAGCCTTTTCAGCGGAGTCGCAGTTTCCCTGAGTGCTTAGGGTAAGAGGAATCGGAGGAAGTCCGGCTTCAAGCAGGCCCATGTCTTGTATTATAAGGGCATCAGCCCCGGCCTGCCATAACTGCTCCGCAAGCTCTACGGCATATTCCATTTCATCATCTGAGATCAGAGTGTTCATGGCCACATATACCCGCGCGCCATAGCGATGCGCATAGCGGGCAAGAACTTCAATGTCTGAAACAGAATTGCCTGCCGCTTCCCGAGCGCCAAAACGCGAGGCGCCTATATAAACCGCATCCGCGCCGCAATTTATGGCTGCCAGGCCTATGGCCGCATTTCCAGCAGGGGCAAGAAGCTCAAGATTGCTCATATAGTCTCCTGAATGCCGCCTTCCTCATGCGGCCTGTAATATTTGTAAGTTATTTTGCCGATTGAAGAAATAAAGGATTTTGCCTTTTTATAATTAGGTACATCGCCAGTCATTACCACAAGAAGATAGTCCCCGCGCGGAGAAAAAACTATTCCGGCATCATGGCATGCCTTGCGCAGCAGTCCTGTCTTATGGCCCAGCTGCCAGCCTTCCGGCAGACCGGCGCGCAGCCTATTGCGGCTTTTAGTCTGCTTTAATATTGCAAGAAGGTAATCGCTGTGTTCCTTATCCACAAGAGTGCCTGAATATATTTTTTCAAAAAGTCCGGCTATGTCCTTGGGGGTAGTAAAACTGTCATCCCTAATTTTTTTGGATGTCATATTAGAAATATTAGGGCAAACATTGGTATTCTCAAGGCCTAAATGGCGAAGCGATGCAGAAATGGAATCATAGCCTATTTCATCCACAATCATTTTTGTGGCAGTATTATCGCTTTCAGTAATCATTTTAAAGAGAACCGTATCAAGAGGAACAGGCGTGCCATTATTTTCCCATCTAAGCGTGCCGGAGCCGCTAACCCTATTCTTTTTTGAAACTTTAAGGGAAGTGTCTAAAGCAATGTCTCCTTCGCCAAGCTTTTCCATTAATGCGGCAGCTATCGGAACTTTTATAAGGCTTGCGGAACGGAACCTGCCATTTGCATTCTGCATCCAAACCCGGCCCGTCTTAAAATCCTTAATTATGATGCCTGCCTCCGCAGGCCAGCTTTTCATTTTACTGTTCAGCTCGCTTGTTAGCGATGACCATTCGGTTTCGGACAGAATATCAATATTTTGCCCTTCCGCCGCATAAGGCTCGTTTGGCATTCCCCACGGATATGTTTTCACCATTTTTACGGCATTGTATATGGTGAAGGCAAGAAATGCGCCGCAAATAATCACGGCTTCTTTATTTGACTGCGGTGTAAGGGCAAGGCGCAGCCTGTTTCCAAATTTTCTTATTGTTTCACGCCAGGAAAATTTTTCACCGCCAGTAAAGACTGGCAAATGAGCAGGCGCGCCGCCACGCAATGTTTTTGCATTAGAGACAGGATTATCTGCCTCTAAACGCTTTTCATGGACAACAGCATTCCCATTATTCCTTGATTGAGCCGAATGCTTGTTTTTTTTCCTGCGCCTGCTCATACCGCTTCATACAGAAAGATTGCAACTCTTTCTACTTTTCGCTCCCGTCTTTGGAAGAATCATCGCTCTTTTCTGTTTTTTTCACAGACAAAGACAGATTGTCCCCTTCGCCAGGATAATCAGCGATTATCGTATCTCCAGGCTTCACAATGCTTTCAAGCAAAAATTCCGCCATAGGGTCTTCCACATATTTCTGAACAGTGCGGATAAGGGGACGCGCGCCGAAATTCGGGTCAAAGCCTTTCTTTGTTAGGAATTTCTTAGCGGCTGGCGTCATTTCCAGCAGCATTTTTTTGTCGGAAAGCTTCTTCTCAACATTTTTCAGGCGAAGATCCAGTATCTTTGATGTGTCTTCCTCCGTAAGAGGACGGAACACTATCACGTCATCAATGCGGTTTATAAATTCAGGGCTGAAATAGCGGTGCATTTCATCAGTAACCGTGTCTTTCATCTCCCTGTAATCCCGCTCTTTTTCATCTGCGGCCGGCATAAAGCCCAAAGTCTTGCCTTTTGAAATAAGGCGGGCGCCAACATTGGAAGTCATTATCAGAATGGTATTCTTGAAGCTTACTTTATGTCCAAGGCTGTCAGTAAGCGTGCCTTCGTCCATTATTTGAAGCAGCAGATTGTAAACATCAGGATGTGCCTTTTCTATTTCATCTAATACAACCACGCAATAAGGCTTGCGGCGCACTGCCTCGGTAAGCTTGCCGCCTTCTTCATAACCTACATAGCCTGGGGGAGCGCCGATAAGCCTGGATACGGAGAATTTCTCCATAAACTCGGACATGTCTACGCGCACCATGGCATCCTCATTGCCGAAAAGGAATTCGGCAAGAACCCTGGCCAATTCCGTTTTGCCAACGCCGGTGGGGCCTAAGAATATGAAATTTCCTATGGGCCGTTTGGAATCCTTCATGCCGGTGCGGCTGCGCTTTATGGCCTGGGAAACAATGGTAACAGCCTCATCTTGGCCTATCAGCCGCTGATGTATCTCATTTTCCATGTTCTTAAGGCGTTCGGCCTCGCTTTGCGTCATGCGGGTAACCGGTATGCCAGTCCATTTTGAAGCGATAAGGGCAATGTCTTCCTCTGTAACCTCAGGATTTATCTTATCCCTTTCTTCGCGCCATTTTTTCTTTTCCGCCTCAAGCGCATTCTTTAAGGCTTTTTCCTTGTCGCGCAGCTGCGCGGCTCTTTCATATTCCTGATTTGAAATTGCATCTGCCTTTTGCTTGGAAACATCTTCTATGGCCAGTTCCTGTTCCTTAAATTCCACAGGAGCAACGGAAATCATAAGGCGTGCGCGGCTGCCTGCCTCATCAAGAAGGTCTATGGCCTTGTCCGGCAATGCCCTGTCGGTTATGTATTTCTCGGAAAGCACTGCAGCAGCGACAATAGCCGCATCCGTAAAATGGCATTTGTGATGCTTTTCATATTTATCCTGTATGCCATGAAGAATTTCTATGGTTTCGGAAGCATCAGGAGGCTCTACGATTACCATCTGGAAACGGCGTTCAAGCGCGGGATCATGCTCTATATGCTTGCGGTATTCGTCAAAAGTTGTTGCGCCTATGCATTGGAGTTCCCCGCGCGAAAGAGCCGGCTTAAGCATATTGGAAGCATCCATTGAGCCTTCAGCCGCGCCTGCTCCTATAACAGTATGAAGCTCATCTATGAATAGTATTATGGAATTGCTTTCACTGCGTATTTCGTCCACCAGATTTTTGAGACGCTGTTCAAATTCGCCGCGGTATTTCGTGCCTGCGATTAGCGAGCCTAAATCCAGAGAAAGCAGTTTTTTTCCTGAAAGCGTGTCAGCCACATCTCCAGACGCAATGGCCTGGGCAAGGCCTTCCACTATGGCTGTTTTTCCCACTCCGGGCTCACCTACAAGAACAGGATTGTTTTTCGTGCGGCGGCCCAAAACCTGTATAACGCGCTCCATTTCAGCAGAACGGCCTATGACGGGATCCAGCTTGCCTTCGCGCGCCATGCGGGTAAGATCCCTTGTAAACTCATCCAGCATGGGAGTTTTGCTCTTTCCGCCTTTGCGGCGAGGTTCTTGGCTTTCCTCATTATTGGAATCTTCCTGCTCGCTGGAGTCTTTTCTGCGGCGCGGACGGCGCTCATTGTTTTTATCATCTTGCGCCTCTTCCGCCTCATCAGGATTCCAGGCATCGCTGCGGCGGCCTTCCAGCACAGATATAACTTCTTTCCTTACCTGATCCAGCTCCAGGCCTATTTTTTCAAGCACCCGCGCTGCAACTCCCTCACCTTCGCGCATAAGGCCTAAGAGAAAATGCTCAGTGCCCACATGAGAATGACCCATCTGCTGGGCTTCCTCAAAAGCATATTCCAAGGCTTTTTTTGCCCTGGGGGTGAAAGGTATATCGCCAAGCAGCAGCATATTATCGCCAGGGCCTACGAGATTGCCTATCTCTTCCCTGATTCTCTTGCGGTCGGCTTTCAGATTGTTCAGAACCTGAAAAGCCCTGCCTTCCTGGATTATTATCATTCCAAGAAGTATATGCTCAGTGCCTACATAATCATGATTCAGCCTTTTGGCCTCTTCTTGCGCAAGCAGTATTACCCTCTGGGCTCTTTCCGTATATCTTGTTGCCATTTTGAACCTCATGAGCCTTCCATTCCTAAACCGAAGGCAGACACATGGAAACATAGCCATGCTCTAATTATATTATGGCAATTTAGCGGTATCTTCTTCAATCTGCGGAAATGCGGCAGATTATTGGAAAGCAATCGTATCAGGCAAAGGCAATGCCTAGCGCTTTATTCTTCGGTTATGCCGTTTTTTTCCGTGTCTTCCGATTTGAAGGCTGATACTTTTACCTTGAATCCGGACACTTCTTTGATTATAACAGGCATTCCGGCCTCAATATTGCCGGAAATGCTTTCAGCCTCCCAAATTTCCCCCTCAGCCAAAATTTTCCCTTTAGGCAGCATAGATGTTTTAGCTATGCCTTTTTTCCCGACAAGGCTTTCAATCCCAGCCACAATTTTAACGCTTTGAGCACGGTAAACGATATATGCAAGCAAGGCAACTACTGCTATAAGGCTTATGATAGTGCTTAGAAGCACAGCCATGGAAAGAGACATGAAGCCGGAAGCCTGCGGCTCAAACATCATGATGCCGCCAGCCAGCATTGAAACAGCGCCAGCGACAGTCAGAAGGCCATAGCTCATTACCTTTATTTCAGCTATAAAGAAAACGAAAGCCAAAAGCAGCAGGGCAAGCCCCGCTGCGCTTGCGGAAAGGGTCTGAAATGAATAAAGGGAGAGGACCAGGGACATTGCGCCAATTACGCCTGGCAAAACAAGCCCCGGATTATACAGTTCAATAAAAAGCCCGGCTGCGCCTACTCCAGCAAAAAACATTGCCAAATCTGGCGTTGCCACCGTTGCCAGGAAACGCTCGCGCAGTCCCTGCCTGGTATGGATAACCTCCGGCTCAATCATGCGGATAATGCCGAAATCGCCAGCCTTCCGGCCATCAATTTTCTTAAGGAAATCATCCATATCGTCAGCTATGAAATCCGCAACGCCAAGCCTTACAGCTTCTTCCGCCGGCACTGATATGCTTTCCTTTACTGATTTTATGGCCCACTCCGCATTGCGGCCTGTTTTTGCGGCAAGGGAACGGATATATGCCACCGCATCATTCAGCACTTTTGTTTCCATAACGCTGGCATCAGGATTTTTGCTGTCTTTGCTGCCGCCAGGCATGGGGAAAGTACCCATTAAAACAGGATGGGCAGCGCCAATGCTTGTTCCCGGAGCCATGGCGGCAATGGGCGCGGACATTGTTATGAAAACGCCTGCGGAAGCAGCGCGCGCGCCTTGCGGCGAAACAAAAACCGCTGCCGGCTTATTCAGATTCATAAGCCCTTTAATTATCACGCGCATGGAAGAATCCAGGCCGCCAGGCGTGTCTAAAGCAATTACAACCAGGTCCGCTTCTTTATCCTTTTCGCCGCCCGATGCCTTTTCAAAGGCCTTGCGGAAATAATCGGCGGCAGCTGCTGTAATCGTTCCGGAATAGTGTATTACTGAAACCCTGCGCACTTCATGCAAATTATTCTTTTCTTTATTTTTATGCTCTTGAACGGCAGCCTTTTCTGTAATATTAGCGGAAACACCGCCTGAAACCGCATAAGCATTAGGAGAAAATGATATGAAAAAGAGGGCTGCGCAGAAGCAGCTGAACACAGCATTTATCAATTCGCATGAGAATATTTTTTTCATTTCTTTATTATATCAGATTATGCCAAAGATAACAGAAAAAGGCCGCAGCGTATTTAGCGCTTGCGGCCCTTATTTTTCAAGTTAAAGGAATTTTATTTATTTTCAAAATAATTTTCTATTGCCTCATTTATCCCTTTGCCTATTTTTCTGCCAAGTGATTTTTCGGCATTAGCCTTTGCTCCGGCTTCGCTTACAAAAGCTTCTTTAGCAGAAGCATTGAACGAAAGGAATTCCTTTCCGGCTTTAACATCGGTAAGATTAACGGATGCTTCCCCGGCATACCATTTCCAGCGGGACTTAAGCGACGGATCCTGAAACGGCATCATCTCAGCCTGGCAGCGAACCCGTATATCCATGCCGTCTGAGCTTTCCGAAACTCTCATTCCAAGAGAAATCAGTGTTTTAGTAATTTCAGTTGAAATGCGGCTGTTTGCGGGAGACACTTCAACATAAACGCCTAAAGCCGCAATGGCGCTTTCAACTTTTGTCCTTATCGCAGATGAGGATTCCATTCCTGAAAACGAACCGCTGCCGCCTATGACTTTTAAGTCTTTTTCAAGGCTGTCCTTAGTCTTAAGCAAAGACTTTGCCTTTAATGCAGCCATAGCCCTGTCCATGTTATTGGTTGCGGAATCAATTTGCTTTTCATACAAAGAAAGCTGTTCTTCCGTTTCCGCTAATTTTTCGCTATAAATGCGGCGGATTTTTGCCCGCTCAAGAGTTGCCAGGGCATACCAGCGGAATGAAGACTTGTCCTGCCATGATTCAGCTATCTCTATGCCTTCCAAAGTCTTTTTGGAAATGGCTTTCAGATCTGTAGCAGCGCCTGTTGCAGATTCAGTAGCGCTTTTTCCGCCAGATGAAACCGTCCTTTCGCTTTCAAACACTGTGGATGCAGACTGAATATCAGCAGAGAAGATTTTAGATATCTCTCCGCGGGCCCTGTCCCTTGCGCTGTCAAGGTCATCGGCAGAGCCTACGCCAAGCAGATAAGCAGAAGAAGGATAAGAAGCGCTAGCTCCGTTTACCCAGTCCGGCATGCGGGAAGAGCTGTTAATTATGCCATCGCCGCCTTTTTTTGCCGCAGCGGAGCATGAAATCAAAAACAGCGATACTAAAATAAGAGATATTTTTTTCATCATTTACAATCCCTAAGCCGCAAATCTTAAACAATCTTGCGTCAGATGCTATAAAGCCGTGCGGCAATGCAGATAAGTCCGCTGTCCGGCTTTAACCTCTACATTTTCAAAAACTTTGCTTCCTATCACGCCGCCAGCCCCATTGAGAAATAAAACTTTCACATTGTGAATGCCCGGCGTTTCTGTCATGCGGGCCATGCGTATTTGCGCAGGCAGAGTAACCCAGCCGCGGGTATCGGCAATTTCCGTAGCTGCTGCTGCCGTGTGAGTGGCGGCCTTGAAAAGCAAACCAAGAACCTGTCCCGCAGTGCCATCAATATTTTTTTCAATGGCCCTGCTGCCAGCCTGGCCTATGGAATTTGCGATTACGAATTTTATTGTTGCCCTTGCTACAGCCCTGGCCCAGATTGCGGAATTTTTGCTTTCCAGCGTGGTACGGGCAGCAGAAGTGATGTCTTCCATCAATATGCTGTCAGCCTGGGCGTTTTCGCTTTCCAGGCGGGAAGCTGTTATGGAATAAGGCCGCTGCACATATTCAGGATATGCAACTGTTATTGCCCTTCCCATGAAACCGGCGCGTATGGCATTCTCATAGCGCTCGTCATGTTCGCCAGAAGAGCTTACAATAGCCTGAGCCTTGTTCCATGCCACTTGCACCGTTTTTGAAACTTTCATCGGAGCAGGCCCATTATAATGCACAAGAACTATTTCTCCAAGGTCTCTTCCAAGCTTTGAATATTCCGGCACATCAAAACCATTAGAGTACGGGCCTGATACAGCATGCGCATTTCTGTTTGCGGAAACTGCCTTTGCGCTTACAGTTGTTTTTTTGTTTTCCGCATTTGGGCTGCCTTCTGATTCAGAAAAAAGCTCATCAAAGGAACTGTTAAGATCGCTGCCGGATTTGCTTTCTGATTCGGAAAAAAGCTCATCAAAAGAATTGTTTATTTCATTTTGATGACGCCTGCGCCCCCTATTAGCGGACTTTCGCCTGGAATTAGAATTATTATTTTTGGAGGAAGAGGCAGACAATTCCGGCTGCCTCATTGTTTTTAAATATGAATAATCGCCGGCAGAGGCATTTTTAAAAGCATTATATGCTATTCTGGCATCATCCGGCTGCCCGGCCTCTTCAAAAAGCATAGCGCTAAGGTATTGGGCAAA